>OMNT01001143.1_pt1 | contig 25875 bp, 20 predicted proteins | sample 1672551 | NCBI WGS metagenome assembly OMNT01 (sample SAMEA3136698, study PRJEB25190) | human gut metagenome | reverse complement strand
GAACGGGTGACCAACTTCAAGGAAGCCGCCAACAAAGGCGCAGGCAGCGAAGCGTCCCTGCCCCTAACTTTGCGCTCCCGCAGGAGCGCCCCCAACTCGCTCTACCAACTACTTGCACATTGTCGCGCCGGATGGGCGCGACCGACCAGCATGGGAAGTATTCGGCTTTTCATGCTGGTCTTTTATATTGCAGGGAAAACCGCATTTGCGAGTCTTATCATCCCCTCTTCCTTGTCACTACCAGCACCACCGCCGCGCCCGCTGAAATCACCGGCGCGATTCGCACGAATCCCCATTCCGCTGCGTGGAGCAGGGTGCAAACCATTTTCCGTTTCCGCTGACGAAAAAAGACCGCCTGCGCGGTTGCAGACGGTCTGGAAAAACGGGATTACTCCGCGTCTTCCACGGTGAAGGTCGGGATGACGCCGCCTTCGTAGGTGGTGATCATGTAGTCGTAGGCTTCCTTGGAAGTCAGCGCGGTGTGCAGCGCCTTCAGCCAGTCGGAATCAAGGTCAGCGGGGCGAACCGCGACGATATTTGCGTACAGGGTGGCGAACTCAGAGTCAGCCGCTTCGACGAACAGGCCGTTCGTGGTGGGCTTCAGGCCAGCGTCCAGCGCGTAGTTGCCGTTGATGACGGCAATGTCGTAGTCTTCGAGGGTGGGGGCAAGCAGTTCAGCCGCCACTTCGTCAAACACATAGCCGTGGGGGTTCATTTCGGCGGTGATGTCGTACTTGGTCAGGGCAGACGCAGCGGTCGTTCCTTCTGGCACGGTAATCAGGCCAGCAGCCTCCAGCAGCAGCAGAGCACGGGTCTCGTTGGAGGGGTCGTTCGGCAGGCCGATGTGCGCGCCGTCCTGCAGGTCAGCAAGGCTGGTCACTTTCTTGGAGTAGATGGCGAAGGGCTCGTAGTGCACGGTGAACGCGGACACAAGCTGTTCGCTCTCGGAAGCGGTTTCGTTGTAGGAGTCGAGGTAGGGCTTGTGCTGGAAATAGTTCGCATCGTCCGTGCCGTCAGCAACCGCCGGATTCTCCAGCACATAGCCTTCGTACACAACGACTTCGAGCTTGTAGCCCAGTTCCGCCAGCTTTGCCGTCACCGCTTCGGATTCGAGAATCTCCGCGTGCGGGGCAGCCGTCGCGCCAACGCGGATGACCTTCAATTCGTCCGCAGACGCAACCGTCAGGGACAGCGCCAGAACCAGCGCCAGAGCCAGAGCAAAGAGCTTCTTCATTGTAAGCACTCCTTTCATTTTCGGGAAACCTATTTATTCAAACACCATACGGGTGAATGAAACGATTCGGGGGAGACGCAAGGGGCTTCGACCCTCTCGACACCCTTTTCGCGATGGAGTTGGTGACACGCCCATGCAGCGTCCGCGTGTTTATCCTTATTTCCGGCGGCGGTGGTCAATCGCGTGGCTGAGCCAAGTGCCGCCCATCTGGAAGAACTGCACCAGCAGCACCAGCACGATGCTTGCCGCGTACATCACGTCGTACTGCCGCTTGTTCAGACCGTAGGTAATTGCGACCTTGCCCAAGCCGTCGCCGCCCGCCGTGCCCGCCATCGCGGTGTAGCCCAGAATCGTAGTGATGCAAATCGCGAAGCCGTTGACCAGCGACGGCATGGCTTCGGGAATCAGCACCTTCCGCACAATCTGGAAGGTTGTCGAACCCATCGCCTGTGCAGCTTCCACCACGCCGTTGTCCACTTCCAGCAGGCTGCCCTCGACCATGCGCGCCACATACGGGAACGCGCTGACCGTCAGCGGGATGATGATGGACACCGTGCCTGTGCCGCGGCCGAGAATCGCGCGCGTTGCGGGGAAGAGCATCACCATCAGGATGATGAAGGGCACGGAGCGGAGCAGGTTGACAATCACGCCGATAATGCGGTTCAGCGTCGGTTTCGGGAGAATGCCGTCCTTGCGGGTGATGACCAGCAGGACGCCCAGCGGCAGACCAATCAGGTAGGCAAAGAATGTTGCGGGCAGGGTCATCAGGAGGGTATTGCCTGTTTCCTCCAGCAGCATGGAACCCAGCCGTTCCCACGTCATGCTCATGCGCGCACCTCCTCGACCGTCAAGCCGCGTTCTTTCAGGTATTCAATCGCCCGGTGGCAGACCATCGGGTCGTCGGGGCGGCTGATGAGCAGCTGCCCGTACTGTGCGCCGTTGAGTGTGTGCACGTCCGCACTGCGGATGCTCAGCGGCACGCCGAGGTGCAGGATGAGGTCAGCGACAATCGGCTCAGCGATTGTTTCGCCGTTGAAGACGATGCGGATGGCAGGTTTCTCCTGCACCTGCTCGTGATTTTCGCTTGCGACGATGCCGAACAGCCGCTTGCCTGCTTCGCTGCGGGTGTGGGTGAACACATCGTCGACGCTGCCCTCTTCGGCAATCACACCGCCGTCGAGAATCGCGACGTGGGTGCAGATTTGACGGATAACTGCCATTTCGTGGGTGATAACGACGATGGTGATGCCCATCTCCCGGTTGATTTTTTGCAGCAGGCGGAGGATGGCTTGCGTCGTCATGGGGTCAAGGGCGCTGGTTGCTTCGTCGCAGAGCAGCACTTCGGGGTCGCTGGCGAGGGCGCGGGCGATGGCGACGCGCTGGCGTTGACCGCCGGACAGCTGCGCGGGGTATGCTTTCGCCTTGCTTTCCAGCCCGACAACTTCCAGCAGCTCCTTCACGCGGGCGTTGATTTTCGCGCGCGGCACGCCGATGCACTCCATCGGGTACGCGATGTTCTTCGCGACCGTCTGCTGCATGAGCAGGTTGAACTGCTGGAAAATCATGCTGACCTTGCGGCGCATCTGGCGAAGCTGCTGCTTGCTCATGTCCGGCACGTTCTGCCCGTCAATGAGGATTTTGCCCTCTGTGGGCGTGTCGAGGCGGTTGATGCAGCGGATGAGGGTGCTCTTGCCTGCGCCAGAGAGACCGATGATGCCGAAAATATCGCCCTTGCGAATCTTCAGGCTGATGTTGTCCAGCGCGACGACCTCGCCGCCGGTTACGGGGTAGACCTTCTTGACGTTCTGCAGCTCAATCTGCATGGGTGGCTGAACCGGCTGCTTAGGCGTCTGCTGGGGTGCTTCGTTGCTCATGACGTTTGCCTTTCCTTTCCCGAAATCGTCCGGGCAAAAAAACAGGGGACGCCGGCATCTCTTCGATGCAGCCTCCCCAACAATTGCGGTAGGTTCTGCCGGAGGAATTGCTTTCATCCTCCAGCCATCCGTCAGGCGGGATGGCGCATCGAATTCGCGGCACGACGAAACATGCTCATGTTGCACATGCACATGGGCATCATCATGTTCATCATCGTAGCGGCGAACTTCATAGCGCGTAACTCCTTTCCTCTGCGGATGAAAGAATCATACCATGTTGCTATGCATTTGTCAACCCCGAATTTGCCTGAAAATTGTTTTTTCCCTGTTTTCCCAGCGTATTCGCCGATTTTTCCCCTCTTGCATCCTGTTTAGCCTTATGCTACAATGGCGGTAAGGCGGATTTTGCGCCAAAATCCGAAATCAAGCAGATGAAAAGCGGCATTTCGCCAGAAAGGAAGCCCCCCGCATGGATGACCAGCGCCATCACCCCTATGAAAACCTCCAGCTGAACATTGCCGGTCACGCGCACTACGAGTACGCAGAAGTCGCGCGCAGCTACGTCCCTATGCACTGGCATGGCGCGCTGGAACTGATTTATATCCTCAGCGGCGAGCTGACCGTCGAGACCGAGCAGCGCCGCTGGCAGCTTCACGCTGGGCAGTGCATCTGCATCAGCCCTTACGTTCTCCACGCCACCATCAGCCTGTCCGGCAATACCGCCCTCTTGCTGCGAATCCCGACCGAGGAATTGGGGGACTTCGCGCCGGAAACGCGTTCGCGCCAGTTCATCAGGGACGCGGCGACGACGAATACGACGATGATGGCGGCCATTGAGCGCGTGAAACAGAAGCTGCTGCAAATGCAGCATACAGCCAGCAGCGATTCGCCCTTCAGGGACATTCGCATGGCGAGTCTGCTGCTGGAAATCACTTATCTACTCTACGAGGAGTTTTCGTGCCCGGTGACGGAAGGCAGCATCTTCCGGCGCGAGAAGAACCGTCAGCGGCTGTCAGCGGTGATTGCGTACACCGAGGCGCATTATCAGGAGAATATCGCCCTGAATGATGCGGCGGCAACGCTGCACATGCACCCGAATTCGTTCTGCCGCTTCTTCAAGGAGAACACAGGCGTGACGTATCTGAATTACCTGAACGAGTATCGGCTGTCGAAGGTGTATGAGGATTTAGTGACGACGGACGTGGCGCTGCATGAGATTTTGGAGAAGCACGGCTTCACGAACTACAAGCTGTTCCGGCATATGTTTGCGGAGCGGTTTCATACCACGCCGGGGCGGATGCGGGAAGAGCTGCGATAAAAAACGAGAAACATGGGCGTACGGGTGAAGGAATCAAGAGGGCGACCGCAGACATTCGTCTGTTTTCATGCCCCTTTGTCGCCTCCGCAGAGGCGAATTCCCTTGCGACAAGGCAGCAAAGCAGCGGAGAACAGCATCCATCAGAATCCGTAAAAATCCACATGAAAACACCCCGCAAGTTCAATCCTTGCGGGGTGCGTTTTTGTGCTGTCAGCGCAAACGCGCGTCAGGCATTAGTCCACATGGACACCGTAGATGGCTTCCAGCTTTTCGCGGCGTTCGTCGATGATGTTCTGACCGCCGGAAGCGAGGTAGTCCGCCATGCCCTTGTCGTACACGGAGTCGAACTGGTCAACGGGCGCGACAACCGCCTGCGTCAGCATAGCGTCGCGCTTGGAGTTCAGGGACGTGCCAACGTCTTCTTCCGCGGAGATTGCGCCGCAGGAGAACTTCTTCACAATGCGGCCGTTCAGCTTGCCGTAGGTGTTCGCGGTGATGATGAAGTCAGGATTCACGCCGGGGTAGCTCAGCGCTTTGGTCGCCGCGGTGGCATCGCCCAGATACAGACCGTTGACGGTGATGGTGTGGTCGATGTTCATGCCGGAGTTCATGATCCATTCGCCGGTGGCGTTGAGCATCTCATACGCGCCGTTGTCGGTCATCTTGTAGGTAACGCCTTCCTTGCCGGTCTGCAGGAACTTGATGGTTTCTTCAGAGGAGATAAAGTTCAGGTACAGCAGGGAAGCCAGCGGTTCGTCGTTGGTCGCAGGGAAGAACACCTTGCGGTCAATGCGGTCAGCCAGATACTTGCGGGTGATGCCAGCGTCGTTCTGGAAGCAGTCCACAGCGATGAAGCCAGCGTCTGCGCCGTTAGCGCGGGTCAGGTTCGCCTGAATGGAGTCTTCGCCATTGCGGTAGGGGTAATCCCAGTTGTGGATGAAAGCGCCGACGAAGCCGGACTTCATCATGTCGTCCTCAACGCTTGCGTCCGTGTACAGCGCGAAGTCCTTCCAAATCAGACCTTCGTTGTACCACTGGTTCAGCACGCGGATGCCTTCCTTGTAGTTCGGGTAGAGCAGGTGGCGGTCGTCGTAGCCGTAGACATACAGCGTTTCGTCGGACACGTCCTCCGGCACCTTGGAGACATTCAGCAGGTCAGCGCGCCAGCCGATGTCGGTGCTGATGGAGAAGGGAACCATCTTCGCAGCGTCGGCGCCCAGCAGCAGCTCAGCGTTGTCGCGGAAAGCGATCAGGCAGTTGTGGAACTCTTCCTCGGTCGTGGGGAGTTTCAGACCCAGCTTGTCCAGCCAGTCCTTGCGGATGAAGGTGTTGATGCGCGCGGATTCCGCCAGCACCGCTTCAATCGCCCACACGGAGCCGGTTTCCGGATCCTGATCGTAGTAGATGTTGTAGTCGCCCAGCAGCGCCCACAGATCCGGCAGCAGATCCTTGTATTCGGTCAGCAGCGGATTCAGGTCGATGATGCCGTCCATGCCCGCGAAGGTCTGGATCGTCGGGTAGGAGTAGGTGACGCACACGTCGGGCGCGTCGCCGGTGGCGAGCAGGTTGTTCAGGTCGTCAACTTCGGTCCAGCGGCCGACAGACACCAGTTCAACGTCCACGTTGTACTTGTCAAGCATACCCTGCTTGATGTACTGCGCGTACACGCTGCTGGTCGGGTCGGAACCACCGTCGTTGTAACGGTTGTAGACTTCCACGGTGATGTGGCGGGTTTCGGTGAACTTGCCGTCCACAAAGCCGTCGTCCGCGGATGCGGTCGTGAAGATGCACAGAGACAGCACCATCGCGAGCGCAAGAACCAGAGACACGATGCGTTTCATAGGGTTTTTTCCTCCTTTTTATTTGCAGGGCTCACACGTCCCTGAAATACGGTGTTATAATACTATTTCCTGCATTCACCTGCACCATCTGCTCGCGCCTTGGTGCATTCTCATTTGGAAATAGTATAGGGGCATCAGCCCTTGACTGCGCCAATCGTGACGCCGGTGACGAAATAGCGCTGCAGCCACGGGTACACCAGCAGAATCGGCACGGTTGCAAACATGACGGACGCCATCTGAATCGTCTTGGAAACGCCGGCGCTGAAGAAACCTTCCTGCGTGGCGATTTCGCTGCTTTGCGTGGAGTTTTTGATGATGTTGTACAGCAGCAGCTGAATCGGCCAGTACTTTTCCGCCTTGCTGGATTTCAGGTACATCAGCGCATCGGAGAAGCCGTTCCAGCGGCCGACGGCGTAGAACAGCGCCAGCGTCGCCAGAGAGGGCAGAGACAGCGGCAGATACACCGTCACCAGCGTGCGGATTGGGCCTGCACCGTCAATCTCCGCCGCCTCGCGAAGGCTGTCCGGCACGCTGTAGAAGAACGAGCGCAGCACGATGACGTTGAACACGCTGATGCAGTTCGGCAGAATCAGCGCCCACGGGGTGTTGAGCATCTTGAGGTTGTTCAGCAGGATGTAGCCCGGAATCGTGCCGGCACTGAAGTACATCGTGAACAGGATGATGAAGTTGATGACCTTGCCGCCGCGCAGATTTTTGTAAATCAGCGGGAAGGCGGTGCAGACGGTCAGCACAAGGCTCAGCACCGTGCAGACGACGGTCAGGATGCCCGTCCACGCCAGAGACCATGTGTACTTGCTGTCGCTCAGAATGGTCTTGTACGCCTCAAAATTCCAGCCCTTGGGCCAGAGGAACACGTCGTTGCGAATCAGGTGTTCGCTGGAGGACAGGGAGCTTGCCAGCACGTTGACCATCGGCAGCAGGCAAATCATCATCGTCAGAAAGATGATGAAGGCAATGATGAAGTCGCCCACGCGGGTCTTTTGGGATTTGATCATGCCCTGATGGACTTTTTTGCCGTTGAAGGTAGTTGTCGTCGCCATATCGCAGCCTCCTTACATGATGCCCGGCTCGTCGAACTTCTTCGCCAGCGTGTTCGAGGCAAGCAGGAAGATGACGCAGACGACGGACTGGAACAGACCGACCGCTGTGGACAGGGCGAACTGGTTGCCCTTGATGCCGCGCTCGTAGACGAAGATGGAAATCGTCTTGCTTGCGCCCTCAACCAGCGGGTTGCTCAGGGTGAACGGACGGTCGAACTCGCTGCCGAGGATGCGGCCGAGGTTCATAATCAGCAGGATGATGATGGTGGAGCGGATGCCCGGCAGGGTGATGTGCCAGATTTTGCGCAGGCGGCTCGCACCGTCCACTTCCGCCGCTTCGTACAGCTCCGGGCTGATGCCGGTCAGCGCGGCGAGGTAGATGATGGTGTTCCAGCCGCATTCCTTCCAGATGCCCAGCACGATGTAGGTTGCGCGCCAGTTGTTCTCCGTGCCTAAGAAGGCGATATTGGTGCCGAATATCTGGTTAACCAGACCATCGTTGGTTGCCAGCAGCCGCAGCGACAGACTGGAGATGATAACCCAGCTCAGGAAGTGCGGCAGGTACAGCACGGTCTGTGCGACGCGCTTGAACTTCGGGAACGCCAGCTCGTTGAGCAGCAGCGCCATCAAGATGGGCATCGGCGTGCCGATAACGAGGTCAAGCAGGTTCAGGATGATGGTGTTCTTCAGCGCATCGATAAAGTTCTTATCGTTGAATGCCTTGATGAACCATTCCCAGCCGCCGTTTTTCGCCCAATCCAGCAGCCACGGCGCTTTCAGAATGTTGTTCTTCTTGAACGCCAGCAGAATGTAGGACATGGGAACGTAGCGGAAGATGATGAAGAACGCCAGCGGCACGAGCAGCAGCAGATATAGCGTGCCGTATCGCTTCAAGTACGTTCCCCACCGCATGGTGGAACGTCCGGTCAAATCCCGGCGGACAATCGCCTTGGTAGATTGCAAAAGGATCCCTTCCTTCCCTTTTGAATTGCGCAACGACGAACATCGTTCATCTGGCTATATTATCGCCTGATTACACATTTGACGCTAATCATTTTTAGTGAAATATCTCTTATTTTTAGCGATTTTTGTACCGATGAAACGAGTATAGATTGTGATTTTCTATACAATTCAACCAAAGTGATGAATTCCGCATCTCAAATCGGAATTTCGCGCCTGCCGTGATTGACATTTCCGCCCGAAACGGCTATGATGAAGAAAACAGCACCTTGAAGGCGCGCCCGCGCCGAAGAAGTCAAGGGGCGAGCAAAAAGCCGGAAAGGAGGACGTAACGCTGTGAAGAGCAACATGTGGTACATGCGCCAAAAAGAAGAATTCGGCGAAGACCGCAGTCAGGGCATCCGTTTCTACGATAACACCCAGACCTGCGATTACCTCCCGCATTGGCATATGACCTATGAGGTCATCATGGTTATCGCCGAGGACCTCACTGTCATCGTCGAAAACGAGCGTCATCTTCTTCATCCGGGCGATATCATGGTTATCCCCTCCGGCGTCGTCCACGAAATCCACACACCCCCGACCGGCCACCGCTATTACTTCCTCCTTGACCGCGAGCGCCTGTTCATTATCGACGGTCTGCTGGCGGTAGAAGAAGCCCTCCAGCCGTGCGTGGTGATTCGCAAGGGCAGCGCACCCGAAATTGAGCAGCGCGTAAAGACCGCTGCGGCTGAGGCTGGGGTGGCGCGGGATCGCTTTGGATTAACGGTCGCGCGGCTGGAATTGAGCCGGATGCTCATTGACCTGCTCCGCCGCCACGCGCAGGAACACGGCACAGAACTGAACCGCCGTGTCCGCCACAAGGAGCAGACGCAGATGCTCTTTGTTGATATTCGCGACTATGTGATGGCGCACTGCGCGGAGGATTTGACCCCGCAGAACATGGCGGATAAGAGCGGGTACAGCCGTTACCACTTCGAGCGCCTTTTCTACGACTGCTTAGGCATATCGTTCCACGAATTCCTGACCCGCCAGCGGCTGACGCTCTGCAAGCAGCTTCTGGAACGGACGGATGATTCGATTACGTCCATTGCGGGGCAGTCGGGCTTCGGCAGCATTGCGACATTCAACCGGGTTTTCCAGCAATATGAGGGCATGTCGCCCTCCGCATACAGAAAAAGCGGTGCTGCCCAATCAAAATAATATAATATAGGAGAGGATGCGCATGAAGTCATTTGTGCAGAAACACGGAAAACTGCTGATTAGCGTCGCAGTGGCGCTGATGGTGGCTGCTGCCTGCATGGGTACGCTCATGCAGAACAAGCAGACGCGAAGTCTGGTCGGCGCATGGATGATTTACGACGGCTATGATGGCGGCGATCTTGCGCCAAACGTGCTGGTGTTCGCGGCGGATGGCACGGGTATCGGCTATGCGCTGGACAGCGACGGGCTGGACAACGGGATGGAGAACATCCTCCTCCCGCGTGAGCGGCTTTCGGATGCACAGCCGTTCCATTGGCAGCAAAGCGGCAAAACGCTGACGATGACATACGACGCGGGTGACACCCGGCAGCTGGAAATTGACATTTCCCCGATGGGCAGCACGCGGGAATTGTCGCTGACCCTTGGGGGCGTAGGTGGCGGGTGGATTCCCGTGACAATCGCAGAGTAATACTATTTCCAGATTCACCTGCGCCATCTGCTTGCGCCTTTTCCCTTCTGGCGTCCGCTCATTCCACTTAGCGTAGCGCTGCTACGCTGCGTTTCATTCACGTTAGCCAGAATGAAAAATTCGCGGCGCATCTTGGCGCATTCTTATCAGAAAATAGTATAACACAAAGAAGGACGAAGCATTCCCGCCTCGTCCTTCTTGCTATTATCCTTTTTTCTCTTATCCTTTTTTCCCCGGCAGTCGCTTCGCCGCCCACGAAACCGCCGCCATCACCAGCGCGGCAAGGACAATCAGCCCTGCCAGCGCGCCGTACTGCGCCAGCGTCAGGTGCTCAAAATAGAAAATCTGCTTGAAATAGCACACCGCCAGCACGAATCCGGCGGTCATGACGGTGCACACCGCCGCGCGCAGCTTCGTCAGCGGGACGGAGACAGAATAGAGCATCATCAGCCCGACCGCGCCCGCGCACAGCGCCGCCAGCGTCTTGCAGTCCGCCATATCCCAGCCGAAATTCACGCCCGCCATTGCCGCCATGGAGCAGATGCACACCGCCGCCGCGCCGGGAATCGCCCGCGTCAGCACCGTGCGCAGAAAACTGCCCTGTATGCGGTCCTGATTCGGTTCGAGCGTCAGCAGGAACGCCGGAAGGCCAATTGTCAGCGAGGAAATGAGCGTCAGCTGAATCGGCTGGAAGGGGTATTCGACCGGGAACAGCAGCGTCAGCAGCGCCAAGGCGAAGGAATACAGCGTTTTGACGAGGAAGAGCGACGCCGCGCGCGTGATGTTGCCCACGACACGCCGCCCCTCCGCGACAATCAGCGGCATGTTCGCAAAATTCGCGTCCAGGAGCGTCAGCTGCGCCGCCTGTTTTGTGGCATCCGCGCCGCCCGCCATGGCAATGGAGCAGTCCGCCGCCTTGAGTGCGGGAATGTCGTTCACGCCGTCGCCGGTCATGGCAACGTGATGCCCTTTCGCCTTGAGCGCCTCGACCAGCGCCTTTTTCCGCGTCGGGGTTACGCGCCCGAATACGGCGTAGCGCTCGCAAGCATCGGGGAGTTCGTCGTCCGATAAGGTGGAGGCATCCACCGCGCCGCCCGACAAGCCGACCTTGCGGGCAATCGCCGCGACCGTCTTTTCGTCGTCGCCGCTGATAATTTTCAGCGCAACACCCTGCGTATGGAAGTAATGCAGCGTCTCCTGCGCCGCGGGGCGAATCTCGTCGGTCAGCAGGCAAAGGCCAATCACGCGGGCGATAGCGGGCGTGTCGGTTTCGGTGACGCAGCCGTCCGCTTCTGCCAAAACCAGCACGCGCAAGCCGCGCCCGGCGCAGTCCGAAAGCGTTTTGCGAATCGGCGCAAGATGCGCATCATCCAGTACAAACGTCGGCGCGCCTAAAATCAGCGTCGTACCATCCGCAAAAGATACGGCGGATTTTTTCCGTTCGGAGGAAAATGGCAGGGCAGCCACGGGCTTTTCGCCCTGCACATCGGGGATTTCCGCGCGGAGGGCATCCAGCGTGCCGGAACGCTCGTCCATGCTGGACAGGAAGCGCCCCAATTGCGTCCGCATGGCGCCCTCGTCACCAGAAAGGGGCAGCAGCGAATCCAATGTCATCTTGCCCGTTGTAATCGTACCGGTTTTGTCCAGACACAGCACATCCGCGCGGGAGAGCGTCTCAATGCCGTACAGCTCCTGCACAAGGGTGTTTCGCTTGCCGAGCTTGATTACGCCAACCGCCAAGGCGACCGAAATCAGCAGAATCAGCCCTTCGGGAATCATGCCGATCATGGCGGCGACGGACGTCGGGACAGCCGTTGTCAGCGGAAGATGCTGGAGGAAGAACTGCTTGCAGAACAAAAGCAGCCCAATCGGAATCAGCGCCGCGCTGACGATGCGAATCAGGCGGTTGACCTCCGTCATCAGCACCGATTTCGGGCGGCGAATCTCCTTCGCGGAACGCGTCAGGCGGGCGGCATAGCTTTCGTCGCCCACATAAACCAGCTGCGCGGTGAAGGTTCCTTCTAAAATATAGCTGCCGGACAGAAGAAAATCGCCCGGCTGCTTGCGCATGGGCGTGCTTTCCCCCGTCAGCAGGGATTCGTTCGCCGCACCCTGCCCGCTGGTGACGACGGCATCCGCCATCACTTGGTCGCCCGCGCGGAGAATCACCAGATCGCCCTTGACGAGCGCATCCGGCGCGCAGGTCTTTTCCTGCCCATTGCGCAGGACGTGCGCGGTCGGGGCGTTCAGCAGGGACAACTTGCGGATGGTCTTGCGCGCGCGAAGCTCCTGCACCGTGCCAATCAGCGTGTTCGACACCACGACACCCAGAAACAGCATGTTCCGCCAGCTGCCCACCAGCGCCAGACAAACCGCCAGCGCCACATTCAGCCCGTTGAAGGGCGTGAAGAGATTTTCCGCCAGAATCTGCGCGGTGGATTTATCGGGGCGGTGGTGGGAGATGTTCGGCTTGCGGGAAGCCGCCTCCTCGTCCGTCAAGCCGCTTGGCGCGGTTGGGGTGAAATCCGCCGGAAGCTCCGTGTTGACCTGCAAGATATCCGCCATAATTTGTTATGCTCCTAATACATCCGCCGCCGCGCGCAGGGACGGCAGCACTTCAACGCCCGGCACCTGACGCAGCACCGCGTCGCACTGGTGCCCGCCGGAAATCAGCAGACAGCGGCAGCCGATGGTGCGGGCAACCTCGGCGTCGTGGCTCGTGTCGCCCAGAAACACCGTGTCCGCCGGGTCGTAGCCCTTGCGCGAAAGGTAATCCTTCGCCAGCTGCACCTTCGACACCGCGTAGACGTCGCCCAGCCCCAGAATATCATCGAACATGCCGTTCAGCTCCGGAAACTTGACGACCTGCGCACGCAGCTGATCCACCTGACTGGCGGAGATAATCGCCTGATGGAAGCCTGCGTCGTGGAAGCGATGAACCGCCTCCGCCGCCGTCTTGTGCAGCTGTGCCAGATGGAAGTTCGCGACGTAGCCTTCGTTCCATTCTTTCGCCACAAGCGGGAAATCCTCGTCCGTCACGCCAATGTCGGTGTAGTAATCCTTGACCGGAAAGCGGAAAATCTGCCGATATTCCTCTTCGCTTGTCAGGCGATAGCCGTGGCGCGCGAAAACTTCATTGTTGATTTTGACCACCAACGGTACGTCGCTGAGCAGCGTGCCGTTCCAGTCCCACAGAATCGTCATTGCTTCTTAACCTCCGAAAATTTAGGGTAACGCTGATTATACCACATTTTCAGAGGAAGGACAAGCGCTTTTTTGCAAATTACTTGCTGTAATAGCTCTTGAAGGTTTCGCCGTTGTCCATGTGGATGACGCGCGGTTCATCCGCCTTCGCCTGCTTGTAGTTCTTGCGGCGCGTAATCACCAGCGCCACCAGCCCGACAACCAGCAGCAGCATCCCCAGATTCACCACCAGCCCCAAGAGACCGCCTAAGACACTAAACCCAAACTGCACAGCAGCGACAATCGCCTCAAACACCATGCTGATGAAAGAACCAATCACATGGAAAACCGAATCGATGAAAGCCATCATATCTGTATCCTCCTGCGCCGATGAGGGGCGCGTCCTGTCGTTCTGACAAGAATAAGGATAGCACAAGCGGAATGGAAAATCCATCGAAGGATGATTAGAAATTCATGAGGAAATTCTCATTTTTGCGGAAATCCCCCGATTGCGTTTCCGTGTTCATTCTGCTATACTCGATGGCAGAAATACGCAAAGGGGGATTCTTTCGCATGAATATTACGGTTTATCTGGGGTCAAACGAGGGCAGCGACACGTCTTTTCGGCAGGCGGTGGAGGAACTCGGACGCTGGATTGGTGAAAGCGGCCACGCGCTGGTGTATGGCGGGTCGAAATCCGGCTTGATGGGCGCGCTGGCGGCCAGTGCGCTGGCGGCTGGCGCGGAGGTGACGGGCGTGGAGCCGGAGTTTTTCATCAGCGAGAGCTTTCAGATGGAGGGGCTGACGGAGCTGATTGTGACGAAGGATATTCCGGAGCGCCGGACGAAGATGATAGAACTGGGGGATGCGTTCATTGCGTTTCCGGGCGGCACGGGGACGCTGGAAGAGGTGTCGGAAGTGATGTCGAAGCTGGCGCTGAAGCAGATAGATGCCCCGTGTGTGCTGTATAATTTGAATGGGTATTATGAGGGATTGAAGGCGCTGCTGAGGCATATGGTGGAAATGGGGCTTTCGACGGAAGAAAAACAGGAAAAAGTGTATTTTGCGGAGAATTTGGGGGATATTAAGGCGATTTTAGGGGCGGAAAAATAATATAGGCAATACCGCACAAATGAGTTGGTGCGATGGCGAATGCATTTTTTGTCAGATGCGATTGCAGAAATCGAAGGTTTACTGGAGGTAAATCGAGATTTCTGCAAGAAGCAGATGGCAGAAAAGGCATCGCCATCGCTGCCGACGAATTGTGCGGTAGTGCCTATAAAAAAGCGGGATTGCGCATTTTTCACGCAACCCCGCTTTTTGTCCCTATGCAATTCTCAGAAGCGCCGTGCGCGCCTTATTCCCCCATGCCCTGGTCGCGCGCCTGCGCGGTGTACAGCTCGTAGTATGCGCCGCGCTTGGCCATCAATTCGTCATGAGAGCCTGCTTCCATGATGCCCTGATTGCCAATGTACAGGATGCGGTCGCAGTTCTTGATGGTGGACAGACGGTGCGCAATGATGAACGACGTGCGTCCCTTCAGCAGCGCCTGAATGCCGTCCTGCAGCAGCTTCTCCGTCTTGGTGTCGATGGAGGAGGTTGCTTCGTCCAGTATCAGGATGCGCGGGTCGCTCAGCAGCGTGCGCGCGAAAGCAATCAGCTGCTTCTGCCCCTGCGAAAGGCTGCCGCCGCGCTCGTTCACGGTCGTTTTGTAGCCCTGCGGCATTTCGCGGATGAAGTCGTCCGCGCGGACAACCGCCGCCGCCTGACGTACCTCGTCGTCTGTCGCGTCCAGACGGCCGTAGCGAATGTTATCCAGAATCGTGCCGGAGAAGATGAAGGAATCCTGCAGCATGATGCCCATCTGCGAGCGCAGGGAGTGCAGCGTCACGTCGGTAATGTCGTGCTTCACGCCGGATTCATCCGTCAGCGTGATGGAACCGCTGCGCAGGTCGTAGAAGCGGCAGAGCAGGTTGACGATGGTGGACTTGCCCGCGCCCGTCGGGCCGACAAGCGCAATGCTTTCGCCCGCCTTGACGTGCAGGTCAACATCCTTGAGGACGGTCTGCCCTTCCTCGTAGCCGAAGGTGATGTTGTTGTAATCAACTGCGCCGGTAATGGGCGGAAGTGTCTCGGCATTCGGCTTGTCGTCAATTACAACCGGTTCATCCATCGTCTCGAAGATGCGCTCCAGGTACGCCATGTTGTTCACGAAGCTGTTGTAGATGTTCGCCAGATTCGTAATCGGCTGCCAGAAACGGCTGACGTACTGCCCCATGGCGAGAATCACGCCGAAGGAGACCACTGCGCCGCCCAGCCAGTACACGCCCGCGTAGTACATGAGGGTGAAAACAATCTGCGTGATGATTTCCGAAGAGAGCCAGACGCTGTTGGAGATGTAAATCGCCTTCAGCCACGCCGCGCGGCACGCCGTCGCCAGCCGCTGCATGATGGAGCAGTTGACATCCTGCCGCGCGAACAGTTCGCTCACGCGCACGCCGTCAATGGATTCAGCCAGGTACGCGTTGTAGTTGCTGTTTTTGTTCGACTGGTTCTGCCACGCGCGGCGCTGACGAGGCTTCAGGATGATGATAATCGCCACGAAAATCGGCAGACCCGCCACAACAATCGTCGCCAGCGTCGGTTCGGTTGTGTACATGTATACGACGATGAAGATGATATTGATGATTTCCAGAATCGAGTTGATGATGCCGTTGGAAAGAATATCCGACACACTGTTGACGTAATTGATGACGCGCACGAGGATTTTGCCCGCCGGACGGCTGTCGTAGTAGGCAAAGGGCAGCTGCTGCAGGTGCGCGAAGAGGTCTTTGCGGATGTCGTAGATGATCTGCTGACTGACGAACGCCATGATGCGCGAGCGGATGACCGTGAAGACGATGCCGACGATGATGATGCCCATGAACGCCAGCGCCATCTTCAGCAGCAGGTCAACGTTTTTCTGCGGCACAGCGACGTCCATGACGGTCTGGGTGATTTTCGGCACGGCGAGGCTCGTTACCGATGCCAAGGCGGAGAGAAACAGCGCCAGCAGCATCTTCCACTTGTGCTTGCCGATGTAAACGCCCACGCGCTTCAAGTGCCGGAAGTCAAACGGGGTTTCCAAGCGCTCGTCTACGTCAAATTTGTTGCGCGCCATGTTACATCACCTCCTGCGGAGCGGTGTCGGGCGTGATGCCGTTTTGCAGGCAGTACGTTTCGTAGTAGTAGCCGCGCTGACGCAGCAGCTCCTGATGCGTGCCGCGCTCGGTCACAACGCCGTCCTTCAAAATCAGGATGAGGTCAGCATCCTTGACGGAGGAAATGCGCTGGGCAATGATCAGCTTCGTGCAGTCGTAGGGGAGCTGACGCAGCTGCGCCTGAATGTACTTCTCCGTCTCCATATCGACGGCGGAAGTCGTGTCGTCCATGACGAGGATGCCGGGCTTGACTGCCAGCGCGCGCGCCAAGGCAATGCGCTGCTTCTGCCCGCCGGAAAGCCCCACGCCGCGTTCGCCGATAATCGTGTCGTAGCCCTCGGACAAGCCCTTGATGAAGTCGTCTGCAGCCGCGCGGCGGGCGAAGTCGTGCACTTCGTCCTCCGTCAGCGTCTGGTCGCCGAAAGCAATGTTGCCTTCCACCGTGTCGGAAAAGAGGAAAACATCCTGCGTTGCCGTGCCGATGCCGTCGCGGAGCTGTTGCAGCTTCCACTTGCGCACATTGCAGCCGTCAACGGAAATGCTGCCGCTGGTCACGTCGTAGCAGCGGGCGAGCAGCTGAATCAGCGTCGTTTTGCCGGAACCGGTCGGCCCCATGATGGCGACGGTCTGCCCCGGCTTGGCGGAGAACGTTACGTCGGACAGCACCGGCTGCGAGCCGTAAGCGAAGGACACATGGTCAAAGGAAATCGCACCCTCGATGTGGTCGTGATTCACCGCGCAGGAGCTGTCTACAATCTCCGGGCGGGAGACTTCAATCTCCATGACCTTGTTCGAGCAGGTGATGAAGCGCTGCCAGTCGTTGAGCAGGTTGCCCAGCTGCCGCATGGGGACGCTCAGCGTCCACGCCAGCTGGGTGAAAATCGTCAGTTCGCCCGCCGTCATGCCGTCGGTAATCATCAGGTAGCCGCCGAAAAAGACGGTCAGCAGCGTCATGGCGTTCGCCAGAATCTCGATGAAGGGGTAGAAGGACAGCCAGCGCTTGTTGATATCCAGATTCGCATCGCGGAAGGCGCGGGAACGCTCGTCGAAGCGGTTCTCCTCGTATTCCTCACGCGCAAACGCCTTCACCACACGGTTTGCCGCAATGTTCTCCTGCGCCTTCGCGTTCATGTCGCTCATTTTGTCGCGCATGTCCACGAACATCCGCCGCGCGCCCTTGGAGTACACTTTCGTGATAATCATCAGCAGCGGCGTGACGCAGACCATTGCCAGCGCGAGCTTCCAGTTCACCGAGAACAGGTAAATCGACGACGACACGAACATGACGATGCTGTCTACCGCCACATAGTCTATGTATGCCAGAAAATGGCGGCACCAGTCTGTGTCGGCGGACAGGCGCGTCATCAGGTCGCCCGTGCGGTGAATGTCGAAAAAGCGCATGTCCTGATACTGCAGACGCGTGAACAGCCGCATGCGCAGGTTCATCAGCGTGTTCTGGGAGGAATGCTCCAGCAGGACAACCATCAGGTAGCGCAGACCTTCGCGCGTAACCTTGACAATCAGCATTGCCAGCAGCAAGCCGACGAGCGGTTCGGGGTTCTGCGCGACGATGACGTCATCCATCAGGCGCATCGTCAGGTAGGGGTTGATGAGCAGCATCAGCGACGTGACGGCACTGATGATGAGGCCAAGAATGTGCCACTTGTGGTAGCGCTTGTCCATTACGCCCCACAGCCATTTGATATTCTCCATCGGTTACTCCTTATACAGGGTCGATTCGATTTCCTTTGTCACAAAGTCAGCAATGCGGATTTTCCATTCCTCGTCCGGGTGGACTTCGCCGTGAGAGCGGGCAACACTGCGGTCAAAGCCGCTTCCGTAGAAGCTGTCGATGCAGTGCACACCCGTTTTCTGCGCGACTTTCTGGATGACGCGGCGCTTGAGCAGCCCGTGAGATTCGTCCATCCATGCCTGCGGGGTGTATGTTTGCAGCGGCGTGGCGAGGAAAATCGCCGCGTTTGGGCAGACGGTCTGCAATGTCCGCACCGCCCAGAGCAGCGCAGATGCCATCGACGTGCGGGTCAGGTCGGCATAGGGGAGTTCACAGACTGCCGCAAAGTCATCCGCCGGGGCATTTTCCGGTTGATTGCCGTCATTGCTGGAGATGGCGATGTAGATGACGTCCGGCGTGCTCAGCGTGCCTGTGCCGACACCGATTTCCGCCGGAATCGCATACTCGACGCCATCCACCGTCCAGCGGATGATGCTGCCCTTCGGCGTGAGCGCCTGCAAAACGCGCCGCACCTGATTGGACAGCACGTTGTCCGCCGTGTTCGTGTTCGGCGGCTCGATGAGCGTTACAGGCGTGATGTTCCTATCGCCTTCGTGCCAGTCGGAGCAGGTTGCGTACCCGCAGGCGGCATTCAGCATCTCCTGCGCGTTCAGCCGATGCGCCACCATCGTACCGATGCCGCTGACCTGGTCGCTGGTGATGCTGTCGCCCATGCAGCAGAAGCAGCGGATGTTCATGGGGTTGTCCTCCCTTGTAGAAAGACGGGTCGTTCAATCGTAAAGCCTCATTAGAAACGGTTTGATGATAGCACGGTTTTTTCCTTGTTTCAAGAGGGCTTTTGGAAAGATTTCGACAATATTTCTTGCCCATCAGTTAAGTAACAAAAAGCCGGAAAAAAAGGCACAATGCAGCGATAAAAACCAGCGACAGGAGTGGCGAAAGCGAAGGAGTCCAGAGGGCGACCGCGGACTTCGTCCGTTTTCATTGCCCTCTGGAAGCATGGAAAAGACCAGTTCAACCATGCCCATCAGCATAGAATCAGAAAAAACCACCCAACGAAACCATTTTCGTTCTGGTAAGAAATCAGACATTCTTGACAAAACACAATTTTTGTGTATAATTAAATTATTGCATCATCCATTCCATAGACCCCCCAAGACGCTAAGGGAGGAAATTAAACATGAAACACTGGGTCGCACAAGCGCTTTTTCTGCTGATGGCACTCTGCTTGTTTCTGCCCTGCTTCGCCGCAGCGGAAGAAGCCGCGCAGACCGCCGTCACCATCGACTTTGAGGATGGCAACGCCGCCGCGTTCAGCCAGTCTGGCTCCTGCACCGTCGGCGTGACGGAATCGCAGGCACATAGCGGTAAGCAGAGCCTGCGAGTTTCTGGACGCGGCAGCAATAACTGGGACGCTGTTGACCTCTCCGCTGCGTCGCTTGGCATTGAAGCCGGCGCGAAAGTCCACCTGTCCGCCTGCGTCTACGTCGAAAGCTCGGAAGACGGCGCTATGGCGATTGGCAAGGCGGGCGGCGATTACGCCTACTACGCGCAGGTGAACGTCAAGGGCAAGGAGTGGACGGAAATCTCCTGCGATTTCGAGGCGGACGCGGGCATCAACATCCGCTTCCTCACGGCGTCGGATAACTATCTGGGCAAAAACTACTGCCTTGATGACGTTACGCTGACCATCACCGCGCCCGAAAAAGTGGATTACTCCGACGCGCCGCAGATTCACTACACGTCGGACTTTACCAGCGGCACGGACGGCTGGTATGCGCGCTCTGCGGGCGGTGCCGCCATCGAGACGACCGCTGACGGGCTGTACATCACCGGGCGTACCGCGACGTGGAACTCTCCCGGCCGCGACTTCGACCTTGTGCCGGGGCGTGCCTACAACCTGTCCGTGCAGGTGAAGCAGGACGAGATGGATTCGTGCAGCTTCATCCTGTCCGTCGCCCATACCCGCGACGGCGAGGAATCCTATGAGAACATTGTCACCGGCACGGCGAAGAAAGGCGAATGGGCAATGCTGTCCGGCTCGTACATTCCCGGTCGGTATGACAAGTATGTGCTGTACGTTGAGGGTGCGGGCAAGGAAACGTCCTTCACCATCCGCAATTTCACCTGCGACGAGAAGATTGACTCCTTCGACACCACTTCGCTGCCTGCCCTCAAGACGCTCTATGCGGATAAGTTCGATTTCGGCACGGCGGTTGTTGCCAGTGAAGTGGCGGACAGCAAACGCATGGCGTTCTACGGCAGCCAGTTCACCATCATGACCGCGGGCAACGAGATGAAGCCGGATTCGCTGCTGGATATGGCGGAATGCCGCAAGCTCAGCCGCACGGACGACACGGCCGTCGCTGTGAAGTTCGACAACTGCATTCCGTTCCTCGATTGGTGCCGCGACAATGGCGTGAAGGTGCATGGGCATGTGCTGGTGTGGCACTCCCAGACGCCCGAAGCCTTCTTCCATGAGGGCTACGCGACCCACAAGCCGCTGTGCAGCCGCGAAACCATGCTCGCCCGCATGGAAAGCTACATCCAGCAGGTGCTGACGTGGACGAACGAGAATTATCCGGGGTTGATTGTCTCGTGGGACGTTGTGAACGAAGCCGTGGCGGACGGCAGCGACCAGCTGCGCGAATCCAACTGGACAAAGACGGTTGGTCAGGATTTCGTGAACCGCGCGTTTGAGTACGCCCGCAAGTACGCCGCGGACGGCGTGAAGCTGTACTACAATGATTACAACACCCCCCTTGACCCCAAGCTGCACGGCATCTGCGTCCTGCTGGACAGCCTGATTGCGGATGGCACGATTGACGGCTACGGCTTCCAGGCACACTACTCCGTCGGCAGTCCGACGATTGACCGCGTGGATTGGGCGTTCCAGCAGATTGCCAAGCGTGATTTGCTCCTGCGCGTGTCCGAACTTGACGTGGGCATTGACGATACAAGCGAGGAAAATCTGCAGAAGCAGGCGAAGTATTACGGCGACCTGATGAAGATTTTCCTGCGTTACGCCGACCGCATCGAAGCGGTGCAGGTATGGGGCACGGTGGACGACCTGAGCTGGCGCGCGGACGAGTACCCGCTCCTGTTCGACAAGGATGCCCAGCCGAAGCCCGCGTTTGACACGCTGGTGGAACTGGCACAGTAAATCCATCATAAAGGCAACACCGCACAATCCATTTGCCAGCCGACCACCTCATTTGTGCGGTGTTACCCTAACTTTAAGGAGGCGACGAAGATGAAGAAGAAGAGTTTTGCCATATTGCTGGCTGCGGCGCTGCTGCTGTGCCTGCTGCCGGGAATGGCGCTGGAAGCGAAGGCGGAAACCATCCGCAACATATGTTTTTTCTGTAAGAAACAGGCAGATCTTGAGATTACAGGATTCGAGCGATACAACGACGATCAGCATTATGTAATTTACAAATGTCCACTCTGCGGTAAAAGCAAACATGCCATATTTCTTGGCAATCCAATCATCTATCACTCTGGCGGCACCGAAACGCCGACCTGCACCACGGGCAAAACCTGCGCCCAGTGCGGCGCTCAATACGGCAAACTCGGTCACGACTGGGGCGCATGGCAATCCAGGGGCAACAACAGTGCGCATTTCCGCACCTGCCAGCGTGACGGCTGCGATGCGGTCGACACCGCAAGCTGCTCCGGCGACAGCAGCGCGACCTGCATTACGCTGGGAACATGCACTACCTGCGGCGGGCAGTACTACAGAGCACATACCTTCCCTGCGAATCAGGGCTGGGATTCGGATGCCGAAAACCACTGGGTTAGCTGCACCGTCTGCCACGAAGCGAAAACTAAGGTGGGCGCACATTTCTTCGTTCAGGGCAACGATAGCTCGTGCCTTAAGTCCGCAGCCACCTGCGTTTCTCCGCCCGTGTACTACACAAACTGCGCTTACTGCTATCGCAAGGGAACGGATACTTATGTACACCCATGGTATGGACCTGACCCGAACAACCACGACCTGGTGCACCACGACGCGAAGGCGCCCACCTGCACCGAAATCGGCTGGAATGAATATGACGCCTGCCAGCGTGAGGGCTGCACTTACACCACCAAGGTGGAAATCCCTGCGCTGAAACACAAGCCGGTGCACCACGATGCCAAGGCGCCCACCTGCACCGAAATTGGCTGGAATGAATACGATACCTGCTCCCGCTGCGATTACACCACCAAGGTGGAAATCCCTGCGCTGAAACACAAGCTGGTACACCACGACGCGAAGGCGCCCACCTGCACTGAAATTGGCTGGAATGAATATGACGCCTGCCAGCGTGAGGGCTGCGATTACACCACCAAGGTGGAAATCCCCGCCCCCGGGCACGATTATACCGAAAAGGTCGTCAAGCCCACCTGCGAAAAGGGCGGCTACACGCTGCACACCTGCAAAAACTGCAATGACAGCTATAAGGATCACCAGACGAAGACGCTGCTGCACTGGTATGGCGAATGGACGAGTAACGGCGACGGCACGCACAGCGCGACCTGCAAGCGCAAGGATTGCAAGCACGTCGGCAAGACCGAATGCGCCATCGTCGAATTCAAGCAGGATGAAGCGACACGCACGCTCTGCCCCGTATGCGGCAATGTGAGCGATAGCACACATCTGGCGCTGGTTGAAGAAGTGAAGGCGGAGGGCGAGCATCTGCCCTATGGCGAGCTGGTGCTGCGCATGGGTGAAACTGCGAACGGCAATACGCTGCTGAGTGTCTGCTTTGAAGTTTCCGGCAAGCTCACCCGGCCGAAGGGCGAGGTAAAAATCACGCTGCCCGCCGAGCTGCTGAACGGCGTTACCCTGGCGCTGCTGAATGCCGACGGTACGGAAATTGATCTGCCCTACATCGTGGAAGGTGAAAACGCAGTGTTCACGCTGAATTTCACCGATGCAGAAATTTCCACCGCACTGATTCGCCTGATACCGACAGCGGAATAATCCCATTTCATAGCGTTTTTAAGGCCGTTGCAGAAGATGAATCCTGCAACGGCCGTTATGTGTGCCCGGCTTAGCCGAAGGCAAGGGTGTCCATCGAGCGGCGGAGTCTGAAGGAAGCTGGATGCCAGCGGGCAAACTCCCGAACCGACGAACAGAAATCACATAGTAGGCCGTACAGGGGCGGACGAGTGTGCCGAGCAACACAAAGTCCAAGGCTGCCAGAATCCCGTGCGGTAAATGTGGCGGTTATGTGGAAGAAAAAAAGGCGGCTGCCAGGTTTATCCCCCTGACAGTCGCCTCACTGCTTACTTCTTTTCTACTTTGCTGCTGCCGCGGATGGTCGCATCCGGCTTAGCGGCCTGCTTCATGAACGCCGACGGGCTGATGCCGACGATGTTCTTGAACTGCTTGGAGAAGTGGTACGGATCCTGCATCCCGACTTCGATGCCTGCCTGACGAACCGTGTGCCCTTCCTCGCGCAGCAGCTCCTTCGCGCGCTCCATCTTGCAGTGCAGTACATACGACAGCGGCGGCATACCCACTTCGCTCACGAAGCGCTTGCGGAACGTTTCCATCGGCATACGGGAAATTGCCGCCATCTCCGCCAGAGAGAAGTTGTCCTTGTACTGATTCGCGCGCAGGGTGTCCACGACCTTCGCAATCTCGTGCGAAAGCATCGCGTCCATGGCGACCGGCTGACCCCAGTGGCTTGCCAGCATCCCGTACATCAGGTGCTGCAGCTGATATGTCGCGTCGCTGGTGTCCGTGTGGCGGACGATGACCTGCACAATCTGCTTCGCCAAGTACATCTGGCTCGGCAACGCCCCCTGTTTCAGCGGCATATGCAGCAGCGCGCCCATCTTGCGTACGACCATCGGCGCAAGCGGGCCTTCCAGCGCAATCCACACGCAGCGGACGCTCTCGTCAATCTGCAGGGCAGCGTCGCGGTTGCCGGCGGGCAGGAAGCACGTTTCCTGCTGTTTCAGCGTCAGCTCATGCCCCTGCCAAACCAGCGTTGCTTCGCCTGCCTCCACCGCGAACCAAATCCACTGGTCATGCGGCTTAATGGGGCGTCTCCCTGCCTCAAACATCGCCGTGCCTGCCGCGTGAATCCACGCACCGCTGGAGCGGGTCAAGCTGCCCGGCTTGTGGTATCCTTCCACCACCATAGTATCCGCCGCAGCCTCTACGTCTGCGAACAGGTAAGACTCCATGCCCTTCATCCTCCTTCAACCAAATGGCACAATTGTCATTATGGCTATTATAATGCCCAAATCGGTTGATTGTCAAGAGGATTACACGATTTTCCCGAAATTTTTCTGAAGGATAGCTGTGCGTGCCCGAGGATAGATGAATGCCATTCGATACAGGTTAGCTTTGACAAACTTTTTGCCCGAAAAACAGCAAATGTACAATCCTGCCCTTGACAAGCGCGGGATGAACGGACTATAATAAGTCCGAATACGCGGCAATGATGCCGCCGGACGGAGGAATTTTCTCCATGATGCTGTCTGTGCTGTTTCCGTTTACGTTCCCGGCGTTTTTCGCCGGGCAAATTGACGTACCGTGAAGCAGCAGCCGCAGCGATTGAGGAAAACATCAGGCGCGGAAGCTCTTTTGCGGGCTTCCGTGCTTTTTTTCGTCCATTTGAGCTAATAATGATTTTGAGCCAATAATGATTGACGCAGGAGGTTGACCACCATGATTATCGTCTTGAAGCAGGGCACGACCCAGCAGGAAATCGACACCGTCACCAATGCCGTGGTTGCGCGCGGCGTATCCGTCAGCCCGATTGTCGGCACGGAGATGACCATCCTTGGTCTGACTGGCGACACAAGCCGCATTGACCCCGACCAGCTGGAATCCTTCCACTGCGTCGAGCGCATTATGAAGGTCGCCGAGCCGTTCAAGAAGGCAAACCGCGCGTTCCATCCCGCGCCGAGCGAAATCAAAATCGGGAACACGGTTGTCGGCGGCAAGAAACTGGCGATTATGGCAGGCCCCTGCTCCGTAGAGAGCAACGAGCAGATTACCGCCGTGGCGCAGGCGGTGAAGGACGCGGGCGCGACGGTGCTGCGCGGCGGTGCGTTCAAGCCGCGCACGTCCCCGTACTCCTTCCAAGGACTGGCATACGAGGGGCTGGACATGCTCTGCCATGCCCGCGAGCAGACTGGGCTGCCCATCGTGACCGAGCTGATGTCCCCCTACGACATTGACACCTTCGTGGACAAGGTGGACTGCATTCAGGTCGGCGCGCGCAACATGCAGAATTTCGACCTGCTGCGGGAATTAGGACATACGAACAAGGTAATTTTGGTAAAGCGCGGACTGGCCAACACCCTGAAGGAGCTATTGATGAGTGTGGAATACGTCATGAGCGGCGGCAACGAGCGGGGGATCCTCTGTGAGCGGGGCATTCGCACCTTCGAGACCTACACCCGCAACACGTTGGATGTTTCCGCGGTGCCCATGCTGCACGAACTGACCCATCTGCCGGTGATTGTAGACCCCAGCCACGCCACGGGCAAGGCCCGGCTGGTGGAGCCCATGGCCCTGGCGGCTGCGGCGGCCGGTGCGGACGGGCTGATGATCGAAGTTCATGACGATCCGGCGCAGTCAAAATGTGATGCGGCGCAGGCCGTGACTCCGGCGCAGTTTGCCGTCATTGCCGAAAAAATCAGCGCACTGCGCAAAGCAATTTTCTGAACATTTTCTCGCAAATAAACTTCTTGACATCGCCGGTGGGCTATGCTATTATATTTCAGCGGCAATGTGCAGAAGTACCCAAGAGGCCGAAGGGGCTCCCCTGCTAA
>OMNT01001142.1_pt1 | contig 25886 bp, 18 predicted proteins | sample 1672551 | NCBI WGS metagenome assembly OMNT01 (sample SAMEA3136698, study PRJEB25190) | human gut metagenome | reverse complement strand
TGCAAGCAGATTGCGTACAAAGCCGTCAGGCGGGCTTTATTCAGTGTTTCCTTAGCCCAAAACAACTTCAATTTCGTTCTTGTCAGCCAGTGCGTCAGCCGGTACATAGTCGCCGTCCAGTGCCTTGCCGTTCAGTGTCAGGGAAGCCACGCCGCTTTGTACGTGGTTCGGGTTCTTGACCGTGATAGACAGCTGCTTGCCGCGGAACAGTTTTTCCATGGTGAAGCCGTCCCATGCTGCCGGAATCGACGGGCAGATGTGCAGACCGTCAGCGTCCGGACGCATGCCGCAGATACCCTCTACGCAGCCAACCATAACGGTGGAAGCGGTACCAGTCAGCCAGTGTACGTGAGAACGTCCTGCATACGGGGAAGCGGTAGACTCGGTGAACTGACCGTGTACATACGGTTCCAGTACACGCTGTTCTGCCTTGTCGTTCATGGAAGCCGGAGAACTTTCCTCGAAGTAGCGGAATGCATCGTCACCGTGTCCCAGCAGGCTCTCTGCCAGAATCAGCCAGCCCTGCGACTGGGAGAAGATACCGCCGTTTTCCTTGGTGTCCGGATTGAAGATGTGCATCAGGGCACCGTCGAAATAGTGGTCGATATACGGCGGATCCAGCAGCTTTGCACCATACGGGGTGTCCAGAATGTCTGCTACAGACTGCATTGCCTTGTCGCTCTGTTCCTTGGAAGCAAAGCCGGAAATGACGCTCCAGCTCTGGGGGTTCAGCCACATGGAAGCTTCCGGATCCTTCTTGGCACCAACTACTACGCCGTCTTCGCGGATACCGCGGATAAAGCGGTCTTCGTCCCAGCATGCAGCCAGTGCTTCGCCCAGAGCCTTCTGAGCCTTGTCCAGATAGGAAACATACTCGCTGTCCTTGCGTTCTGCTGCCAGTTCATGCATCATGGACATTGCATAGTACAGCTGGAATGCCACGAAAGTGGACTCGCCCTTTTTGCCCAGACGCAGGCAGTCGTTCCAGTCTGCGTGCAGACCAGCCGGCATGTTGTGGTCGCCCAGACGTTCCATGGAGAAGCGGATCGCACGCTTCAGGTGGTTGTAAACAGTATCTTCGCCGCCGTTTGCATAGACGATCACTTCGTCATAGAATGCCTTGTTGCCGGATTCGCCCACATACTTGCGAATGGTGGGGAACAGCCACAGAGCATCGTCTGCACGGTAGGACGGGTGACCGGTTTCCTTGACATATTCCGGATCGTCCGGTGTGTTTTCATGACCGGCGTTGTGGTCGAACTTGACCAGCGGCAGACCGCCGCCGTTGTCTACCTGTGCAGACAGCATAAAGCGGATCTTTTCTGCGGCGAGTTCCGGATCCAGATGAATGATACCCTGAATGTCCTGTACAGTATCGCGGTAGCCGTAGCCGTTCCGCAGACCGCAGTATACAAACGATGCGGCACGGGACCAGATAAAGGTGATGAAGCACTGATAAGCGTTCCAGACGTTGATCATGTTGTTGAACGCATCAGACGGTGTGCTGACCTGGAAATGGTTCAGTTTGCTGTGCCAGTATTCCTTCAGAGCCTCTACTTCGCTGTCGACCTTGCCGGCAGCTTCATAGGAAGCGAGGATTTCGTTTGCCTGTGCATTGTCTTTCTGACCCAGTACGAAGATCAGTTCCTTGGATTCGCCCGGCTGGAGGGTGATGTCACTCTGGAGAGCACCGCAGGCATTGCTGTTGTAGTTCATCTCACCGGTGCACTTGCCCTGCTCTACAGCGATCGGGTTGGAATAGGTGCGGTACGGACCAATGAAGCTGTCCAGATTGCCGTTATAGCCGGAGATCGGAGCACCTACCATGCCGAAGAAACGCTCTCTGTGGTTGGAACCGGTAGCGTCCTTGCCGTCATTTTCGTTGATGTGCTGGAGGATCTTGTTGCCCTCAAAGCTGGTACGGGTGATGAACAGGGTGTACTGGAGGTTGACCTGATCCTGTTCGTAGTTGTTGTCGTTGGTGAACTCTACGAAACCGAATGTGGACAGGTTTCTCGGCTTGTCGCTGTTGTTGGTGATGACTGCACGCCATACCTCATAAGTTGCCCCGATGGGTACATAATAAGTGACTTCGGAGGAAATGCCGGCATAGTCTGCGGAAATTACGGTGTAAGCAGTACCGTGGCGGCAGACGCTCTTGTAGGAATCCAGCGGCTTGCCTACCGGCTGCCATGTAGCAGACCAGTAATCCTTGGTTTCGTTATCCCGCAGGTAAATGTAGCGTCCGGGCAGTGCCATCATGGAGTTGAAGCGGAAACGGCTGATTCTGCCGTTTGCACCGGACTTGACAAAGCTGTATCCGGCAGCGTTGTTGGAGATCATTGCACCGTATTCCGGAGAACCGAGGTAGTTTACCCAGGGTGCCGGCGTATCCGGTCGGTCGATCACGTATTCTTTGTTTTTCAGGTCAAAATAACCATACTGCATAGGGAGTATCTCCTTTACATCTGTATTTTCAATGTCAAATGACCATCACCGATAAAGACAGTGTAGTCGTACATTTATCATACCATACCACAGAAGATTTTGCAAGGGATTTGCGAAAAAAATTGCAGTAAATGTGGTATGGCTTCTGTGGGCTTTGCAGATTGTGCAGTATTGCCAAAAAGTTTTCCCGCCGGCTTGACAGACAAGCTTTTGCGTGCTATAATGTACTTATTGAACCAGTACAATTAGTACAAAGGAGGGGGAGCCCGTGGAAATTATCGTCAGCGGCAACAGCAGCAAGCCCATTTACGCCCAGATCACGGAGCAGCTGAAAGCCCAGATCATGGACGGCACGCTGCATGCCGGCGAATCGCTGCCGTCTATGCGAAGTCTGGCGAAGTCCCTGCATGTCAGCGTGATTACGGTGCAGCGGGCGTATGAGGAACTACAGCGGGACGGATTTCTGGAAACGACAGTCGGGCGGGGCAGCTTTGTGGCTGCCCAGAATCCGGAGATCTATCGGGAAGAACAGCAGCGAAAGGCGGAGGAGCACCTGCTGGCGGCGGCGGAAATTGCCCGCGTCAGCGGCATTTCGCTGGAATCGCTGGTGCAGGCACTGACCATTTTTTATCGGGAGGAAGAATAGCCATGCAGAATATTTTAGAAGTACGGGATCTGGGGCGTTCCTATGTGAATTTCCGGCTGGAACACATCAGCTTTTCCATTGCCGGTGGAACGATCATGGGCTTAGTAGGCGAAAACGGAGCCGGAAAAAGCACTACCATTCGGGGCATTCTGGGGCTGATCCGGCGGGAGTGCGGAGAGGTGCTGTTCTGCGGCGAACCGCTGAACACAGACAGCGTTGCCATGAAGGAGCAGATCGGCGTGGTGTTTGACAGTCTTTGCTTTTCACCGGAACTGACGGTGGAAAAGGCGGGGAAGATCTGCCGCAGTATCTATTCCAACTGGGACGAAGCCTATTTTCAGGAACTGTTGCAGCAGTTCTCCCTGCTGCCCAAGCAGAAGGTCAAGGAACTGTCTCGCGGCATGAGCATGAAGCTTTCGCTGGTGCTGGCATTTGCCCACCACCCGAAGCTGCTGATCCTGGACGAGCCTACCAGCGGACTGGATCCTGTGGTGCGGGACGACCTGCTGGATTTGTTTCTGGAATTCGTGCAGGACGAGGAGCATGCCATTCTGATCTCCACCCACATCACCAGTGATCTGGAAAAGGTGGCGGATTATGTGACATTTCTCCATGCGGGAAAGCTGCTGCTTTCCAAGCCCAAGGACGAACTGCTCTGGCAGTACGGCATTCTCCGCTGCGGAGAAGCATTATTCCAGAAGCTGGAATCGCCGGAGGTGCTGGCGTGGCGGAAAAAGGACTATTCCTATGATGTGCTCGTGCCGGATCGGGAGGCAATTTTGCGGAAGTATCCGGAGGCTGTCATAGATCAGGTCACAATGGACGAGATCCTGTTGTTGTATGTGAAAGGAGTGCAGGGCAAATGAAAGGACTGCTTTTGAAAGATTTCTATACCATATGGAAAGGCGGACGAATTTTCCTCATTCTGTACGTCTTTATGGCAGCTGTTTCCGGCGTGAATATCCAGAGCGGCTGGTCTTACATGGGCTTCTGGCTGGTGATGATGGACTCGCAGACCTCAAGCACTTTTTCCTATGACCATTCCTGCAACTGGAACCGCTTTGCACTGACGATGCCCGTCACGCGAAAAGACGTGGTGCGGTCGAAATTCCTGTTGCAGCTGCTGATCGTATGCGGCAGTACACTGGCGTATCTCGTGCTGGCAGCCCTTGTCAGTCTGGTGCTGCGGACGTTTGAAGTCAAGGCGTTCTGCAATATGCTGTTTGCCGCATGGCTCGTGCTCTGGGCCGTGCTGCTTATGGGCAGCGTTTCCACACTGCTGCTATTCCGGTTCCCGCCGGAATACGCACGGCTGATCTCCATTTTGATCTATGTGATTCCGGCGTGTGCTTTCATGGGTGCGGGCAGCGTTTTCATGCAGGAAATGACAGACAATCTTGCCACCCTGCCTGCGGAATTTTCCGCAATGCTGCTGCCGGCGGCGATTGCCTTGCCGGTGCTGTCGCTGGTGGTTTCCGGACTGTGCTATGTCTTTAGCTGTCGGATCTTCCAGAAGAAAGATCTGGCATAACTCCGTGATGCAGCAGCATCTCCGCAGAAAGGACTGTTATTTTGAAACCTATTGCTCATATTGAAAACGATTTCCCCACCAAGTTCGGTATCCCCCGCCAGAGTGGACTGGTCAACAGTCTGCATGCCCGCATTGTCATGGAGCCGGAATACCGGAATCCCGATGCGTTTCGGGGGCTGGAGGATTACTCCCACATCTGGCTGATCTGGGAATTCTCGCAGGCGGTGCGGCAGAAGTGGTCGCCTACCGTTCGCCCGCCCCGTCTGGGCGGCAATGTCCGCATGGGCGTTTTTGCGACACGCTCACCGTTTCGTCCCAATCCGCTGGGGCTGTCGGTGGTGCAGCTGGAAGAAATCGTGCTGCACGGGGCGAATGCTCCCTACCTGATGGTTTCCGGTGCCGACCTGATGCACGGCACGCCCATTTACGACATCAAGCCGTACCTGCCACACATTGACAGCCACCCCGAAGCCAGGGGCGGTTTTGCTCTGCCGGCAGCGGCTCATCGTCTGGAAGTTCGCTTTCCGGAAGTCTGGCTGGAGAAAGTGCCGGAATCCCTGCGGGCAGGGCTGACCGAGGTGCTGGCACAAGACCCCCGTCCGTCCTACCAGCACGACGCCGATCGGGTGTATGGCTTCCCGTTCGCCGGTCTGGAAGTCCGCTTTACCGTGGACGGCGAAGTGCTGACGGTGTGCGAAATTCTGGAAGCGACGGTATAAACTTACGACATCTGCACATACTTCAGGCAGTATCACATGAAGGCAATACCGCACAAAGAGCGTCTGGCGACTTTGCACGCCATCTGCTTGCAAATTTCCCGTCATATTTCACAAAAATGCTCGTGAATACATCAAGTATTCACTCCGCTTTTTGTTTCATCTGACGAAAAATTTGACGACGCATCTGTCGCACAATCTTTGTGCGGTATTGCCTAAAGCGTATGTGGTGTTGCCTGAAAGTGTTTCCGTAGAAAAATTTCGTCGGATACTTGACAAGGCGAAGGTTCTGTGGTACAATGTCTTTAGTTAGAGATAACTAACTTCAAAATGAACATGCGTAATGGAGAAGGAAACACGGTATAAAGCTTGTGTACACAGCCGAAAGGCGGGATTTGTACAGTGCTTCCGCGATACGTAAAGGAGTATTCTACTATGAGTTATTTGCAGATCGAAAAAGTTGTCGGCAGAGAGATTCTGGATTCCAGAGGCAATCCGACTGTAGAAGCAGAAGTCACACTGGTTGACGGTACTGTTGCAAGAGGTACTGCCCCCAGCGGTGCTTCCACCGGCGAATTCGAAGCACTGGAACTGCGTGACGGCGACAAGGCTCGCTATCTGGGCAAGGGCGTGACCAAGGCTGTAGAAAACATCAATACCGTTATCAACGAAACTATCACTGGTATGGACGCATCTGATCTGTACGCAGTAGACAAGGCAATGATCGCCGCAGACGGCACCAAGGACAAGTCCAAGCTGGGTGCCAATGCAATTCTGGCAGTTTCCATTGCCACAGCAAGAGCCGCAGCAACTGCACTGGACATTCCGCTGTATCGTTTTCTGGGCGGCGTATCCGGCACTCGTCTGCCGGTTCCGATGATGAACATTCTGAACGGCGGTGCTCATGCCACCAATACGGTAGACACACAGGAATTCATGATCATGCCGGTAGGTGCTCCCAGCTTTAAGGAAGCCCTGCGTTGGTGTGCAGAAGTGTTCCACAATCTGGCGAAGATTCTGAAGTCCAAAGGACTGGCAACTTCTGTCGGCGACGAGGGCGGCTTTGCTCCGAACCTGTCCAGCGATGACGAAACCATTGAAACCATTCTGGAAGCTGTAAAGGCAGCAGGCTATAAGCCGGGCAGGGATTTCATGATTGCGATGGACGCTGCTTCTTCTGAGTGGAAAAGCGAAAAGGGCAAGGGCTTCTATCACCAGCCGAAGTCCGGCAGAGATTTTACTTCCGACGAACTGATTCAGCACTGGGCTGATCTGGTAGAGAAGTATCCGATCATCTCGATCGAAGACGCTCTGGACGAAGAAGACTGGGAAGGCTGGCAGAAGCTGACGGCAAAGCTGGGCGGCAAGGTACAGCTGGTTGGCGACGACCTGTTCGTTACCAATACTGAACGTCTGAAGAAGGGCATCGAACAGGGCTGCGGCAACTCCATTCTGATCAAGCTGAACCAGATCGGTTCTGTTTCTGAAACACTGGAAGCGATCCAGATGGCTCACAATGCAGGCTACACTGCAATTTCTTCTCACCGTTCCGGCGAAACCGCAGATACGACCATTGCTGATCTGGCAGTTGCACTGAATACCTGCCAGATCAAGACTGGTGCTCCCAGCCGTTCGGAGCGTGTGGCAAAGTACAACCAGCTGCTCCGCATCGAAGAAGAACTGGGCGACAGTGCCGTATATCCGGGCATGGCAGCATTCCACGTAAAGCGGGACTAATGCCACTTCTCACACAACATTTGCTTTCCTTTCAGGGTGAGATTTCACCCGCTTTTAGAACTCTTTCATAACCTTATGAAAAAACGGTACGCACTGGCAACAGACGTACCGTTTTTTCTTGTAAGTTGTTACAATTTTTATTGTGCAAATCGTACAAAATATATAAAAAGGCTTGACGCTTCCCCGAAAAAATGATATAATTTTTATAAAGGTTTTCCTTTTTATTTTCAATAGCATATTATTATTTTAGAAAGCGAGGTCGATTTTTATGAAAAGAAGAACAAGGATAATTTCTGCTGTTTGTGCAGCTGCACTGTTGGGAAGTGCAATGACAATGCCGGCAGCAGCATACCCCATGCATATGAATGGGGTATGCTGAAGTGCCGCTGGCACAGGTGCTGCAGATGCTGGAAAATGACAAGACGGCATATGTGGAAAAGGGCGAAAGCATGTACTATGGCTTGAAAGATCCCACACCGGCAGGTATGTATGACAACATTTTCTATGCAACGGCGGAACAAGATGATTTGATTCAGCTCAACGAGTATGCATATCGGATTCAGCTGGAGCAGGACGTGGCAGATGTGCGGGAACTGACAGAACAGCTTTGCGGTCTGCTGACCAAAAAGGAAAATGCAGAGGAGCCGACTGCCGATTTGGCATTGAGTACCGAAGAATCGGAAACACGCCAGCTGACTATGACCGCAGAGGGAAACGGAGCATATACGCTGCGATTCAGCACATCCTCGTATCGTCTGGACGAGGAAAAACTTTGTCAGTTTCTCCAGACCTTGTCCGGTTTTGTATCGGTACAGCAGGAAGTCTGGGGCGTTTCTTTAAAGGAAAACAATATCGCACCAATGTGGGATTGTCAAGACAGTTTTGGTATTTGTTGCGTTACTCTGAAAGAAGGAACTGCTCTGACACCGGAAGATCTGGATCTGGACTTTGATGTGGAGATCGAACAAAATGAAAAAGGCACGTGTACTATAATTCCCAAGAAATTTCTTGACATGCAGCAGCGTTATCAATTGTTGCGGAAAGTTTCTCTCATGGTGGAAGCCGGAGAGAAAATCGATCGAGTAGGTGTTTCCTATATCATGTATGAATCTGTCCCCAATACAGCGGCAGAGTCGGACGGCTCCATACAGCTGATGGGGCGGGGCGACTGCGACGGCAGCAAGGAACTCGACAGTTCTGATGTTTTCGAACTGTTACAGCACACGGCAAATGTCGGTGCCGGAAACGAGGGCACGCTGACCGGCAAGGAACTGCTTGCGGCTGACATTGACGGCAACGGCAGCGTAGATTCTACCGATCTCTTTGAACTGCTCCGCTACTGTGCAGAAAAGGGTGCCGGCTTGCAGCCCACCTGGACGGAACTTCTGGGCTGATTGCAGGGTTTCGCATGCTGATACGAATCATACAAAACAGTTTATATGCGGATTCAAATTATGAAGCAAGGCAAAGAAGTCGCCCCTGAAAGGGGAGATGTCACGAAGTGACAGAGGGGTTTTTACACTTAGATTTTCTTGCGATGCTGATACAGACTTTGAAATATTGCTGTAAATAGAAATATTCCCACGGGGTGCTCCCTGTGGGAATATTTTTTTGGGCAATACCGCACAAAGATTGTGCGACAGATGCGTCGTCAAATTTTTCGTCAGATGAAACAAAAAGCGGAGTGAATACTGGATGTATTCACGAGCATTTTTGTGAAATATGACGGGAAATTTGCAAGCAGATGGCGTGCAAAGTCGCCAGACGCTCTTTGTGCGGTATTGCCTTTGGTTATTTTTCTCGTTGTGTCCCGATCTGTTTCCCCAGAAGCAGCAGCCCCAGCAGGTTCGGCACTGCCATAAGCCCGTTGGCAATGTCGGAGAGTGCCCACACCGACCGCAGGGAAACCACAGCCCCTACGCCTGCCGCCAGACAGAACAACACCCGATAGGGCAGCCGCCACGCTTCGCCGCCCAGATACCGCACCGCCTGTTCCCCGCAGCAGCACCAGCCGATCAGCGTACAGAACGCAAACAGTGCGGTGATGCCTGCCATCAGTTCCGGTGCGGCTTGCCCGAAAACGCCCGAAAATGCGGCGGAAATGATGCTGCCGGCGTTGTCTGCCTGCGTCATGGCTCCGCTGGTGAGAACTGCCAGAGCCGTCAGCGTGCAGCACACCAGCGTATCCAACGCCACCTCCACCATGCTCCACATGCCCTGTAGCTGGGCATCTTCGGAACTGCCGCCGGCGTGGACAAGGGCACTGCTCCCCAGTCCGGCTTCGTTGGAAAATACCCCGTGCCGCAGACCAGTCTGCACAGCACGCTGCAAAACAGCACCGGAGATTCCGCCGCCTACGGCATGCAGCCCGAATGCTTCGCGGAAAATCTGCCCGAATGCTGCCGGCAGTGCGGCGGCGTTCCGGAAGATCACTCCCAGTGCCGCCAGCAGATACACCGCCGACAGCACCGGCATGAGCCATTGAATGACCTTGCCGGTGGAGCGTGTGCCGCGGAGCAAAATAATTCCCAGCAGAAGCGTGACACCGATTCCTGTCCACAGCGGCGGCAGGGAGAACGCCTCCGCAGCAAGGGTGGAAATGGCACTGCTCTGTGTCATGTTGCCCATGCCCAGCGAAGCACCGATGCAGCAAAGACTGTAAAATACTGCCAGAACGGGACTGTGCAGCCCGAACCGGAGATACGCCATGGGGCCGCCTGTCTTGGTGCCGTCGGGGAGTGTGCGGGCATACCGCAGAGCCAGTACATTTTCGCTGTAGGTCAGAGCCATGCCCAGCAGGGCGGATACCCACATCCAGAAAATTGCACCGGCACCGCCCAGACAGAGAGCCGCCGCCACGCCCAGAATGTTTCCCGTGCCCATCGCGGCGGCAAGAGCAGTGGAAAAGGTCTGGAACTGGGTAAGGGAAGTGCCGCCCTTGCCGGACTTGGTACGCAGGCTGCCGAACGTCCGCCGCAGAATGGTTTTCCAGCCCCAGAACTGGAAGAACCGCAGCCGGAAACTCAGGCACAGCCCTGTCCCCAGCAGCAGCACCAGCAGCCCTGTCCCCCAGATGTATGATGCTACGCGTTCCAGCATAATTTTCCTCCTGACAGTATATCTATAGTTTATCATGATCTGTCTGCACAAAACGGTTTATATGCGGTATTGCCTATGAGGAATAAAAAGGATTTGTGTGCAATCTATTCGCATTCTCTTGACGAAAATGTGTTCTCGGGGTATAATAGAAACAGAGCAGATCGCTCTACTAGGGGGTGTTGACACTATAATGATATGCGAATTTTGTGAGGTGATTTTTCTCCGTTCTAGGCAAAAATTCGCAGGCGTGCTTTCGCACGGCAAGGATTTTTAACGACGAACGGGGAAAAATCACCCCAAAAGACACGTGTCAGGCTTAGTGTCAACACACCCTAATGTATATGAATGTAGGAACCCCGATTATGTCTGTAGGAGGAATCCATGAAGCAGTATACTGCGGATAAACATGCACAATATACGCTGCAAATTGCAACACCGATCGTGACGGCGGTGCTGATCGGTTTGGTATGGTACTTTCTGGCAGTGCTGCCCCATTGGCTGCTGTGGACACTGACGGCAGTGCTGGCGGCAGCAGCGATCCTGCTGTCCACACTGCTGCTGCCTATGTGGTTCTGCACTGTGACCTATTGTGTATCGGCGACTCATATCACCCGAAAATGCGGCATTTTTTTCATACAGGAGCAAGTCATGCGGACACAGGCGTTGCAGTTCAGCAGCATTTTTCAGGCACCCTTTGCCGATGCCACCGGCATGAATTTTATCCCGCTGCATGCCTATGGCGGCACGGTCATTCTGTCGTTTTTGAGCAGTTCTGACGCGGCGGAGATACAGGCGTTTCTGCAAAAGACGGTCTACAGCCACAGCCAGCGGACACTGGAAGTGCCTGTCGCCGGAAATCCCGCAGACATTCCGCAGGAGCCGCAGTTCGATGCGTTTGAAAGTGCGGTGCAGCCGCCGTCAGGAACTGGCAGCAATGCGGAAGATCCGCCGGAAAGGAGCAGCCCATGATGCGGCTTGGGACTGCCGGTGAGGCAGTGTATCGGGAACACCCGATCAAGATTTTACGCTACAGTGCCAAGAACCTGTGGCTGTTGATTTTCCCGCTGCTGCGAAGCCTGCGGTTCTATCCGTTCTCACTTCAGAAACTTATCGACTGGGGAGCCGGTGCGTGGTTTGACCTGCTGGTTGCCCTGCTGATTCTGGGCATCGGTACGCTTCGCTGGCATGCCTGCACATATTATTTCGACGAAGTTTCCATTCGTTCCCAAAGCGGGATCCTCCTGCGGCGGGGGACGGAGATCCCGCTGGAACGTATTGCCTCCACAGTGGAGGAACACCCGTTTTACCTCCGCCCTCTGCGGGCAGCCTGTTTGCAGATCAGCACCGCAGCCGGTGCTGTGCCGGAAGCGGATATGCACCTGACCTTGTATCTGCGGGATCTGCACCGGCTGCGGCAGCACATTCCCGTGCTGCAAAATGGCAGCACCGGTGCGGTGGCGTATCACACGCCGGCGTGGCGAATGCTGTTGTTCTCGGCGTTGTTCTCCAGCAGCTTTTCCGGTGCGATATACATTGCCACCATCTGCTTTCAGGGCGGACGCATCACTTCCGATCTGGTAAAGCAGTTTCAGGCACAGCAAATTCTGGAAGATGCCACCGACAAAGCATCGACAGCGTTCCACGGCGTGCCGCGAATCGCCATTACGATCGGCATTGTGATTCTGGCGTTGTGGCTGATCTCGTTCGGACGGAATCTGCTGCGGTACGGCAGATTCCGCATGCGGTTCGGGGAGGAGTTCATCTCGGTGCACACGGGAATCCTCACCCGCCGGCGGTATCATCTGCGGGACAACGCCATTATTTTCCCCGACCTGCGGCAGAATCTGCTGATGAAGATATTCGGCATGGTATCCCTCCACATTCGCTGCCCCGGCTACGGCAGCCGGCGGGATACGCTGCCGGTGCTGATTCCGCTGATTCGGAAAAAAGGCTCACAGGCACTATTGGAAAAGCTGCACACGGTGCCGGTCATGGAGCACCCGAAACTTCATGCACGCTCCAATATCCGGTTTTTCTGGTCCTTTGTGTGGCCGCCGGTGATCGGGCTTTGTGCGATTCTGCCGGCACGGTTTATTCTGCTGTGGCTGCTGCCGAATCTGGGGGCGATCATTCGGTTCTGTTCCGTGATGCTGATTATTCCGCTGGTGTGGCTGCTGTGTATCCGCATTGTGGCGATGTTCACAGAATCGGTCACCATGGACGACCAGTATTTGCAGATGCATTTTTGCAGTTGGTTCACGTTCCACACCATTACGGTGAACCACGCCCGCATTGTCCGCACGGACCTGATGCAGACACCCGCACAGAAGATGTACGGCGTTTGTCATCTGTATATCACCTGTAACGGGCCCCGCCAGCAGCGGTTCAAGCTGACGGCTCTGCCGGAGGCAAAGGCACGGAAAATCGTGGAAACGCTGGCTCGGACAGAAATGCAGGATATGTCTTGAATCAATTTGTAAAACCGGTTTCTGGGGGTGGAAGCCGGTTTTTTGTTGTGAAAAATACTAAAAAATAGTTGACTTTTTACAAAATATGTGCTACAATAAAAGTGCAAACGATTTGCATAAAAAAGGAATGGAGGAATGAGAAGATGCGGTTATGGAAAAAGGTTCTGGCTGCGGCAACTGCCGGTGTGCTTTGCTTGGGAAGTGCTGGCGTGACTGGATTGCAGAACACGTTGGAATCTGTGGGGACGGTATTGTCGGCGAGTGCATTGGTGCCAAATGAGTATGATGGAATTTGTGGGAATTTGTACTATAAGAATTATTATAATGATTTGATTTCCATAGTCGGTTGTAATACAGATGTTGAATCTGTGGAAATTCCGGCTGAGATTGACGGGAAACGTGTGACGAGCATTGGAGATGATGCTTTTCGCGACTGCACCAGTTTGACAGAACTCACGATACCGGACAGCGTGACGAGTATCGGGAGGTATGTTTTTTACGGCTGTACCAGTTTGACAGCAGTCACGATACCGGATGGCGTGACAAGTATTGGATGGAATGTTTTTTCCGACTGTACCAGTTTGACAGCAATCACGATACCGGACAGTGTGATAAGTATTGGATGGAGTGCTTTTTACAACTGTACTAGTTTGACATCAATCACGATACCAGACAGCGTGACGGAAATTGAAGAAGGTACTTTTTTCGGATGCACCAATTTGAAAAATGTTTATATTTCTGATTTGGAATCTTGGTGTAAGATTAATTTCGGCGGTTTTACTTCCAATCCATTGTGCTGTGGTGCCAATCTTTATGTAAACAGAGAGTTGGCAACAGAAATTACGATACCGGACAGCGTGATAAGTATTGGAGATTATGCTTTTGACGGCTGTACCAGTTTGACAGCAATCATGATACCAGACATCGTGACGGAAATTGGAGAGCATGCTTTTTACGACTGTACCAATTTGACAGAAATTACAATACCGGACAGCGTGACAAGTATTGGAGATGATGCTTTTGATAACTGTACTAGTTTGACATCAATTACGATACCGGATAGTGTGACAAGCATTGAACAAGAAACCTTTTACAACTGTACCAGTTTGACAGAAATTATGATACCGGACAGCGTGACTAAAATTGGAGATGGTGCTTTTTGCTACTGCACCAATTTGACAGAAATTACGATACCGGATAGTGTGACAAGTATTGGAGAGAATGCTTTTAGAATCTGTACCAATTTGGCAGCAATCACGATATTGAATGGCGTGACGAGTATTAGAAAGTATGCTTTTTCTGGTTGTACTAGTTTAACAGAAATCACAATACCGGACAGCGTGACTGAAATTGGAGACGGTGCTTTTTACGACTGTACCAATCTGACAATCTACGGATATACAGGTTCTTATGCAGAAACCTATGCCAAGAAAAATGACATTCCTTTTGTTTCTCTGAACAATATCACAACAACTGAAACCACTACCACCACTATAGAAACAACAGTTACAACGAAAGCGACAACGACTACGGAAACAGTCACTACAGAAGCGACATCTACAACGAAAGTAACAACAACTACAGAAACAGACACTACAGAAGCAACATCTACAACTCAAGCGACAACAACTACGGAAACAGGCACTACAAAAACAACAGCTGCAACGAAAGCAACGACGGCTATGGAAACAGACACTACAGAAACAACGGTTACAACTAAAACGACAACGACAACAACAATTACCACAGAAGCTACCACCACCACCAAACAAGATTCCGAAACACCTACCGTCATTTATGGCGACATTACCCTTGACGGACGTGTAGATATTACTGATGCTGTTTTGCTGAACAAGTTCTGTTCTGGTGCGGTGATCCTGAACGATGCTGCCAAGCTGAACAGTGACTGTGACGGCGACGGCGATATAACCGGAAACGATGCTGTAGCTCTGCTGCAATTCTTGGTGCAGATCGTACAGAAGCTGCCTTATACAGCATAATTCTATTGCAATAACCCAAAAACCGGCTCCCGCATTTCCCATGCAAGAGCCGGTTTTTGATTTTCTTACGTTTGCAGAATCGCCGTCAGGATTCGCAGAATCTTTGCCCCGTAGCCGGCACCGCCTGCCCAGCCCCTGCCGTGGGGATTCTCCGGAATCCCCAGCCACTCCACATAAGGGGCACAGCCCCGCTGCACATACCGGAAGCGGTCGTCCACGCAGGCCTGCTGCAAGGCTGCCGTGCTGGCATAGGCTTTCAGGTGCTGGATCTGTGCACGGATTCCCAGCTGCGGCGTGGCAAAGGAATTGCCTTTTATCCCATTGCTGGTCACGCCCATGCCGCAGAAATTGTTCTGCTCCAGCGTCACCGCCGAGCCACGAAAGGTGAAGTTCCCTGTTTCCAGACAGGACTGTGCAAAGGCAATGTCCCCGCGGATTCCTTCGGCAGCCCCCTCGCTCAGGTAGCAGGGGATCATGTCCAGTACGCTCTGTGCCACATTGGGATTCACTGCACGGAGATAGGCGGTCATCTGTGCGGCAGTCGCCTGTGCCGTGCCGGTGATCGGCGTGAGTTCGGTGGTCAGCCTGCCGCTGGCATCGGCACGGTAGACCACGCCGTCCAGCGTCACGGTGCGGCTGCGAACCAGCTTGCCGTCCTCGCCGAAATAATACAACGCCCCGTCGATCTCTTGCAGCCCCAGCAGGGCGGTTTCGGTGTCCTCGCTGAAGTAGTAGCTGCTGCTGCCGTCCGTCTGCCAGCCGGTCTGTATCTCGCCCTCTACATTATAATAGGAAAGGCTGCCGTCAGAAAAAGCGTGTATCCCTGTGTCTTGCATGCCGTATGTTTCCGAGAAGCTGTAGCGGTGTCCGTCGATTTCCTGTTCGCCGGTTTCTTTCAGCCCGCTGTCGTCGGTGTAATAGCGGTAGCCGCCGGACTCCACCCAGCCCAGAACCAATTCGCCGGTTTCCGGATCGTAGTACCGGCGTTCTCCGTCAACTGTCCGCCAGCCGGTTTTCTGGGTGCCGGTGTAGTCGAACAGATAGGCGGTGCCGTCTATGGTGACTTCGCCGGTGACCGGTGTCCCGTCGGCATCGTAATAGCAGCGGCTGCCGTCCCCGCGGGTTTCCCATGTGCCTTGGGTGGTTGCGGTTGCCACCGGTACGGCAGAGAAGTCCTCCGCCGCTGCGGAAACACCGCCCAGCAGACAGGCAGTCCCCAGCCCCGCGGCAAGTGCCAGCCAGAATGGAAAATGTTGCAAAATAAACCTCCTTGAAAAAATTGGATTTTGCGTTCGTTATCTATTTTACCATGCTTTTTGCGGAATTGCAAGTGCTTTTTAGCATATTTGTACGATAAAGTGCTGCTGCATGCAACGGAAAAATCGAGATTTTGTCAAAATTACGGGGGAACAGCGAAAACCGGCTTGTTCTTTGGCGGAATTATCGAAAAAAATAACGCAGACTTTGTTGACAATACGGCAAAAATCCGCTATAATGTAGGAGAACAGAAGTAATAGGATAAGATTGAGGAAAACAGGGGGATACCGGTGGGAGAACGTACCGGAGAAAATTGCTGCGATCTTTGCGGCAGGAGGAATTTATGTCTTTACAGGAAAAAGAAACACTGGAACTGGCACAGGCAAAAATGCAGAAATATTTGCAGGACAATGCGGTCTGCTCCATGGACGAGTATGTTCAGCACGGAACGACCAGCACATTGCAGCACTGCCTTTCGGTAGTGCGGATCAGCTGTGTCATTGCCGTTGGTCTGCATATCCATGTAAATTATGAAAATCTGATCCTCGGGGCACTGCTCCATGATTTCTACTTGTACGACTGGCACAACCATGTGGACGAGGGTGTGCTCCACGGCTTTGCACACCCGCACATTGCCTGCAAAAATGCGGCAATGCGGTTTCACGTCAATGCAGAGGTGCAGCATATCATTACCACACACATGTGGCCCTTGACGCTGCGGTTCGTGCCCCGTTCCAGAGAAGCGGTGATCGTCTGCCTTGCGGACAAGTACTGCTCCACGCTGGAAACGGCAGCGGGCATGGTTCATGCAGCGGCAGCTCTGTTCCGGAAAAGGAGGGTCTGACAGATGGTATACAATTTAACAGAATGTGCTGCCCTTTTCTTCGCCTATGCCGCCATGGGCTGGTTTATGGAAGTCTTGTACATGGGCGTGCGGGAACGGCATCTCACCAACCGCGGCTTTCTGCTGGGGCCCTGTTGTCCGATTTATGGAGCCGGCATGCTGGGCATCACCCTGCTGTTTCAGGGTAGCCACTACGGCTATTGGCACGTGTTCTTCTCGATCATTCTGTTGTGCAGTCTGCTGGAATACGCAGTCAGTGCCCTCATGGAACGAGTGTTCCACACACGCTGGTGGGATTATCACGACATGAAGTTCAACATTCACGGACGGATCTGTCTGGAAACCATGCTGCCGTTCGGACTGCTGGGCACATTTGCCCTCTATCGCATCAATCCGTTTCTGATGATGCTGTTTCACCGGATTCCCGGCTATGTTTCCGGAAAACTGGTGACTGGTGTAGTCGTTTTGTTTCTGGCAGATCTGGTCATTTCTGTTTGCGTGCTGCGGAATCTGTCCCTGCCGGACGGTGATGCAGACCATACCGCAGAGATCTCCCGCCGCGTCTGGGAAGATCTGAAAAAGCGGCTGGGGTAAGGAAACACTGCATAAAGCCCGCCTGACGGCTTTGTACGCAATCTGCGTGCAGATTTTCCGTCATATTGCCCAGAAATCCCTTGCCATACATAAAGTATGCCTGCGGAATTTCTATGCAATCTGTCGAAAAATCTGACGACGCATCTGTCGCACAATCTTTGTGCGGTATTGCCTTAAGAACTCGTTCGGATTTTTGTGGTTCTGAACAAATTGAATAAAACTTTTTCGTGCATTCTGCTGTGCTTTGGCGGAATGCACTTTTTTTGTGTCAGGCAGATGAAAACTGCAAAATCCCCTTGACAAAATAAATAGCATGCGTTATAATAGAACAAAGTTATTTCATAACAATGTTATTGAATACAAATAGGAGGTGGAACACTTGAAGTGTGATGCAAAAACATTTTTCGGGGTGATAAATGCGTTTCGCAGTCTGAATCTGTTTTCGCTGCTGCCGCTGTCCCGACAGGAGTATATGGTGATGTTTGTAATTGCCGGACAGCGGAAAACCAATCCGGAGGGCAGCACGGTGTCTATGGTGACACAGAAGATGCACGTGCCCCAGCCGGCAGTTTCCCGCACGCTGCGTGGGCTGGAAAACGACGGTTATATCTGCCGCGAAGTATGCCGCACTGACCGGCGGAATACCTATGTGACACTGACGGCTGCCGGCGAGGCAGAGGTGCAGCGGGCGAATCAGCTGTTGGAGGATTTTCACAGGGGGATTCAGAAACGCTTTACACAGGAAGAAGCCGACCAGCTGATGGAACTGCTTCAGCGGCTCTATGCGGCGGCCTCAGAGGAACTGGAGGAAATGAAAGGAGAGAGAGCGACCAATGGGTAAACTTTTCAAAAATCTGAAACCCTACTGGAGTTCCGTGTTGCTGATCTTGGTGCTGTTGGTGGTACAGGCATTTTGTGACCTGTCCCTGCCGCAGTACACTTCGGATATTATTGACACCGGAATCCAGAACAGCGGCGTGGAACACATTCTGCCGGAACAGATCACGGCAGAAGAATTCGAAAACGCCCAGCTTTTCATGACGGAAAGCGAAAAACAGAAGTGGCAGAATGCCTATGACGGAGAACAGAGAAAGGAAAGTCTGTCGGGCAAAGATCTGGACGAACTGGACAGCGACCTGCTGGTACCGGTGCTGCTGAACTATCAGATGTCCATGATGAGTGAGGACAGCTTTCGGGAGATGCTGGCACAGCAGCAGACCGATCCCAATGCGGCGGCTCAGATGGAACAGATGACCGTGGAGGAACTCGGTGATGCCATGGGCGTAGAACTGCATCCGTTCCAGCGGACAGAGGAGGACAGCGACGGCAACTCGTCCACAGTGACTTGTGTCGATGTCCGCCCCGTGTTTGCGGCAATGCAGCAGAGCGGACAGCTGAATGAAGATACAGTCACCCAGATGCGTTCCCAGCTGGAAGATATGCTGGACACTATGGGGGATTCGCTGGTACAGTCTATGGGCGTTGCCTATGCGGTGCAGTGTGACAAAGACGCAGGGCTGGACGTAGACAAGATCCAGACCAGCTATCTCTGGCGAACCGGCAGCAAGATGATGGCGATGGCATTTGCCATGATGGCTGCGGCGATCTGTGTTTGTTATGTGGCTTCCCGCGTGGGTGCCGGTGTCGGACGTGATCTCCGCGGCAAGGTGTTCAGCCGTGTCATGCAGTTCTCCAGTGCGGAAATGGATCAGTTTTCCACTGCTTCACTGATTACCCGAAGCACCAATGATATTCAGCAGGTGCAGATGGTTACGGCGATTTTCCTGCGAATGCTGCTGTATGCTCCGATTCTGGGCATTGGCGGCGTTCTGAAAGTGGTAAACACCGGAGCCGGCATGGGCTGGGTCATTGTACTGGCAGTGCTGGTAATTCTGGGAATCGTCGGCGTGCTGATGGCGATCGCTATGCCGAAGTTCCAGAAAATGCAGGTGCTGGTGGATAAGGTGAATCTGGTTTCCCGTGAGATCCTGACCGGACTGTCCGTCATTCGGGCGTTCGGACGGGAAAAGACCGAGGAAGAACGCTTCGACAAGGCGAACCGCGACCTCACCAAGACCAACCTGTTTGTCAACCGTGTCATGACCTTCATGATGCCGGTGATGATGCTGATCATGTACAGCCTGACCATTCTGATCGTGTGGGTCGGTTCTCACCGCATTGACGGCGGCTCTATGCAGGTTGGCTCTATGACTGCATTCATTACGTATGCGATGATGATCGTCATGTCGTTCCTGATGCTGACTATGATGTCCGTCATGCTGCCCCGTGGTTCTGTGGCAGCCAAACGTATTGACGAAGTGCTGCAAACCAAGACCTCTGTACAAGAAACAGCACAGCCGAAACATTTGCAGGACAGCAAGGGCGTGCTGACCTTTGACCATGTCTGCTTCCGCTATCCGCATGCGGAGGAGGACGCTCTGACAGACCTTTGCTTCACGGCAAAGCCCAACCAGACCACGGCGATCATCGGCAGCACCGGCTGCGGCAAGTCCACACTGGTGAACCTGATTCCACGTCTGTACGATGTCACAGCAGGCAGCATTACGCTGGACGGCGTGGAACTGCGTGACCTGCCGCTGGAAGAACTGCGGCAGCAGATCGGTTTTGTTCCGCAAAAGGGCGTGCTGTTCTCCGGTACCATTGCCAGCAACCTGCGGTTCGGCAATCCGGACGCTTCCGATGCAGAAATACAGCAGGCGGCGGAAATTGCACAGGCAATGGAATTTATCCAAGAGAAGCCCGACCGGTTCGACAGTACCATTGCACAGGGCGGTACCAATGTTTCCGGCGGACAGAAACAGCGTCTGACTATCGCCAGAGCCATTGCCAAGCACCCGAAAGTGTTCGTTTTTGACGACAGCTTCTCCGCACTGGATCTGAAAACCGATGCGGCTCTGCGAAAGGCACTGGGAGAACAGGTGCAGGACAGCACCATGATCATCGTGGCACAGCGAATCAGCACCATTCTCCATGCTGACCAGATTCTGGTTCTGGAAGAAGGCAAAATTGTCGGCAAGGGCACCCATGAGGAACTGCTGAAGAACTGTGAGGTATATCAGCAGATCGCCAAGTCCCAGCTTTCCCCGTCGGAACTGGGCTTGGAGGAAACACCGGAGGAAGGAGCGATGACAGATGGCGAATGAAAGACGGCGTATGGGCGGACGCGGACAGATGCCGGTAGAAAAGGCGAAGGACTTTAAAGGCTCTATTGGCAAACTGTTTGCATATATGAAGCAATATCATGTCGCAGTGGCCGTGGTAATTCTGTGTGCAATTGCCTCCACCGTGTTCAGCGTGATCGGACCGGACATTCTGGGTAAGGCGACCACGGAACTTTCCAACGGACTGCTGGCGAAGATTCAGGGAACTGGCAGCATTGATTTCACCAAGATCGGACAGATTTTGCTGTTTGTGCTGGGACTGTATCTGCTGAGTACTCTGTTCAGCTTTGTGCAGGGCTGGCTGATGACCGGTGTCACACAGAAAGTCTGCTACCGCATGCGGAGAGACATTTCGGAAAAAATCGACCGCATGCCAATGGCATATTTTGAAAGCCGTACCTACGGCGAAGTGTTGTCCCGCATCACCAACGACGTGGACACACTGGGACAGAGCCTGAACCAGAGCATCACCCAGATCATCACTTCCGTGGCGACTATGGTCGGCGTACTGGTAATGATGCTTCGTATCTCGCCGCTGATGACTCTGATCGCTGTGGTAATTCTCCCGATTTCCGTAACACTGATTTCTCTGGTGGTGAAAAAATCCCAGAAGTACTTCAAGCAGCAGCAGGAATATCTGGGACACATCAACGGACAAGTGGAAGAAACCTACGCCGGTCATACAGTGATTCAGGCGTATAATAAGGAAAAGGACATGGTGCAGCAGTTTCAGGAAACCAACGATACCCTGTACCACTCCGCATGGAAATCCCAGTTTCTGTCTGGCTTGATGCAGCCGATCATGATGTTCGTGGGCAATCTGGGTTATGCCGCTGTGGCACTGTCCGGCGGTCTGCTGGCGATTCGCGGCACGATCACCATTGGTGACATTCAGGCGTTTATCCAGTATGTGAAGAACTTCACCCAGCCCATGCAGCAGATCGCACAGGTACTCAATCAGGTGCAGTCTATGGCTGCGGCAAGCGAACGTGTCTTTGAATTCCTCGAAGAAGCGGAAGAAGTGCAGACAGCAGAGCACCCGCTGGAACTGGCAAACGTGGAGGGTAATGTTGATTTTCAGCATGTTTCCTTTGGTTACCAGCCGGAGCAGTGCGTGATCCACGATTTCAGTGCCAAGGTAAAGTCCGGACAGAAGATCGCCATTGTAGGCCCCACCGGTGCCGGAAAAACCACAATGGTGAAGCTGCTGATGCGGTTCTATGATGTCAGTGGCGGTGCGATCCTGCTGGACGGCCATGATGTGCGGGACTTCGACCGCCACAAGCTGCGGGAATCTTTCGGCATGGTGTTGCAGGACACATGGCTGTTTCAGGGTACCATTATGGAGAATATCCGGTACGGCAGACTGGACGCGACAGATGAAGAAGTCATTGCCGCCGCAAAGGCTGCCCATGCGGACAGCTTTATCCGCCAGCTGCCGGACGGCTACCAGATGGAACTGAACGAAGATGCCAGCAACGTTTCACAGGGACAGAAACAGCTGCTCACCATTGCCCGTGCCATTCTGGCGGACAATCGGGTCATGATTCTGGACGAGGCGACCTCCTCTGTGGATACCCGTACAGAAATTCTGATTCAAAAGGCAATGGATCACCTCATGGAGGGCAGAACCAGCTTTGTCATTGCCCACCGGCTGTCCACCATTCGCAATGCCGATATGATTCTGGTCATGAAGGACGGGGACATCATCGAGCAGGGCACCCACGAAGAACTGCTGGAGAGGAACGGATTCTATGCCGATCTGTATCGTTCACAATTTCCCAGACTGCATAAAGCGGTACCGCACGAAGAATAGCATTCCCTTGAAAATGCCTCGTACAGCGTTGTGCTGTGCGGGGCATTTTTGCATTTGCAGGGAAATTTTGCAGGGCAGGCGGCTTTCGTGGTTTTTATGGATTTTGGGATATGGCTTTCGTACTTTTCCGTGTTTTTTGCATAAAAAGGGCTTGTCAAACGGGAAAGATTGTGCTATAATATTGGTATCTGTTGTTCTGTCCGCAGGAGGGGAACGGCGGAACACACTTTCCGGATTCTGTTGCTGGGATCCGGCGATCATCTTATCATTTAAGGAGGACTTTCATGGCAACCACCAAAATCCAAGCTGCCCCACAGACTGCGAAACGCAGTTTCAGTGCCGGCAGTGTCATCTCTGCAATCGGCAGATGGATCGTCCGGAACCGGATCTATCTCATCGCCTTTGCCATTCCGGCTGTGCTGACCTATCTGGCATACGCCCTTTTCGGACTCTACCCCTTTGGCGAAGAATCCGTGCTCTGTCTGGACCTGAACGGACAGTATGTGTATTATTTCGAGGCACTCCGTGATGCGTTCTGGGGTGACGGCAGCATCTTCTACAACTGGTCGCGAAATCTTTCCGGCGAGTTTATGGGCATTATCGGCTATTATCTGGCGAGCCCGTTCACGCTGATCGTCATGCTCCTGCCGGAGAAATTCATGCTGAGCAGCCTGCTGATCATGCAGCTGTGCAAGCTGGGTGCAGCCGGTGCAACATTTAACTACTTCTTACAGAAACGCCGCGGCGTACAGCCGTACCCGTCACTGCTCTTTTCCACCATGTATGCGATGATGGCATACGGCGTGATTCAGCTGATCGACCCCATGTGGCTGGACGGTCTGGTATTCCTGCCGCTGATTATGCTGGGCATTGAATATCTGGTCGATGACGGCCGCCGGCTGAATTTCATCATTCCGCTGGCACTGATGTGTGTGGCAAACTTCTATATCGGCTATATGATCTGCTTCTTCGTGATCCTGTACTTCCTGTTTTATCTGTGCTTCGGCTCGGACAAGAAGCGGAAGGGTTATGACTATTTTACCGCATTTGTACGGATCGCGTATTCTTCCGTCATTGCATTGGCATGTGCGGCATTCATGCTGCTGCCGGTGTACAACGCTCTGAAACTGGGTAAGTTCGAATTCACAGATCCGGACTACAGCTTCCGGTTCCAGTCGTTCCCGCTGAGCAAGAAACTGCTGGAAAATGCACAGGATTCGCCGCTGCTGGTGTTCCTGTGCGACCTGCTGGACATGTTCCCGCAGCTGCTGCCGGCACAGTATGACTCTGTAAACGTACAGGGCAAGCCGGAAATCTACTGCGGTCTGCTGACACTGGTTCTACTGCCCCTGTTCTACCTGAACAAAAAGGTCAACCGGAAAAAGAAGATCGGTTATTCTCTGCTGATCGCTGTAATGGTAATGTGCATGCTGATCACACCGATAGACATGATGTGGCACGGCGGACAGGTGCCGAACTGGCTGCCGTTCCGCTATGCATTCCTGCTGTCCTTTGTGTTCCTGACCATGGCGGCAACTGCATTCGCAAACCGCGACGGCATCGAAAAGAAGCATCTGATCGGATCGGCAGTGATAATGGCGGTCATCATTGCCATTGTTGCCGGTCTGAAATTTGACCAGATGGCAAAGGGTGCTGTCTGGATCTCTGCGGCACTCATGGGCATTTACCTGATCCTGCTGTACTTCATGCTGGGCGGAAAGATTACGCAGGGCAAGCGTGGCGTAAGCGTTGCCCTGACCACTATGATGCTGATCATGGTAGGCGGCGAAGCAACCTACAACGCTGTAGATTCCATGAAGGACATCGACAAGGAAGTGGCATACTCCACCCGTGCCTCCTATCAGAACTACGTGCAGAACGGACGTGCGGCAACACAGATGCTGGAGGAAAAGGACGACGGCTTCTACCGTGCGGAAAAGACCTTCTTCCGCTGTGTCAACGATAATGCAGCATTCGGACTGAAAGGTATCTCACACTCCAGTTCTGTCATGAATACCCGTGCCATCAATTTCATTGAAACCTTGGGTTACTGCATGCACAGCTACTATACCCGCTATGACGGCAACACCGAAATTGCGGACTCTCTGCTGGGTATCAAGTATGTGCTGGACCGCGGGGAAAGCGGTGATCAGAACCGCCGTCTGAATCCGGCATATGAAGCACGCTGGGCATACGACTATACCAACGAAAATGGTACTGCAAAGACCATTACCGCTTATGAAAATACCAACGCTCTGTCTATCGGCTACATGGTAGACGAGGATGTGCAGAAGATCGATCATCTGGGCAACGACAATCCGTTCAACAGCCAGAACATCTTCATGAGCACCATGAGCGGACAGACCACATTTGACGAAAACGGACAGTTCCAGAGCTGGCACGAGTATTACACACCGCTGAATCTGGCAGAAAATCCGATCGTCAGCGATGCAATCACCACAAGCCCCTACGGCGAACAGACCAAGTATGACGTGACCGGTGACGGCGACCCCACTGTGGACTTCCATTTGGTGGCAGAGTCCAACGAACCGATCTACATCTACTTCAAGACCGAGTTCCAGAAGAAAGTCAACCTGTGGATGTCCACATGGAACGACAGCGAATGGAGCGAGGCAGAAAACGGCTGGAAGGAATCCAACAGCGGCGACTTCACTTGGAAAGATGCCGATGAATACGCCAAGAACAACGGCGGCTTCCAGTCTATGGGCGAATACTTCGAGGGCGATAACTACATTGCTCTGCGTCTGGGTACCTTTGAGCCGGGCACGAAGATCACCCTGCGTATGACCATTGCCAATGAGGAAAAGTTCACCATTGTCAAGAACTTCCTGTTCTACACCTATCATCCGGACGTATTCCAAGAAGATATTGACATTCTGAAGCAAAATCAGTGGCAGATCGACACCAAAAAGAGCAACGACCGGAAGCTGACCGGTACCATTACCGCAGAAGAAGGTCAGATCATGATGACTTCCATTCCGGATCAGCCGGGCTGGACCGTCAAGGTGGACGGCAAGAAGGTCGATCAGGTGGCAATCGTAGATGCCATGATCGGTGTGCCGCTGTCTGCCGGAGAACATACCGTGACCATGACCTACACACCGCCGGGGTGGTGGATCGGCATGGGCACACTGGCAGGCGGTATTATCCTGATCGTGCTGTTCTGGTTCGGTGACCGCAAGCGGTACGCTGCAATGCTGGCAGAGATCGAAGCTGAAAAGGAACGGGAACAGCAGCAGGCGAAAAAACGCGTGAAGCTGAAGTCCGGTACCAAGGACAAGGCAAATGACGACTCTCCGGAGAAGCTGCTGGAAAAACTGGAGGCACTCCACCAGCAGGGCATTCTGGACGACAAGGAATTTGCAGCCAAAAAGGCGGAAATTGAAAAGAAAAAGAAAGCGGACGGTAAACAGACATAATCGTTGGTTTTCGTAAGGGCAATACCGCACAAAGATTGTGCGACAGATGCGTTGTCAAATTTTTCGTCAGATGAAACAAAAAGCGGAGTGAATACTTGCTGTATTCAC
>OMNT01001133.1_pt1 | contig 25999 bp, 29 predicted proteins | sample 1672551 | NCBI WGS metagenome assembly OMNT01 (sample SAMEA3136698, study PRJEB25190) | human gut metagenome | reverse complement strand
ATCCAAGAGGATATATAGCTCTTTTAGAGTTTACACAGAATTAATTACAGTCTCGATGGAAATTTTTAAATTTCTGTATATGTATACCACTCACACAATGGATTGATTTGTTTCATTACCGAAATACTGTTCGGGGGTAGTTAAAACCTCAAAAATCAAATTGCTTTCTGAAATTCGTATAATGTGATTCATCCACACACTGGGTCAAAAATCTCACAGCGGAAAATTCCGCAATGCATAATCTGCATCTCCGGCAACGACACCAAAATGATAACATTCCGGCAGCAGTCCATGACCGGGGGGGGTATATTTACATCCAGAAAAAAAGCGGGTACTTAAATAGTACCCACCCCTCTGAAAAATATGGATGAATTATTTTGCTTTAGGATTATATCTTACTCTTGTATACTTGTTACTATTCCATCATCAAAATATATGTACTTATGATATTCATATACCCACTGTTCGGTAATTCCATATGTATTCGATGTTTTATGAATTCTTTTTGGTTCACCCCATGTCGATTCACGGACTTCTTCTTTTGTCATACCTATCTGCGGATCAGGTCTGCTTATTTCTTTATCATAACCTTCTTCCAAAGTTCTTTCATTAATGCTACTGTCCTTCTTATACAAAACATCTAAATCTTTTCCTGTATATATTTCATCTATACCTTGTGATGTCTTATCATCTGTTTCAATTAATGCATATACACTAAAGGCTTCTGTTACACTTGAATACTGTTTTTCATACATATAATATTGATTTTCATCTTTTGTTAATGTTAAATACTCTTCATCCTTTGAAACTCCACTTGCATTCCATGCATCCATATCATACGTAGTCAATTTCCATCCATTCAATACTTTGGAATCATTTTTTGATAAAGTAGATTTATATGCTCCCTGGAATCGAATCATTAAGTTACAGTATTCTATATATTGCTGCGTATCTTTATACTCTCCAAATCCTTCAAATAAACTTAATGCTTCTTCAAATCTACCATCCTCATACCTACGGATTGCAGTGTCATATATATCATCTTTACAACTATTAAATGCATGCTCACTTAATTTCTTTGAGTTTTTATAATCTCCTAAATCAACTAATGTAAAATACACATCACTTGTTGGATTATTGCGCAATTCTTCTTTCGCATTTAAATAAGTGCAATCTTTCATCTCCTGTTTTGACTTTTTATATGGTGCAAGTTTTTCAAATTCTTTATATGCTTTTGTATATTTTTTCTCCTCTTTATGTTGAAGCGCTATCTGATATGATGATTTTCTTACCCATTTTTCAGAGTTTTTATAATCTTCTAACCTTTCAAATTCCTTTCGAGCTTGTACATATTCTCTTTTAGCATATAGTTTTTTTGCATTATTATATGCTCTAAGATCAGTTGTTCCAACCAAAACAATTAGTCCCACTATAAATGAAATTGTAATTACCAAAAGAATAATATATGATTTTTTTATACCGTTTTCCTTATTATTATCTTCCATTTTCCCCTCTAATATTCGTGATTAAAGCCACATTTTCCACAATAATAACACCGCTTTTTCTTTCCTAATGCACCGCCTACTAGACCTACGGGGCCCAATAATACCGCTCCCACAGCAGCTTTTCCAACACTAAAACCTTTATTGCTTTCATCAACTTTTTTCCATAATGTTTTTTCTCCACACATAGGACACTTATCTGGTACTTTACTCATAATTATTTTCCTCCTGTTTCTTAGTTATTAGACATTTCTTCTAGCATATCCATAATCTGATTATAATGCTCAGTGCAGTAATATTCGGTTCTTCCAGATATTCCATTCAAAGTATGCGTTCCTTCTCTTGAGCACTCTTCACACGTATGTCTTGATGTACTTCCATTACCTACATCCTGTTCCATGCTATTAATTGTATTCTGCATCTCATTATAATGATCCTGACAATAATATTCTGTATCTCCCGAAATTCCTGTAACAGCCTTTGTTCCTTCCTTGTAACAGCCACTTGCTTGACAATAATGTGTTATTGATGAACCGCTTGTGTTGCTACTGTAGCTGGAGTTACCGCTGTTACTGTAATCGTAATCATCGTCATAATCATCGTCATAATCATCGTCTTCATAATCATCGTAGTCGTCACTGTCATCAGATGCAACCGAATCATTACTTGGTGCAACTGCATATGTTACTCCAATAACCCCTACAACAATAGCAAAGAATACTGCTATGATAGTTGTTATCATTTTCTTATCCATCTTCTTCACTTCCTCTTATTTTAGTGACACACTTTACAAGGTCTTCTTCCTCCGGCAGAACTTACAGAACCACTCACTATATTGGAAGACCTCTTCAATGTTGCACAATTTGGTGATGAATGATAACACTCTCCACCAGCAACCCAATATACTGTTTCTTCATTGCTTTGAGATTCCTGTTCCCACTGTTGTTGCTGTGCTGCTCTTGCAGCTTGTTCCTCTGCTGCCTTTTTTGCATCAACCTGTTGCTGAAGATTATCTCTCTCCGATTGCAATGAATCATACTGCGACTGGATTTCTGTAAGCTTATTATTCTGGTCATTGATTGTAGCTTGCTGATCCTTATAATTGTCCAACTGAGAATTAAGTTCATTGTATTTCGACTCATAATCTTCTTTCTCTGCAAGCTGCTTTTTCAAATCCTTATTGATGTCTTTGTAGTCGTCAATATCATACTGATAAGCTTCAATCTTCTTTTGTAAATTCTCATTCCTCATTTTTGCTGAAGACAATGAATTATACAAACCAAGAATAACGAATACCGATAACACCGCATATGCTATAAATAATATTTTTTTAATATTTAACTTCTGCGTTTTATTATCTTCCTGTGATTGTTCCGGCTGTTGATTAATCTCTTGCTGACAATATGGACACTTTTCTGACGTTGCAGATATTGCCTTGCCACAATGCGGACAATCAATTATTTTTTGAGAATCATTTGTATCACTCATATGCTTTTACCTTTCCCTAATCCGGTTGATATAAAATATAATAATCTTCCCCATCATAATTCTGTAATGCTAAATACACTGCTCCGGATTTCATTTTTAACAAATAGGCTGGTCGTTCATTTAATGCCGTATATTCATCATCATCATAATCCGCCTGTTTTTTGAATGTAACTTCAGTATTAACTAATGCTTTTTGCAATTCTCTATTTTTATCCTGAACCGTTATCTCTTTTGTATCTATCTGATTAATACTGTAGTCATAATCATTAGAACTATCATCAATAAATAAGTTTGCATAAGGTGGTTCATCCAAAGTATCTGCTTCACTCGTAATTACCCATGTAGGAAAATTCTTTTTTTGCTTAACTAATGGGTGATAACTCCATTCCTTTGAAAGCGATGATTCATCTATTCCAAATGGATACTGTTCACTTAAATTTGTCGGAACATTGTATACTTTACTCATTTCTTCATCAATATGCTGACTTAATGCTTTATCCTGCTCCGATAAAACTCCATATAGTTCTTCGTATTTTGTAAAATCAGAATTATTTATGCTATCATTTGCTTTTGATTTCGTTTCACTAATTTTTGTCAAATCATAATCTTTTGCATAATAACTACTTTGAAGCTTATCTGATTCTTTGATTTCTTTCTTAAGCAATTTATAATACTCGTTATACTTTGATATCTCACCAGACGTTTTTGTAGCTAATTTTTTTGCTTCGTTTGAAATTTCCTTTATATCTCCTACTGATTTATTACTTTTAGCTGTCTCATAATTTTTCTTCAGATTTTTCAAATCTTTTTCATGCTCCGGCAGAAAATATGCTTCTCCCTTAAGTTGATCCATTTTATCTAACTGTTTCTCAATTTTTGCACTATATTTTTTCACCTCATTGTTTCTGTAACATATGTATCCTACACAACCAATAAGTAATGCTATTATTACTATAACAACAGGTATTATTTTCTTCTTCATCTCTTTATCCTCACTTTAACTTTTCTCTTATGCTTATTGTTCCTCCAAATATATAAGCACATAATTTACAAAAAACTGTCGCCTTTTGTAGAAATTATTTTATCTATTTTTAAATTTGACAGCCGTTCCGTACATCTGCAAATAGAAATAAGTAAAACCATTCGTATCCAAGTCAATATCCTGACGCATACCTATCACTGCATCTGCATCTATTCTTGCAGCCTGTTTCTTCAATTCTTCAACCGCTATATAAAAAGCCCTGTCAAAATCGTTCTGTCCAACCGAATATTCCCCATATAAGAATCCCAAGTCCGCTTTCCTATTTGCTAACATTCCTTGTTCTTTCAATTGCTGTAATTTACTCGAATACTCTGCTGCCAGTCTGGAATATGTACTGCTGAATACTCCTTTATTAGAAAGTTGAAAGTATACTGGTGCAACTACTTCATAATCTTCTTTTAAGTCACATGCTGTCACAATAATATCTGGTGTTTTTTCAACTTCACGTTTTTTCATTATTGCTATTTGCTCTTTCATCTGACTATCTGCAACAGCCTTAACCTTATATTTTTTAAGAATTGGTAAAGTCTTTTCATTATTACATGAACTTATCAAGTCATCTACAATAGTTCTAACCATTGAACTATCTTCTTCAGAAATTTGCCTGAATTTTTTAATACAATCAACACAAACGTTCAAGCGTTCTCCGGTAAATTCCTCCATATATCCACCAATCAGACCAAAGTTCTTACCGCATATCCTACATGTTCCCATTTGTCCGTCCTCCCTCATAAACATCATTGAATTCATTATACTATTCAGAAAATTTTCAGTCAACTACTTCAAGATATATTCCACCAAACAAATACATATAATATAGTACACTAATCAAAAGGAGATTTTGATATGGTTGATTTTGGAAACACATTAAAAACATTAAGATTAAGAGAAGATATGACACAGGCACAGCTTGCTCAAAAACTGGGATTAACAAAATCTGTTATCAGTGCTTATGAGACAGGTTTGAGATTACCATCTTATGATGTCCTGATCCATGTTTCCAAGATATTCAAAGTCTCTACAGATTATCTCCTTGGAGTTGAATCACAACATGATCTTGATTTATCCGGCATATCTGATGATGAAGTTGCAGCTCTGAAGAATCTGATTAAAGCTATGAGGAATCGGCATTGATACTATATGAATATTTTTATGCATGATAAAAGCACCAGACGTTAACTTGTCCGGTGCTATGTTATTATCTAATTTTCTATAATTGTTTCATCACGCTTTCATATTGTGCGGTTATATCATTGAATGAACGAGTTATTGCATCTTGTTGCATTTTTGAGCATTCTTCTTTTGAAATAAATCCCGCTCTGCATTTTCTTTCCGATTGATATAAGGTTTTTGAAATGTAATCATTGTCTGAAGGACGTATTTCTATATCTACAAATGGAATAATTTCTGTCTCCTTTGATAATTGCTTATTTCTAGTTTCTAAATCTCTTTCCAACTCATTTCTTTCTTCTGTTAATTGCGTAATTTTATTTTTTGCATCTTTTTTTCGACGAGCCCCCTCACCAAATATCTTATTTCGATTTTCATAGGCTATTTTCGTATTTGCAGCTATTTCAGTTCCAATTTGAATTCTTCGAGCATCCATATCTTTTAATTTATTTTTCTCCTTAATCCAATTTTCGTATTTCTGCTCAACACTTTCCTCAAAACTATCATAAAAATATTTTTTTGCTCCATTTGCATCACTTGGTAGTTTAATATATTTTTCAAAGAAATCTTTTTGTTCTTCCTCTGAAAAGACTTGTTCAATGCTATCTACTCCCCAATAAATAAACAACTGTGTAAAATATTCCTCTAAAGCCTTTTTCATATCTTTATGTTTACTCAGCAAATACACAAATATTGATTCACTTGTCTTGTCATCATAAACTTTACTACCAAGATTTTTTAATTCTGCTCCGACAATTTCTTTATATTCTTTTAATAACCATTCCTTATTATCTTTTTCTTCTAATCTAGACAATCGAGATAAGCATTTTATCAACTTTTGATAATTTTTATCTTCTATGCGACGGAACGAAACAAACGTTTTTGTTTCAGAATGTATCTCTTCTAACACAACATTCTCCATTCCAAATTTTTTTGTCAATTGAATCATATTATCATCCATATAATTATTTTTGACTATCTCTTTGTAGACGTTTTTATTAAAGGGATCAGCTTTTAAGGCTTCTAGTAAAACATTCTTTTTATTATTGGCAACTTCAAGCTTCTTCAGAATTACATTAGAACGATTATTATCGATGTTATCACTTAAACCTTTTTTAATAATTCCACATTCGATGTATTTTCCCAGAGTCAATTTAAACAAATCATCTGTAATCTGCGGTAGCATAGATAAAACAATTTCAAAATATTTTACAAACTCTTGCATCCATTTGTTTTCAAACCACGCACTAGATTGATCTCCGATACGTGTAATCGCCGAAGAATATTCTGCATCCGCTCTTTGTGTTGACTTTTTTATTCTATATTCGTTTTCTATACCATACATAATTTTTGCAGCAGTACTATTAGTAATAATACCATAGGTGTTTCCATGTACTTGACTATAAGCATTAACCCTTGCCTCATCAAGTCCACTGTTAAACATATCTGTATGATGTTCCCATAAAATGCATTTTATCTCATGTTCTTTTCCAGCAATTTCCAAAAGTCTTACCAGGCTATCGTTTGCAGTTGAAGTAAAATAATCCTCTTCGACATCATATACTCCATGATCGATCATTATGTTTATATATTTCTTCATATGCTCTTTTATATTTTCGGTTATTTCAGCATATAATCTGAACATGAAATCATAATACTTATTTTCTCCTAGATACATATCCATAATACTACTTTTATTTTCTTCATAAAATTTACTAATACTTTGAGCTAATTCATCATCATAATCATTGAATTCCTCTCTTAACCTTCCGTATTCAACAATCTGAGGATCAAAAGTAATTTCTCCATCTAACACATTATAAATTATTTGTTTTTCCATGCTCTCACTCCTTCATTAGAATCAGTTCCTTACAAGCTATATTTATTTAACATTATATCACTTGCACTATATAAGTAAATATAATACATATTTATTTGCTTATATTTCAATCCTAATGATTTAGCCGGAGAATTTGTCAAACTGATTATTGAAATGGCTGTATGGTCTGTATATTGATTATAAGCACACGGATATATGCATAGAATGATACCGCACCCACAGTAAAACAATCATTCTATTACGATATTATTTCTCCGGCATCAATATCCCAAGAATCCCCATTTTAAAGTAAATTGATTCAACCAATTATAAAAATACCAATCCTCTATTTTCCCAGTAAATACGGGCATTTTTTCGAATTATACAGATGTAACCCTTTATCGTACCCCATATCGTAAAAACTCCCATTTTAAGCCAAAATCTTTTATATTTCCTACTGTTTCAGTAGGTATTAATTTTCAATTTTCTACTCTCAATCTTTAATTTTCCGCTTAAACGCTGACTTTTTACGATACCATATTTTGATAACCATTCTCATTTATAAATACATATATTATCATTTACTCTTCCACAAACATATTCCCCTTCCAGTAATCACTATATCCTCTTGCAACCAAATACTGCATATACAAATACCTTGCTTCATGTCTTAAATGCTTTTCTTCTACATCTTCAATAGAATTGGACAACAATGATATCCAGTATATACCTTTGCTATGATCTCCAATCAGTCGATATTTCACCCGGATATAATTCTGTATCGTATTTCGTTCCATATCTAGAATAACACTGTCTTCTATCAGAATCGCCATACAGGTTTTTACCTCTTCATCTGTCATCACTTTTGCCATCTCTTTGTATTCCATATCACTCATTCCTTTTCGATTTTTATTTAATTATAGTCGCAGTAAGACTTTTTCACAATAGTCGTGTCAAGACTTTTATATAATACATTCAAATAAAAGTTTCGGAGATAAATTATGATATATGAAAACATTCGTAATCTAAGAGAGGATCACGATAAAACGCAAAAAGAATTAGCTGATTATCTGAATATAAAGCAAACCACATATTCCAAATACGAGCTTGGGAAAATCAATATTCCTGTTGAAGTATTTATTAAACTGGCAGACTTCTATAATGTTTCTGTAGATTATTTGCTTGGAAGAACCAAAAATAAATAGCAACTGGCAGCAGTCAATAAAACGTAAAAAAATAGCCATACCAGAACACACTCTTTACAAGTGCAATCCTGATATGGCTATTGTTGTCTCTGAAATATTAAAATCAGTACACAATCCTTGATATTATATACTCATTTTAACATTCTATATGAATTGTATAAGGGTAAAACATCTTAAATTATGTCTCCTATTACTATACGTCACACATGCATCATTCGCACTTGCCACAGAGATGCATTTGATCAGTGTATCTACCGTCTGTGTCTCCCCAGGCTCCAGAAATACCTGTGAGCCACCCATGGATGCTGCATATTCAGATGTTGTCACTTCATCCCCCAGCTTGATCTGCCCACTGTCCAGTGCATCGAATATTAACAACAATGTCATAACTTTTGTTACACTTGCAGGCGGTAATTTCTCATCTGGATTTTTTTCATATATGATCTGTCCTGTTGATGCTTCCATCAGGATTGCCGACGGTGCACTGATCTGCTCTTGTTGTCTTTTCTCATTCTCTGTATTATTTTCTTGTGAATTTTCCGGTTGATTCTCTTCCGACGGAACTGCATATGCAGGTTGTAAAAAGAGTACAAAAGACATTAGTATTGCGCTGATACATCGTCTATGCCGCATCTTTTTTGATTCCTCGCTGACATTTTTTCGATTATTATTATCTTACTCGGAGAAATTGTATATTATTCCATAACTCTATTGTTTTCCCTCACCAAAAATCATATAATAGACAGGAACACTTTTTGAAAGGATGACAAATTATGAAATTTATATACCCTGCAGTATTTCACAAAACTGAGGAAGGACATTATAAAGGATATTTCCCGGATCTGGAATGTTGTTATGGAGAAGGTGAGACTCTGGATGAAGCCATTGAAAGTGCCAATGAAGCGGCACGTGACTGGATCACACTGGAACTTTCCGAAGATGAACCGATGATCCCATACGTATCTGATATTGAAGATATCGAAGTAAAAGACGGTGAGATCGTCCGCAATATCTCCATGAACATCCGCTTCTACGAAGGCTGGGACGAATAACCTGTGTATAAAATTTTTAAATCTGAAATTTCTTCCAGATTATGAAAACACTTCTAGTGTATTAATTATATTTCTCCACATACTATGGATGTAACAACAAGGAAAAAGTTACAAAGTTACCAGAAGGAGGAGTATAAAAATGGCAAATCGTTCATCAAACAAAGCAGCCGTACCTGAGGCAAAGGGTGCATTAGACAAATTCAAGTATGAGGTGGCAAGCGAACTTGGAGTTCCGTTATCAGACGGCTACAACGGAGACCTGACATCAAGACAGAACGGATCTGTCGGCGGTTATATGGTTAAGAAAATGATTGAACAGCAGGAAAAACAGATGGCAGGCAAATAGTCTGACACCGCCTGCAAAAGCTAGAAACGCAGACTGGAAAATTAAAAAAATCAACACATGATTTCTATTATTACAAAGTTGTCATGTGTTGATTATTTTTTGTTATATTCACAGAGTCTGCACATTGCGGCTTCTTTGTTATATCCGCCGGATCCATCTGCAGTGATTTCCTCCGTTATGTTATATCACAACTCCTGCCGCATTCTCATAATTCGGCAGTTTTCTGATCCATTCTTCATCTTCTTCCGTAAGCTGATCTGCGGCCTCATTTGCCATCTGAAGGATCTTCGCATCCTGATAGATATCTCCAAGCTTGAAATTCATAAGTCCGCTCTGGCGGATACCAAAAAGGTCTCCGGGACCACGTAGTCTTAAATCCTCGCTTGCAATCTTGAATCCATCATTTGAGTGATTTAGAATATCCAGCCGTTCTTTCGTTTCCTTTGATTTTGAGGCACTCATGAAGATACAGTAAGACTGATATTTTCCACGTCCCACACGTCCCCTTAACTGATGAAGCTGCGCCAGACCGAATCGTTCGGCATTTTCGATCATCATGACGGTTGCATTTGGCACGTCGATTCCAACTTCGATAACTGTGGTTGACACCAGAATCTGAATCTCATTTCTTCCGAACCGGTCCATAATATCGTCTTTCTGTGCCTGCTTCATCTTTCCATGCAGACAGGCCACCTGGATCTGATCACCCATCTCTTCTTGAAGTGCTACTGTATAATCCGTTACATTTTCGGCTTCCATTGTCTCGCTTTCTTCTACCATCGGACAGATCACATAGCACTGGCGTCCTTCTGCGATCTGTTTTTTCATGAAATTATAGGCTTTATTGCGATATCCGGTATCTACCACACAGTTTTTAATCGGAAGACGGTTCGCCGGAAGTTCGTCAATCACTGATATATCCAGATCACCATATAAAATAATCGCAAGCGTTCTTGGAATCGGCGTCGCACTCATAACCAATACGTGAGGTTCTCCACCCTTTAATGCAAATGTTTCCCGCTGTTTTACTCCAAATCTGTGTTGTTCATCAGTTATGACAAGCCCGAGGTTATCATAGCTTACAGTCCCCTGGATCAATGCATGCGTTCCGATAATAATTTTCGCCAGTCCGCATTCAATCCGGTCATATGCACGCCGTTTTTCTTTCGCTGTCATAGAACCCGTAAGCAGTTCAACCTTGATCGGGATATCATAATCTTCGAACATCTTCGTTATATTCTCATAATGCTGCCTTGCAAGCACCTCTGTCGGTGCCATCATTGCCCCCTGATAACCATTGAATGCCGCATTCATCAGCGCAAGTACCGCAACGATCGTCTTACCGGAACCGACATCCCCCTGTACCAGTCTTGACATTGTCTTGTCCGAACCTAGATCTTTCTCAATCTCTTTCCAGACTTTTTGCTGTGCACCGGTCAGTTCAAAAGGCAGATTTTCCAGAAATTTCTGTACCTCCGGCCGGGACTGCATCGGATAATTATTGTCCAGACGTTCATTTTTCTCCTTTAGTCTTCGGATCGACAAAATGAATTCCAGAAATTCTTCGAATACCAGGCGCTCTCTTGCATGATAAAAGACTTCCTTATCTTCAGGAAAATGTATTCCTCTCACCGCATAATTGTATTCTGCCAGACCATATTTCAAACGCAGTGAATCCGGCAGGATCTCTCTTGTAAGATCCAGACCATCCAGTGCCTGCTTCATGGCCTTCATAACCATGTTGTTGGATAATCCGGCCGTCAGACCATATACAGGCTGTAATGTATGCAGCTTCTCTTCGTATTTTGCAGAAGGATAGAACATCTCTGGATGTTCCATGACCAGATCGCCTGTTTTCTTACGGACGACTCTTCCACGCAGTGTGATCACGCCTCCGCCGGATAACGTATTTCTAAGGAAGGGCATACGGAACCAGATTACTTTTAACGTTCCGGTAAGATCTTTTACATGAAGTGTCGTTACCTGCATCCGGCTGCTTCCGGATACCTGTACACGTCCATAGATCGCACCGGTAACTGTCTGAATCTTATCCTCCTCCAGCTCACTGATGGGTACTGCTTCCTCATATACATCGTATCCATGCGGATAATAGCGGATCAGGTCGCCTACTGTATGAACATTAATCTTTTTAAAAAGCTTCTTCGTCTTCTCTCCGATTCCTTTTAAATCTCCGATGTCTGTCTTTTCTATCATACCCTTCTTACTTCTCCTATCTTATAACTACAATCTCACATTGCAAAATCACTTCCGGTTCATGTATGCAGAGAACCGAACCCATACACCTAAAGCATTGTCACTTCCGGTATATAAATTCGGTTCTATACATATCTGTTCCAATTGTAAAACTGAACAGATTTTGTTCATTTATAATTCTGCACCTTGTTTACTCTACAGCAAGAACATAATAATAGATCGGCTGTCCGCCAAACTGAATATCCACATCTACATCCGGATACAGTTCTGTGATCTCTTCTGTAAATTTCTCAGCATCTTCTTCTGATACTTCTTCACCATAATAGATACTGATCAGTTCTGAATCTTCATCTACCAGATTAGCGATCAATTCTTTTGTAGTCTCTTCCAGATCTTTTCCAACTGCAAGAATTCCGCTGTCACCGATACCCATGATATCTCCTTCATGGATCTCTTTATCATCAATGTGTGTATCTCTGACTGCGTATGTTACCTGTCCGGTCTTTACATTCTTGATCTCTTCCAGCATTGCCTCTTCATTTGTCTTGGCATCTGCGTCCGGCATGAAATTAATGATTGCCGTAATTCCCTGTGGAACTGTTTTTGTAGGGATTACAATAATCTCTTTTTCTTCTACCAGTGATTTTGCCTGGTTCGCTGCCAGTACAATATTCTTATTATTCGGGAGAATAAATACAGTGTCAGCATTTACCCGATCGATGGCATTTAACATGTCCTCTGTACTAGGGTTCATGGTCTGTCCACCTTCGATGATATAATCTGCTCCCAGTTCTTTGAATATCTCATTCATACCTGCTCCGATAGAAACTGCGATAAATCCCATCGCCTTTCTCGGCTCTGCAGGCTTCTTTTCTTCGTGTGCTGCTTCTTCATTTGCCTGCTGTTCGGCAAGTTTCTCTGCATCACGGATCAGCTTCTCCTGATGTTCTTCACGCATATTATCAATCTTCATCTTGGAAAGCTGTCCATAAGTAAGTGCCTTCTGGATCGCAAGTCCCGGATCATTCGTGTGTACATGAATCTTGACCACATCATCATCTGCAACACATACGATAGAATCTCCGATAGAACTTAAGAATTTCTTGAATTCACGCTCATCGTCCTCCGTAAATTCTTTCTCTGTCAGAATGATAAATTCTGTACAATAACCGAATTTGATATCTGCGGTATCTTCTGCATTTACTTTATTTACCGTTACACCTGTGCTTGGTTCAATTACACTGTAATCAATCTCTTTACCAAGGAATGCATCATATGCTCCTTTGATCACTTCCAGAAGTCCCTGTCCACCGGAATCTACTACACCTGCTTCTTTTAATACCGGAAGCATCTCCGGTGTCTGGTTCAATACATCCTGTGCATGCTCAATAACAGCCGGGATAAACACTTCCAGATCATCTGTTTCTTCTGCCATCTCTGCTGCCTTTGTCGCAATTCCACTGGCAACAGTAAGAATTGTTCCCTCTTTCGGCTTCATAACGGCCTTGTAAGCTGTATCTCTTGCTCTCTGGCATGCTGCTGCAAGTGCAAGTACATCAATCTCTTTTTCTTCTTTGATTGCTTTTGTAAATCCTCTTAAAAGCTGTGAAAGGATAACCCCGGAGTTACCTCTTGCACCACGCAGAGATCCTGAAGAAATCGCCTTTGCAAGATCTTTCATAGCCGGTTTGTTTAATGCTGTTACTTCTTTTGCCGCTGACATAATCGTCATAGACATATTGGTTCCCGTATCACCATCCGGCACCGGGAATACATTTAATTCGTTAATATAATCTTTTTTCGCTTCAATGTTCTGAGCACCTGCAAGAAACATCTTTGCAAGTACGTCCACATTAATCGTTTTCGTAGCCACTTCTTACGTTCCTCCTTAAATCCACAAACTAATCAATGACTCTGACGCCTTCAATATAGACGTTGATCTTATCTACCTGCATACCGGAGAATTCTTCCACTCTGTATTTTACATCACTGATCAGATTGTCTGTTACAGCGGAAATACTTACGCCGTATGCCACAATAATGTGGAAGTCAATACTGATATGGTTATCATCACTTATATTTACATGGATTCCTCTTGTCAGGCTTTCCTTCTTTAACAGATGAACCAGTCCATCTTTCATATTCACAGCTGCCATTCCTACTATACCAAAGCATTCTACAGCTACTGTTCCTGCATATTTTGCAATTACTTCAGGATCGATCGTAATAATTCCTAAATCTGTACTCATACATCCTTTCATAGCCAAAACCTCCACTTCTTTCATTATCTATCAAAATCAAAACACAATATATTTTATTATACCCTGTTCTATCTTCAATTACAATAGTTCTTGTTGCGCAAAAAAACTCAGATTCCACACAGCGAAATCTGAGTTTCAATACATCTTATGCACGCTCAACTTTTCCTGATTTCAAACAAGAAGTACAAACATACATCTTCTTTGTAGCTCCGTTTTCTGTTTTCACGCGAACAGATTTTACATTTGATTTCCACATCTTTGGTGATTTTCTATGAGAGTGGCTGACATTGTTTCCAAAGTGAGCACCCTTTTCACAAATAGCACATTTTGCCATGACTGCACCTCCTAACGCTCATAATAAGTTCTTTGTCCGAACTCGCAACAATAGTTATTCTAGCAGACTGTTGCAAGAATTGCAAGAGTTATTTAATATTTTTTTGTTTACATTTTATTTTTAGCAGCAAAACAGGCAATATCCCACCGCAATACACAGAATAATACACAGGATCTGGCAGAATAAGCCCGGTAAGACCAGAGCCAAAACCATTCCTGCTGCCACCCAGAACAACGCAAATCCTACGATTCTCTTCACAGACACACACCTGCTTTTTGTACATTATATGTATGCTGCTTCAAAAAATTCCGGTTATTTTTCTGCTTCGTCCAGGATCTTATTCACATCGTCTTCTGTAACATTGTCTTCTTTTCTGGATGTGAAACGATCCATCACATCCGGAACCATATCCAAAAGCTTAGTGATCGTATCCTGATTCTTGATATTCACAAGCTTGGTGTGACCATTCTGAATCACCAGCACTGCACTTGGTGTCATCTTTCCACCGATACCTCCGGCACCTTTTTCTTTCTTATCTGCATTGAACGCGCCCGCACCTACTGCAAATGACACATCCACCAGCGGTAAGATGATCGTATCTCCGATATGGATTGCATCTCCTACTACCGTCTTGGATGACACAACTGCGTCCATCCCATGGAACAGCGCCTCTACGGTTCCCTTAAAATTATTTTCAGCCATCTTTTTTCCTCCTCGTACTATCGACTTGCACTGTCTAATCTATACTTGTTCTGTTTATATTCGTCTGATCTATCATCGGATTATAATTGAAACTCCCGGATATCATGGTAAGTCTTTCGGATTTCCCTGCACCACACCAGATTCCACAGGAAACAAACCAGAGGCACCATGCGGAATCCTCCGCGGACCTTTATATCCCCTTTCAGGATCCTTCTTTCAAAATTCGGTTCTATCGATAAAAATTCTCCGATAAATGGGTAGATTATACTGAAAGCTGCAAGTGCCTGCCCTGTATGGCATGGATCTTCGAATCCAAAACGAACGGTACCTTTTATCACTTTTGGTTTCCAGCGTTTCAGCAGTTTCCCTGTTTCTTTTTTGGCCTTTGAAAAAGCTTTCTGATGTACCGGATCTTCCAGTTCTTTTATGATCTTATCTTTCTTTTCCGACAAACTCTCCAGCTTTTCTTCCGCATGTCCGACTGTATGCTTTATCTTATCACAGAACTTTACAATTGTACATTTGATCTTCTCAAATCTTCCGGTTTTTTCTTCCTTTTTTTCTATCTTATCCGTCTTCTCCGGTTTTTCACTGTTTTTTTCCGGTTGAACTTTTTCAGGTCTCTCATGAGTTTTTTGTAAAATGCTTTCTGGGCTTTTTTCAGTCTTTTTTCCGGACCTTTCTTCCATATCCTTCGAAGCTGCCTGGCCGCTTTCCACAATTGTTTTTTCTTCTGCAGACTCTTTTTCCACTTTCGGTAGTCCGCGACTGCTTTCCACTCTCTGTTCTTTCCGAGTCTCTTCCCGATCTGTATTTTCTTCTCCATGAGTTACCTCCTTTTTAGGTTCACTTCCAAAAGATTTCCATGCAATTCTTACACGCCATTTTAGTTCCTGTTCTTCAAAGGATGCATCTATCCGTATCAGGCGCAAAAGCCACGTCACGCGCCCGCGTACGGTACTTTCTTTTATCTCGCCGGGCATCGACGCCTCCATGCGGTATCTGACCGGAACACACAAAAGAATCACCAGAAGTAAAAGTATCAGTCCGAGAAGCACCGCAATTATGATCCCTATTATTTTTAAAATGATCAAAAGAATATGTAACACCATCTTATCTTCCCTGCTCTTTTTCTAATATATAAGACCGTATATCGCATGTACCTGTCTGGTCATATACTTCCTGTACAATCTGTTCTACCAGTTCCACCGCTTCATCATATCCTTTCGTGATCCCCACCACGAACAGTTCCTGCTCCGGGAATGCAGGCTGCTTAAACTGAATCGTCGGATAGATCTCGAGTTGGTTTCTCTCGCTGACTGCCAGTGTGATCACATGCACACCTGGCTGCAGTTTACCGGCTTCCAGCTTACGGATGATTTTTTCTTTTTTCTTTTCCAGCCCTTCTGTCAGGTACAGATGCTTATAGTATCGCATATTTTCCGTCCTTCTATACATTTCTTTTTAACTATATCTCTCATGATATCTGACCGATACCAGATCCTAACTCTAACGATAATACGAATCAAAAATCTCTTTTGCAACATTTACCGCTTTAGCAGTTCCATCCGAAGATTCAATAATCACGCTGACAACCAGTTCCGGATCTTCTACATTCGACATTCCAATGAACCAGGAGTGATCTTTTTCTTTATCCGAACTGTATTCTGCGGTACCTGTCTTTCCTGCCGCCGTATAACTCTGTCCACTTAATACAGATGCCGTACCGTAATCTACTACACTCTTCATATACTCTTTGATCTGAGACGCTTCTTCTTCGGTCATAAGCTGCTTATACTCTTCCTGATCCGTCTCTTTCATAACTGCACCCGATGCATTCGTTACCTTGTCAACCAGATACGGTTTCATCAGCTTTCCACCATTTGCGATTGCAGATGTAATCAACGCCATATGATACGGACTCACTTGCGTCTCTCCCTGTCCCATTGCCGTCATCATCTTCGTGCCATTCCCGGCTGAACCATCCAGTGTGAAGCTGCTCTTACTGTATGGAAGATCCGAAGGCAGTTTAGAATCAAACAGAACTTCCTCTGCCGTCTTTTTAAACTTCGACGGGTCTAACGAAAGACCAATATTAGAAAATGATGTATTACACGAATATGCCAGACTGTCCTGCAGATTTACCTGTCCGTGAACATGTCCATTATAACAATGAATCTTAATTCCGCTGTTCTCGATCGAACCCGTACAGTTATAAGAATAAGAGCTGTAATCCGGATTCTCCCGCATAAATTCCAGAAGTGTTACAACTTTAAATGTTGATCCCGGTGCATACTGCCCCTGCGTCGCACGATTCAGCAGCACACTGTTCGTATCTGAACTTAAGCTGTTCCAGTTCTCTTCCACTGTATTCGGATCGAAATCCGGCTTGGATACCATGGCAAGAATCTTTCCTGTCTTTGGTTCCATAGCTACGACCGCACCTTTTTTATCTCCCAGTGCCTGATATGCTGCTTCCTGAAGATCCGCATCCAATGTAGTCACAACCGTGTTTCCCATATTCTTTTTATCCTGGAATTCATTCTTAAGCTTAATCAGAAAATTCTCATCCGATGTCAGAAGATCATAATTTCCCAACGATTCGATTCCTGATTTTCCCTGCACATTGTAACCAACTACATGTGCAAATGCGTTTCCGTATGGATACTCTCTTGTCTCACTTCCATCTGTAGCCGTATCTGTCTTCGCAAGCACATTTCCATTCTTGTCTACGATCATTCCTCTGGTCACGCGCTTTGCATTGGAATTCTGTCTCGCATTATATGGACTGCGTATGATATCCTGACTCTCTTTCACCTGAAAATATCCGATATATCCAAGTAGCACCAGAAACAGTCCCACAAACACATAAGTAACTCTAGCGAATTCTTTGTTTCTTGCGCGCTTTGCCTTGAGCCGCTTCTTTTCGCGCTTTTTGGCTTCTTTTCGCTCTTTGCGGGTCATATTCTGTCTCTCGATATCTTGCCGCATTCTCCTGTCGGCTTCTCTTTGCTCGTAACCGTTCTTTCTTCCTTCTCTCAATATCCTCTTCCTCGTCTTCTCTTAAAATATACAGTCCCTGGATAATTGCAAACATGATCAGTGTACTGATCAACGAACTTCCACCATAACTTACAAGCGGAAGTGTTACACCTGTTGACGGAATGAACTTCGTTGCCCCTCCGATTGTCAAGAACACCTGGAATATGTAACAGGTACCAAGTCCCAGTGCTACCATCTTATAAAACAGATTATGCAGCTGCATTGCAATATTTAAAAACATTACATAGCAGCTTACACAGATCAGAATCAGGCACATTGCATAGATCAGTCCCATCTCTTCCGAAATTGCAGAAAAAATAAAGTCTTCTGCAGATACCGGAATCGTATCCGGCTGTCCCTGATAGAGTCCCGCACCAAACCATCCACCGGTTCCAATGGCAAATAATGACTGTGCCACCTGATAGCCGCCATTATCATAAGTTCCGAATGGATCTCTCCACACATTGACACGCGTCTTAACGTGCGTAAACAAATGATATGCCGCAACTGCTCCCAAGCTTCCTGCGCCAAGTCCGGCAAGAATATACAGTGGTTGATGGGTTGCCACATACAACATAACCAGATATACCACAAATATGATCAGTGCCGCACCAAGGTCTTTCGATACCACCAGGATCAGCACATGAAAAGCAGCTACGACCGTCGTCACTACGAGATCTTTAAATTCCGTCGAACGCTTAAAACTGGATGCTACAAAGAACACAAATACGATCTTCACCAGCTCCGACGGCTGAATATTGATTCCCGCAACCGTAAAACCAAGCATCGCACCATAGGATACTCTTCCGACAACCACAACCACCGCCAGCGATACAATTCCGACAATTCCATAAAGGATTCTCCATTCTGATAAGAAGCGGACCTTCCGGATGATGATCGGAATTACAAGACAAAGCACAATTCCCGCTGCTGCGATCAGATACTGCTTCGCCGCTTTATCATAATTTAATCTGGTGATCATGATAAATCCAATACTCAAAAGCATGCACATATTATTTACAACCAGACGCGATACTTTTGGATAAATAAAACTATATAACAGGATGGTTCCTCCAAGAAGCGTTACCTGCATCAGATATAGCGCCAGAATCTTTGTGTCCTTTTTTTCCAGATACATCATGAGAAATGCTGTCAGATGCATCACGAACATCAACACATTCTGCTTTCTGAGACACCGTTTCTTTTTATCCGGATCATAATACCCGAAAATGCTGAAGCACAGATATGTATACACTGTGATCATCAGAATCATCAAATATTTTGATAACTGTACAATTATATTTACCAACTCTTCACCTACTTTACTCCTCTTTTAAAATGTCCTCTTGTATAGTCCTGCATCGGAGGTTCTGTCTTACACCCTTTTTCGAATGCGAGCGTATATGCATGACAGATCTCTTTCACCTGTCCGCTGCTTTCTGTCGTAAAGTCCAGACGTAATTCTGCGGGTGCCAATGCATGTACCTCTTCTGCCTTATCGGCTAGGAACAGCGGAGCCGAATTATACATCACATTATAGCAGTCTCTGCAATATCGTCTGACTGCAAACTTCTTCTGATAACGATCCGAAATCGAAAGTACACCGCCTTTTCCATCACAGGAAGCACTGGTCTTCTGGATACATCCTGCACTGATCATCACCGGCTGATAACCATATGCGATAAACACCTGCTCCTCTATTCCAATTCTTGCCAGTTCACGGTCATTCAATTCCACTGATGCCGTTCCCCGGGCAATTCCCAATCGTCTCAATTCCTCTTTTGTCTTCCGATTAAATATATAAAGGTTATAATCACTGCGGATTTCTTTCTGATATTCATGCCGTTTCAGCCACGCATAGCTTTCCCAGTTCCGGATCAGAATACCATCATATTTTTTCTCGATCTCTGTATACATTTTTTCATATCTTTTGATCGTATTCTCTCTGAAAATATATGGCATGGCAAGGAAATACTGTACACCGTCTTCCCGTTCAAATTCTACATCCTCCTCCAGATAGATGTACCGGATTTTGCTGTTTACCACTGTATCAAGCTGAGCTTTGTTCTGTACACTTGCAGATATACAGCATTCTTTTTTGCCTGCTGTTTCTGTTACACCATCCGCATCGCTATCGAATCCCGCTGTTGCTTTTTTCATTCCACAACCGGCTTCTTCCCGTCTATACTGCATCTGTATCTGCTCCGTCAGTTCTTCAATACCTTCTCTTCGCAGTTCATTCAATGCCTGCATCGGGAGGAATACATTTCCTTCAATCAGAATCTCCAGATTATCAAATGTAAACTCTGTATTACCGGTTTTGCGCATCTGCTTTTCGATTCTTGCCGGATCTAACGGTTGCTTCTGTGCCGCCTGCACTTCCTGTCCGATACATTCTACAGTAACATCACCGCATGATACTGTTAGTTTAGCACGGTTTCCGACAGAAAGTGTTAAAATACCATTAATTTTTTCTTGTACTTTTATATCCTGCCATGGCTTTTCCTCTGCACTTCCATCTCTTCCATTCTTTGGACGCTTCAAAGATACCATGTCCTTGCCGTTATGCTGATAATAGTAGCCTTCACAATAACCACGTCTCTGATAAGTTGCAAGTAACTCTCTTTTGTCTGCCTCTGATACATGATACGAGGATTTTCCTTTGCCTTCTTTCTGAAGTTTCAGATACTGATCTGCATATTTACGATACATTTTTACAACCGTATATACATATTCCGGCTGCTTCATTCTTCCTTCTATTTTAAACGAATCAATCCCGGCATCGATCAGTTCCGGTAAAATGTCAATTGTGCACAAGTCTTTCAGACTCATAAGATCCGCCGGTTTCTTTCCTTCTGTCTGATAAGGCAGACGACATGGCTGCGCACACTGTCCCCTGTTGCCACTTCGTCCACCAATCATGCTGCTTAGCAGACACTGTCCGGAATAACAATAGCAAAGGGCTCCGTGTACAAAACATTCCATCTCCAGTCCTGTCTGTTTCTTCATATCACGGATTTCCTTTAAAGAAAGTTCTCTTGCCGGTACAACTCTCGTAATTCCGTATCTTTTTAAGAAGTCTGCTCCAAGTGTATTGGTGATCGTCATCTGTGTACTGGCATGCACCGGCATTTCAGGGAAATATTCTCCTATAAACTTAACCGCACCGATATCCTGTACAATCACTCCATCCAGTCCTGCCTTGTAATAAGGAAGCAGGTACGCATACAGTTCATTCAGTTCCCTGTCTTTCAGGAGTGTATTCACCGTCATATAAATCTTTCTTCCATGAATATGCACATATTCAATTGCCTGCACCAGATCTTCTTCCGAAAGATTCTGTGCATATGCTCTCGCCCCAAATTTTGTACCGCCAAGGTATATTGCATCCGCACCTGCGGCCACCGCTGCCCGCAGACACTCCATCGACCCTGCCGGAGCTAATATCTCTACATCTCTATTCATAGTATCCTATCCTGTCTTTTTCAACTCTTTCTTTTTATTCCAAACTTGTAAAAAAGGCTGTCATACGACAGCCTAATTTTTACTTATTATTCTTAATCTCTGTTTCCAGCTGTACGATCTTCATCTGAAGTTCCTTATTCTCTTCCTTCAGCTTGTCCATCGCTTTCTCTGCATTCTCCAGCTTGATCTGAACGGATATCAGTTCATGCTTTAAGTCATACATCTCTTTATCTTTTGCCTCGATATCACTTTCCAGTGTACCGCCCTGCTTCTTCGCCTTAAAGTAATCATCCGCAATGTTCAGCGCCAACAGAATACTTCTGGTCTCTGCGCTCTGCTTGCGATATCCCTCACTATTGCTGCATTCGTCCAGCTTATGGTTCAGATATGTAGAAACTTTCTGTAAATAGTCTTCACTTTCAAATCCACTTAAAGTAAAAACCTTTCCTCCTATTAATACTTCTGTATAGTTTTTTGATGATGCCATAAGAAGCCTCCTCGAACTTTCATAATTTCTGATAACTATTATAAACTAATCTGTAAGAAAAACCAACTATTTTATTCATTTTCCTTACAAATTCCCAGATGGGCATATGCCGCATCCGTCACGACTCTTCCTCTTGGAGTTCTCTGAATAAACCCATTCTTCAACAGATATGGCTCATATACATCCTCAATCGTACCCGGATCTTCTCCGATCGATGCCGCAAGCGTCTCCAATCCGACCGGGCCGCCGCCGAATTTCTCAATCATAGCCAGAAGGATCCCTCTGTCCGTCTGATCCAGACCTTCCTTATCCACATCCAGAAGATCCAGTGCATAATCCGCCACTTCTTCTGTGATGTAGCCGTTATATTTCACCTGGGCAAAATCCCGGACACGCTTTAACAGACGATTGGCAAGTCTCGGAGTTCCCCGCGAACGTCTCGCCATCGCATATGCACCATTTTCATCAATCCCGACTTCCAGAACCTTTGCCGAACGTAAAATAATCATCTTCAGTTCTTCGACCGTATAATATTCCATCCTGGTCACCACACCGAAGCGGTCCCGCAAAGGCGCTGTCAGCATACCTGCCCTTGTCGTTGCCCCTACCAGGGTGAATTTTGGGAGATCCAGACGGATCGATCTTGCCGAAGCGCCCTTTCCGATCATAATATCGATCGCATAGTCTTCCATTGCCGGATACAGCACTTCCTCCACCTGACGGTTCAGGCGGTGGATCTCATCTACAAAAAGGACATCCCCTTCCTGCAGGTTATTCAGGATTGCCGCCATCTCTCCCGGCTTTTCGATCGCCGGTCCTGATGTGATCTTCATATTTACATTCATCTCATTGGCAATGATTCCCGCAAGTGTCGTCTTTCCAAGTCCCGGCGGTCCATAGAACAAAAGATGATCCAGTGCCTCGCCCCTCGCCTTTGCCGCTTCAATATAAATCTTCAGCATTTCTTTTGCTTTTGTCTGACCAATGTAATCTTCCAGAAGTTGAGGTCTTAAATGATTCTCGATCCTGACATCTTCTTTCAGATTCTCAGTCGTCATAATTCTTCTGCTCATCTGTCTGCCTTACCTTCTACAACATATATTTCAGAGACTGACGGAGAACATCTTCCACACTCATTTTTTCCGTAATCTCTACCTGTCTGACTGCTTTTAATGCCTCGGTATTGCCATACCCGAGTGCAACCAGTGCCTGTACCGCTTCTCCTGTCATCTCATTTGCCATGCCTGCAGATGTATCTGCCGTGTTCTGCACTGCATTCGCGGCATTCTCAAGCGCATCCTCCAGCTTCAACTTGTCTTTTAATTCCAGAATCAGCTTCTCCGCCGTCTTTTTACCGATTCCCGGTGCCGCCTGTATTGCCTTTACATCATTCGACGCAACCGCAAATCTCAGATCATCGGGTCCGAGTGCCGAAAGAATCCCAAGACCGCCTTTCGGTCCGATCCCGCTGACACCGATCAGAAGCCGGAACACACGGAGTTCATCCCTGGTAAGGAAGCCATACAACTGCATCAGATCTTCCTTAACATGCAGATGTGTGTGGATCTTTACTTCTTTTCCAAGAGCCGGAAGCCTGCCCATTGCGTTCCCTGCCATGTAGATTCCATATCCGACACCGCCGACATCTACAATGACTTTGTCTTCTTCCATTCCTTCCAGAATTCCACGTATATATGTAATCATAGTTCCTCCATCAAAACTGTATATTCTTAATTCTCTTCAACATTTCCGCCGACACGATCCCGATCACCAGTCCGGTAATCAGTCCTGCGACCAGAAGCACCGGGAAATAATAACCGACACTGAATGTCTCCACCACAAGCATTGCAACGATCAGCTGTCCCACATTGTGGAACACTCCGCCCGCCACACTGATTCCCATCACACTGAATCCTTTGCTCTTCTTCAAGAGTGCCATTACCGTCAGACTTAACAATCCACCGGCCAGGCTGTAAATGATACTGAAATAATTTCCAAATATGAATCCTGACAGTAGTACTCTGACCACAGACAACAGATATACCTCCGTCAGCTTCATCTTATATAACGCGATCACGATCACCAGATTCGCAAGCCCGAGCTTCACTCCCGGGATTCCGAAATTGATAGGGATCAGCGTCTCCACATAGCTGAATATCAGCGCCAGTGCCGTAAACACTCCAAAATATGCCACTCTATTCTTCACAATGTCCCTCCTAATTTGCCACTGCATCGAATTCACTTTCTTCACTTCCGTCTACCTCAACCACTACTTTATTCGGCAGACAGATAATGCTCTCATGATTCTTTGAAGCTGCTTTCTGATGTACACACAACTGATCCGGACAGTCTGCATCTGTCATCTTCGCTTTTCCGTTCTTTATCGTAAGTATATTCGTACCGCCATTGATCCTAATCTTTTGATCCTTTGCGAGCGGATAGGTTCCTGTCACCTTACCATCCACCTTCACAGTCACGGTATCAGCTCCATCCCCGCCGGCAAATTCATGTACACCGAAAGCTGCACCGGCAATCAAAAGAACTGTCAATATAAGAACCGCATCTTTTTTCTTCCAATTCATACGTTCTCTCCTTGTCTACTAACGGTACTATTCTATCACAAGAAATTGTCCCATTCAACAAAAAAGAAAATATGTTTGGTTTGCATCTGTTTTTTTTCATGTTATACTACAAGTTATGTAAATACATGATAGAAAATCATCAACTACGAGGTTATTAGTATTATGAAATGTAAAAAAAATAATATCATAAAAAAACTCAGTGCGGTTCTCACTGCCTCTGCTCTTCTCTTGACCGGATGCTCCGGCGCAAAAAGCAGTACACAGACCGATCAGGATCTTACTTATACCGACATGCTCTTTGACACTGTCATCAAGATCCAGATCCTTGATCCTGCAGATGAAAGTATTCTGGATGGTCTGAAGAAACTTTGCAAAAAATATGACACAATCTTCTCCACCACCAATACAGACAGTGAACTTTATAAATTAAACCACGCAAACGGTCAGCCCTTCACTGTCTCTTCCGAAACGGCCAATCTTATTCAGGAGGGTATCCATTACAGCGAACTTTCCGGCGGTGCCTTTGATCTCACCATTGAACCGGTATCGGCTCTCTGGGATTTCAAGGCAGATAAACCAACGGTTCCATCTTCCGATGCCATTGCCCAGGCCGTAAGCCACGTTGATTACACAAAGGTCGACATTCAGGATAACACCGTTACACTGGAAGATCCCAAAGCCGGCATCGATCTGGGAGCCATCGCCAAAGGATACATTGCCGACCAGGTGAAAACATATCTCAAAAAGCAAGGGATAAAACATGCGATCATCAATCTTGGAGGAAACGTTGATGTCATCGGCACCAAACCCGACGGAAGCAAATACAACATCGGAATCCAGAAACCTTTCGATGAATCCGGTGAAGCTATCACCTCTGTACAGTTAAAAGACCAGACAGTTGTAACTTCCGGAATCTATGAACGGTATTTTAAGAAAAACGGAAAACTATATCATCACATCCTGGATCCACGAACCGGGTATCCGTGCGAGAACAATCTTTACAGCGTATCGATCATCACAGACTCTTCTACAAAAGCAGATGCACTCAGCACAACCTGCTTTCTACTGGGATACGAGAAAGGAATGGAACTGATCCAGAGTATGGATGGAGTGGAGGCGATATTTATTACGGATGATGAGAAGGTGCATAAAATTGGGATTTAATTCAGAAAGGCATGACTACCCGGACCTGCATAAAAAGTAGAAAGCCGTTCCTGTTCAGGTTCCGTCGGCGGGAAATACTAAAGCGTCAAAATTATGCTAAAAACGGGCTTCCGAAATTTGCAAC
>OMNT01001123.1_pt1 | contig 26077 bp, 32 predicted proteins | sample 1672551 | NCBI WGS metagenome assembly OMNT01 (sample SAMEA3136698, study PRJEB25190) | human gut metagenome | reverse complement strand
TAACCATGAAAACCTAATACTATATAAAGGGGCATGGTAATGAATATGGCACAATATGGAAGAATTGAGATTCATTTAGCTGATTTATTAGAAAAGTCAGGGTTAAGCAAAAATAAGTTATGTCACAGAGCTGAAATGCAGAGGACACAAATAAATGGATACTGCAATAACACAATTAGTCGATTAGACATTGATGTGCTGGCAAGGTTATGTTATGCTTTAAACTGTGAAATTAATGATCTGTTAGAATATATCCCTCCGGATCAGAAAGACGCAGATTAGTATGTAATGAATTTTGACATATGAAAAAGGGGATAGAACATTGATTTTAGTGGCAATTTGTGATAATGATGAAGGCGCAACATTTCAAATAGAAGAATTGATAGAAAGTACGTATGAAAAACATGGCGTAGAAATGGAGATAGATGTATATTATAGTGGAGAAAAGCTTGCGGAAGCAATTTCTCAAGGAAAAATGTATGATATTATCTATCTAGATATTCAAATGGGAGGATTAGATGGTTTAGCTGTAGGAAAATATATACGTAAAATGGAGTTGGATTCGATTATTGTGTATATATCAGAGTATATTGAATATATTGAATCTGTTTTTGAAGTTGAGGCATTTGAATTTATTAGAAAGCCAGTTAGTAATGAGAAATTTATGTTGATTTTAAAACGAGCATTAAATAGACTTGATCGAAAACAGTATTTTTTTGATTGTAAACTATAAATGAGCAAGTTCGTGATTTTGCATAAAAGAAAGACACCTCGATTCCATGTGTTGTATAATGAAAGTGCCTAAACAAACATTTGCAACATTTACGAAAGAAGGTGTCTCTCGCAAATACTATACATCATTCCTCATTCATATACAACCAGTTTAAAAAATTAAACTTATGCAAATTTTATTCGAACCGAGTAATAAACCATCTTATGAGTATCCTAATCAGTATTTTCATTTCAGGATATCATGGAAAAACCACGAACTTTGCTAAAAACAGTTCCTGCCACAGAACTACGATTGCCCATTTCCTCAATTCCGGAAAATGGGATGATTCCTTACTTTCAGATACGTTAAAATGCTCTGTCATTGAGATTATTTATTCAGAAGCAGCACGCACCGGAAAGCCTGTTTTCTGTATTGTGGACGATACGATCGCTTCAAAGACAAAGCCTTCGTCACAAGCTTTACATCCGATTGAAGATGCGTATTTTCACCAATCCCATTTAAAGGCAAAACAGGATTACGGGCATCAGGCAGTTGCTGTTATGCTTTCCTGCAATGGCATTGTTCTGAACTATGCTTTTGTAATGTACAATAAGTCCATTTCCAAGATTGACATTGTACAAAGCATTGCAAAGGAGCTGCCTGTTCCACCGGTAATGTCCTATTTTCTTTGTGACTGCTGGTATGTTTCTGAAAAGATAATCAATACCTTTGCACAGAGAGGGTTCCATACCATCGGTGCTTTGAAAACAAACCGTTTGCTGTATCCATCGGGAATGAAAAAGAAACTTCGTGAACTGGCCGCCGAATTGTCTGTTACACCTCGTGAATTTGACCTTGTGACAGTCAAAAAACGAAACTATTATGTGTACCGGTACGAGGGAAACCTCAACGGCATAGAGAATGCGGTAGTTCTTTTGAGTTATCCGGAAAAAGCATTTGGTAATCCCAAAGCATTGCGTGCTTTCATCAGTACAAACGCAGCCCTATCTACACAGGAGATTCTTTCCTGGTATGCATGTCGATGGCCTATTGAAGTATTTTTCCGCCAGTGTAAGGAGAAACTGGCACTGGACGGCTATCAGATACGCTCTGCACAGGGAATCAAAAGGTACTGGCTGCTTATGTCACTGGCACATTTCATGTGTATAGCAGGAACTGGTGAGTTCTGCTCTTTCGAGACCGGATATCACAAGATCTGCGGCATTGTTCAGTCGGAAAAGTATCGATATCTTTTCCAATGTGCAAAGGAAAGCGATGATTTTGACTCATTTATAAAATTAGCAGGGTAGTTTTGTGCAATTTTTCAAATTTACTCATTTATAGTTGTAAAGTAAGCACAATCCTGTACCATAGTTACCTGGAAGTTACTGTGCACTTCATTCTCATGGACAAAATACATTCCAGATTGCCTGTTATTTTGTTAATACTTTCCTCGCACAGAGTGCCGCTCCACACGCCGCCTCTTCTTCATATTCAGAAACATACATTGGCATTCCAAACATTTCTTCTGCCAGTTTTCTCATTAATGGATTTCTTCGGATTCCATTTCCGGAGCCGGCCAGGCGAGTGGCTTTTTTCCCGGTAAGCTTGCACATCTGCTCGTACTGCTCATGCAGTTCATCAAGGATTCCGCAGATCACACCAGCCGTCAGTGCACCTGGATGAAAATTCTCCACGCCGATTCCTGTTATCATTCCCCGGCGGGACGGATCACTTCTTGTCCCGGAAAATGCCGTGTCTACTTTCCATACAGCTTCTTTTCCATATTTTTCAAGAAAATCTTCTGCCTGTTCCTGCATCCGGGAATACATCTTTGCCCCGGAATCTGTTCCGGAGACTTCTCGGTAAAACTGTTCCAGCATCGCATAAGCACGACCGCCGCACAAAGAAGCCCCCACAAGGATATAGCTGCTTTCAGTACATGGACGAAGTTCTACACTGCCTCCGCATTCTACAAACTCTTCTGATACAAAAGAAATCTGACTTCCGGTTCCCACATTCAGAAGAACGGTATCCTCAAGATCCCGGACAGAGCCAAACAGGCTCGCCTGATTATCACCGATCGATCCCATTACCGGTACACCATCTCTGGTTTTTCCGATCAGAAAATGTCCCTTTCTCACTTCCGGCAGATAAGAAGTGTCTACACCCGCATGCTTCAGAGCCTCATACAAAAACTCCTGTCTCTGCAGGTCAAAGCATCCCCAGCTTGCCGCCATGTCAAGTCCGATAACAGGGATAGTATTTCCACACAGGTCCTGCCGTCTTCCAGCGGGATCTCGCCACTTCCATCCTGCCATGTATACAGCGGACTTACTGCCATTCCAGAAGCATCCACATACAGCATCCCATGCATCTGTCCCGTAAATCCAATCCCATCCGGCAGTCCATGTTCTCCCTGCATCTTTGCGAGAAGTTCTCTGACGATCTCATAGATCTGCCCCGGATCCTGTATCCTCTGCTCCGGCCTGCTGCTCTGCAAAAAAGAATTATGTTCCACCGTCTCTCTTGCAAGCAGCTTCCCCGTTTCTGTATCTGTCAGCACGATACTGACTGTTGTCGTGCCGATGTCTATTCCCATGATCTTCATAATTTATTCCGCCTTTTCCAGCACTTCCACCGTAAACGCTTCCAGGCTTTCATAAATCCCATCAGCAATCTCTTTGATCTCCTCTGACGGTACCAGAACATCCGGGATCATGATCGCGGTACATCCTGCTGCTTTTCCGGCGTGGATGCCGTTTTCGCTGTCTTCAAAGACATAGCAGGTTTCCGGTGTACAGCCGATCCGCTCTGCTGCAAGGAGAAAAATATCCGGTGCCGGTTTGCCATGTTCAACCTCTTTGCCGCTGACAACTGCATCAAAATATTCTCTCATTCCTGCCAGTTTCAGATTACTTTCTATCTGTTCCGGATAACTGCTGCTTGCCACTGCAAGGCGCATGCCCTTATCATGAAAAGCTTTTACAATCCACTCTGCACCCGGTTTCTTCGGCACATACACCTTAAGTTTCTGCCGCACCCGCTTCATGCACTCTTCCATAATGATGCTTCCGTCGGCAACTCCATAATGCTTCTCGATCACCCTGCACATATGTGCACCGCTGGTTCCACAGATATCGCCAACAAAATCAGCCCCAAGAGTCACACCATTCTCTGCTGCCAGTTCATTCCATGTTTCCTGATAGATGTTCTCTGTATCGAACAGCAGACCATCCATGTCAAAAATCGCACCTTTCATTTCCATTTGCTATCTTCCGCCTTCTACTTTCCAGTTCTTCTGTCATTTCGCTTCTCAGGCTGTCCAGTTTATAAAACCAGGTCAGCACAGCGATTATAACACACAATACAACCGGTATCCAGATAAAGCAGACTTCAATGAAGAACAATGCTTTGTCCGTCTGTACTGCATTGGCTACATAGCCGCCATTCTTAAGAAAAGCACCGATCACAAAACTGGTAAGTCCCATACCGCCTTTTACAAAAAATCCCTGGAATGCAGCGATCAGTCCCGCTACGCTGGAATTTTTCTTGTATTCTGAATAGTCGATCACGTCTGGCTGCATGGCAAAAGTAATGCCAAAGATTCCATAAATCCCAAGTCCTGTGATCACCAGTCCTGCAAGGAGAAAAACTGCGGAATTTTTTCCAAGGAAGATCATCAGGTCTCCCGCTATGTACAGTGCCACACTTACAAACATCAGGTTTCGCTTGCTGAATCTTTTTTCCAGTGCCGGAAGCGCCAGAAGCATCGGAAGACCGGATAAAATGCCAAGGATTCCAACCAGTGACAGCCATTCTGTTCTGCCAAGGTTATATTTGAAATAATACAAAACAGTTGTGTTTCTTACTACATACAGTGAAAAATAAAACAGATTCAGGAGAAAAAGAATCCATGCCTGTCCGGTGAGCCCTTTCAGACTTTCCAGTAAAGTTGTTTTTTCATTGCTGACAGTTGGCGGTACGACTTCTTCTGTGCTCGCAAAAGTCACGAAGAAAATCAGCATAGCTGCAATTCCATAAATGGTCATAGTTACAAGATAGCCCCTGGCTTCATTTCCTTTACCGAAAAATTTTACCATTGGTGCTGTAATCGTCATGACGATCGCGGTTCCGATCATCGCACAGATCATTCTCGTGGAAACCAGGATATCTCTTTCATGTACATCCGAAGTCAGTCTCGGAACGATCGTATTCAACGGGATATTTACAACTGTGTATGCTGTACAGAGGAGACAGTACGTCACATACGCCCAGACCAGCTTACCGCTGTTTCCAAAATTGGGGATATAGAAGGTCATAAATGTAAATATTGCAAATGGAATCGCTCCCAGCACGAAATACGGACATCCCTGCCCCCATTTTGTATGTGTACGGTCTACGATCAGTCCCATTCCTGTATCAGTCAATGCATCAATAAATTTTGTTACCAACATCATAGTTCCGGCTGCTGCCGCAGTAATCCCAAATACATCTGTATAAAAAACCATCAGGTAAGATGCCATGGTGCTGAACACCAGATTGCATCCCAGATCCCCGATACCATATCCAATTCTTTTTCCCCATTTTCCCATAAGTTTACCTTCACCTTTACCAGTTCATCGTCTCAATTGCTTTTTTCTCAATCTCCAGTCCTGCTTTGTAGCGTTCCATAAATGTATCAAAACCTTTTTTATCCTCTGCATCCGGCTCTGTTGTTTCTCCTGAAAGTTCGCAGAAAATCCTGTTATCCAGATAATCTTCCAGCTTCTCATCCTCTTTCTGGTCGATCAGATACGCTGTCAGAACCCTGCCTTTCAGATCGATCAGAACTCCTTTGATCCTGGTCGAGCCAAGTTCAATGCCCAGTGCTGTTTTTCCGCTTTCTATCAGTGCTTTTGCATCCATTTAATTTTCCTCTCCTCTGTCATTCATTTATTCTTAGAAACAGGTGAATGCACCATCAATAACGAAATCTGAACCTGTTGTAAATGTGCTGGTATCTCCTGCCAGATATACACAGATGGATTCCAGTTCTTCCGGTTTTCCCATTCTTCCAAGCGGTGCCATCTCATTCCATTTCTCGATCAGCGGAATCAGAGTTGGGGAATTCAGGGTCAGTTCTGTTCCGATATATCCCGGGCTGATGCAGTTTACACGCACACCACGTTTTGCCCACTCAATTGCCAGGGATTTGGTAAGCTGGATAACTCCGGCTTTGGATGCATTGTACGCACACTGTGGCTGCGGTACATTTACAATGTGGGCTGACATGGAAGCTGTATTGATGATAGATCCGCCGCCATGTGCAAGCATGTATTTTCCTGCTGCAATGTCTGTCAGGAAAATTCCGTTCAGGTTAATGTTGATCACTTTGTACCACTGCTCATATGTCATTTCTTCTGCCGGAGCATTGATGCAGATCCCTGCATTGTTGTGACAGAAATCAATTCCATTATGTTACTGTGGCAAAAAGGGGTGTATGGAAACTCTCTGTTCCCTGTCTGCCCTTCTTGATGACACAGAAACGCTGGATACTTTTTTTGAAAAAGTCCATGATGGACAAACCAATGCCGTAAATCGCTGGCACCAGTATCTCTCTCATCTGGCAAGATCCATCAATCTACTGCATCTGATCTATGATAAAGATTTTATTCTCGGCGGCTATCTTGCTCCTTACCTCCAGGAGAAAGATCTCTCCTACATCCATGAAGAGATCCGGCGCATGACTCCATTCCCGGAAAGCCAGGATTTCCTGCATATCAGCAAGATGCCGAAGCACAATATCACGATTGGCGCGGCACTGCCGTATATTAAGGAGTTTCTTGGAATTAAATGAAGAAGGACAAGCTCATGCGACTAGTGTACTGTCTCATTGACTTTCAGTTAAATAACGCAGAATGTTTTTTCATTGACAAGGCGACTGAACGAGGCGATGCGGTGGCATCGTTGAGCGAAGTCAACGCAGTTCGATGGGAAAACAGGCAAGTTATTTAGCGAAATGTCAATGATACAGCACACTAGCATTAATACAGATGTCGGATTCCGGCAGTGTAGAATCTAATATAGAAAAAAGCTTAAATGCAATGAAAGAAGCCGCCAGCCACGGCGCGGATCTTGTTTTGTTTCCGGAAGTACAGCTTACAGAATTTTTTCCGCAGTATCCATGGCAGGATGTCAGAAAGTATCAGATTCCCCTTGATTCAGACATTATCAGAAGGTTCTGCGACACATGCAGAAAAAATCAGATCATGGCTGTCCCGAATATCTACCTTCTGGAAAATGAGCGCCCATAAGATGCAAGCATTCTGATCAACAAAAACGGTAAAATTCTGGGAATTCAGAAAATGGTACACATCGCTCAGGCTGATAAATTTTTTGAACAGGACTACTATACTCCGTCTGATGACGGATTCAAAGTTTTTGAAACAGAATTTGGAAAACTAGGAATTGTCGTCTGCTTCGACCGCCACTATCCGGAAAGCATCCGAACCGAAGCTTTAAAGGGTGCAGATCTGATCTTGATTCCGACCGTAAATACCAAAGCAGAACCTTCAGAAATGTTCGAATGGGAGCTTCGTGTACAGGCATTTCAGAACAGTACCATCATTGCCATGTGCAATCGTGTCGGTGCAGAGGGAGATATGGATTTTTCCGGTGAATCGATCGTTGTTGATGCGAATGGAAATGTACTTGCAAAGGCAGATGATAAAGAACAGATTTTATATGTTGATATCGAGCTTAAAGCCGCATCTGCCATAAGAGCAGCGCGGCCTTATACTCAACTTAGAAGAACTGAATTTTATGAATAAATGGATTTATTTCTTACCCCAATTCGCCATGCTGTTTCCCTGCTGTTCGAAGAATCCTCTGTGTCCATGGACAGGGATTTTATCAAGGGCTGTTTCCAGTGCCTGGAATTCTGCATCGGACAGCTCTACGTTCCAGGAACCGAGGTTTTCGAGGATTCTTCCCTGGTTCTTGGATCCAGGGATCGGGACTACATTTGGATATTTATGCAGCATCCAGCTCAATGAGATCTGGGCTTTGGTTGCAGCTTTTTTCTCTGCGTATTCCTCAAGCAGTGCAAGCACCGGCTGGTTTGCTTCGATATTTTCTTTGCGAAGCTGTGGAACGAATTTGCGGACATCGTCGCTGTGGGAAAAATCAGAATTTACAGTCACTTTTCCGGAAAGAAAACCACTTGCTGTTGGGGAGAACGGAACAAGCTCTATGTTGTGTTCCATGCAGTATGGAATTACCGCCTCTTCTGCGCCTCGCTCTACCATGGAATAAATATTCTGGATCGCGGAAAGTGGGGTTTCTTTATTAGCTCTGTCGATCACATCAACATCAACCTGGGATAATACACATCTACATAGTCTGTCTGCAGGTTTCTCAGAGATCTTTCCAGATGCTCCCGCATAGTGGCTTCCACACCTTTGCTCTTTGCTTCTGCTGTTTCCAGATGGAATTTCGTTCCAATGACGATGTCTTTACGAAAATCTTTCACTGCTTTTCCGACAATCTTTTCATTATGGCCTTTGTTTTCCGGAAGCATGTTCGGTCCATAAGCTTCTGCCGTATCAAAGAATGTACAGCCGAATTCATATGCTTTGCGGATCGCTTCAATGCTGTATTCCTCCGTCGGGATCTCACCATATCCGTGACTGAATCCCATACAGCCAATACCGATCGGAGATACTTCAATATTTCTTAATCTACGCTTTTCCATCGTTTTCGTCCCCTTTCACCAAAAAAATTTCTCTTATAAATCTTACAGAATAGACATAAACCACTCTACTGTTTTTGGATCATAATGTGAGAAGAACAGGCTTTCTCCACCATCCAGTTTCTCAATAGCAGCCATCTCTTCTGCTGTCAGGCTGAAATCAAAGAGGTCAAAATTCTGCTGCATTCTGTCCTTATGAACAGATTTCGGAATAATGACCACATCGCTCTGGAGCAGGAAACGCAGAGCTGTCTGCGCGGCAGTCTTTCCGTATTTCGCACCGATTTCTGTAAGAACCGGATTAGTAAACATATCCTTGCGGCCTTCTGCAAACGGTCCCCAGGATTCAATCTGGCAGCCGTATTTTTTCAGATATTCTTTTGCAACTTTCTGCTGCTGGAATACATGTGTTTCGATCTGGTTTACAGCCGGTTTTATTTCTGCAAAATGCTGGATATCAAGGTAACGGTCCGGCCCGAAGTTGGATATACCGATCGCACGGATCTTGCCTTCTTTGTAAAATTCCTCCATTGCACGATAGGTTCCGTAGTAATCACCAAATGGCTGATGAATCAGCAGAAGATCCAGATATTCTGTCTGCAGTTTTTTCATGGATTCTTCGATAGAAGCTCTTGCTTTCTCATAACCGGCATTTGTGATCCATACCTTGGTTGTCAGGAAAAACTCTTCTCTTGGCAGACCGCATTCACTGAGTGCTGCTCCTACACCTTCTTCGTTATAATAAGCCTGTGCGGTGTCGATGCTGCGGTATCCTACCTCGATTGCATCCAGTACGCAGCGTTTTGTATCTTCCGGCGGTGTCTGATAAACACCATATCCAAGTTTCGGCATTTTGATTCCGTTGTTCAGAGTAACATATTCCATAATCTTTACCTCCAATTTTCTGAAATGTGATTGTTCATTTTGCTTGCTGTAACTATATAATTTCTAATTACGGTAAATCCTTTTTCAATTTCTACTTTACAGTTTCTTCCAGAAAATGTACACTATTTATATCGCAATATGCTTTTCATAAAATGAAATGTAAATCAGGAGGACGACTATGCTGGATCTGTACGAACTGGAACAATTTGTGGCTTTCGCAGAGCTCGGAACGCTGTCCCGTGTTGCAGAGAAATTCCATATCTCAACGCCATCTATCACACGTTCCATGCAGCATCTGGAAGAAAGTTTTGGTGTATCATTATTTTCCCGCGGTAAAAACAGAATTGAGTTAAACGACACTGGTCGGTTTACTGTAGAATATGCCCGTAAACTTCTCGCAGATGCAAAGCAGACAGTAGATCAGATTCAGGCTTTCGATACCCGGCGTAAGACAATCATGATCCGTTCCTGCGCCCCGGCTCCATTATGGAAACTGCTGCCAAAACTAAATGCCGAAGATCCGGGAATGATGGTTTCCTCTGTCATCTGCCAGAATGAGGAAGTTCTCGCTGCCCTGAAAGACGGTTCCTGTGATATTGGAATCCTTCCATTTCCACTGAAAAACAGCTGTGAATTTATACAGGAAAATCTGTTTGTATGTGTACCGCCAGAGCATGAGCTTGCACATCATAAAACTCTTACCTTTAAAGAAATCAACGGATTCAATTTTCTTCTCCGCACAGAACTTGGCTTCTGGGATACCCTCTGCCGCGAAAAAATGCCCGCCTCCAAATTCCTCGTACAGACAGATTCTGAGGCCTTCGAGGAACTGGTCAGAGCATCATCCCTTCCCTGTTTCTCGACTGATTATGGGCAGAACCAGCGTGGTGTTTTTTCAACCCGGGTAAATATTCCTCTGACAGATGCTGAGGCACATGTGACATTTTATATTACCAAATGTTCCCCAAAATAAGGTGCAAAAAGCTGCTGACTTGCACGCCAGCAGCTTTTATGCTTTACTCTATCGTTTTCTTTTTTAATCAGAGTTTTCCGCCATACACAGGGAATCCACTGCTTGCTCCATAACTCTCAATCTTTTTGAAGTTCTTGAGAATCTCCATATCCTCCGGGCTGATTTCGAAATCAACTTCTGCATTTGCCTTCATATGATCTGGATTTGCTGTCTTTGGCAGGGAAATCGTTCCAAGCTGCAGTGTATAACGGATGCAGAGCTGTGGAACAGATACTCCATATTTCTCGGCCATTTCTTTGATTTCCGGCTGATTCAGGATCTCGCCATGTCCATTCGGGGAATATGCTTCTACTGCAATTCCGTTCTTCTGGCAATATCCGACCAGTTCAAGCGGGGTATTGCTGATATGAAGCAGGATCTGGTTGACCATCGGTTTGATCTCTGCGGTTTCCACCAGGCTCTCAATATCTCCGATCTGGAAATTGGAAACACCGATCGCTTTTAATTTTCCAGCTTTATATGCGTCTTCCAGAGCTTTCCATGCTGCACGGTTTCCTTCTACATAACGATTCTCTGACTGGTTAACTTCTACCCATGGCTGCGGGCTGTGAATGATCATCATGTCCAGATAATCAAGGCCCATTTTTTCCAGAGTTTCATCGATACTTCTGGCTGCATCCTCATATGTCTTGTGTTCTGCAGCAACCTTGGATACAACAAAAAGTTCCTCTCTCGGAATTCCACAGGTTCTGACACCCTCTCCAACTCCACGCTCATTTCCATAAGCCTGAGCAGTATCTATATGGCGATAACCAATTTCTACCGCCGCCTTTACCGCATCTGCAACTTTATCATCATCAATAAACCAGGTTCCCAGTCCCAGCTGAGGGATCTCAACGCCGTTGTTAAGTTTTAATGTATTTGTGTACATAATGTAGCCTCCTCGTTCTTTTTTAGGCTCATTCTAATTCCTAAACCCAACTTCAGGTCAAGAGTTTTTTTGAAATTCACAAAAATTTACAGCAGCCTGATCTCCCGCAGCCATTTTCTCTAGTGTACTGTCCGGAAGCTCCACATTTCCTACACCACGCTCTGTGCTGTAAGTGCAGTTTTCAAAATTCACGCTGAAACCGTTTGTGCAAGAGCAGTCTCCTAGGATTCCTCCCATACTTGGTTTCCAGTATTCCGCTTTTGCTTTCTGGAATTCTTCTTCTGTCACGCCATCGCCTTTCTGTGGCTCTTCATAACTCAGCGAGCCAGTATTGGTACAATTGCTGATCATAACGAGGGCGTCTTTTTTGTTGATCTCACTTTTGGAGGGCTTATCAGCATCAACCGATAACAGTACGGATTCCCCTATTCTGCCAACAATTCCTCCTCCCATAACAGACAGAGTGAACAAAGAAGCATCTTCTTTTTCTCCCTCATCATTTTCTGTTTTCAGATCTGCTTCTCCCATGACCCACTGTTTCGTGAATGAAATATTTCCACTGTTTTCGCATCCGTCGATTTCTGTTTTGGTAAGCATAAAACCATCAACTGCAAGAATGCCGCCCATATAACCATTCGTAGTCGGAGAAGAAAGATTTCCGCTATTCTTACAGCTCCTGATTGCAAAAGATGTATTTGCATTTTCCTCAGTCTTATAATAAGCCGTAAAACATGCAATTCCACCTGCCTCTACTTCACTGCTGATGTCTCCTGTATTTTCACAGTTTTCAAGTTCCAGATTCCAGTCATTTCCCATATTTGTTGTATAGCAGAGAATACCTGCTGCATTTTGTCCGAATGAAACAATCTTTCCATGATTGACGCAGTCAGACAGAACCACATTTCCTTTCTGCATTGCCAGATGATGAACGATCCCGGCACCTTCTCCTTCTGTAAAGTCTACTTCATTCGTACATCCCGAGACAGTAAGTGTACTGTCTGTTTTTATACATGCATCTGCTGCAATGCCAGCATAATAATGATTTGTCGAAAAAACTTTTCCTACATTTTTGCAATTTTCAATCGTAACGGTATATCTCGGATCTGACAGATACACAGAACCTGTGATTCCTCCTGTATTGGCATTATCAGATATAACAGTTCCATTATTTATACAGTCACTGAGAATCCCATCCTCTCCCATGACCACCACGGAAAAATCTCCCGTAATTCCGCCTGCTGATAATGAGGTTCCTTCTGAGTCCTCTTCATTCACCTTAGCTTCAACCGTTCCCTCGTTTACACAGCCTGTGATCCTGGCAGAATTCGAACCTGCAATTCCTCCCAATGCATGGGCGGAAGCACTTCCTTTTTCTGCTTCTATGTTTCCTTTATTCACGCAATTCACAATCCCTGCAAAATCTTCTGCATTTTCATCCCTGTCACTTTCCACAGCCGATACTGCTGATGAAAAATCTCCTGTAATTCCACCCAGGTAAGCCAGCCCGCTTTGCCCGTTCTTCAAATCTTTTACTGCTTTTACAGTTCCATCAAACTCACATCCACTGATCGTGCCAGACTCACTTCCGGTAATTCCTCCGTAATATCCATCATATCCAATCACAGTACCATTTACTGTACAGTCCAGAATCTGCGTTTTAGCTGCATTTCCGGCAATCCCTCCAGCTTTGGAAGCATCCCCTGATACTTCAATATATACATCTGTCAGATTCAGATTTTTTATCGTAGCACAATATACATCTGCGAATAAACCACTATGATCTGATGAAGCATCTGCGTTGTCTTCCTGAAGATCTTTATTCTGATACAGACCACTGATCGTATGTCCGTTTCCGTCAAATACACCAGTAAACGTCGCTTCTGCTCCGATCGATCTCCAGTCATACTCCGGTCGCTTTGTGCCCCAGTTTTCATAATCAGAAGCATCATTAAGACTGATATCTGCTGTCAGGATATAATTTTGAGTACGATATTCCGTACTTCTATTCTCCGGATCCGAAAGGAGTTCTGCCAAATACTGCAGTTCCTCCGCAGAACTGATCTCATAAGGTGAGTTCTCAGTTCCATCTCCACCCGCAAATGCCCTGGCAACCTCTCTGTATACCGACTCCCCGACATCTCTGTGCTGATGTTCGTACGGCTGTACGATACTTTCTTCTTCCTGGACTTCATCATCCGCTTTGACAAAATTTCCCGTCATAATGCCCAGCATACTGACACCAAGTGCCATAAATAAAAACTTCTTTTTCATCCTCGCTCTCCCCTGCATGAATTTTTTATTCCTGTAATTTTATCATAACATATAGTAACGAAAATCTGTTGTTTTACTGAGTTTTTTATAGCAAAAACACAGAGAGACTGCAATCTCCCGATTCTCAGTCTCCCTGTCGATCATTTTGTTTATTCAGATATCTGCAGACAGCTTCTTTCATTTTCTGGATATCCAGCGGTTTCACCAGGTGTGCATTCATACCTGCTTCCATACACTTCTTCTCATCCTCATCAAAGGCATTTGCAGTCATGGCAATGATCGGGATGGTTCCGGCATCTTCACGGTCAAGTGCGCGGATCGCTTTTGTTGCGGAGAGTCCATCCATCTCTGGCATCATGATATCCATAAGAATTGCGTCAAAAGTGCCCGGTTTATTTCTGGAAAAAATGTCTACTGCCTGCTGTCCGTCATTTACAATGGTTGTGATGGCTCCTTCATCTTCCAATAATGTCCTTGCGATCTCAGCATTCAGTTCATTATCCTCTGCCAGCAGGAGATGCAGACCGGCAATATTTACTTCGCCGTCCATTTCTGCCGGAATTTCCTCTGGCTTCTCTGCGATCTCAAACGGCAGTGTAATAACAAATGTAGATCCTTCGCCCTCTTTGCTTGTCACCACAATTGTTCCGTTCATCCTGTCGATGATTTTTTTCACAATAGACATTCCAAGTCCGGTGCCGCTGTAAACCGTTCTCGCATCAGAATGTTCCTGCACAAAAGGCTCAAAAATATGTTTCAGAAACTCCTCACTCATTCCAATGCCTGTATCTGAAATTGTCCAGCGATACGTGACAAATCACCTTCAAGCTATTTATTGGTTTTATTATAGCCTGAAGGTGATCTCTTTTGAAGTTACTATGAAATTTATTAGTGTACCGAATTTTAAATTTCTTTCTTATTCTCAGCACCCGGTATTGTTACGATTACTTTTGCAGGTGTAATGACAAGTGCTCCCTTTGCGGTTGCCGCTCCATTAAACATCTTCTCCACCATAGCTTTAAATGTGTCTACAATTGCTCCTTCTGTTACATATTCAGCAGTTCCCTTAATCTGGTATCCCTCAAGGCTCTGTGCATCGTATGCAGAAATAGCAATCTTTCCACCGTTTGCTTTGATATTGTTTAAGGTTATCTCAAGGAAAACATCGCCTACAACCAGTTTTCCATCATCAGTAACATCCTTAAAAGCTACCGGCACTACATTCGGTTCCCCATTCGCACATGTAGCAAGATCCCACATACCATTTTTTAATACCTTGATCACAGATTCATTTAGCATTACACATACCTCCAGATTTCTTTCTATGATAATTTACCTGATGTATTCATGTTAACGAATCTGCTTTTGATTTGGAAGATATTAGCAAATTTATAAGTTGCTATTAAATTTCATAGCATCTACTTTACACACTCCATGATTATTTCTTCACACTTATTATATCCAAGCTGTGAGCTGTTCAGACACAGTGTATAATTACTGGCTTTTCCCCATCTCTGGTCTGTATAAAAGTTGTAATTTGTCATACGTCTTTTGTCTGTATCTGTCATCATCTTTACAGCATCCTGCTCACTGACATTATACAGCTGGCAGATCCTTTTCATTTTTTCCGGCATATTTCCATGTATAAAAACATTCAGCACATCATCCCGGTCTTTTAAAATGAAATCTGCATTTCTTCCAATGATCACACATGGCTCTTTCTCTGCCAGTTCCAAAATAACTTTTCTCTGCGCCTCATATACCATATCTTCTACAGATTTTCCGGTAATATCACGTCCGGCAAGTGCATATGCAAAAATTCCCTTTTTCGGGGACAGCTCTGCACTTTCCTGAATATAATCTGGTGACAGACCGGACTCTTCTGCAATCTGATTGATGATATTTTTATCATAATAGGCAATCCCTAATTTCTTTGCTACCTCCTCACCAATAAAACGTCCACCGCTTCCGAATTCTCTGCTGATCGTAATGATTCTTTTTGCCATCTCTCTTCCTCCTTACTTGAGAACGTTTACTTTATTTTTTCTGATTCTCTTTAAGAATACATATCCTGCCAGGCATGAAATTGCTTCTGTAATCGGAAATGCCCACCAGATCAGTGCAACGCCCATCTGACCGTTTCTGACAAATATAGAAAAAATTCCTGCCAGCGGTAAGATAATTACAAGCTGTCTCAAAAGAGAAATAACCAGGGATTCTATGCCGCCATCCAGAGCCTGGTAAATTCCCTGATAAGCAACATTGATTCCTGCAAACAAAAAGCTGATGGAAATCACTCTCATTGCACTGATAAAATACTCTCTCGACTGTCCTGCGTTAAACAGTGTGGCAAATGAAGCAGGGAAAATCTCTGTGATCGCAATGCCCAGAATCATTAATGCAATAGTATAAATAAGTCCATATCTGATTCCATCCTGGATTCTTTTTTTGCTTCGCATTCCATAAGCGAACGCAATGATCGGGGTGATCGCATCTCGGAGTCCAAACGCAAGAAACAGAACAAACTGCTGTACCTTATAAAACAAACCATAGGCTGTCTGTGCTGACGGATTAAATTTCAGGATCAGATTCATCACATATACCATAATGGACATCAATGCCTGTGCAATAATAGCCGGAAGTCCGATCGCATAGATTTCTTTTATAATGCCGGCATCCGGTTTCATATATTTCGCACCATGCTCGAATTCTTTGTTCAGTTTCATGTGGAAAATAAACAGTAAAACTGCGGATGCCACCTGACCGATTACTGTTGCATATGCCGCACCTTTTACACCCATTTCCGGAACCGGGCCAATGCCATAGATCATAATTGGGTCAAGAATGATATTCACAACAGCTCCGACTACCTGACCGATCGTCGAATAAAGAGAGCGTCCTGTTGCCTGTAATAACTTTTCAAATAAAGAAAAGAAGATGATTCCAAAAGAAATCACGCAGCATATTCTCAGATAACTGACTCCCATTTCAAGTACTTCTACATCTACTGTCTGCGATGAAATGTAAGCTTTCACTCCAAAGATACCAAACAGTAAACAGGCTGCATAAATGATCACTCCCAGAAACAGACTGTTTCCTGCTACCTTTGCTGCTTTCTTACTGTTTCCCTGTCCCAGTGTCCTTGCAAGAAGCGCATTGGTTCCTACGCCAGTTCCGATTCCCACTGCAACCATAAGCATCTGAACCGGAAATACCAGTGTCAGTGCATTCAATGCCGCTTCACTGCCCACTCTCATATTTCCCACAAATGCACTGTCTACAATATTATAGACTGCCTGCAATGCCATAGATAAGATCATCGGGATCCCCATCTGGATCATTAGCTTATTCACTGGCATATCTTTCATCTTGTTACTTTCTGCCATTTTGTTTCAACTCCTCCTTTTTCTGCACAAAAAAATGTAGCTCTGTCATATAAGCTGGACTTACGCTGACAGGCTACACACTTTTTCATGGCAAATATAAAATTGTAAAATAAAAAACGAGTGGCAGGTAAACTGGATTTACGCTTACTTGCTACTCGTTTGTGATTATTATATTTCCTGTTTTTCCAAAAGTCAAACAGATTTTTTTCTGGATTTCTCTTACGCTTCCTGTCTGCTTTTGTTGATATACTCAATGATTGTTTCACAAACTTCCTCTTTCGGTTTTCCAAGAGCTGCTCCAAGTTCCATGTATAACAGGTTTTCTGCTATCTGAAAATATCTTGCATCTGTTGTTGTACATTTTTTCCCTTGTGCAAGTCTTTTCTTTTTCCGCTGATAAATCATTTTTATAATAGAAATTAATGCTTCCGGATCATTTGATTTTACTGTTGCTTTGTATTTTTGTTCCCGCATTTTTTCATTATCAATCCATGCTGTTGGAATTTCCGGGATCCGTTCAATCAACTTCCATGCTTCTTCTTTTGTCAGGCATAGCCTTAATATCGCATCTGAATTTGAAACAGGAACATAAAGTTTCCCTTTTTCATCTTCTATAGATTTCATCAGATAATATAATTTGTTCTCTTTTTTGCCAGTCAGATCCAGAGATACGATGTCTTCTATTTTACACACACCTGTAACTGACTTACTGACGAAATCTCCAATCTCATATTTCACAAAATTCTCTCCTTACTATCCAAACAATTCCTACTCTGTAAATGTATAACGCACAAAAGATCCCTGATTATCACCTGTTACGATCACAATGTCTCCTTCTCCGTTACGCACAGATTCCAGGACAGGAAATCTTCCATTCTCTTTTACATATGCTTCCGGGCTGGCTGCCTCGGCCTCGATCAAAGTTTTTTTGCTGTATTTCTCTCCTCCACAGGGATTTATTTCTTCGATAAAAATTTCATATTCATGCATATAAGATTCCTCCTCTGGATTATTTTAAAAAAACAGACAACATACGTGTCATTTATCTTACACAAATACGCTGCCTGCTGTTATTTTTATTATAAAACTATTTTTATTTTATTTCAAAAGTGATTTTGAACAAAAAATATATGCCGTTTTTTAGTCATTATTACTATTAAATAATCCTTCCAGAGTTTCTTTCTCTTCCTGCAGTACTTTCAGTACATACCTGTCAAAATGTCTTGCGTCCTGTGTTGTAGAGCCGAATTCGTAAGTTTCCTGACCGTAATCTATAACATCAAAACCTGGTGTCGCTTTGCTGGCTCCTTTGGTTCTGTAGGAAGCAGCATCTGCCAGAGTAAAATTGACCTCTCCATCTTCATAAGATGCCCAGCTGCTGATATCTGTTCCTGTTGCTTCCGTGGCAGTTCCATTTTGTGTCTGGGTCTGCGCCTCTGCTTTCGTTACTTCTGCTGCTCCTTCTACATATTTTCCATACATTTCGTCAATATTTTCTTACACCGCTTAACACCTTCGCGATCACGCAAGTAGCTCTACTTCAGTTTCTTCTTCAGTTCCTGGATCAGTTCAAAGTAATCTCTGTGTTTCATCTCCGGGAAAGCTTTGATGATTCGACCCTGGCCAAATACAGTATGGTTTGTGATGGAACTGGACAGTTCATCAAACTGTGCCTGAAGCTCTGCTTTTTTCATGCGAAGCATTTCAATAGATTTTTCCTTCTGGGCGGCTGTTGCCTCAAGGAGTTCTGCTTTTGCAAGTGCAGCCTGTACCTTACCTTCACCGACCTTCTGTGCAGTGTCGATCGTGGTCGTTGCCAGAGTATTACTGAGTTTGTCGCTTACGATCCTCAGATCTGAGCTGACTTTATCCAGCTTGGTAAGTTTCTTGTTCAGACCACGGATAACTGCTACCGTCACAATGAAGTCTGTCAGATACACTGCATATAAAACAGCTATTACGATCCACTCCCAGGTTGCCGGGGTATGGGATGCCTGACTTTCTACATATTTCTGAAAAACCTTTACTACCATAACGATTGCAAGTCCCCAGATCAGCGAAAACTCCAGACAGATATATCCGTGGAAATTGAACGGCTTATCTGAATAGTCCCACCATCTCGCATGAAAACATACATCCAGCAGCCAGCCGGCGATCAGCTCCACTGCCGTTGCAAGGATAATTCCAAACAGAAAGATCATTGCATCATTCATCTGATGTCCGCCACTCTGGATCGTATTGAGCATGGCAAACACAGAAAGCACTCCGAATCCATACACAGGGCATACCGGTCCGTTCAAAAATCCTCGGTTTATAACCTTTCCAAGTGCTACCGCATGAAAAATAACTTCAACAACCCAGCCGCCAAAAGAATAAACCAGAAAATACAGGCATATCTGAAAATATGTCATTCCAAAAATCATGACTCTCTCCCCCCAAAAATCACTTCTTTCACCTGTCTGTTAATTCACTGTTATCAGATGTGGAAAAATTTCTGAATTGCTTTATAATCTCCAAGAACCAGAAGCGTACTGTCAGCTTCAAGAACTGTATCTACAGAAATTGTCACACTGACTTCTCTTTCTTTTTTTACTGCAAGAATATTTATATTATATCTTCTTCGAATATCCAGTTCTCCAACAGATCTTCCAATCCATTCATCTGGGATTGCTACTTCAAAGATCGCATGAGACGCATCTACTTCCATATAGTCAAGGATATGATCATCCGCATAACGGATAGATGCCCATTTTGCCACCTGTTTTTCAGGATAAACGACTCTGTCTGCACCATTCCGTAAAAGGAATTTTTCCTGTACGTCACGCTCTGCCCGGGAAATTACCAGATTTGCTCCCAGTTCTTTTAATAATGATGTTGTCTCAAGCGAATTCTGAAAACTGCCTCCAATGGTAACAAAGCAGATATCAAAATTTCCTATTCCCAGTGATTCCAGGAAACTGGCATCTGTACTGTCTCCAATCTGGGCATTGGTAACAAAAGGAAGGATTCTGTTGACTCGCTCCTCATTGATATCCACTGCCATGATTTCGTGTCCCATTTCATTCAGCTGCATTGCAATATGTTTTCCAAATCGTCCAAGACCAATAAGTAAAATATTCTTCATGCTCTCTCTCCTTTATCCAACTGTTATTTTTTCCAATGGCATTTTTGCATTTGTATTTCTTCTGGACACTACCGCATAGATCAGGGTCAGTCCTCCTACACGTCCCAGATACATAAGCACGATCAGTATCAGTCGTGACAGGATATGAAGCCCCGGTGTGATTCCCAGAGTAAGTCCTACGGTTCCTACTGCTGAAGCAGCCTCATACAGACAAAGCTGCAATGAAAGCCCTTCATAAACACTGATGGTTATTCCTCCAAAGAAAAACAATACAAAGTACAGCATTGCTATCGTTGCGGCATTTTTTATTACCTGACTGTCGAATCTTCTTCCAAAAGCCCCCGCATCCTCACAACTTCGAAATGTCGCAAACGCATTCAAAAGCAGGACTGCCACTGTCGTTGTTTTCATGCCACCTGCTGTAGAACTTGGTGATCCTCCCATTAGCATAAGAAGTATCATGATCGCCTGTCCCACCTCAGTCATCGATGACAGATCTGCGGTATTAAAACCAGCCGTTCTTGTCGTTACAGACTGAAAAAGCGATAACAGCGTCCGTTTCCCAATCGATACCTGTCCAAAGTCACAGACAAAAAAGAAGATCGCCGGGACAAAAATCAGGATTGCGGTCGTTAACAGAATAATCTTGCTCTGCATACGATAACGTTTAAATCGGAGTTTATTCGTATAAACATCATCCCATGTAAGAAAACCAATGCCACCAATGATAATCAGAAGCATAATCACTATATTTAACCAGAAATTTCCGGCATAACCACTCAGTGATACAAAAGTGTTATCTGCGGTACCAAGTATATCAAATCCCGCATTACAAAAGGCCGATATGGAATGAAAAATCGACATCCATATACCTTTTATTCCAAAATCACGGCAAAATACCGGAAGAAGCAAAACCGCACCAATTCCTTCGATCAGAAACGTTCCTCTCAGAATAAACTTTGTCAGGCGGACAATACCACCGACTTTTGGTGCTGAGATGGCATCCTGCATGGTACTTCGCTGCATCAGTGATATCTTTCGTCCTGACAGCATAAACACCGAAACGGCAACCGTTACAACTCCCAGGCCGCCTGTCTGTATAAGCAGCAATATCACTGCCTGTCCAAAACCTGACCAGTAGCTTCCTGTGTCCTGCACAACAAGACCCGTCACACATACAGCAGAAGTTGAAGTAAAAAGTGCCTGATCAAATGGCGTTACAACTCTCTCCGCAGATGAGACGGGTAACATAAGCAGGAGTGCTCCCAAAAGGATCACTCCTGCAAAACCTAAAATAATCATCTGAAAGGATGTCAGATGTTTTCTTTTATGTTTTTCTGGCATAACTAATCTCCTCTTTTTTGATTTTAATAGTATTATATACCAAAAAAGAAGTTATACAAGCTTAATATTGATTATCATCTGATATTAAGCCCATATAAAAATTTTATTTTCTTTTTGTCCCACACTGAATTGCCTGTGTCGGACAGATCTTTTTACATCTTCCACAGCGAATACATTCTAAGCTGTTCGGGTTTTCCACCGGATTTACTTCCATCTGACATGCTTTTGCACATTTTCCACAGTGAACACATTTTTCTGCATCCACTCGATAACGGAAAACAGAAACTTTATTAAATACAGAATAAAAAGCACCCAACGGACAGATATATTTACAGAACGGCCGATAAATGATAATGGAGAGTATGATTGTGATCACCAGGATCGTATTCTTCCACACATAGAGCCATCCCACTGCACTGCGCATGGATTTATTCAAAAGCACCAGTGGAAGCCCGCCTTCCAGCGTACCTGCCGGACAGATCAGCTTACAGAAATAAGGGGATCCCTGTCCCATAATATCCACCACAAATAATGGCATCAAAACTACAAACACCAGAAGAATCACATATTTCAGTTTACGAAGCAGCTTATCTCCCCTGAATGTCCGAATCTTTTTGGGAAAAGGAATCTTATTCAAAAGATCTTGGATCAGTCCAAACGGACAGAGGAATCCACAGACAAGTCTTCCCAGCAGAGCTCCGATAAAAATCAGAAATCCAACTATATAATATGCCATTTTGAAATTCCAGCTGCCGATCACTGCCTGAAAGGAACCAATAGGACAGGCGCCTGTGGCGCCAGGACAGGAATAACAGTTCAGCCCCGGAACACATACATTTTTCAGTTTTCCGGTATAAATCTTTCCAGTCACAAATCCGGAAACACGGCTGTTGGTAAGAAACGCCCACAGTGCCTGGATCCCGTGGCGCGGCCATTCATTGATTTTCATTTTTTTATTATCCAATTCCAATACACTCCATACAGATATTGATTGCTTTTGTAAAGACTACATCCACTTCGCCCCGGTAAATTCCAAATATCATCAGGAGAATTCCCAGAATCGCCAGTGCAGGACCTATCCACTTTGAATCTGTTATTTTTTTCATCATTGTTCTGATCTTTCTATCAAATTATTTTGAAATGTTTTCAAGTTCTTTTTCAACGATTTCTTTCCATTCGTCCAGCGTATGGCTTCCTGAATATGTTTCTCCTACGATATTTCCTTCTTTGTCAACAAAAAATGTTTCAGGAAAGGCAGAGATACCGTTCAGACGTCCGTTCATCATTGTTGAATCCGGAATCAGGAAAGGATAGGAGGCTTTTGTCTTTTCCTGAAGGACACCGGCTTTTTTCACTGTAGCATCATCCTGTTTGCCATCATCTCCTACTGTATCAAGAACTACGCCGACAACACCCACGCCTTTTTCTTTCATCTCTTCATAGAGTTTCTCCAGTTCCGGAATCTCGTTGACGCATGGAGAACACCAGGTGGTAAAGATGTTTACCAGAGTCAGATCATAATCGCTGAATACTTTTTCTGTATAGTCCTTTCCGTCAATGCCCTTTGTCTCAAACTTGCCTACAGTTGTGGAATCACCTGTATTGCTGGTGTCCTGCGGCTGATCAAAAGCAGAAAGCTGCTGGAATGGTATCATCTCTGTGAGTGTCACGTCGATTTCTTCCACTTCCTTTTTCAGAGACTCATCTGCATCCTTGTTTGTGCTCAGATAATACTTATACTTTCCGTCACTGCTGCTTCCAATTTCTTTGTGCTCGGTACAGCCGGTGATCTTATCCAGTTCTTTCTCCGAATCTTCGTCATAAATTCCGATTACTCCGATTTTTGCAAGACTGTTGCACCAGTCATCATATGCTGTTCCAAGCTTGTCAACCTCTGCCTCTTTCTGTTCCTCGGTCATTTCACTCCAGCTTATATATGCATATTTAATTGCATCCGCATTATCATTCCATCCTTCATTGGTGATCATTGCAATGCTCTGCGCCTTTATCTGTTTAAGCAGTTCCTCAGGAAGCTTCATGTTGAGTCCAAGAAATGGATATTCATATGAATCCTGAGCCTGAACAGTTGTATCGGATGGTTTGAAAGTACCTTGTATAAAATCAGACGGGATTGCATCACCATCTGCTGCAACCGCATCTCCATCAACCACCATCCCCGCTTCATCTGCCGGAACTGCCATTGCTTCTGTACTTTCTGCTGCCATTACAGACACACCGCCAAAGGTGGATGCTCCCAATACTGCTGCTGTCATAAGTGCTGTTATTTTTTTCATTCTGAATTTCATGATATATATCTCCCTTCATATTTGTCCTGTAATTTATAAATTGTTTTGTGCTTTTATTATACACGCTTTGATTACTGTAACCGTATTATATCATCCTGTCTATAAAATCTCTGTTAAGAAATCAAAAAAATCAAAATTTCTTCTTATACCTGTATTTTTTACGGGAATTTTATATGGAACATGATATGATAATACCAGAGTTCCAATATAAGCATTTTTGACCTGTACATCATATCAGACAAAGGAGATTACACATGCACATATTAGTGATAGAAGACGAAGAACAGCTCTGCTGCTCGATTGCAGAGGGACTTCGCATGAATGGATACGAAACAGATACCTGTTTTGATGGAGATGAGGGACTGGAATTGTGCCTGACCGAAAATTATGATCTGATTCTTCTGGATCTGAATCTTCCCGGCATAGATGGTCTGGAAATCCTGCGGCAGTTCCGGGAAATAAACTCCTTCACACCTGTTCTGATCCTTTCCGCCAGAGGACAGATCCAGGACAAAGTAGAAGGACTTGATCTTGGAGCAAATGACTATCTGACAAAGCCTTTTCACTTCGAGGAACTGGAAGCCCGGATCCGCAGCCTGACACGGCGAAAATTTATTCAGGAAAATATCTGCCTGAAATGCGGACGTATCACCTTTGATACCCGTACAAGAAAAGCCAGCATCGACAACGAAGAACTTTCTCTCACCCGGAAGGAAACCGCACTGCTGGAATATTTTATGCTTCACCAGAATCGTATCATCGGCCCGGAAGAACTGATCGAACATATCTGGGACGGAAGCGTCAACAGCTTCAGCAACTCCATACGTGTCCATATTTCTGCCCTTCGCAAAAAGCTGCGCACGGCTCTTGGCAATGATCCGATCCAGAATAGGATCGGACAGGGCTATATTCTGACGGAGGATCTGAAATGAAAGAAAATCATACAATAAAAAATCTACTGAAGAAACGCTCCCTGCAGTGGCGGCTGACTTTGCTCATCACTCTGCTTGTAACCGTCACCTGCATTCTGATGTATTTTTTCATCAGTAATTCCGCTGTCACCGGAATGGAAAATCTTGAAAGCTACATCGTACAGATTAATGAAACTGACTCCACACCAATCACTTTCAATCTAGATCCATCCATATTGTTTCCGGATCTTTCCAATCAGGTGCAGGCGACCAAAGACTTATTTCGCATCAGAAGCATGATCGCTACCGGCATTATTATTCTTCTAAGCAGTATCGGAACTTATTTCATCAGCCGCCGTGCACTGACTCCTTTGCATGACCTCAGTACAAAAATTGGTAAAATACAGGCGCAGAATCTTTCAGAATCTCTGGAAATACCAGACAGTAACGACGAAATTTCCCAGCTGACTGCTTCTTTTAATAAAATGCTCTCTCGTCTGGATGATGCATTCACTGCACAGAAGCAGTTTTCTGCCAGTGCCGCACATGAGCTTCGGACTCCGCTTGCCGTCATGCAGACAAATCTGGAAGTTTTTACCCGCAAAAAGACACCTTCCACAGAAGAATACCAGGAGATTTTCTCCTTGATTCAGGAACAGACCGGGCGTCTTTCTCATCTGGCAGAGATTCTTCTCGATATGACCGGTATTCAGACGGTTGAACGCTCTGAGACAATTTCGCTGGCAGAGCTTACAGAGGAAGTTTTCTGTGATCTGGCTTCAGTGGCTGAGCAGAAGCAAATTGAATTGATCCAAAGAGATGGCGACTGTACTGTTACCGGAAGTTATCTTCTTCTCTACCGTGCTGTGTATAATCTCGTGGAAAATGCTATCAAATATAACCATCCTTCAGGAAAAGTAACTGTAACTCTCCATCCGGGAAAAGTCATTCTGGATGCCTCTTCACAGCCTCATCCGGCAGACTGTGCTTTCATTGAAATCTCTGACACCGGCATTGGAATTTCTCCTGAATATCAGGAAAAAATCTTCGCCCCGTTTTTCCGCGTAGACAAATCCCGAAGCCGTGCCATGGGTGGTGCCGGCCTTGGACTCGCCCTCGTAACCGAAATTGCCAGACAGCATGGCGGACAGGTAAAAGTGCTCGAAAGCAATGAGAAAGGCAGCACGATTGCACTCATGCTGCCTCTATAAGAGCAGAGCCACCAGAGCCGATATTAAAGCCACTGAAGACGGAGTTGAATACCATCAACCTCCGTCCCCGGTAGTTTTTGTCCCCAGTGGTTTTAAAGGCTTAATGAAGTCAGTATTGTATTGATCGTATCTATATTTTGTTCATAACCGCTGCCTGTTACACAGAATACATACTGTTTATCCAATGCATCGTAAAACCCCTTGCTTTAGCTACGGGGATATAAGACGCGTCCATCGAATTTACGCAAGTAATTGAAGATGGACAAAACAATGATTGTATTAATTGCAAAA
>OMNT01001121.1_pt1 | contig 26091 bp, 26 predicted proteins | sample 1672551 | NCBI WGS metagenome assembly OMNT01 (sample SAMEA3136698, study PRJEB25190) | human gut metagenome | reverse complement strand
GATCACCACGGTGAGGAATGATATGGTCGACCACGGTCGCTGCCGTGAACCGTCCCTGTGCTTTGCACCGCACACACAAAGGATGCCGGCGGAGGTACGCCTTGCTGACACGTTGCCACTTGCTGCCGTAGCCACGCTTAGCGGCAGACGGTCTGTCTGGATGCAAGGGCTGATGCTCTGCACAATACAAACCGTCTGTCAGATTGGGACAGCCGGGGTGCTTACATGGTTTTCGTGCCTTCCTCGGCATTGTCTCCACCTCCTTCGGGCATAACAAAAGCCGCTGGCGTAAACCAACGGCTCTATACATGATCTTCTATTATACAGTATAGCACAGAAACCCATGAATATCAAGTCTTACGAACTCTCATCAGCTCTCAACTTTTGGACGGCTTTGTCACGCAGGCGGTAGATGTGCTGCACGCTGTATCCGAAGTCGGCAGCGATCATGTTCCAAGATTTGAACTCCAGATAACGCTTGCTCAGAAGGTCACAACAATCGGCATCATCGACCGCCTTAATACGCGCTTCCATGTCGGCAAGCAGCGCATCATACTCACGCTGGGTTTCCTGAATTTCCTGTTCCAGCGCCATGATCCTGAAAACGGTGCCTTCCATCTTGCTTCGATCGGGTGACACGGTTCTCGGCATATCATTGATGCCGCTGCCGTTCATACCTTCGGCACGCTGCCGCAACACTCGGATTTCGTGAATCTTCCGGTCGATACGCCTGCGGAGTCGCTGTGCCTGATCCCAGTATTCTTTCATGCAAATTCCTCCCTCATCATTTTTATCAGTCTCTCGCCGTTCATATCCGACATGAAGTCAAACCACTGCGACCGCAGGAACTGCTCACATTCCAGTTTCGTGATGATGTCATTTGACTGTAGCACCTCCCGGTAATCCAGAAGGCACTGCTTGATGATTGCTGCCGACAGTAATTTGTATCCTTCATTCATTTGAACCTTGCTTTCACCGCACGCATCATTGCGGACTGCGTCCTGTCTTTTGACTGCAAAGCCTTCATGATCTCCTCGTCGATTGTGTTAACCGTCATAAGATGCTGAATCACAACAGATTCTGCCCGCTGTCCCTGTCGCCACAGGCGGGCGTTGGTCTGCTGGTATAATTCCAGCGACCACGGCAGCGTGTACCAGATGATTGTGCTGCCACCGTCCTGCAAGTTCAGTCCGTGACCTGCGGAGGAAGGCTGTATCAGCGCCACTGGAATTTTTCCTGCATTCCAGTTGGCGATATCCTTGTCGGTCTTGATTTCGCGGCAGTCGAACCGCTTACAGATGCGGTCGCGTTCGTGCTTGTACCAATACGCGACCAGCGCGGGCTTGCCGTTCTGCGCTTCCAGCAGATCTTCCAATGCATCCAGCTTTCGCTCGTGCAGCTCGATGATATTGCCGTCGTCGCTGTAGATGCAGCCGCTTGCAAGCTGTACCAGCTTTCCGCACAGGACGGCAGCATTGGCAGCGGAAATATCCTCATCCTGCACCGGCAGGACGTAGTCGCTTTCCATCTGCTTGTAGGCTTCATATTCTTCTTCGGAAAGCCGCACCGGATCAGAGACAGACAGCAGCTCCGGCATTCTCAGGTGGTCGGTAGTTTTCATGGAAATGCTGATGTCGGCGATCTTGCCGTAGATCTCCTTTTCGACACCTTTGCGGGGCGTATAAGTGAAGCCGTTCCAGTCTGGTGTGAAGTATGCATCACGGTACTGTCCGATTCGCTTTCCCAGACGCTCTCCCTTATCCAGCAGGCGGAACTGCGCCCACAGATCCATGAGACCGTTGCTGCAGGGTGTACCGGTCAGCCCGATGATACGCTTTACAAACGGACGCACCTTCCGCAGCGCCTTGAAGCGCTTAGACTGGTGGTTCTTGAATGATGAAAGCTCGTCAATCACCACCATGTCGAAATCGAACGGCATCCCGCTGTCCTCAATGAGCCACTGCACATTCTCGCGGTTGATGATGTACAGATCGGCTTTTTTCCGGAGAGCCGCAAGGCGCTGGTCGCGGGTGCCGAGAACCAGACTGTAGGTCAGCCCTTTCAGGTGATCCCACTTGCCGATCTCTGCCGCCCATGCATTTTTGCAGACGCGGATTGGTGCGATCACCAGCACCTTCCGGACGTCGAAGCTGTCGAACATCATGTCGTTCAGTGCCGTCAGGGTGATGCTGGTCTTGCCCAGCCCGCATTCCAGCAGGACTGCTGCCTCCGGGTGTGTTTCGATAAAGTCGATGGCGTATTTCTGGTAGTCATGTGGACTGTATTGCATCAATGATCCCTCCAATCTGTTCAGGGCTGTCCAGCACAAAAACCAGAAAACCCATCCTCCGCAATAGTCTGTGACGAGACCACTGCAATGGTCGCGGCGTTTTCCCCGGTGCCTTGACTTCCACGAAACCGATTCTGCCGCCGGGGAACATCACCATGCGGTCGGGCATCCCGTTAAAACTTGGGGATACGAACTTGACCGCCAGCCCGCCTTTTGCTTTGACAGCTTTAAAAAACTTCGATTCTACGGTTGTTTCACGCATTTTTACTCCTTTCTGGTGCAGGTGTCGAAGGTCTATTCTATAACTTTATATATAGATATTTTTTCAATTTTTTCTACTATAGAAAGTTTATGATATGACCTTCGACACCTGCACCTTTTAGTCCAAAAAGCCCAAATCTTCGTCGTTTTCCTGCTCTTCCGGAAAATCATCTGTTTTCAGCATCAACCCAAAAATCATGATCCCGTTTTTCAACTTCTTCTTGTGGTACCCGATCTGCTCCAAAGCTGCATAGAAATCTCCCGTACTGCGGGTGTATTCATGCATATTGATGCAGTAGGTGCGGTAAGCCTTATACAGCTCGCCGGACTTCTCCTGATAAGCTGCTCCGATGACACAGCTTTCCTCCAGAAACTTTCCGAGCCAGTCATTGTCCTCGCGGTAGGCAGCAACAGCATCACGCACCACCTTCGGCGGCTTGATATTGAAGCCTTCGGCGATCACCATACGGGAGCCTTCAATGATCCAGCTCAAGATCGCACCGCCTGCATGGTCAACAAGATAGTCGGCAAAGTTCTTAATGTCGCTGTCGCCCTCGATTTTGGCATTGAACGGGATAACAATCAATCTGCGCCACGTTCCCGCATCAGAGGCACCGACCTTCGGCAGGTGGTTTGTATACAGCACCAGCGTGTGGCTGGGGATAAAACTGAACGGTGCTTTATACTTTTTCTCTGCATACACCGCATCGGTCGAACAGAGCTGCTTGATGACCGAGGTGTTCAGGCGCATACCTTCCTCCAGCTCGGCAGCAATAATCAGGCGCTTGCCCTTCAATTCTGCCATTTCGGGCTTCACATTTCTCTTGCAGCCGACCGTCAGCGCGTCGGCAGACATATTACCAGCATAGCTGCCCAGCACACGGGCAATCGCGTTCCAGAAGGTAGACTTACCATTTCTGCCTTCTCCGTATGCGATAATAAGTGCTTCAATATACACCTTGCCGATGACCGCCATGCCTACGATGCGCTGCACATAGTCAATCAGGTCAGTATCACCGCAGAAAATCAGGTCGAGCGTATTCTTCCAGATGTCCGTGCCTACATCGTCCGGAGAAACCGTCGTAACCTTCGTGATGTAATCCTGCGGATCATGATCCTTCGTGCCGGTCAGTCCCTCCGTCAGGTTGTAGGTGCAAAGCGGCGTATTCAGCAGGAAGGGATTGCTGTCCAGCTCGTCCGGCTGCTTTTCCAGTAGCGGCATAGCAGCTTCCATTGCAGGCTTCAGGCTTTTCATATTGCGGTACTTCATGACGAATGCGTAGTAGGTCTTGGCGGTCTGGTAGGCACCGTAGGCTTCCGCCTGATCGCTGGTCATACCCTCAAGCAGCTTCTTGCCGCCTGCCATCGCCGTTCCACGGGAGATGCCGAGGTCTTCCAAGCGCTGCAGCGCCGCCTCGATCTCGTTGCCCGCTTCTTCGAGCTGTGCATCTGTATGTTCCATCATTGCCGCGATCGGGCGCTGGCGGGATTCCATCCAGTAGATCTCGTTATTACGCAGAAAACCGGTCGCTTCCGTATAGCAGACCTCGCCCTCATACACCGCTGCAAAAGTACGCGCCTCACCAATATCCGAGAAATCATCCGGGCGCAGACTGCCGCCTGTGTATTCGTCGGGCGGGATATAGTCGGGAGCAGACGAAACCTTCTTGTAAAACTTTGAAGCGCTCGACCAGATCTTGTCCAGCTCCTCCTGATCCAGCGGCGGATCACATTCGGCAGCTTTCTCCAGAAACTTCGTATAGGCAGCATCGGTCACACCAAACCGCTTGACGAGCTTTCCTGCATAATGCGACATAGTAGCGTTGCGCTTTCCCTGCGGAATCGCCGCCTTTGCGGTCAATGTCAGGAAGTCCTCAATGAACAGGCTGCCTTCATGCCACAGCACCTCGCTGCCGGGGGAACCATAGAGGAATCGTGCGGCATCGAGCGCATTATCATCAAAGAACGGGAATGCCGCGTGGATCTTCCGCTTGAGTGCTGCATAGGAGTCGGCATCGTGGATCAGGTGGATCTGGAAATATACATGGAAACGCGGTCTCGCCGACACTCCGTTTTTCGCCTTCATGTGATTGCGGCTGAACACAAGGATATACGGCACATCCGGGAGCAGTTCATCCAGAAGCTCCGGCGTGATCCACTTTGCCGGATCGTCGCTGTGATCGTTGTCACAGTCCATCGGGATATTGTCCGAGAGAATAAAGTTGTCCTTGCTGCGGGTGTTATTCTTGTATTCCGCACAGACGTGGTCGCGGCTCTGCACCTTTGCCATATCCGCCTCCGTGGTCACAACGACCTTATTCGGGTAGATGCAGTTTGCCTTGTTGTGCAGGCAGTCAGCCTGATAGATTGTTACTTGCATACTTCCTCCAATTCCTCCGTAAAATAGCGGATTTTCATTTTCTTGCGCTTTGCCCGTTCGATCTCCGCCTTCATGCCGGAGCTGATTGTTTCACCGAACACCCACAACTCTACGCACTTGCTCATCAGCACCCAGTTCATAAAAATGGCTGTGTTGCGTTCCTCCGGGACATTGTCGTCCATGAACTGCGTAAAGTAGATATGTGGCGTGATTGGCAGGTAGTGCCTGTCTACAGCGAAGCGGCTGTATCGGCGTGCGTTCTCAACATTCCTCTCCGTATCCCCGGAATAAGGCGAACAGATATACACGACCGGACGGAAGGCAGCAGCCTTCGCCGCCACCTTCTCCTCCTTCTCGATGCGGGTAAGCGCTTCATACTCGGTTGGGCTGGAGTAGCCCTCACTGTTACGCTTACTTGCCATGACCGAGCCTCTTTCTCGCGCAGGCGTTGCAGAGCACCGAAGTGCCGTACATATCGCCAATACCGTCAGCGAACACACAGGACAAGTCAACACTGACCTCCTCGCCACAGTCCGGGCAGGCACAGAATACATTCTCGTCGTTGAGCTCCACTCTGACCTCAAGCTCATCGGTCTTCTCTTTCACATAAAACATAGCTCAGTCCTCCTTCTTTCTGGTCGGGCAGTCCTCACAGCGCTCTCCGTTATCGTGCGCCTTGCAGAGATCACCGCAGTGCGGACACTTGACGTAGACATTCTCCGGCTTGACCAGCCTGCCGCTGATCAGCGCATAAAACCATTCAATCGTGTATTTCATAACATCAGTCCTCCTTGAGCTTCGCTGCGTACCATTCCAGATAGCGCTTTCTTTCGTGGAAATCTGGGACTGATACAAGCAGACCGATATCGACCTTCTGCAGGATTTCCAGCAGGTCAATCTGCTCCTGCGTCAGATACGGGCGGATGCTTGTTTTCTTCTCAATGCCGTGCAGAATACGGAACTGCTTTGCAGTCATGCCGATTGCGATGCGGTTGAGCATATCGCACTCGTTGCTGAAGTGGTAAGGCTTCGGATCGTCCTTAAGCAGGCGGATGTTCTCCGTCAGCAGTGGGAATTCCTGTCTCGCAGACACCAGCGTCTTGATGAATGCTTCCATCTCATTGAAGCGGCGGATATACAATTCCTTGAACTGCGCAGCCTTCTTACCACGATAGCCCATTGCAAGAAAAACAAAACCGTCACGCGTCATCACATAGCAAGGCTGCTTATGCCCCTGTTCGTTGATATAAGTCGACTCCCCAAAATTGGAGAGTCGGAATTCCTCCGAACAGTCAAGCTCACGGATGTCACGAATTACATGATCGTGACGCTTCTCGAAGAACTGTGCCACGAAGCGGCTGTCGACTCTGGCGGTATCGCGCTTATCAACGAACACACCGTAGTCATCCATTGGAATTAATGTTTGCATAATAAAAACTCCTCTCGGTTTATAGTCAGAGGTATTCCTCTATTATCTCATTGGAAAGCAGACAGCCGTTTTGACGAAACGATCAGTCTTTTTTGTAAAATTCGCATTCATATCCGTCTGCCCGAAGCAGCAGTCCCTCTGCCCATGCAGGCGTTCGCGCCATCTGTTCGCAGATCACCTCCAGCGATACCCCCATGCTGCATTCGATAATCATTTCATCATGCACCGTCGCAACGATAAAGCAGTGCGACAGCGTCTGCATGGAATACATCAGCAGATCGCGGGCGACCGCCTGAACAATGTTTTCTACAAACTTCGGACCGTAGCTTTCCAAACGCTCCCACTTCTTCGCGCTGCCTACGCCCGTATATGTTACCGATTCGCCGCCGAACTGGTTTTCGCCGATCTGCGGGTGTGCGTAGCAGAGCTTTCTGCCAGATGGCAGCGTGATAAACAGCATCTTGCTCTGGTAGCTGAAGTGCAGACCGTGTGTTTCTGTTTCACCTTTGCTGCGGATTGTCTGCTTGACGGCATCATCCACATCCCACCACAGCCGGACAATATTCGGTGATGCATTACGCCAGTCCATTACGATTTGTTTCAGCTCTGCGTCAGACAGATTCAGATCTTCGCCGCCCATTGCTTTCATGGCACCGACGGAGCCGCCATAGCCACAAGCCAATTCTGCCACCTTGCCCTTCTGCCGCAAGTGACCATTGATACCATGCTTCACGACCGGTACACCGAACATCTTTGATGCAGATGCACAATAAATGTCCTCACCGGCGGCAAAAGCGTCCATGCGCCACTGTTCTCCCGCAAGCCATGCAATGACACGGGCTTCAATAGCAGAAAAGTCGGCGACAATGAACTTGTATCCGGGCTTCGGGACGAAAGCGGTACGGATGAGCTGCGAAAGCGTGTCTGGGACGTCTTCGTAGAGCATTTCGACCTCGTCATAATACCCGTGCTTCACGGTCTCACGTGCTTCGGTCAGGTCGGGAATATGATTCTGCGGCAGGTTCTGCAACTGTATGATGCGCCCCGCCCAGCGACCGGTACGGGCAGCGCCATAAAAGCTGAACATTCCACGCGCACGACCATCCGCACACATAGCGATCTGCATCGCCTGATATTTCTTGACAGAGGATTTGGACAGCATCCGGCGCATTTCCAGAACCGATTTCACGGGATCTTTTGCTGTTTTCAGCAGCTCCTTCACGCGGGCTTTATCCAGACAGTCGGACGGGCAGCCCTGCTCTTCAAGCCATGCCAGAAGCTGATATACAGAATTCGGATTGTCAATTCCGGTCAGGCGGCGCATATCTGCTGTCAGCTTCGCCTTTGCCTGCGCATCCAGCGTGAGTGCTGCATCGACCAATTCATAGTCAATACGAATACCGCGATCGTTGATCTCCTGATCGAGATAAAACTCCTCCCAGATAGAATCGGGAACCGGAAAGCGGGAAAGCCGACGGTCGATCTCCATTTCAGCTTCTACATCGCGCTTGTTATATGCCTTGAAAATTGTCCACTTTTCCGGCGCATCTACCGGTGTGTGAAAATGCGGCACGCCGTTCACCGTTTCGTAGGGTACACAAAAGTATTTAATGAGAGCTTTGCCCTCCGTCATTTTCTGCTGTTCAATATGCAGCGCCTTGCCTGCATCTGCAAGTGTAGAAGGCAGCGCCAGCGTGCGGCAGTGAATCATGGTGCAATGCCAGCCCACCGGCGAAAGATAGTCACTGACGGAATCTTCCGAAATACTGTAGCTGCGGAAAATCTCCGGATAATGCGTGCGCAAATACTTTGACAGGCACACTCGTTCAAACTGTACATTGAATGCCTGCTTGATGACGCTTTCATTGACCAGCGCGTGCAGCACCGCATCAGGGAGCGTTTCACCGTTTGCCAGATCATAGGTCTGTACCGCGCCGCCGTCTACGGAAAGGCTCACCAGCGTGATCGCAAAATAGGGAGAATCTGCATAAGCATACACACCGCATTTTGTCAGATCGCGGTCACTGCGTGTTTCAATATCGATTGTCATATTATTCATAACATCACATCCTATAAACCCACCCGGACGGAATCCCGTCAGTCGCCCTCCCGACCTTATTTGTTACTTGCGCTTCTTGAAGGTATCGACCAGCATATAGATAGACATGATCGTCCAGCAGGTCATTGTGATACAGCCAAGAACCGAGATAATGATAGAAACTACTGTACTCATGGCGACCTCCTTAAGACAGGAAGTCGTCATCATCATCGTCCATGTCAGAGAAATCATCCTCTGCACGGGACTTGCCACCGAGGGGCTCGCCGTCGCGGAGCTTCTGGAGATTGTTCAAACCGCACGCGATGCCCTTGTTGCCGTTGGTGTTGAAGGCGTAGAAGTTGATACTTGCACGACCGTAGATACCGGAGTAGAGCTCGCTGGTATCGAGGATCGGCTGGCAATCAGCGTCCACCACACCGGGCTTGGTAGCGCTGTTGGCATTGATGAAGTAGCAGCCTGCATAAGCGGGATCGTCCGGGCGCTCCTCATCGCCGTCACGGAGAGGTGTCTTGAGCGCCTTGAGGGGCGGCACGGACTTGCCGTTGCCCTTGAGCTTTGCCTGACCTTCCTCGTAGGCTACCTGAATTGCAGCCTTGACCTTCTCGACGGTCAAGGTATCCGCCTTCGGGATGATGAGGGACACGCTGTACTTCGGTGTGCCGCCGTTGATTGCCTTCGGTTCATTGACGATGAGGTAGCTGAAGCGGGTGTTCTTGCCTGTAACGACCTTTGTGGGATTGATAATCTTTGCCATGTTAATCTTCCTCCTGAAAATCATTGATTGTCCAAGCCGGACGCTTGTCCGACTCCGGTACGAGTGTGGGTTTGCCCTGCGGCTTTTCGATCAGACTGCCGAGCAGGGCGTTGAACTTCTTGCTGCCGAGCAGCTTGGTCATTGCGGTCACGCCCATGAGCTTTCGCTCGTAGGGATCGTAGCCAGCATCGGTGACGACGGCTACGACGGCATCGGGATTTGTGTATCGGCGGTTGCTTCGTCCCTCCACGACCTTGAAGCCGGGGAACTGTTTTCCGCTGATTGCCTGTTCGAGCGCATAATCCTTCACATCATTCACCCAGCCGATAAAGGTGTCGGCTCGGTCAAGGATCATGCTGATTTCGTCGTCGGCGAGAGTGTCAGGAACGGCGAAGTCGTACTGCGCAAGCTGCAGGTTGTATTCCGCCCGCTTCCGGCAGGTCGCCTTGATTTTACAGAACTGACAGTGTTTGCCAGCTTTGTATTCACCCTCGCCCTGTGCTGCAAGTGCCGCAGCGGGAATGAGAACATCATCCGCCCAGCGGAGCAGCTCGTCCTTCGTGACTTCCGCCACGCTGACGTTATTCCTGCGGGGCTGAAAGATGCACATCCGGACGGTCTGAATGTCGTAGAGTGCCTCAAAGAGATTCAGAGCACCCAGCGCATACATACGCATCTGTGAATTGTTCTCCGCATCGACGAGGACACCAAGCCCGTACTTGAAATCTACAATGGTCATGGTGCCGTCGGCGACAATGATGCAGTCGGCAGTGCCGAAGCTCTCTGCTACCCAGCGGGTGAAATCGAGCCGCTGCTCTACCATCACCTGCGGATCGGGACAGGTCTGCTTTGCCGCCGCCACCTGTTCCATGATGAATTCACAGTAGGCATCGGAGCATTCCGCCATCTCTTCGTCGAAGTATTCCAGATCATCGGTGGGATCACGCACCTTATATCCGAGCGCCTTCTTGACCTTATACTCACAGAGGGCGTGTGCGTCCGTGCCTTGCTGTGCGTAGCTGCTGCCGGTGTCCGTCTGTGCGGCGTTCTCCATTGCCGAAGGCGGGCAGTTGATCCAGCGTTCGCTGCTGGATGGTGAGAGGATTGCGTGTGTTCCGGGCATTACAATCCCTCCGCTTCTGTCAGCACAGCGGCGTAGTCGCTTTCGGCAATGTCTGAGAGCTTGGTCGCACCGTAGCGACCGATCAACTCCTTGACCTCCGCCGTCTTGCCGCTGCGTGAAATCTCTGACAGGCGGCTGCGGAGCTCTACGAAGGTGACGGTCTGCTGTTCAGGTGTCGGCTGTTCCTTCGGTGCAGGCTCCTGCGGCTCGTCTACGGCAGGATCGTAGATCGTCTCGAACGTGTCGAGGTAAGCGTTAGTGGTCTGTGCTGTGTACTCCTGCAGCGCAGCAGTAAGGGCAGCAAGCGCGTTGATGATTTTCATCATGGGTTCCATTTTTCATTGCCTCCTTTGTCAGATTTTTTGCCAGTCTTTTCGATACGATGCTGATAGCAAGCAGCGTATCTATCAGTTCGCGGGTTTTGCTGTTCACGGTTCATCACCTCCTTCTACTTCCCATTGGAAAGCAAGTGTCCATTTTGACGAAGGATTTTCAAAAAAATTCTTCAGTCAGAATCGTGGTCACTTTTTTCATGCGGGAGAGAAGTGTGGTGCGAGGAATATCCAGCTCCTGTGCGATCTCTGTATCTGACAGACCGTCCTGACGCAGTTCAAAGGCATGAAAGATGCCGGGGGCAAGCTCGTCCATTCTCTTAATAAGGGCTTCGAGCAGAAGCTGATCTGCTGCGATTGCGGCTGTATCCGCCGCCTCATCGACCATCTTGTCCAGCATGCTCTCCTCATCGCCCTCTTCGTTTGTTTTTGGACAGTCGAGGGAGACCGTATCCCCAGCACGGTGATACTTGCAAGTCCAGCAGTCCATATCGCAATAGCGGTAGTCCGCCTTCGGGCAGGTGCAGCGACCGTGGTTCTGCTGTGTGCGGCGATATGCGTTGATGTCACGGTAGTAATTGTCGTGTTCTTCTTTTGACACTTCGATTGACCTGTTCATTGACCTCAGATAGATTTTCATAAAAAATTCCTCCATTGACTTTGCGAATGGAGGAATCTCAAGCTGCAAATGGGCATGACAAATAGACCGCAGCTCTGAAGGATCACTCCATTCAGAATTGCAGCCGTCAGCTCAAATGACAGCCGTGCATATTAACTTTTCCCGCTACAGTCCGTTGAGCAGCCGTTGATCAAGCGACTCAGACTGCGCGGAAGAACAGTTTTATGTCGTATTCAGGACGTATGTCTTTGGAAACACTTTGAACTTTCAGTTGAAACTGTGCAAATGGCACAAGTTTTCCGTCTGCATTTGTGCAGGATAACAAAGTTCTTGTCAAGGATTTAAAAACACCTTAAACCGTCTGGAACAAACTGTGCTTTTGTGCTATAATGTTTAGTAGGATTTGATATGAATCGGTTTGAGGCACTCGCGCCTCACCTTGACTATATTCATTATCGCATATTTTGGATTTCATTGTCGGAAGCATTCGGAAATGTTCGGAAATAATCGGAAATTTTCGAAGCCTTGTGAAAGGGTGCGTATGCATGAACTTATTGGAGTTAATTAAACTACTAAACATGAACTATTCTGGAAGTCTCGATGAGTACGGATTTTTTATGGAGTTGATTGATCGCTGCATAGGTGAAGACAAACAGAATCCTTTTAGTGGTATCGACAAGGATACTGTAGAGCGCGGCATCCGTGGACAGAATGGATTGAGCAAGGCGAAACTTAAGAAGGTCAATCAATTTCGTGAAGTTGGTAGACTGGCAAAATACATTGAGGAGAAATATCCAGAAGATAAGATATATCTTATGGAATCTCAAATCAAGCTTCAGGTTCCGGATTTTAATCCTGATGAGGCTGATTTTTCCTATCCATGCGAGGACTTGTTTTTTCAATTGCTCGATGTCTACATAAACACTACAAACAAGCGCTCAAAGAAGAAGCAGGAGAGTACTGCACTTTCTCCTGATGATATTACGCTGATGACTGAATCGCCGGTGCAGCAACCAGTTGTTCAACAATTCGTGCAGAATCAGTTCAATATTTCGCAAACCGGTAATGGAATCAATATCGGTCATGCGGATACTATTGAAATACGAGACGGTAAGGTGGTGACCTTAAAATGAGTGATAAGCAGCTTCCGGCAGATCCCGCATCGCCTGTAGTTCCTGCAGTACCAAGAACATATAATATGGAGCAGTCTGGCGATGGTACAAATATTGGCGTAGCGCAGAGCGTTAGTCTTATCGCAAGCGGTGAAGCAGGGATACAAACCGGAACCATAGAAAATGTAAATGTCAATATCCAGAGTATCTCTGTTGCACCTCCGCTCATTACACCGCAGCCTAAGATACAGCCGCAAATGGTCGAAATGGATCGGACACATTACAATCTATTTGTGACATATGGTATCGATTGGAGAAATCCGAACGAGACAACATTTAAAGTTGAACCAGATCGTGTGCTGACCGGATATATGGAAGATAGTGTAAAGGCTGAATTTTCAACTTTGACGGATGAAGCCATTGCGCGTATCAAACGGTTTCCGAGCATTTTTGCAAATGAAAACAATGCCTTCGGACATACGGATGAGGAGCAGATTCTCGCCTTTGGCTTTGTAAAACAGATTAAAGTTCGTCGTAATGGCGTAATGATATATCCAGAAATCCGATGCTATCTTCCGCAACAACGACTTAACGAGGCACTTTTTGAGCTGGATATAACCGGGACAGATTCATTTAATGAGTTCAATCGTATGCATTGGAGCATTAAGAAAATAGACCTGATAGCTGAACTTCAAGAGTTGGGTTTCAACCTGTAATATAGCGAGGTGTTATAATGGATACAAATACTGAAAATGATGTCCTCGAAAGATGGGTAAATCTTGAAGAGGTAGCGAATTATCTGAGCGTCAGCAAAGATACAATCCGAGCGTGGATTAAACAGGGCAAGATACCTTTCTATCGCGCCGGAAAAATGTACAAGTTCAAAATATCTGAAATAGACGATTATGTGAGGAATGGTAAGATCACAGAGTAAAGGAGACAAGAGCTATGGAAGGAAAAATGCCAGCGGTAATCACGTCAATCACACTGAACACCAGAACATATCATAATGTTCTTATAGAGCCTACGTTGATCAACTTCTTCTATGGGAAGAACGGTGTGGGCAAATCAACCATAGCTGACTGTATCCGTTCTGGAGCAGGCGTTGTTCCGTCGCTCTCTGAATATGAAGTTCTTGTTTATGACAGAACATTTATTGATAGTAATATCCGTGCTGAAGGAATGTCTGGTGTCTTCAGTGTCAACGAAGAAAACATCCGAATTCAGGAAGAAGTCAAAGAAAAGGAAGCGGCACTTGAAAAGCATCGTTCACAGCGTACAGAACTTAGCTCGCATTACGATGAACTGCAAAAACAATTGCCCGCTATTCAGTCAAAACTGGAAACAGATTGCTGGGGAGCATTGACAGAGTTCCGTACCAATCTCTTCCCGGAGGCTATGAAAAAGAAACGCAATAATAAAAATGGATTCATCGGTGAACTATTAAAAGTAACCGCCCCTGCACAACACGAAGTTGATGAAATGCGCTCGATTTATGAAGCAGCATTTAGCACAGATTCGACGGCATACAATAAAATGCCCAGTGTATCCGTGGTTAGGATTGAGCAGATTGCTGGCTATGATTTACTTGCAAAAGCAATCACCAGCCGTGCTGACACCCCATTTGCTGAGTTTGTACGAGCCATTGGTTCAATAGATTGGGTTCAGTCTGGTCATGAGCATTTTTCTGAAAAAGCTGGCGATCGCTGTCCATATTGTTCTGGTAAACTGCCCGAAAACTTCGAAGAACAGTTTGCGTCCTGTTTTGACGATGCATATGAATGTGAGCGAAGCGCTATTATTTCTTTCCAATCAAATTATGAGCGTTTAATGCAAGCAGCACTTAACATACTGAATCAAAATCTCCAGCATCCATTTCCGCGTAATGACTTCTCTGTCTATACCGATAAATTGGAAACCCTCAAGGCTAAACACGAATTAAACAAGAGCCGCCTTTCGGAGAAAATCAGCTCTCCGACGACGAAAGTACAGCTTGAACCAGTTGCTGAACTGATGGAGGAACTAAACCAGATTATTCAGAAAATGAATGCTGCCATTGAGGAGAACAATAGTATTATTTCAGAGCGCAAGTCAAAGCAGGCAGAATGTACTGAAATGATATGGGAACATATGGCTTTTGTGACAAAGGCATATGTCGAAAAATTCCATTCAGATATCGCAGAAGTAAACGGTCATCTTTCAAAGTTGAAGAAATCACTGAATACACTGGGGACGGCTATAACTGCCTTGCAGAACGAGATTGCCAAGCTTTCACTTCAAATTGTAAATGTTGATGCAACCATGAACAGCATCAACGATATGCTTATAAATGCAGGCTTTCAAGGATTTACCGTAAAGAAAAAGCGTGGAGAGCCGAACAAGTATCAGATTGTACGTGATGACGGCTCCACAGCTCGTGGCTTGAGTGAAGGCGAGAAGAACTTCATTGCATTTTTGTATTTTTACCATAAAATTCTCGGAAGAGAAAGAGCCGACAGCGAATTCAAAGATCGAATTGTTGTCATAGACGATCCAGTCTCCAGCATGGATAGCTCGGCGCTCTTTATTGTCAGCTCTATTGTGCGCGAGTTGATTTCTATCTGTCATAATAATGGGTGTGCCGAAAAGCACGATTCGCCGCGCTTCATCAAGCAGATATTCATTCTGACACACAACTCCTTCTTCCACAATGAAGTATCATATAATCGTTTGGATACAGATGATTTCCATTGCGTCAACTTCTATCTGATAAAAAAGGAAAACAACACATCAACCGTTGTCCACTGTACAAAAAAAGATGCTTTTGGAAGAACCCCAGCGATAGAACAGAACTATACTCCTGTGTATAATGCCTACAGAACATTGTGGCGCGAATATAAGGAAGCGTCCTCGCCAATTGTTCTGAAGCAGGTTATCAGGCAAATTCTGGAGTATTATTTCATTCAGATATGTGGTTACAAGGGAGAGCAGCTTTCTGATCTGATAAAAAAGGAACAGGACTTGTTTATTAAGCAGAATTCAGATGGCACTGAAAACCGCGACCTTTTGCTTGCTGTGGATTCATTGATGCATTATGTAGGGGCAAATATCCACGGATTGTCCGATGGCTATGATTATATTGATGACTCAGCCGACATGGAAGGTATAAGAGAGACATTTCAGCAGATTTTCACGGCTATGAATCAGCCACAGCATTTTGATATGATGATGCAGTCTGTTTAAAAAATCGACAGGAGCGATGGAAATGGAAATATTTAACAACACAACTAAAACTGTAGGCGATGATATAAAAGCCATCGTTCGTCCCGGTGACAAGCTATCGATCGCCGCCGCCTGCTTCTCTATCTATGCATATCAAGAACTTCGTGAACAGCTTGAATCCTGCGAGGAACTGCGTTTTATATTTACTTCACCGACATTCATCGCAGAAAAGACAAAGGCTGAGCGTCGTGAGTTCTATATCCCGCGTCTCGGCAGAGAACGCAGCCTTTATGGTACAGAATTCGAGGTGCGGCTCAGAAACGAGCTGAAACAAAAGGCTGTCGCCAAAGAATGTGCTGATTGGATGCGGCGGAAGGTACGATTTAAATCGAACACCACCCGCGAAGGAATGAATAACTTCCTGCTTGTAGACGGTGCCGAAGACACCTATACTTATATGCCGATGAACACATTTACTACTGTTGATCTCGGCTGTGAGCGTGGTAATAACCTCACGAATATGGTAACCCGTCTTGAGAACCCTGCAAGCTCAGAGTTTTTACGGATGTTCGATTCGATCTGGGACGACAATGACAAGCTCACTGATGTTACAGAAGATGTTATTGAAATGATATCAACTGTTTATCAGGAAAACGCTCCGGAACTGGTCTACTTCATGACTCTGTACAATATCTTCAATGAATTCCTTGAAGATATTTCTGAGGATGTTTTGCCGAATGAAGCGACCGGTTTCAAGGATAGTGTAATCTGGAATAAGCTGTTCCATTTCCAGAAAGACGCAGCACTTGCAATTATCAATAAGCTGGAACAGTTTAACGGCTGCATTCTGGCTGATAGCGTTGGACTGGGTAAAACATTCACAGCATTAGCCGTTATCAAGTACTACGAAGGGCGTAATAAGAATGTTCTCGTCCTTTGTCCCAAAAAGCTATCCGAGAACTGGATGACATATCGTGGTAACCTGATTAACAATCCATTGGCAGCGGATCGTCTGCGCTATGATATTTTGTATCATACCGATCTGTCTCGTGATAGTGGAAGCACTGTAATAGGACTTCCAATCGACCGTATCAACTGGGGAAATTACGATCTTGTCGTGATTGATGAGAGCCACAACTTCCGCAACGGTACCGGAGCTGGAACGCATAAACTTGGTGATGACAAGGAAAATCGCTATATGCGCTTAATGAACCGCGTGATCAAACCCGGAGTCAAAACAAAGGTATTGATGCTCTCTGCAACACCTGTCAATAACCGTTTCTATGATTTGCGTAACCAGCTTGCTTTGGCATACGAGGGAGAATCGGAAACCTTCAGCGAAAAGCTCAAAACCAAATCGGATATAGATACGATTTTCCGTCAGGCGCAGACAGTTTATAATGCATGGTGTAAACTGCCGGAAGAGCAACGAACAACAGCAACACTTCTGTCGCAATTGGATTTTGATTTCTTTGAGGTGCTTGACAGTGTCACAATAGCGCGTTCAAGAAAACATATTCAGGCATATTATAATGTCTCGGATATTGGCACATTCCCAGAGCGCAATAAGCCCATTTCGCTGCGCCCGAAGCTAACAAACAAAACGAATGCGATCAATTACAAGGAAGTATACGAGCTGCTTTCAAATTTGCAGCTGACGATTTATACACCCACGATATACATACAGCCGAGCAAGATCTTCAAGTATCTCGATGAGGATGAAACGGAGAACTTCAGAAAAGGTCGTGAACTTGGTATTCAGCGCTTGATGAAGATCAACCTGCTGAAGCGTATGGAAAGCTCCGTTCACTCGTTCTTGCTGACTGTACGCCGCATATATGACTTTTTGTATGATACATCAGAGGTTATCGATCAGTATATGAAGACCGGATCCGGAAGCCTCGATGAAATGCGGGATCTTTCGGGAACCAGTGACGATTTCGATTTTGACGACCAGAACACTGACTTCTTCAGCGTCGGCAAGAAGGTCAAGATTGACCTGCGCGACATGGACTATATTCGCTGGAAGCGCGACATTGATAACGATATTGAGAACCTCCAGCTTTTGATCCTCATGGTCGAGGACATTACACCAGAGTATGATTTTAAACTGAACGAGCTGCTTCAGGTGATTCGTGAAAAGGTCGCGCATCCAATTAACCCCGGAAACAAGAAGATTCTGATCTTTACGGCATTTGCAGACACGGCGGAATACCTATATGAGAACGTTAGTCAGATGGCGTTGTCCGAGCTTGGGCTTCACACAGCTCTTGTGACCGGCTCTGTAGACGGTCAGACAACCATTCCTAAATTCAAGGCGGATATGAATCATGTGCTGACCTGCTTCTCTCCGCAGTCGAAAGACAAGGCTGTACTGTATCCGAATGAGTCTGCCGAGATCGACATTCTGATCGCGACGGACTGCATCTCCGAAGGTCAGAACCTGCAAGACTGCGATTACTGCATCAATTACGACATACACTGGAATCCAGTACGCATTATTCAGCGTTTCGGACGTATCGACCGAATCGGCAGCCGGAACGCAGTCATACAGCTTGTGAATTTTTGGCCTGATCTCGATCTCGATGAATACATCAACCTGAAATCGCGTGTGGAAACAAGAATGCGTATTTCTGTTATGACCTCCACAGGCGATGATGACCTCATCAATCAGGAGGAAAAGGGCGACCTCGAATATCGCCGCAGCCAGCTCAAGCGATTGCAGGAAGAGGTCGTAGACCTCGAAGATATGACAAGCGGCATTTCCATTATGGACTTGGGACTGAATGAGTTCCGGATGGATTTGCTGGCATACATGAAGGGACACGGCGACATTGACCACTCGCCATTTGGCATTCACGCTGTCGTCAAAGGTGAAAAACCGGGCGTGATATTTGTACTGAAGAATGTAAACGAGCATATCAATATCGAAAACCAGAACCGGCTGCATCCGTTCTACATGGTGTATGTCGGCATGGACGGCGAAGTGATCACAAACCATTTGCAGCCGAAGGATACCCTTGACATCATGCGCCACCTTGCCAAAGGGAAAAACGCGCCGGATAAGCCATTGTGTGAGCAGTTCAATAAGGCGACCAATAATGGCAAGAACATGGCTAAGGTCTCCCAGCTTCTGGAGGACACTATTATGTCAATCATCGATGCAAAGGACGAGGGCGACATTGACAGCTTCTTTGGCGGCGGTCAGACAACCTTCCTTTCTGGCGGTTTTTCGGGACTGGATGACTTTGAACTGATATGCTTTATGGTGGTGATCTGACATGATTGAATTCCCAAGCGCCACATCAGTTGGCAGAAGGCTGCCGAAAGAAGCATTCTACAAGCACCTGCCGCTGACCAAACCACTGAAGGACAAATTTGTCTCCGATGTCGAGCGTATCGTTGTAGAGAACAGCTTGACAAAGGATAATCTGAATCTGAACGATGACGCAGAGATAAACGAAATCCTGCTGCTGTCTATCACGCTGAAGAAGCAGGAATTTGACGGCAAGGTGGTCGAGGCGATCGCACGCCAGAATCCGCACAAACTGGTATTTCTGTTGATCTATGAGAATAGCTGTCAGCTTGCGCTGTATCATAGCAAGCTGTACCGCACACCGTGGATGAATTCCGAGGCGATCATCCTGAAACCGCAGGGATTCTCCCTTGACGAAATCTGGAACAGCTTTATAGAGCAGATCGCGCTATATGCAGAGCAGGCGGAAAACACAGCCACGCTCACGGTTGAGGAGCGCCTTGCCTTGCAGGAACAGATACAGAAGCTCGAAAAGCTGATACAAAAAACAGAAGCTGCCGCTTGGAAAGAGCAGCAGCCGAAAAAACGATTTGCCTTGTATACACAGTTACGCGAATATAAAACACAATTGGAGAAACTAAAACATGGACAAGCTAAAGATGCACACGCCTAATCTGGCGGACGAAAACTTTGCAAAGCTCACGGCACTTTTCCCGAATGCTGTCACAGAAACGATCAATGAGAACGGCGAAGTAGTCCGCGCTATCGATGCAGATGTTCTGCGTCAGGAGATTTCGGCTACAGTCGTAGAGGGTGCACAGGAGCGTTATCAGTTCACATGGCCTGATAAGAAGAAGTCCGTGGTGCTTGCCAACCAGCCGATCACCAAAACCCTGCGCCTTGTACGGGAGAAGTCTGTCGGTCGTGATGGCACACCCGGCGGCATTGATTCAGAGAACATTTATATCGAGGGCGACAACCTTGATGCGTTGAAGCTCTTGCAGGAGACCTATCTGGGCAAGGTGAAGATGATCTATATTGATCCGCCCTACAACACAGGCAGCGATTTTATCTACGAAGATGACTTTTCGCAGGAAACAGGTGAATATCTCGGAAACAGCGGACAGTTTGATGAAGAAGGTAACCGCCTTGTTCAGAATCCAGAAAGCAATGGGCGTTTTCACACTGATTGGCTAAATATGATTTACCCAAGACTGCGTATCGCTAAAGATCTTCTTACTGAAGACGGTGTTATTTTTATTAGCATAGACGATCATGAAGTGTCTAATTTGAAGAAACTACTTGACGACGTATTTGGCAGTCAAAACTTTATAGCTGATATTATCTGGCAAAAAAAGTTTTCAAGAGCAAATGATGCAACCTATTTTTCTACAATGCATGATCACATTCTGTGTTATTGCAAAGCAAATATTATGTATAATAAGAACGGATGGCAAATCGGTTTATTACCTCGTGGGGATGAAATACCTGCGGGTTATAGCAATCCCGATAACGATCCGCGCGGAGTTTGGACTTCGGTTATTCTTTCGGCAAAATCAGGCTCTGAGAGCCTACTCTATGAAATAACAACTCCCAGCGGTCGAGTTGTTACTCCGCCCAGTGGTAGGTATTGGAGCTGCAGCAAGTCTACGTTTGAAGAATGGAAAGCAGATAATAGGATCTGGTTTGGAATGAATGGGGATGGCAGCCCTCGAAAAAAGACTTTCCTATCCGAAGTTCAGCAAGGGCTAAGACCAAACACTATTCTTTTCCAAAATGAAGTTGGTCATAATCAAGAAGCGAAGCAGGAAACAAAAGATTTATTTGATGACATTGGTGTTTTTGATGGTCCGAAACCAGTTAGACTTATTGAAACACTTGCTATTATTGCCGGTCTCAATGATGACAGTCTTATCCTTGATTTCTTTAGCGGCTCTGCCACTACCGCACATTCTATCATGAAATATAATCGTGATAATAACAAGAAATGTAAATATATACTTGTTCAATTGCCTGAAGAGTGTGATGATAAGTCCGAGGCTGCAAAGGCTGGCTACTCAACCATCTGCGAAATCGGAGAAGAACGCATCCGCCGCGCTGGAAAGAAAATCAAGGAAGAAAATCCAATGACAACTGCCGACCTTGACATTGGTTTCCGCGTTTTCCGTGTGGATAGCAGCAACATGGAGGACGTGTATTATGTTCCCGCCGACCAGAAGCAGGATCAGCTCATGCTGAATGTTGACAATGTCAAGGCAGACAGAACACCAGAGGATCTGCTGTTCCAGACCATGCTTGACCTCGGTATTCTGCTTTCAGCTAAAATCGAGGAGACTGAGATTGCAGGCAAGAAAGTGTTCTCCGTCGCTGACGGCTACCTGATTGCGTGCTTCGATGCCGAAGTGACCGAGGAGACAGTTACGGAAATCGCCAAGCTGCACCCGTTCTATGCGGTCTTCCGCGATAGCAGTATGGCGACAGACAGCGTCATGACGAACTTCGACCAGATCTTTGAAACCTACAGTCCCAAGACACAGAGGAAGGTGCTGTAATGGGAGACATGAAATTTAAATTTACCATACAGCCTTATCAGACAGAGGCTGTAGAGAGCGTTGTGAGCGTCTTTTCCGGGCAGCCCTTCAACGACCATTTCACATATCGCCGAGATATTGAGATCCAGCGAACAATTCTGAATGCGAATATGTCAGATGAGGAACTGTATATGGGCTTTGCAAATGCTCGCGTACAGCTTGACGGCAGCCAGCTTCTTGCCAATATCCGTAGCATCCAGAACAGAAACAACATCAAAACGTCTGATACCCTCACCACAAAGCTCGGTTGCTGTTCCCTCGATGTGGAAATGGAAACCGGTACCGGTAAGACCTATGTTTACATCAAGACCATGTTCGAGCTAAACAAGCGCTATGGCTGGAACAAGTTTATCGTTGTCGTTCCAAGCATTGCAATCCGCGAGGGTGTCCGCAAGAGCTTCAGCGTGATGCAGGAGCATTTTCACGAGCATTACGGCAAGAAGGCACGTTTCTTTGTGTACGACTCAAAGAACCTTTCTGAGATTGACAATTTCAGCCAGAGTGCAGATATTCATGTTATGATTATCAATACACAGGCGTTCAATTCCTCGTTCAATGCGGAGAAGAACGTGGAGGGACGCAAGGGCGATGCCGCAGCAAGAATCATCTTCTCACGCCGCGACGATTTCGGCTCCCGCAGACCGATTGACATTATTGCTGCCAATAATCCCATTATCATTATGGACGAGCCGCAGAAAATGGGCGGCGACAAAACGCAGGCAGCTTTGAAGCAGTTCAAGCCGCTTTTCGTACTGAACTACTCCGCGACACATAAGCAGCACCATGAGCTTGTCTATGTGCTGGATGCGCTCGATGCGTATAATAAGCGGCTGGTCAAGCGCATTGAGGTTAAGGGCTTCGACATCAAGAACCTGCGCGGCACAGACAGCTATCTCTATCTGGCAAGTATTGTCATTTCGCCGAAAAAGCCTCCGATGGCTCGTATTGAGTTTGAGATCGGCTATGAAAAGTCCATTAACCGTGAAACAAGATTGCTGGGCGTCGATGACGACCTCTATGCGCTTTCTAAGAACATGGGGCAGTATCGCGGTTACCATATCAGCGAGATTGATCCGGTTCGTGGAATCGTCACCTTTACAAACGGCGAAGTGATTCATGCCGGAGAGGTGCGCGGCGATGTCTCTGAAGCAGACCTGCGCCGTGTTCAGATCAGAGAGACCATTCGCTCCCACTTTGAGAAGGAGAAGGAACTGTATAATCGCGGCATCAAGGTACTGTCCTTGTTTTTCATTGATGAAGTAGCCAAGTATCGCCGCTATGATGAAGACGGCAATGAAATCAATTCCGAATACGGCGAGATTTTTGAGCAGGAATACATTGATATTCTGAACGAGTATCTCACACTGTTTGACACACCATATGAGCAGTATCTGCGCTCGATTGATGTACATCAGACTCATGCAGGATATTTCAGCATCGACAAGAAGGGGCATAAGGTCGATGGTACGCTGAAACGCGGCAGCGACGAGAGCGACGATATTTCAGCGTATGATCTCATCCTGAAGGATAAAGAGCGTCTGCTTTCATTTGATACACCTGTACGCTTTATCTTCTCGCACTCGGCGCTCCGCGAAGGCTGGGATAACCCGAACGTCTTTCAGATTTGTACGCTGAAGCATGGCGGCAGTTCGCCTACGCAAAAGCGTCAGGAAGTCGGCAGAGGTCTGCGTCTGTGTGTCAACCAGCACGGTGATAGAATGGATGGAGACGCACTTGGAAACCTCGTGCAGCAAATCAATCAGTTGACGGTTATTGCGGCTGATGGTTATAAGGACTTTGTGGCTGATTTGCAGCGTGGCATTCGTGAAGACCTCTACGAAAGACCGACAAAAGCTACAGCAGAATACTTCACCGGCAAAACACTTGTGCTTGATGGGCTGGATGTTACTGTCTCTGAAAAGCAAGGAAAGGACATCTATCGTTACCTTATCAAGAACGATTACATCGATGAAGATGACCGCGTCACCGATAAGTATCGTGCCGACCTCGCCAATGGTGTTCTTGCGCCGCTGCCGGAAAGCTGCACCGAAATATCCGAGGGTGTTCACGCACTTGTCCAGAGCATCTATGATGAACACGCACTTGACGATATGATCAGCAATGGTCACGACACAAAAATTCAGGAAAATGCGCTGAATGATAATTTCTACAAGAAGGAATTCCAGACGCTCTGGAATTACATCAATCACCAATATGCGTATACGGTTGAGTTTGACAGCGAAGAATTGATCGGAAAGGCTATTGCACATCTTGACGAGAAGATGTTTGTTGCCAAACTTCAATATACTGTTACATCTGGTACGCAGGGACAGGAGCTGAATGCCGATACGCTGAAAAGCGGAGCAGGCTTCTCAACCGATAAGAGCAAGACCTATACATTGGAAAGAGCAGCGGGAAGTTCCGTGACCTATGATCTGATTGGCGAAGTTGCAGAAGGCGCAAAGCTGACGCGACGTTCAGCAGCAAAGATTCTGACCGGAATCAAGCCCACTACATACGCTTATTACCGCAACAATCCGGAAGAATTCATTTCAAAGGCAATCCGCTTGATTCTGGAGCAGAAGGCTACAATGATTGTGGATCATATTTCCTACAATCAGACAGACGGCACCTATGATAGCGCAATTTTTACTGCTGAAAAGAATTCCGATTTCTCGAAGGCATTTCATGCCAAAAAGCACATTCAGGATTATGTTTTCACAGATGGATATGCAAAGGACGGGCAGAGCATCGAGCGTCAGTTCGCTGAGGCTATGGATGTCGCCGACGAAGTGTGTGTATATGCAAAGCTCCCGAAAGGCTTTTCAATTCCTACGCCCGTTGGAAACTACTCTCCGGACTGGGCAATTGCATTCCACAAAGGCACAGTTAAACACATCTTCTTCATCGCGGAAACAAAGGGTACAATGGAGTCATTGAACCTGAAACCGATTGAGCAAGCAAAAATCAAATGCGCTAAAAGGCTTTTTGCCATGCTGTCAAAAGAGGATGTAGTGTACCACGAAGTTGACAGCTATCAGCACCTTCTGAATATTATGGAAAAGCTGTAACGATAGTTACAAGTTATTGAAAGAAGTGAATCCATGTCAGAACAAAAAATCATCGACCGGGACACCTATCGGTCTATCAAGAAAATGAGCCGTGAAGAACTTCAGGCGTTCCTGATGCGTTACGCTGATGGTCTGCTTGAGAACAATGGCAAAACCATCAACCTGCGGGAGGTTGAGAAAGACCTCCGGCAGATCAAGGGTATCGGAGAAAAACGCCTCGAAGAAATCATGCTCGTTATTGAGAAGCATCTGGGTGTATAAGAAGGGGCGGTACGATTGGAAGAAATTGTGAAACGAAACGATCAGGCACCCAAAAAGCAGGAAGTAGCTTCCTCAAAATCTAAAAAAAAGCTCCGCATCACAGCCAAAACAGAAGGGATTGGCGTTGAAGATGCTCTTAACCGTATACTTCAATATGTTAATATAGCCGACTTGATTTCAAAAGTTAAAACAGGGGTAGAATACATTGTTCAGGTTCCCGCAGAGTTTCAGCTCGGTTACGACGCTGGCGATTACTTCATGATGGAAGGAAAAACAAGCGGAAAAATGTGGCCAACCTTAATGAAGATCGCTGACAGCGGCAAACAAGAAATAGTAACGCCTCTTCCAATTAAACCACACATTGCAGTTCAAGGAAATCCAATTCAAGAACTCTCTGTGGGATGCCACAATATTTATATGCAAAAGCAAATGCAGCAACTATCTGCCACAATTCAAGAAACCTTGACTGTTGTGAAAAGAATCGAAAAAGGACAGCAAACTGATAGAATAGGTTTAATGGAGTCAGGTAAAATGCAGATTCTTTTAGCAATCTCACGTCGTGGTCAAGAGGGATGGGAGCGAGAGCTTGCTGATGGCAGACAAAGTTTATCTGATGCAAGAGGTCAGTTTTTAGCCGCATTTCGTGAACGGGTAAAAGAATTCGAACCCATTTCCAAGTATGGTATTGTCCGGCTGGCGAGAGAATTTGCAAGTACTGGAAGTGGATATGGTGATAAAAAAGATGATGAATATAATGAGCTGTCCACATATTTTAATTTACTATTGGAATCTACACACTTGCTTGCCGCTTCGTATGCAGTTGTTGGTGATTCCGAGACTGCCGAACACGTCTATGCCATGACGTTAAGTGATCTCAAAGAGTTAGATTATTCAGGTGTGAATACCATCAAATACTTACATAAGAAGTCAAACTTTGAGAGCTTCGGTGAGTCTGTTCCGGAATACATTGAAACTGAATGTAAAGAATGTATTGAAACCGCAGCGGAGTATGATGTCATCGAAATCGAAGTAACAGGTGAGAAACTGTTGGAGGTGTTGAGTAGTGGAGAATCGGAAGAAGTTTAAAAATGAAAAACCAGAAAAGAAAGACCACGCGGTATTGAAAACCACTGGTAAAATCCTAAAAGGTGTAGCTGGTACCGCAGCCGGTGCTTTTATTCTTGTGCTTAATAAGGACAGAATAAAAGCCGGATTGAATCTTGCAAAGGGACTTATTAAAAAGTAATCTAAGCCGTCAAGTGTTATTTTCACTTGGCGTAACCGCCAACCACACCCTAACGTTGATTCGGCACTAAAAAAGCGATAAAATAGTTCCAAAGGGATTTACCCCG
>OMNT01001114.1_pt1 | contig 26130 bp, 27 predicted proteins | sample 1672551 | NCBI WGS metagenome assembly OMNT01 (sample SAMEA3136698, study PRJEB25190) | human gut metagenome | reverse complement strand
ACTTGTAATAACAGAGGATTCCAATTCTGGATTTGAATTTTTTAAAGAAATGTCCAGACAGAAGGGTGTGAACTGTTTTTCTGCTGGTGGGAAGTCAAATATCATCAGACAGTTGGAACAGAGACCGAATGAAGAGGGTACAATTTTGGTCATTGTAGATGGAGCTGCATTTGGTTCAGAGATGAAAGATATCAGTGAATGCATTAAAACACAGGGAAACATTGTACTCTATGCACCAGAATCTTTTGAGTGGTTGTTACTTTCAACAAAGGAAATACCGGAAGTAAAAGTAGAAACAATACTTCAGAATCCGGAAGAATATATAGACAGTAAAGAGTATATCAGTTGGGAACGATATTTTACAGATTTATTGATAGAAAGTACCAGTAAGAATTTTATATGGGCATATTCGAAGAAAAGGCTTACAAAGGCGTACTTTGCTCCAAGAATAGTGAATGCGGTAAAAACAATCATGAAATTGGTAGACTGGGAAAAATCATTCTGAAAAGTCAGAAAAACCCTTTTCTATTATCGTATTACATGGTATACTGAATACCGAAATGAATGATATGCAAAATAGGATTTTATGCGTCAAGTGTTCGGTGAATGGGGAGTTGTCACTGAAACGAAAAGTGCGTCTTACGGTATATTATCCGCACCCGTTGCAAACAATATAAGAGGATATCTCATATTGTGTTAGGGAATGTTTTCGACATACATTCTATCACAATTGGAGATATCCTTTTTAATTTGGTCAAAAGGATAATCTCCATTTCAAAAATACAAAGGAGGTTATTTTTTAATGGTTGACAAAGTGAAAATTGAGCAGGCAGTCCGTCTGCTTCTGGAAGGTATCGGTGAAGATATCACACGGGAAGGTCTGATTGATACTCCTGACAGGATTGCCCGCATGTGTGAAGAAATTTACGGAGGTCTTGGTCATGAAGCGGATCAGCATCTGTTAAAGCAGTTTCCTGTAGAAAATAATGAAATCGTGCTGGAAAAAGACATCACCTTTTACTCCATGTGTGAGCATCATCTGATGCCTTTTTATGGAAAAGCTCATCTTGCATACATCCCCAACGGCAAAGTTACCGGTTTGAGCAAACTGGCACGTACAGTAGAGGTTTATTCCAGAAGACCACAGATCCAGGAACGGCTTACTGTTCAGATTGCAGATGCTTTGGAGCGTACTCTGGATCCAAAAGGAATTATGGTAATGCTGGAAGCGGAACATACCTGTATGACCATGCGCGGAATAAAAAAACCAGGAAGCAAAACAATCACTACTGTAACCCGTGGTGCGTTTACAGAAGATAAGGAACTGCAGAAAATGTTCCTTTCTATGGTAAAAGGATGAATAACAATTTTTTAGATATGGGTCGTGTCAATCAGATCTGGAGGCACCCGGTTTATCAGGAACACTATAAAAAAATACAGGAACTTGAAAGTGAACGGATCTTCTGCCGTCATACCCCTGAACATTTTCTGGATGTTGCACGGCTGATGTACATTTATGCACTGGAGGAACATCTGGAGTTGTCCAAAGAGCTTATCTATGCAGCAGCACTTCTTCATGATATCGGACGTGCACAGCAATATCAGTACAACATTCCCCATGATATTGCAGGAGTAGAAATCGCAAGGGAAATTCTGACAGATCTGCACTTTACAGAACAGGAAAAAGAACTGATTCTGTCTTCCATTGGACATCACCGAAAAGGAGATTCCTGCAGTACGCTGGCAGCACTTCTTTATAAAGCGGATAAGCAGTCCAGAAATTGTTTTTTATGTTCCGCTGCTTCTGAATGCTATTGGTCTGATGATAAAAAAAATATGAAAATTGAATACTGATCTTCTTCATAAGCATAAAAGAAAGGATGGGCTCTGCTCATGAAAATTGGAAACCGTTTTTTTGATACTAAGAATCATACTTACATAATGGGAATTCTAAATGTTACCCCTGATTCCTTTTCTGACGGCGGCAAATGGAATCATATGGATGAAGCTTTGAAGCATACAGAGGCGATGATTGCTGATGGTGCAGATATTATTGATATCGGAGGCGAATCTACACGTCCCGGCCATACACCTGTCAGTGCTGATGAGGAAGCGCAGAGAGTTCTTCCTGTTATTGAAGCGGTCAAAAAACATTTTGACATTCCTGTTTCTGTAGATACTTTTAAGAGCAGTGTTGCTGAAAGCTCTATCCAGGCAGGAGCTGACCTGGTTAACGATATCTGGGGATTAAAATATGATCCGAAAATGGCAGCTGTGATCGCAAAATATGATGTGGCCTGTTGTCTGATGCACAACAAATCTAATACAGAATATCAAAATTTTGTCATTGATATGCTCGCTGAAACACAGGAATGTGTTAATCTTGCAAGACAGGCTGGAATTAAAGATGAAAAAATCATGCTTGACCCGGGAATTGGTTTTGGAAAAACATTTGAAATGAATCTGGAAGCAATGAATCACCTGGAGCTTTTTCAGAATCTGGGATTTCCGGTTCTCCTTGGTACATCCCGCAAATCTATGATCGGACTGGCATTGGATCTTCCTGTAGATCAGCGCGTAGAGGGGACTTTGGCCACCAGTGTAATTGGCGTAATGAAAGGATGCTCTTTTGTCCGTGTCCACGATGTTAAAGAAAATAAGCGTGTGATTCAGATGACAGAAGCAATCCTGGGACGCAGATAAATTACTGGCACAAAACAGATGGTAAATATAAATAACATACAGAAAGGATTTACTGTTATGGATGAGACCAGGTTAGATAAAATAGAAATTAAAGAGTTGGAAGTTTTTGCAAACCATGGTGTATATCCCGAAGAAAATGTTCTGGGACAGAAGTTTGTTATTTCTGCTACACTTTTTACCAGAACACGTCTGGCGGGATTAACCGATGAGTTGTCTGCCTCCATAAACTATGGCGAAGTCAGCCATATGATCACTGATTTCACCAGAAAACATACTTATAAACTTCTGGAATCTCTTGCAGAGAATCTTGCAGAAATGCTTCTTTGCTCTCTTTCCGGACTTGAAAAAATCACTCTGAAGATCGAAAAGCCCTGGGCACCGGTTGGTCTTCCTCTGAAAACCGTATCTGTGGAAATTACACGGAAATGGCATACTGCTTACATTGCTTTTGGCTCTAATATGGGTGATAAAAAGATGTATATAGATAATGGGATCCGTGGCCTGGCAGAGACAAAAGGATGCCGTATAGAGGCAATTTCCGATTATCTTATCACAGAACCTTACGGAGTTACTGATCAGGATGAATTTTTAAATGGAGTTCTGAAAATGCGGACACTTCTTACTCCTGAGGAATTGCTTGTGCGACTGCATCAGTTAGAACAGGCGGCAAACAGGGAACGTATCATCCACTGGGGACCAAGGACACTGGATCTGGATATCCTGTTTTATGATCAGGAAATCATTGATATGCCAGATCTTCATATTCCCCATATTGATCTGCACAACCGAGATTTCGTTCTTGTACCAATGAGTCAGATTGCTCCGTATCTGCGACATCCTGTATTAAATCAGACCATTTCGCAGCTTCTGGACAGCCTTCTGAACAAATCTGAAAATACTGCAAAATAAAGTGAACAGTAACCAGTAACGATATTTTGTTGAATGTTCCATTGATATTTACTTTGCCATTTTTTACAAACAGTGCTATGATATATTCAATGGAAATTCTATAAAAGAGAAAACATCTACAGGAGGGCAAAAAATTATGAGAATCAGACGCGAAGAACACATGGCAGGTGGAAATGGTCACGTAATTATCAAAGAAATCCTTGACGCAGAGCAGTTGAACGGTAAATGTGGACTGTATGCACAGGTAACTCTGGAACCGGGATGTTCACTGGGATATCATGAGCATCATGGAGAAAGCGAAACTTATTATATTTTACAGGGACAGGGAGAGTACAATGATAATGGTACTTATCGTCCTGTTAAGTCCGGCGATATTACTTTTACTCCGGATAATCATGGACATGGACTTGCCAATACAGGAAACACAGATTTGGTATTTATGGCATTGATCATTAAAGACTGATAGCTAAAAAACAGCAGCAGATATTTTTCGAAAGGAAAAACTGACTGCTGTTTTTTGTTGCTAAGACAAAGCCGGGTGGTTATAATAAATACAGACTTTGGTATTTGAGATTTACCATAAGATAAGAACTACACAGATGGAGAAAAATATATGTATAAAAAGACAGCAAAGAAGTTATTGAAATTTATAGAGAAAAGTCCCACTGCATTTCAGGCAGTGATGGAAATGACAAAAAGGCTTGACAAAGAAGGTTTTGAAGAATTGAAAGAGGAGGATCACTGGAAGCTTAAAAAAGGCGGAAATTATTATGTGACCAGAAATCATTCTGCTATCATAGCTTTTTCTATTCCTGAAAAGCCTGTATGGAAATTTCATATTATGGCAAGCCACAGTGATTCCCCTTCTCTTAAGATCAAAGAGAATCCGGAAATAGAGGTGGAGAATGCTTATATCAAACTGAATGTGGAGCGTTACGGTGGAATGATTCTGTCTCCATGGTTTGACAGACCTCTGTCAGTGGCAGGAAGGCTGATCGTCCGTCAGGATGGAAAAATCAGAGAGAAGATGGTGGCTGTGGACAGAGATCTGCTGGTTATTCCTAATCTTGCCATTCATATGAACAGGGAAGTAAATGACGGATATAAATATAATGTGCAGAAGGATATGCTGCCTCTTTTCAGCGATAAGGAAGGAAAGGGCAGATTTATGGAAACTGTGGCTGAAGCTGCAGATGTAAAGACAGAAGATATTCTGGGACATGATCTGTTTCTTTATGACAGGACTCCGGGTGCTCTGTGGGGAATAAATGAGGAATTTGTTTCTGCGCCCAGACTGGATGACCTACAGTGTGCATTCTCTTCTCTGGAAGGATTTCTGCAGGGAGAGCGTAAGGAAAGTATTGCTGTCCATTGTGTGTTGGATAATGAAGAAGTGGGAAGCAGTACAAGACAGGGGGCTGCCTCCACATTTCTTAAGGATACTCTGATGCGGATCAATATGGGACTGGGACGAACTCAGGAGGAATACTATATGGCACTTGCAGACAGCTTTATGATTTCTGCAGATAATGCTCATGCTCTCCATCCAAACCATACAGATAAGACAGATCCGGTAAATCGTCCGGTGCTGAATGAGGGAATCGTGATCAAGTACAATGCAAATCAGAAATATTGTACAGACGGAGTGTCCGCTACAATTTTCAAAGACATTTGTCACAGGGCAAAGGTGCCGTACCAGACTTTTGTGAACCGCTCAGATATGGCAGGTGGTTCCACACTGGGAAATATTTCCAATACCCAGGTTCCTATGAAAACAGTGGATATTGGTCTGGCACAGCTTGCTATGCATTCTGTATATGAAACTACAGGTGCCAAGGATACAGAGAGCCTGATAAAGGCTGCGTCAGTGCTTTTTGCATAGCTTGTGGGCACACTGGCAGATAAAATGTAAATATAGATCAGGAGATAAGAAAGTGAACAGAAAAGCAGTGTTTTTTGATGCAGACGGAACACTCTGCGATATGGAAAAGGGTGTACCCCAGAGCACGAAGGAGGCATTGAAGAAATTAAGAGAAAACGGTCATGAAGCATGGCTGTGTACAGGCAGGAGCAGGGCCTTTGTTTCCTGGTATCTGGAAGAACTTCCGTTTACCGGTATGATCAGTGCCTGCGGGGCTACCATTGAAAAGGATGGAGAACGTCTTTTTAATAAAGAGATGACTCCGGAGATTGCAAAAAAGTCAGTGGAAATCCTGCGCAGATATGGTCTGGTCCCGGTTATGGAAGGTGCAGATTTTATGTATTATGATAAGGATGAATATAATACAGATGTGAACTGGTATACGGATCTGATCACAGAATCTTTAGGATCTAAATGGCGTCCCATCAGGGGAAATGAAGATTGTATGCGCATTAATAAGATCAGTGCCAAAATGATAAAAGGCTGTGATGCAGAAGCTGCCTGTAGGGAACTGAGTGAGTATTATGACATTATCCGTCATGAGAGTGGTTCAGGGATTGCGGGAACCACCATTGAACTTGTCCCAAAGGGCTTTAACAAGGCAGTGGGGATCTCGGCAGTGTGCAGACTCTTTGATATTCCATGGGAGGATACGATCGTGTTTGGAGACAGCAATAATGATCTCGCCATGTTTGAATATGCGGCCGTGAAGGTTGCCATGGGAAATGGTTCAGAGAAAATAAAAGCTCTGGCTGATCATATTACACAGGATATGTTCCATTATGGAATCAGAAACGGACTGGAATATCTGAAGCTAATATAAACATAAAAAGCCTGGGCTCAGATCAGTCCCAGGCTTTTGCATATGTAGAGCCAGATTGTCATGGTAAAGGAGCTTAACAGAGTGGTAGTCATAACCACACCGGAAGTAAAATCGCCGTCATACTCCATGTTTTTGGCCATGATATAACAGCTTACAGTAGTGGCAGAGCCTAGCATGATAATGATAGCCACCAGCATATCATGGGAGAAGCCAAATAATACGGCAATGGGAAGAAATACAGCTTCATATCCTACAAGCTTCAGAAAGGTACAGACGATCAGCGGTTTTGGCCTTGAAAAGGCTTTGCCGAATTTCAGCGCACCGCCCATAGCCATCAGACCAAGAGGAGTAGCGGTTTTTCCCAGGTTATTCACAGAGGTTCTTATGATTGCAGGCAGAGGAAGATGTAAAAGGGACCATACCATACCAACAAGGATTCCAAGGATAATAGGATTAGTGGCAATGCCCTTTAGGGTTTTGACAAGCTTTGCGGTATCCAGCTTTCCACCTCCGGGTGCGAAAAGGGAAAGCGTGGTAACTGCCATTACATTATACAGAGGCACACTTCCGATGATCATAAGGGGAGCCATTCCTGCATTACCGTAGAGATTCTGGATAATGGCGATGCCAAGGATGGCAGCACTGCTGCGGTAAGAAGCCTGGATAAATTCACCCTGAATATTGCGTGGCTTCAGTAAATAGGAAAGTCCTGTGGAAATTCCAATACTAATCAGTGTTACAAAGAAGCAGAACAATACAAATTTCGTATTCCAAACACTGTAAAAGTCAGACTCTGCAATATCCAGAAACAAAAGTGCAGGAAGTGCGGCATTAAATACAAATTTGTTCAGGCGGCTTACAAAGGTGTCATCAAAAAGTCCGATCCGTCTGAAAAAAAGTCCCAGCATCAAAGTAAGAAAAATGGGAATGGTGGCATTAAGACAGAAAACAAGATTTTCCATAACAGGTGTCCTTTCAAAATTAATAACATTCATGATTATAAACATTTGTCAGGAATTGTCAAATATGGATTTCTATGCTATTCTGAAAAAGAAATTTTGAAAAACCGTAGATAGTGGAGTGGTGAAACATGAAGTACGGAAAGATACGAATTGAAGATGGATTTCTGGTATTTACCAGACATATGATGATAAACAGCCTTCCATGTAGAGACATTGTATGGGCTTATATGCGAAAAGAAGGCGCAGATGAAGGCGATGACAGGCAGCTGAGCATAAATTATCTTGTGATCGTTACCAGGAGAAAAAAACGGTATAAATTTGATATGAGCCAGAGAGAGGTACAAGATTGTATCCGCCTTCTCAGGGCACTGAATCCGGATATGGCAACAGGCTTTCCTAAAGGAGGAAGAGTGCTTCTTCAGAGCCTGTCGGATACCAGGGATCTGGGTGCGATTGTCACGGAAGATGGCAGACATATTCTGCCTAAAAGGCTTCTGCGCAGCGGAGCCCTGTATCATATCAGTCAGGCAGATAAGGAACTTCTTATGGAAGCATATAATCTGAAAGCAGTGATTGATCTGCGGTCCGGCGCGGAAATCAGGAAAAAACCGGATCTTATTATGGCAGGAGTGGAATATTATCACATTCCCATTCTGGAGGAGGTTTCCGGCTTGTGCGATACCGGAGATATCCGTGAACTTTTGCAGAAAATTCCGGCCGATCCCTGGGAATATGTGAGAAATTTCTATGCACAGATAGGCACGGATCTCTATGCCATCAAGCAGTTTGCCAGGTTTGTGGATGTGGTTTACCATCATGAAAAAGGGGCACTTCTCTGGCACAGCGACACAGGAAGAGGAAGAGCCGGGCTGGCTACAGCCTTACTTCTGGCACTGTTGGGTGTAAAGAAGGATATTATTTATCAGGATTATCTGCGCACAAATCGTTATCTGTCATCGGAGCTTAAATATATGCTGCGTCTGTCTCAGACCTGGCCGGAAGCAGGAGCAGATACAGAAGAGAAATTGACAGCATTGTATCAGGTCAGAGAGGACTACCTGGATACTGCATATAAATCCGTGCTGGAAGAGTATGGCACTATGGAAAGATTTTTCAGGGATGCGCTCTATCTGAAACCCAAAATGATCGAGGAACTGCGGGAAAAGTATCTGATCTGATGATTTTTTTCAAAATAGCCAAAAAACAGTAAAAAAAACCGATTGGTTTGACCAAAAATATCATTGACAAAACGTTGATTGTTGATATAATGGTAACCATACAAACTATTTATTATATTAACGCGTTGATGAAGTGCGTTGAAAGCAGGTGAAACATGCAGAAGAGAGTATTATCCCTGTTAGTAGATAATACTGCAGGTGTAACAACCAGAGTATCTGGATTATTCAGCCGCAGAGGCTATAACATCGACAGCATTACCGGAGGTGTAACAGCGGACGAGCGTTTTTCCAGAATTACCGTTGTGTGCAGCGGGGATGAACTGATTCTGGAGCAGATCACGAATCAGCTTGCCAAGCTTGTAGATGTAAGAGATATTAAGATCCTGGAGCCGGACAACAGCGTATGCCATGAATTAATGATGATCAAGGTGGCTGCGAAACCGGAGCAGAGACAGGGACTCATTTCCATAGCGGATGTTTTCCATGCGAAAGTTGCAGACGTAAGTGTGGATTCCATGATATTGGAGATGACAATAAATTGGAAGCATTTCTTGAGCTGATGGGTGATTACGAGATTCTCGAACTTGCACGTACAGGAATGACCGGTTTATCAAGAGGTTCGCAGGATGTAACCTATTTCTGATGAAAGACAGGAAGGCTTTTCGGAACGCAGGAAATTGAAAAATATCTCAGAAACAGTACATATTATAGTTTGCTAGGGGAGCATCCCTTAACGATAAATTTTTTTACGATTAGCAGGAGGAAAATAAAATGGCTAACAAGATTTTTTATCAGGAAGATTGTAATTTAAGCTTACTGGATGGTAAAAAAATTGCAATTATTGGATACGGAAGCCAGGGACATGCACATGCTCTGAACTTAAAGGATTCCGGATGTGATGTCATTATCGGTCTTTATGAAGGCAGCAAATCCTGGAAGAGAGCTGAAGAGCAGGGCTTTAAGGTATATACAGCAGCTGAAGCAGCTAAACAGGCAGATATCATCATGATTCTTATCAATGATGAATTACAGGCTAAACTTTACAAAGAATCCATCGAGCCAAACCTTGAAGAAGGCAACATGTTAATGTTTGCTCATGGTTTCAATATCCATTTCGGATGCATCAAACCACCAAAGAATGTTGATGTTACAATGATTGCTCCTAAAGCACCTGGTCATACAGTAAGAAGTGAGTATCAGGCTGGAAAAGGAACACCTTGTCTTATCGCTGTAGAGCAGGATTACACAGGAAAAGCTCAGGATCTTGCACTGGCATATGGTCTTGGAATCGGCGGAGCAAGAGCTGGTCTTCTTGAAACTACATTCCGTGTAGAGACAGAGACAGACCTCTTTGGTGAGCAGGCTGTACTTTGCGGTGGTGTTTGCGCACTTATGCAGGCTGGTTTCGAAACACTTGTTGAAGCTGGATATGACCCAAGAAATGCATACTTTGAATGTATTCATGAAATGAAACTGATCGTAGACCTGATCTATCAGTCAGGATTCGCAGGAATGAGATATTCTATCTCCAATACTGCTGAATATGGCGACTACATCACAGGACCTAAGATCATCACAGAAGATACAAAGAAAGCTATGAAGAAAATTCTTTCTGATATCCAGGATGGTACATTTGCAAAAGACTTCTTACTTGATATGTCTGATGCAGGTGCACAGGTTCACTTCAAAGCTATGAGAAAGAAAGCTTCTGAGCATCAGTCTGAGAAAGTTGGCGAAGAAATCCGTAAACTTTACAGCTGGAATGGCGAAGACAAACTTATTAATAACTAATCAAAGAATAAGAATGAAAACCCCTGTCAAGACTATGACAGGGGTTTTGTTGCGAAAAATTATAATTCTACTATTTGTCCATTTTCAAAATCATATCTGCAATATTTTCCATTTCCGGATATAAATGGCTGGTAAGTATTGGTCTTAATATCCTTTAAATAGACAATACCGGTAGCAATCATTTCTACCAGGGAGAAACGTTCACTGAGACTGGAAATCCATTTGTAGGTTTTGTTCTTTGAGGAATCTGTCATGATCATATTGTAAGCATGACCATCAGGGGAGGCTTTTTCCAAAGAGAAGTATACTTTTTCAGCTTTGTCAGGTGTATCAAAGACCTGGCTGGTTATATAAGAAGAAAAATTAGTTTTAACAAATTTATGAAAAGAATTCAGGTCATAGGTGATTCCGGATACTTCATCAATGATCTTATCTCCGCGTTCCAGGCGGGTGCGGAGTACCTTCAAAACTTCCACAGTCCAGTTGATAAAGGAAATACTACTGTAATTCATACTCTCCAGAAGTGTACTGATTAATGCTTTTGATAATACATTTGATCTCACGGCCTCATCATAAAGTTCTTTGTTCATAATGTTCCCTCTTTTCTTATTATTTTGATTTAGAATTAAAGCTGTGATATTATAGAGTTACTGACATCATATGATTTTTAGGGAATATAATAAGTGGATGCACTAATATTATTATAAGTCGGTATCGTATAAAATGCAATAAAAAATAAGACAACTAAAATTGAAATTGTGTAAAATAACCAAATGGCAATGTCCGATGAAACAGACATTGCCACGAAAGAGATGATAAGAAGGAGATGGAAAATTTGAAAATAGAAGAGGAATTTATCAGTGGTTTTTGTCGTACTTGTAATATGGGGCAGACAGTATGCTGTGAATATACCATACAAGATAACGAAAAAACACTGTCATTTATGGATTGTGCCCATGAAAGGTGCGTAAATACAGGAGCCTGCGAGATTTACAGACAAGCAAAGGCACTGGAATGCAAATAGGTTATATGAAAATTTTTAAAATAAAGAGTTGATCAGATACAGAAAATTGGCACTGTCCGTTTAACTGTTCAACATAATAAATAATGCTTTTGACTCCGATGCCATGTCCCTCTTTTGCTGAAACAGGAATACCATCTACAAATTCCGGCATTTTTGCTACAGGGTTTTCAACCTGGAGCATAAGATGTTTCTTTTTTTGAGAAATAGTAAGTCTGGACCATCTGGATTGTCTGTCTGCCTGTTCTAATGCATGCATAGAATTTTCAAGTGCATTTGACAAAATTGTACAGAATGCAAGGTCAGAACAGGGCAGATCTTTTCCTGTAGAAATATTACAGTCAAGAGAAAATCCCCTGTCTGTGAAGCGGGAATCATAGATAGAGATTACAGAGTTCAGCATTTCATTTGGGGAGTAATTGGAAATAATGGTATCAGCGTATGCTGAGCTGATCTCTTTGATATATTCCTGTGCTTTTTCCAAATGATTATTTTGCAGCTGCATAAGGATGATGCTTAGGTGGTGACGCATATCATGACGCAGGATTGCCAGTTTTTGACTGCTGATTTTTACCTGATCAATTTCTTTCTGCATGGACTGAAGCTGGATCTCCATCAGGTTACTGTACTGCTTCAGTTCCTGCTTGTTTTCATATTCTCTGAAATAAATCATAAGAAATACCAGATATGCAATGCAGAAAGCGAATCCCATAAATTCAACGACTGCCTTGTTTCCGGAATACAGCAGACTGGAGAATTTGGTAGATGCATAATCAAAAATATAATAAACAAAAGGCAGGAATCCGATGATACTCAGTTCCCGGGTGCCTTTTGCAAAAATGGTACGGGTGGAACGAAAAACATATTTATAAAGAATGATAAATGTTCCAAACGTAGTCAGTATTCTGGCAGAATAGTAGCACCATTCTGTACCTGTTAGATTTAGTGCAAATAATCCGATCCAGTTACTCAGCTGACAACAAAGATATGCGGAGAAAACCGAAACACAGGAAGAAATCAGAGGAAACTTGTAATAAAAAGATAAAAACAGGATTAAAGGTAAATGTACAATTAAAGGATAGGATTGCAGGGCAAGTGCCTCTCCGAAAAATGCTGAAATAATGAGGTACAGGGAACCTTGAACACAAAACAGCAGGAATAGGGATAAAATATTTTTCTTATTTGATTTTACACCAAGAAAAAAGGCGGAACAGTAAATTCCAAAAAGCAAAGTGCCTGCATTGTGGATGGCAGACAGAATCTGTATGAACATAACAGAACCTCCTGATATCAGGTTAGGGGCAAAGTACTTTTGCCCATAACCTCATTATATATATTCAGTATAAAAGATTCCAGACTCATTCGCAAGTCTATACATTTATTCGCAGTATCTGACAGGAAGTGTGGATTGCTTATTGCTTTTCGCAATCTCCGCAGGGGACTTACTTGATTCGGTTAAATTTGTTGAAGTAGTCTGTGAATTATGGTATGTTTTTATGTATAAAGCGATAAAAGCAGAAATGATGCTATGTATCTGCTTACAAAAAAACTAAATGAGGTAATCTGAAATGAAATATGAAGTAAATGCATTGGGAAAACAGTGTCCCATACCGGTGGTAATGACAAAAAAGGTGATCGATCAGTCGGGAACAGGAGATGAAATAGAAATCCTGGTTGACAATGAGACTGCGGTAAACAATCTCAGCAGATTGGCAAATAAAACCGGTTGTACCTTTGTGTCAGAAAAACTGGAGGTAAAAAAATACAGGGTAAAAATGAAGGTTCAGACCGAACAGACAGGCACAGAAGTGAAGGAAGAGGAGTTTGTCTGTGAAATGCCGGGAAAGAAAGTAAAGGTAGCAGTGATTTCCGCTGATGTTATGGGAAAGGGAGATGATGAACTGGGAAAAGTTCTGATCAAGGGCTTTTTATATGCTTTATCACAGATGGAGACCCATGTGGATACAATTCTTTTTTACAACGGAGGAGCAAAGCTTACTACAGAAGGTTCTGACAGCATAGAAGATTTGAAGAAAATGGAAGCAGAAGGGACAGAGATACTGACCTGTGGTACCTGCCTGAAACATTATGGCCTGATGGAGAAGCTTTTGGTAGGAAAGGTTACGGATATGTATACCATTACTGAACGAATGATGGGGGCGGATAAAATTATCCGCCCGTAAACGATATACTAGATAGAAATGTGCTGCTCTTCAATATGATGTTTCTTTGCATAGCCGGTAAGAATCAGAGTGAGTGCGCCGTCTCCGGTAATATTGCAGGCAGTTCCGAAGCTGTCCTGAAGTGCAAAGATCGTGAGCATTAAAGCAGTGGCGTAATCTCCGAATTTCAGTATACCGGTGAGAAGGCCGAGAGAGGCCATGACAGTTCCACCGGGAACTCCGGGAGCACCTATGGCAAAAACTCCCAGAAGAATACAGAAAAGAGCCATAGTCCCGGGCGCCGGTACAGCACCATACAGGATTTTGGAAATTGTCATGCAGAAAAAAACTTCTGTCAGCACAGAGCCACAGAGATGAATGTTGGCAAATAAAGGAATACCAAACTGAATCATATCCTTTCTCAGGGGTTTAGCTTTTCCAGCACACTGAAGTGCTACGGCAAGGGTGGCTGCTGAGGACATGGTGCCTATTGCAGTAAGATAGGCGGGACCATAGTGGCGTATAACTTTCAGAGGATTTTCTCTGGCATAGATTCCGGCAGCAGTATACAGGAGAAACAGCCAGATAAAATGACCCAGTAATACAATGACAATAACTTTCAAGAATACAGGAAGCTGTCTGGTAATAGTTCCTTCGTAAGCCAGAGAACAGAAGGTCAGTCCAATGAACAGAGGAAGGATCGGAATAAGGATCCGGGATACCAGGGAAAGAACAATATTCTGAAATTCCTTCAGCAGGGAAGTCATCAGCTGTGCTTTGGTCCATGCAGAAGCCAGACCCAGCATAACAGCCAGAACCAGAGCACTCATGACAGGCATGATTTGTGGAATAGAAAGCTGAAAAATCACATCAGGAAGACTTCTCAGGCTGTCTGCACTGGAGCGGATAGATAAATGTGGAATCAGCAGGTAGCCTGCAGCTGTAGAGAATAAAGCTGCCCCCAGGGAAGAAAAATAGGCGATAAAGACAGCAATCCCCAACATGCGGGAAGCATTGTTACCAAGCTGGGTTATGGATGGGGCGATAAAACCGATAATGATCAGAGGAACACAGAAATTGATCAACTGCCCCAGAATATATTTCAGAGTTACGATAACATTTAATGCAGCTGTGGTGAAGGCGGATTCAGAGTTGAAATTTAAAAGCAGGCCGAATCCCATACCCAAGGCTACACTAACCAGAAGCTTAAATGGCAGACTATATAAAAATTTGCTTTTTTTCATAAAAATACCTCCTTTTAAGACAATTATAATATGAAATCGAAAAATCTACAATGGCTGATTGATACTTGCAAGTTTTTACCAAATCGTGTATATTAAAGGATAGTATAGCATTGAAAAATGCAAAAGGAGGATTACTTACTTATGAAAAAATCACTTTTGCTGGTTCTGGTATTGGGTCTGGCTTTTGCAGCTTCCGGCTGTGGATTTGATCCTACCATTGATTCCAGTGTTATGATCGTAAAAGTTACCCCTACACCGGAGGTGACACCTACACCGGAAGTGACACCTACACCGGAGGCAACTCCCATACCGGAGGTGACCACAGAGCAGACTGCCAGTGGGGTAAAGGTTGAGGTGAAAAACGGTACCTATTATGCAGCTTCTGAATTGAATCTTCGCTCAGATGCAAGTGCAGATGCAGAACTGGTGACAAGTGTAGCAGCTGGTACAACCTTAAACAGCACGGGGGTATGTGAGAATGGATGGATTCGTGTAGATTACAATGGACAGGTATGTTATGCAAGCGGTGACTTTGTAACAACTACAGCACCTGAAGGAACTCAGGACGGATCAGCAGACCAGGCAGCAGCACAGGATTAGTACGCAGAGCAGTAATCAATAAAAAACAAAATTATAAAATAAAAAGAGGAAGCGCATTGTGACGGAATGCGTTTCCTCTTTTTTAATCCAAACAAACAAGTAGGGAAGCGGATGATTTTATCCTCTTGACTTGGAACAACCGGATTATTGTGGGTAAACCAGCCTGTCCGGTTTGATATCGTAAAGTACTTCTTTCAGAAACTTTCCGGCCAGATATTTTGCCATTGGAAGATTCATATCCAGATAATTACCGCAATCTTTTGCAGCGGCACCGGGGACTTCTCCCTCAAAATCACGGATGAACTCAAAGGTCTCGGTCATCAGGGGTACAATATCACTGGATTCATAGTCTCCAATCAGCAGGAGATAATTGCCGGTGCGGCATCCCATTGGTCCCCAGTAAAGCATTTTTGACCCGAATTCTGGGTGGTTCCTGAGAAATGTGGCAGCCAGATGCTCGATGGTATGAAGCTCTGCTGTATTCATGACAGGCTCTTCGTTTGGGGAGGTCATACGGATATCAAAGGTAGTGACCACGCTGTCACCTGCTTTATCCTTGCGGGAGACATAAATACCGGGCTGTAATTTAATATGATCTATGGTGAAACTTGTTATTTTTTCCATTTGGATTCCTCACTTTCCTATATGATACGATGGTCACAGGCGATATGCCTGTTTTGTCGCTTTTTATTGTAGCAGTCCCTGGGATTTATTTCAAGAGCCTACTTTTTGACTCTAACATCATTATATACACATGAAAAATATGTGAAAAGAGTTGTTTTTTTTAAATGATACGTTATAATGCAATAAGGAAGCCTGGCGATTTCACAGTAAAACCAGGTATGAAAAAATAGTAACAATCGGAGGTATAGATTTATGAAGAGAAAATTACTGGCAGCACTTTGTATTACAGCTATGTCAGCAGGACTGCTTGCAGGCTGCGGAAGCAGTGAAAAGGCAGAAGATACATCAAAATCACAGGAAACATCTGCAGAAGATACTTCTGAGCAGGAAAGTAAAACGGATACAAAAACAGAATCCGAGACATCAGACAGTGATGAGGCTGTAAGCGAGAAGGAAGCAGAAGAGGCAGGCTTCTCCGATGGTTCAGAAAGCGAATCAGCAGATAGTTCAGATACTGAAAGCAAGGATGCAGATAAGGAGAGTGCAGATGCTGCGCAGGGAGTACTTCTGGATACCTCAAAAGAGCTTACAGGAACACATCATGCAGAGATAGAGGTCAAGGATTACGGTACCATTGAAGTAGAACTGGATGCAGATTCCGCACCTGTTACAGTGACAAATTTTGTAAAGCTTGCCCAGGATGGATTTTATGACGGACTTACTTTCCATCGTATTATTGATGGATTTATGATCCAGGGCGGAGACCCTAATGGAGATGGAACCGGTGGATCTGATGAGAATATCAAGGGAGAATTCAGCAACAATGGCGTGGAAAATAATATTTCCCATACAAGAGGCACTATTTCCATGGCAAGAGCCCAGGATCCGGACAGTGGAAGCTCTCAGTTCTTTATTGTACAGGCAGACAGCACCTTCCTGGATGGGGATTATGCCGGATTTGGACATGTAACAGAGGGAATGGATATTGTGGATAAGATTTGTGAGGATGCAAAACCTACAGATGATAATGGAACCATTTCAAAAGAGGAGCAGCCTGTGATCGAGAAAGTTACGATCATAGACTGATGGAGAATTTGAAAATGCTTGAGGGAAAAACTGTATTACTGGGTGTGACGGGCAGCATTGCGGCATATAAGATCGCCAGTCTGGCCAGCGCATTAAAGAAGCGTCATGCAGATGTGCATGTACTGATGACAGAAAACGCTACAAATTTTATCAATCCCATTACTTTTGAAACTCTCACAGGAAATAAATGCCTGGTAGACACCTTTGACCGGAATTTCCAGTTTCAGGTAGAGCATGTATCCATTGCAAAGAAGGCAGACGTAGTCATGATCGCACCTGCCAGTGCCAATGTGATCGGCAAACTTGCACATGGGATCGCAGATGATATGCTGACAACAACGATCATGGCATGCAAATGTAAGAAATTCATTTCCCCTGCCATGAATACAAATATGTTTGAAAATCCGATCCTGCAGGATAATCTTAAGACGCTTGAGCATTATGGATACGAAGTGATCCAGCCAGCGAGCGGCTACCTTGCCTGCGGGGACACCGGAGCCGGTAAGATGCCGGAGCCGGAAACACTGCTTTCTTACATCTTGAGGGAGATCGCAGCGGAGAAGGATCTTGAGGGAAAGAAGGTTCTGGTCACAGCCGGACCTACCCAGGAATCCATTGATCCGGTGCGCTACATCACCAACCATTCTTCCGGCAAGATGGGCTATGCACTGGCAAAAGCAGCTATGCTCCGTGGCGCAGATGTCACTCTGGTCAGCGGACCATGCAGCATCACGCCGCCGCCTTTTGTAAAGGTGGTACCGGTCGTGACCGCGAAGGATATGTTTGATGCGGTGACTTTCGTAAGTGCAGAGCAGGACATCATCATCAAGGCAGCAGCCGTGGCAGACTACCGCCCGAAGCAGGTTTTTGATGAGAAGGTCAAGAAGCAGGACAAAGAAATGAGTATTGAACTGAAAAAAACGGACGATATTCTCAAATACCTGGGAGAACATCGTACTCCGCAGCAGTTCCTCTGTGGATTTTCCATGGAGACTCAGAACATGATCGGTAATTCCAGGGCGAAGCTTGGTAAGAAACATCTGGATATGGTGGCAGCGAACAACCTCAAGGTTGCAGGCGCCGGTTTCCAGGGTGATACCAATGTGCTGACCCTGATTACACAGGATGAGGACGTATCACTCCAGCTTATGAGCAAGGAGGATGCAGCCAACGTCATTCTGGATAAGATCCTTTCTATCATGAAAGAAAGGGAACAGTAACCCGTTCACCAGGAGGCGGGTAAATAAAATCACATACCCGCAGTTCCGCACCGTATTGTATCCCCATGGAGGGAACGATAACAAGGAGGAAAAACATGAAAAGTAACAAATTTACCACATCACAGCTCACCATTCTTGGTCTGATGTCAGGAATCCTTTTTCTGATGGCGTACACACCACTTGGATATCTGAACATAGGACCTCTGGCAGTCACCTTTAATGTCATTCCGGTCGCAATCTGCGCGGTCGTTCTCGGACCGACAGGCGGAGCCGTAGCCGGAGCCGTTTTTGGACTGACCAGTTTCTTACAGGCAATGGGAATCGGCGGTACCAGCGCACTGGGAGCAGCCCTGTTTCAGATCAATCCATTCTTGAGTGCAGTTCAGTGTTTTGTACCTCGTATTCTTGATGGATTACTTATCGGTTTCATCTACAGAGGAATGAGAAAGAAAACAAATGTATATGCATCCTGTGCAGTAACCGGATTCTTTTCCGCATTCCTGAATACTCTGTTCTTTATGACCGCACTGGTTGTAATGTTCGGAAACACAGAAGTGATCCAGAATCTTATGGGTGGAAGAAATGTGATCATTGGATGCTGTATGATGGTAGGTGTTAATGCAATCAGTGAGATGGTTTCTTCAACAATCATCACAGCAGCTGTAGGAACCGCACTTTCCAAGGCTCATCTGATTCCGGCATCTCAGATTGCAAAACCTGACACTGCCGCATAAAAAGCATATAGACAGGAATGAGAATATATGATTTTAGCCATTGATATCGGAAACACCAACATTGTAGTTGGCTGTATCGAAGAAGAGAAGATTTACTTTATAGAGAGGATTTCCACGAACCACACCAAGACAGAACTGGAGTATGCGATCGACCTCAAGACGATCCTTGACATCCATCACATCAAACGTTCTGAGATCGAGGGTGCGATCATTTCTTCCGTAGTTCCGCAGATCACCAATGCAGCGAAGCTTGCGGTCGAGAAGATCCTCAAAAAAGAACCGATGGTCCTGGGACCAGGAGTCAAGACAGGACTGAATATTGTTCTGGATAATCCGGGAGAGATGGGAGCAGACCGTGTGGCAGACGCAGTTGCGGCGCTGGCACAGTATTCGGTACCGCTGGTCATCGTGGATATGGGAACAGCGACTACGATTTCTGTTCTGGATGATAAGAAACGCTATATCGGCGGAATGATCCTTCCGGGTGTACGGATCTCTCTGGATGCGCTGACTTCCAGAGCATCACAGCTGAGCGGGATCAGTATTGAAGAGCCGAAACGGCTCATTGGAAGAAATACGGTAGACTGCATGAAGAGCGGGATCCTTTATGGAAACGCAGCTGCGGTGGACGGTATCGTGGACAGGATCGAAGAAGAACTTGGACAGAAAGTCACCGTGATCGCAACCGGTGGAATGTCCAAAAAGATTATTCCTCACTGCAAAAGAGAGATGATCTGGGATGGAGACCTGCTCCTCAAGGGACTTCAGATCATTTACGACAAGAACAAATAATAAAAATTAGTAACTATAAAATCACTTCTTTTGACTGTGTGAAACAGCAGAGGAAGTGATTTTTTGTTGCGAAAAAATTTTTCAGAATGCCTGTGCCATGTCTTTTGGGACGGGGGCAGTGAAGAAGAGGTTTTTGCCGGTCAGCGGATGCCTGAAATTAAGCTGGAAAGAATGCAGAGGCTGTCTTTTGAAATGGTCATAGACCGGATGGTAGAGATAATCTGCCGGGAGTGGATGTCCGATGTATCCCATATGCACCCGGATCTGGTGGGTGCGGCCTGTTTCCAGATGGATTTCCAGGAGGGAATGGTCATTTCGGACGGCAAGCCGCTCATAATGTGTGACAGCGGATTCTCCATGTTCCGGATCGACCTGCCGCTGGATCACGGAATCGGAAACACGTCCGATCGGGGCAGAGACTGTCCCGGATGGAGGGGTGACACCGCAGACAACTGCCAGATAGGTGCGGCAGATCTCACGGTTTCGCATCTGTGCGGAAAGGATCGCGGCGCTGAGCGCGTTTTTTGCAAGGATCAGTGCACCGGAGGTATCACGGTCCAGCCGGTTGATGCAGCGGAACGGGCAGAGCATGCCTTTTTGCTGAAAATAAAAAGCCGCGGCGTTGGCGAGTGTGTTTGTATAATTCCCGATTGAAGGATGCACGGGCATGTCAGCTGGTTTATTTAAGACAAGAATGTCTTCGTCCTCATAAAGAATGTTAAGCGGCAGGGGTGTGGGAACGATACCTTCCACAGAGCCTGTCTCCATAACGCACACCCGGAAAAGATCCCCTGCATGAAGAATCCCCCGTCCTCCGATGCGCATGCCGTTTACAAGAAGCGCCTCTTTATCCGGCTTCATGGAAGTCAAGATGTGCCGGGAAAACCCTTTTGACCGCAGGAATTCAAGTACCTGCATGCCGTCCTCCTGCGGGGTGATGGTATATGTTAAAATTCTGTCCATATGGTTAGTTTCTCCAGTTTGTTTTTTTATCTGGCATCAGTATAGGGCAACAGGAAAAAAAATTCCACAGATTTTGCAAAAATAAATGGAAAACAGAATCGCAATCTGGTATAAAATAAGGTAAATAGTGGTTACAGGGGATTTATGGTCCACCGCTATAATAAAAAGGAAGATTTTTACATGAGCTGAAATACATAAGGCCGGGGGAATGAGACAATGAGTGAAGAAAAAAAGATCAGCAAAAAGACACTGAAGATCATCTTGGGAGTATGCGTTGGTGCAGTAGTGGCACTGGTAGTGGGATTTTTTGCCTATATCCATGTGGCAGATACGAATACACTGGGGCGCAAGATCACGATCTATGGACTGGATGTGTCGAAACTGGGCGTGGAGGATGCAAAGCAGAAGATCCTGACTACATTCCAGGATAAGAAGATCGTTTTTAAGGAAAACGGAGCGGATGTCTACAGTCTGACTCTGAAAGATCTGGGTTACAGCCTGGATGAAAATGACCTTACGACGCAGCTTACAGAACTTCAGAAGAAGAGAGAGGCAAACCGCAAGATCTTTGCAGAACAGGAGAATGTAAATATCTCTTACAAAGTCAACAAGGATGCCGAGCAGGAAAAGAGTGCACTGACAGCAGACCATTTTGGTGACAGGGAACGTACCTCTTCTACAAATGCATCGATCCAGTATGATGACACAAAGAAAGAATTTACGATTACCAGTGAGGTACAGGGCGATGAGATTGATGAAAGCCGTCTGATGAGCTTTGTGGATCAGACACTGGATGCGGATTTTACTTCTGCACTTCTTGATGCAGAAGCAGATATTACGATGGGTACAGAATGTTATCAGCTCCCGGATGTTTCCGCAGATGAGGAGATGCAGAACAAGCTGACCAGCCTGAATGACCAGCTTGACAAATACAGAAGTACAACAGTTACCTATACATTTGGAGAGAGTACAGAAGTCCTGGATTCCCAGACCATTGATTCCTGGATCACGATCGACGGAGAAAATATCGGAATTGACCAGGAAGCAGCGAAGGCATATATCCAGAATCTTGCGAATACCTATAATACGATCTATGTACCGAGAACTTTCCATACTTCCTATGGAAATGATGTGACGATCTCAGGAAATGAATACGGCTTCCAGATCGACCAGGACGGAGAACTTGCACAGCTTCTCGAGGACTTAAAGAGCGGCACCGCAGTTTCCAGAGATCCGGTATACAGCATTCAGGGAATGCAGCGCAACGGGACCGACGACCTGGCGGGCAGCTACATAGAAGTCAGCCTGGATAACCAGCATCTGTGGCTTTACAAAGACGGTGCGCTTGTGACAGAAACCGACATCGTAAGCGGTGCTCCGACCAAAGGCAGAGAGACCTACCGTGGTGCATGGCCGATCGCATACAAGGCAAGTCCGTTTGAATTATCAAGCGAAGAATATGGCTACAATGTCAAAGTAAACTACTGGATGCCGTTCGTATACGGTCAGGGACTTCACGACGCATCTTGGCAGTCTTCCTTCGGAGGAAACCGCTACAAATCCGGCGCCGGCAGCCACGGCTGCATCAACCTCCCCGAAGACCAGGCAGCTCTGATCTACAATACGATCGATGGTGGCTATCCGATCATCATCTATTAAATAAGAAGACCGACCCGGTTTGCGGGTCGGTCTTTTTGTGCAAGATCTGGTTTGTGGGTCGGCCTTTTTTGCGTAAGCTCCGGCCAATTTTCTCTTCTAACAATCATCCGGCATCGGAAATCAGAGATTGATTTATTTTCGATGCCTGATTTCCCCATTATTTAAGTTCACCGGCATCGATTTATATGTTATGAAGCATTCCCGATGCCGGAAGCGCCTGTTATGTTGACTTTTGGGCATCGCATTTGTTTATGGTACATTTTTCCGATGCAGAGGGCTATTCCTGACCTTCTTTGAGTTTAAAGACTTCTTCGGCACTTAGGCCGGAGAAATTGGAAATGTTCTCCAGAGAGAAACGGGAAACTCTCGGTGTTTTAATTTTTATAGGCATTGCCCGAAAACAGGTGCATTTCGTTGACTTTTTTTATACAAAATAATATAATTAGTGAGCGGATACAAGGAGGAGATTTATGGTACAGAAAAACGGACTGGAAGATTATTATGTAATCAGAAACCAGAAGAAATTACGCTTTGGTTATACGACTGGTTCCTGTGCGGCTGGGGCTGCCAGGGGAGCAGTACGACTTCTGCTTGGAGAGGATGAGATCAGTGAAGTGGAGCTGATGACTCCGAAGGGAATCCTTCTTCATCTGGAGATCCTGGACAGGAAACGAAGTGAGAACGCGGCAAGCTGCGCGGTCCGTAAAGATGCAGGAGACGATCCGGATACCACAAATGGAATCCTGGTTTATGCGAAAGTTGAGAAATTTTTGATACGGTCAGATATGGAAGACCGCATCGTGATAGATGGAGGTATCGGAGTAGGACGGGTGACGAAGCCCGGGCTTTCCCAGAAGGTCGGGGAGGCTGCGATCAATCCGGTGCCGAGAGCTATGATCTTACAGGCAGTCGAAGAAATTGCAGATCAGTATCACTATGAGGGCGGACTCAAAGTGACAATCTCTGTGCCGGAAGGGGAGAAGATAGCCAGAAAGACCTTCAATCCCCGTCTGGGAATCGTGGGCGGAATATCGATTCTTGGAACATCCGGTATCGTAGAGCCTATGAGTGAGAAAGCTCTGATCGACAGTATCCGGGTGGAAATGACACAGCATGCAGCAATGGGTGAGCAGTACATGCTTGTGACACCTGGAAACTACGGAGCCGATTATCTGAGGGAGCACATGGAGCTTCCTTTCGAAAAAAACATCAAATGCAGCAACTATGTAGGTGAGACGATCGACATGGCAGTAGATATGGGCGTGAAAGGGATTCTTTTTATCTCTCATATCGGCAAATTTGTCAAGGTTGCGGCAGGGATCATGAACACCCATTCACACAGTGCAGATGCACGTATGGAGGTACTTTGTTCCAATGCCATCCGTGCAGGCGGGGATCTTGCATGTGCCAGATCCATTCTGCAGTGTAATACCACAGACGAAGCATTGCGAGTCCTCGACGAGAACCACATTCTTAAGGAAACGATGAAGGAGATCACAGACAGGATCCAATTCTATCTGGACCATCGCTCCTACCAGCAGATCCTGCTCGGAGCAGTGATCTTTTCCAATGAATATGGATACCTCGGACAGACAGCAAATGCAGCGGAATTGATCGATAAAATTAGCAAAGGAGAAAAGGAATAATGGTTCATTTTGTAGGAGCAGGACCGGGAGCACCGGATCTTATCACAGTCAGAGGAAAACAGTATCTTGAGGAGGCGGACGTGATCATTTATGCAGGATCTCTTGTAAATCCGCAGCTTCTTGAATACAGCAAGGACGTATGTACGATCCACAACAGTGCCAAGATGACACTGGAAGAAGTAATTTCTGTCATCGAAAACGCAGAGGCAGAGGGTAAGATGACCGTACGTCTTCACACCGGCGATCCGTGTATCTACGGTGCGATCCGTGAGCAGATGGACATTCTCGATGAGAAGGGGATTTCCTACGATTACTGTCCAGGAGTCAGCGCATTCTGCGGTGCAGCAAGTGCACTGAATCTGGAGTACACACTTCCGGAGATCTCACAGAGCGTGATCATCACCAGAATGGAAGGACGTACACCGGTTCCGAGCAAAGAGAGCATCCAGTCTTTTGCGGCACATCAGGCAACCATGGTCGTATTCTTGAGTACCGGAATGCTCGAAGAACTGAGCAGACGACTGATCGAGGGCGGCTACACAGCAGATACACCGGCAGCGATCGTTTACAAGGCAACCTGGCCGGATGAGAAGAAATTTGTCTGCACAGTCGGAACACTTGCGCAGACAGCAGCAGAGAACAACATTACCAAGACTGCACTTATGATCATCGGAGATTCTGTCAAGGCAGCCCAGTACGACCGTTCCAAGCTTTATGATCCGGGATTTACCACAGAATTCCGTGAAGCGACCAAATAAGAATAATATGGATATTTCTATCATATGCTTCAGCCCTACCGGATTTCAGACAGCTCTGAAACTCCAGGAAGGACTGAACGCACAGGGGTATCACACCGAACTTTACAAAAAGAGTAAATATCTGGAAGATTCTGTTACGGAAAGTACAGGAAACTGGACAGCAGAGCATTTCCAGAAGGATGACGGGATGATCTTTGTCGGAGCCTGCGGGATCGCCGTACGCAGCATCGCACCACAGGTTGCCAGTAAGAAATCAGATCCGGCAGTTCTTGTCGTGGATGAGTGCGGACAGTTTGTGATCTCACTTTTGTCCGGACACCTGGGCGGGGCGAATGCACTGACTCTTGAAACGGCAGAGATTCTGGAGGCACAGCCGATCGTGACGACAGCGACTGACCTTCATAAGCGATTCGCAGTTGATGTTTTTGCCAAAAAAAACGGCTGTGAGATCTTCTTCATGAAAGCAGCGAAGGAAGTCTCAGCGGCACTGCTTGCGGGTGAGTCCGTGGGATTTTACAGTGAATTTCCATTTGAAGGATCTCTTCCGGAAGGACTGACAGCGTGCAGTGCAGATGGAACTCCGCTCGATGGAAACGCTGCCCCGGAGATCGGCGTTGCAGTTACAATCCACCCGTCCTGTCTGCCGTTTGCCTCTACCACACAGGTAGTGCCACCGGCAGTCACACTTGGAATGGGATGCCGTAAGAACAAAGAAACAGAAGTCATCTTGAGAGAAGCAGAGAACTGCCTCAGGGAAGCGGACATCTATCGTCAGGCAGTTGGAAATCTCGCAAGCATTTCCCTTAAGAAAGACGAGCCGGGGCTGAATGCCTTGGCAGAGGAATGGAAGATTCCTTTTATTACCTATACAGAAGAAGAACTAAAAGAAGTCGAAGGAGAATTTACTCCATCTGCTTTTGTCCGGACCATCACAGGCGTAGAGAATGTCTGTGAGAGAAGCGCAGTACTTGCATCCGGCAATGGCAGCCTTATCAGAAAAAAGACCGGGAGAGAGGGCGTGACGACAGCTCTGGGACTCCGGAAATGGGAGGTACATTTTGAATAAAATATATGTTGTAGGAATCGGACCGGGAGGCTGTGACCAGATGACCGGTATAGCAATGGAAGCTCTGAAAAAAAGTGATGCGATCATCGGATATACCGTCTATGTAGATCTTGTCAAAGACACATTTCCGGACAAAGAATTCCTGACCACACCAATGAAAAAAGAAGTTGACCGCTGCGTTCTGGCATTTGAGGAAGCAATGAAAGGCAAAGTTGTTTCCATGATCTGCAGTGGAGATGCCGGTGTTTACGGTATGGCAGGCCTTATG
>OMNT01001111.1_pt1 | contig 26144 bp, 20 predicted proteins | sample 1672551 | NCBI WGS metagenome assembly OMNT01 (sample SAMEA3136698, study PRJEB25190) | human gut metagenome | reverse complement strand
CTCTTCGTCCACGATGCCCGAAACGATGGCGCCGTGTTCGAGCGCATAGAGCGTTTCGGCATCCATTCCCGTGCCTTCAACGGCGGAAATGAACTGCAATTCCTTCATGCTGAAAAACAACGAAAAATCGTCAATCGGGTTGTAGGTCAATATTACTCTCTGAAGGCTGCGTGTCTTAGACAGCAAAACGGAAATATCAGTCAGCTTGTTTGAAGATAAATTCAGAATCAGCAATCCGGTGCTGTTGAGCGGTGTTTCGCAGCTTTCGATTGCGTTGAACGAAAGATCCAGCGTGTGAAGGCTTTTCAGCGAACAAATCGGGTTTATATCGCCGATGTCGTTGCCGCTTAAATCAAGATAATGTAAATCGGTAAGCGAAGAAAGCGGCTCGACAGCTGTTATATCGTTGCCGTGAAGCGAGAGTGTTTCCAGCGAAGAAAGATTTGAAATCGGAGAAAGATCCGAAATCGCGTTGCTGTCCGCATACAGGTTGATAAGTTGGGAAAGGGCGGAAATCGGGGATAAGTCCGAAACAGCGTTGCCGCTGATATCGAGAGTTTGCAGGGAAACAGCGGATGAAAACGGCGTTAAATCCGTGATTGCACACTGACGAACGCTCAGTTCGCACAATTGCGAAAGCTGTGACAAAAAGGTAAAATCGGATGCCGAAACATTGTTGAGCGTCAATCGCTTCAGTTTTTTCAGCTGAGTGAGCGGCTCTAAGCTCTGCACGGTGTTGAACGATAAATCAAGCTCAACAAGGTTCTTAAATGCGGCAAGTTCCGAAATATCGTTGATGCCGCAGTGACTTAAATCAAGTTTTGTGACAGAAAGAATATCGCCGAGGAAGATTTTGCCTTCCCAAAAGAGCTGCTCGCGGACGCACTGCTCCAAACGGCGGTTTTCGAAATAGTACAGTTCATATGTTGCGGAAATCTCATACGGAATATCTGTCGGCTCAACATCGGGAGTTTCAATGCCGATATTTCCTGTCGGTGCAGGTGAAATCGGGGCGGTGCCGATGTCTGAAACACAGGCGCACAGGGCAAACACTGCGGCGACAGCTGCAATAATCAGAACAGATGTAAGAAAAATACGGGATAAATGCTGCAATTTTCCGCTGCGTTCCGCTGCCTTGAAAAACATCATCGGCTTGCTCCTTTCGGGTACATCGGGCGTTGTGCTGCCACAAAAATATTTTATCGGGGATTCGATGAAAAGTCAACCCGGAAGGCAGCTTTACAACAGCTTTTCGTACAGGCTGAACCAAGGCGTGGCGGTAATTCAGCAACTCTAATACGATATTAAAAGCAAAAACAGCAGGATAAATGGGGTTAAGTGCTTGAAGAAATGATATGTTTATGCTATAATAATGAGGAGTAAGTTGAAAGGAGGTTACAACTCGATGCAATTATCCGAGACTCTTAGAACAATACGCCAAAAAGCATTTCTTTCACAGGAAGAATTTGCCAAGGAGCTGAGTGTTTCTGCTTCCACGATAAATCGTTGGGAAACAGGTAAAGTTAAACCGAACTTGACCGCTTTAAAAAAATTGAGTTCTTTTTGCGAAGAGCATAATTTGCCATATGATGCAATTGAAAACGCATGGTTTTGTAACACAAGCAATTAAAGTATGCTATTTGTACGAACGGCGTAAAAAATAAACTGAGGTGTATATAATGAATGTTATTAGTTTATTTAGTGGTTGTGGTGGTCTTGATTTGGGCTTTGAGAGAGCTGGATTTGACATTCCAGTTGCAAACGAATTTGACCCTACAATATTTGATACATTTAAAATTAATCATCCAAAAACACATTTGATCGAAGGCGATGTTCGACAGGTCACAAAAGAGGACATCGTGCCCTATATTAACGGTGATGTTGATGGTATAATCGGAGGACCACCGTGCCAGTCGTGGTCGGAAGCCGGCTCTTTACGAGGAATAGAGGATTCAAGAGGACAGCTTTTCTTTGACTATATCCGCATTTTGAAGGAGTTTCAGCCTAAATTCTTTTTAGCGGAAAATGTAAGTGGGATGCTTGCAAATCGTCATAATGAAGCTGTTCAGAACATTCTAAAGTTGTTTGAAGATGCTGGCTATAATGTTTCTCTAACGCTCGTTAACGCCAAAGACTATGGGGTTGCTGAAGAGAGAAAAAGAGTGTTTTATATTGGGTTTAGAAATGATTTGGGTATTAACTTTGTATTTCCAGAGGGCTCAACGACAGATGATTCAAAAAAAATAACACTACGAGATAGTATTTGGGATCTACAGAGTTCGGCAGTACCTGCTGGACCCAAAAATCATCACAATCCGGAAGCGATTAATAACAACGAATATTTTACTGGTGCGTTTTCTCCGATTTTTATGAGCCGAAATCGCGTAAAAGATTGGGATGAGCAGGCTTTTACAGTGCAAGCTTCTGGACGGCAGTGCCAACTCCACCCGCAAGCACCTAAAATGGTGAAGTACGATAAAAATGATTGTCGCTTTGTCGAAGGCAGTGAACATCTATACCGCAGAATGACGATCCGAGAAGTTGCACGAGTGCAAGGGTTTCCAGATGATTTCAAATTTATATACAGGGATACAAACAATGCATATAAGATGATTGGGAATGCTGTGCCTGTAAATTTGGCATATGAGATTGCGGTAGCGATTAAACAGTTTCTCGAGGGCAACGGAGATAAAGTCGAGGGAATCTCAGATTTGGGGAGCAAAAAGAAATGAGTACAAACTCAAACGATTGTGGTCGTGCATATGAATACGCTTGGATTAATGCACTCTATGATGCATTGAAGTCCGTGCGTAATACTGCTGTCGTGAAAAACTCAAGTCTGGAGGCCAACAAAAGAGCGTGGACTGCAATTGACGAGGATTTACAAGAGCTGTTCGATTTATCTGCTACAGCAGCGGTTAATACTATACTCGAGTTAGAACCGCGCATGGCTGAGAAAGATGAGGATCAACTTCTTCTTGAGTTTCAAAAAGATGAGGCTGGGACAAAAGGTGATGTTAGGGACATTGTAATTAGACGCGATTCTATCAAATGGGAAATTGGTCTGAGCATTAAGCATAACCACGAAGCGGTTAAGCACAGTCGTTTGAGTCACCGTTTGGATTTCGGAAAAGAGTGGTTTGATATTCCGTGTAGTTCAGAATATTGGACTACTGTAAAGCCAATTTTCGATAGGTTGATAGCTGAAAAGAAAAACGGAGTTAAATGGTCTGAATTGAGTGACAAAGAGTCTGCCGTATATATCCCGCTGCTTAACGCATTTATCGACGAAGTAAAACGTTCTAATGAAACCGATCCCTCCATGCCGAGAAAAATGGTCGAGTATCTCATTGGAACAGATGATTATTATAAAGTTGTTAGTAGCGATGCAAAGCGATTAACTCTTATTCACACATTTAATATGCATGGGACCCTAAATAAGCCGAGCCGCGTGAAAGTTTCCGCTATTACGGTTCCAATTATCGAGCTTCCGACAGAACTTGTAGCTCTCAAGTTTAAAACTGGAAGCGACAATACCGTTGAAATGTATCTTAATAACGGCTGGCAACTGAGCTTTAGGATTCATAATGCAAGCACAAAAGTTGAACCAAGTCTTAAATTTGATGTACAGTTTATCGGTATGCCGGTAACCGTTCTTAACATCGAATGCAAGTGGAAGCAATAAAGTCATGTGCAATTAAAATCGAAATATAGTTGTTTAACGATTACAACGGCATATACCACCGAAGAAACCGTAAAACGCGCAAAACCCCGCCGCAGAATTGCCTGCAGCGGGGTTCACTTATGTGCTGAAACAGCCGAAAAGCCTTATTTCAAGCGGTTTTCGGACATAGAAAAAATCCGCCGCAATTCCATCAAAATTACGGCGGACATATGGCGGAGAGAAAGGGATTCGAACCCTTGATACGGTTCCCCGTATACACGATTTCCAATCGTGCGCCTTAGACCAGCTCAGCCATCTCTCCAACTGTATGTGCAAAGCATCATACGGCACTTGCATATAATACAGCATTGGGTGAAAAAAAGCAAGCTTTTTTTGCAATGTAGATGATATATTATCGATATTCGTAACCTTTATTGCTCAGGTCGGTTTAATGTGCTATAATCGATATGAAAGGGGAGCGAAATGCAAAAGAAAAGCGTTCGAACGGCATTGATTTATGCACTGCCGGGTTTGGTGAGTGTTGGATTTGCTGTGTTTGCGGCATTTTCGGAAAGAGCGGACAGGGCGGGCATTTTGTTCGGCGGTGCCGCGGCTTTGGTTTTCCAGCTGCTGATTTTTCGGCTGCTGCCCGTTTTTTTTGATTTTTTTACGGAGAACGAAGAAAAATCTCCGTGTGCGGACTTGGGTGCGCGAAGCCGAAGAAGGCTGCACCCTTGGCTTCAAATCGTTCTTTCCGCGTTCATTATTCAATTTATTACAATTGCTACAATATATGCGGCGGATATGAACCTGAACGGTTATTCCGGAACCGTCCTTCAAGCTTATGCGCGCCTGTTCATAACGGGGAAAGGCAGCTCTGTTTGTGCGCCCGATGCGCTGAGCGGGCTCGGGTTGCTTTCCGTGCTTGGGGAATATGTATTTCCGCGTGCAATTGCTGCGGGTATCGGGGTTTACAGAGATGCTGCGCTGCTCGGCATTCCGACGGCGGGGCTTGTTTTCGCACTGAACACGATTTCAGTGTGTGCAGCCGCTGTAATGCTGTATGAGCTGATGCTGCTCGACTTCGAAAAGCGCACGGCGGTGTTTTCCGTCAGGGTTCTGCTGTTTTCACCGATGTTCGTTTTGCTTTTGCAGCCCACATCGGGTTTATCTGTATTTCTCCTGTTTTCGCTTGCGGCTGCATATTGTGCAAGGCGCGGATATTATGTTCGGAGCGGACTTTTCGCGGCGGCTGCATCGGCATTCAATGTGTTCGGCCTGCTGCTTGCGCTGCTGCCGATAACGGAGGGAATACGTGCCTGCCGTTTAAAAAAACGGAACGGAGAAAAGTTTGCGGGCAGCTGCGCTCGCTGCGCGGCGGGAGCATTGCTTCCGGCTGCGGTCTCGGCCGGCATGATCGGCGGCTTGCTGTACTGCGGTATGCTTAATGACTGCTTTTTGAAAGGTGCGATCGGACTGCGGCAGGGGTTCGGGTCTATGTTTGAATCTGCGTTCGAACTGCTAAGTCTTAATGTGCCTGAAATATGGGTGAGCGCTGTTTCCTGCATCGTGCTTATTCTTCTGCTCTTTGCGGGCGGGAGAAGGATCAGATTGAGTTATTCGCTGTTTTGCTTTGCATGGATGGCAATCGCCTTGCCCAACGTTGACGCAAAGTATATATTGGTTTTGACGGCGGCGTTTCCGTTTTTGCCGCTGTTCGTTTCGGCAATTGCAAAGAGCCGCGCCGTGCGGGTGATCGTCGGCGTTTTGGGGTTTGCATGTGAAATTGCATTCGCCGCATTAATGTTCATTTAAAAGTTTTGCTGTGCGGGCATTGGAGCAGGCGGCCCGAGAACGGACTTCATAAAACAAAACTAAAGATAAGCTGCAAAAGCTCGCTGCCGACGGTCACTGCGGCAGCGGGCTTTTAGGCTTTAACGGAATTAAGTGTAAATTTGCATGAGCCTGCTTCGGAACAAATCGGGCGAATTTATTTTTCGGCAGCACTTTCCGCTTTGTTCGCAGCGGTTTCTGTGCTTTCTGTTTTGTTCGGAAAGCGAACTTTTGCAAGCAGCGAGGTGTTTTTCATCAGCCACCAAAGTGCAATGAGCACCTGGAGAACCGCTGCAATGATATAAATGAGAGAAACGTTCGGAACGTTAAGCGAGATATCAACCGAAAGCGCAACACCCCAAACGATTCCGCAAACGGACAGATAACTGAAAATCGGCGGGTGCCAAAGCGCGGACAGCACGAGCGTCACGATGAACATCGCGGGGATTGCATAAATGAATGCAAGCCAAATTCGCGGAAGGTCGGGAAAGGCGACTTTGAATGCGAAAAAAACAACGGCCGCAACAAGCCACACCAGTCCGGCGGACATCAGCGTTATGATACTGCGCTTCAGCTTAGGAGCGGCACGGTGGCTCTTTCGATGCTTTTCAGTCAAAAGGTCGTTAACCGTTACGCCGAACAGTTCCGCAAGCATGACAAGAACAAAAATATCGGGAACACCGTCCGCTCTCTCCCATTTGGAGACGGATTTATCCGAATAGTGGATTTTTTCGGCAAGCTCCGCTTGGGTAAGGTTGCATTCACGCCGGTAGCGCACAATGTTTTCGGCAATGGTTTTTTTCACTTTTTCATCATCTCTAACTATCATAAGGCTATTTTACAACAACAAGCGAAAAAAAGCAACAGAAAATCAATTATAATGCGATATATAAATTTGCCAACAAAAGCAAACAAAAAAACACACTCTACTCACGGTAGAATGCGGTTTTTTGAACTCTACCGGCGGGAATCGGCAGCGTAGAATTTCATATGCGCGCAATAGGGTGCATTTCGGCGGGGAATATGATACAAAATAAACCGCGAAGCAAAGCAGGGACACCTGCCTTAGGCCGACATAAACGGAGGAGGCCGGTACGGAAAAAGAAAAGCGAAAGGAATCAGCAGAAACATGGAGAATCTCAGAGCGAATCATTTTGAGAGTCGGGACAGCGGACTCAATAAAAACGAATTTAACTTGTCCGCAAAATCCGGAAGGTCGGTCGGCAAGGGAAAGCTGTGCGCTGCCAAAATTATACGTGTTGTAACCGTGCCGCCGGTATTTGCGGCTCTGCTCACAACGATTCTTTATGTTGCAATGGGTGACGCTGCGTTTGCAAACAGGTTTCACTATGCGGAGGCTGTTTTTTCGCTCAGCCTTCTGCCTGTTGTTCCGTATGCGCTGTGCGCGGTGATTCCCGCATTGAAAAAGCGCGGAAGGAAGTTTGAAAGGACGGTTGCGCTCATTTTCTCGGTGACGGGTTACTTTATGGGTGCGGCATTTGCTTTTTTCGGCGGCGGAGTGCAGGTTGAAAAGGTTATGTTTGCAACATATCTCTGTTCCGGGCTGCTGCTGGCGATACTTTCCTTCATATTCAAATATCGCGCAAGCGGTCATGCCTGCGGTGTTGCGGGGCCTGTCGCAATGCTGACGGCGTATCTCGGTGCTGCTTTCCTGCCTGCTGCTTTGCTTTTGGTGCCGATCGGCATATCATCGGTTCGACTCGGACGGCACACTGTGCTTCAAGTCATAATCGGTTCGGCGGTTTCGGTTATTTCGTTTGGTGCAATGCATCTGCTTGTGCCTGCGCTCGGATTATAAAAAGACTGAATGCGTTAAAAATAATAAGATAGATGAAAAAGGAAGCTCCCCGCAAGGGGGGCTTCCCCCATTTGTTATGTGCAGTTCAAAACGGCGGAGACCCGCAGAATAAGTGATTTTGGAAATGCAGAAATGATGCTGCAAATGCGTTGAAGAAAGGGCTGCTGCCGCAAAAGAATAATAGCGATAACTGCATACAGCCGCAGGGGAAGCGGATGTATGAGGAGGGGCTTTTGCAGCAGCAGCTTCCCGAACGGAAGGCTCGGAGGAAGTGGTGTCCGCGCACTGCTGCTGATGCAGCATAGAGGTGAAAGAAATGAACCGTGACATGACAGCGGTGTGCGGACTGTTAGGTGCGATGTATCCGTGCCCTTTGCGATACATCGCGGGGCGAGATATCTGCGGCAATGTGTTGCCTGTGAACATATATTAACAGAATAAAATTTATTTTGCCGAATCTGCGCCCGAATTGCATTTTTTTGTCACAAAACGGACACAGGCGACACAAAGGAACATATATTAATGTTATATGTACTTTTTTATGTACAGCAGCAATAAAAAGCTGCACTTCATGCAGCATCGGAAAGCGGTGCTGCAAACAATGTTCAAAGAATTGCCCAAATTCAATTGTTGAAAAAGAAGTTCTGTTATGCTACAATGCAGACTGGACAGGAATAGAGTCGGCTTGCGCTTCAAAATGAGGAACAGCCGAACCGTGTTCCGAATGAGAACAAAAAGAAAAAGGAGTTAAACAATAACGAATGAAAAAAATTGCAACTGTCTTTATGGCAATCCTTCTTGCTGCCGCAATGCTGCTGCCGCAGGCAATGCTTGCGGATCAGGGCGCGGTGTTCACGATGAACGGCGCGGACAACGTTCCTGCCGGAGGCACCTTTGATGTTACGCTGAGCGTAAGCGGAGAATATGCAATCCACGCTGCTCACCTTTCCGTTGAATATGATCCCAATTCTCTCGAACTTGTCGGGCTTGAAGAGCTGGATGTTATGAAAAACCTTCGTTCCGGGAACAACCTTGTTATCCTTGATTACGAGACGCTTGCCTATCAGGGCAAAATCAAGCTCGGAATCGGTATGCCGACCGATGCGATGAACGCGAAAGGTGATATCTTCAAAATGACCTTTAAGGTCAAAGACGGCGTTGCGGTGAATCAGCAAATCGTTATGATCGTAAACGAATTTGTGAATGCACCCGTCGGCGGCGAATCCACTCCGCAGGCGTTCACGACCCATAACGCGATAATCACGATCAGCGGAGCAAAGGACCCCGAGGGCGGATTTAACCGCGGAGAAGAGGCTGTCGGAGACAACAAGACATCGGCGCCGAACTATCAGCCCACCGAAACAAAACAGCCCGCCGAAAGCGGCGACCCGACCGGCAGCACCACGCCCGAACCCGGTGCGGACAGCACCAAAGCTCCCGACACAAAACCCAATGACAACACTAAGACGCCTTCAAACAGCGGCGGAGAAAAAACACCCGTCAAAGTTTGGCCGTTCATTGCTGCGGGCGGCGTAGTTGTTCTCGGCGCAGCGGCAGGCGTTGCAGTCGCTCTCTCTAAAAAGAAAAAGAACAACGAAGACAACTGAACGGTTTAAGCCTTAAATCGGGCTGAATAAATGCCTTGACCGGTGTTTGTGCGGCAGCTGCCGGCAAACAGGCAGACAAAACGGGAGCGTCGGAGCAATTCCGACCTCCCATACGGGCCGGTTGTTAATTATTATTTATTATTTGAAATGCCGAATGAAAACGGCGGTGAGATTAAACACTTTTTAAATACTCTTTCTTATCCTTAAATGAAAGGCAGAAGAAATCATATGAAAAGAATTTTTGCGGTCTTTACAGCTTTGCTCATACTCTGTTCGGGATTTTATGCCAATGCAGAAAGAAACGGCAGTTCATCGTCCAAAATCGGAGAAAACGTTTCGGGCTTTGTTTCCGAAACGATTCACGGAGAAAACATTAACGGAGCAGTTTTTGCTCAAAAAAAGATAACGGTTCTGCACTATTTTTCAACTTGGAGTGCCGTATGCATAAACGAGATGGAATATATGCAGACGGCGGCGGACGGTTTCCCCGATGACATCGGGGTCTACGGCTTGCTTTATGAGGATGCAACAAGCACTCCGGAGGCATGCGCCGAGCTTATGGAAAGCGCGGGGTACACTTACGATTGCATTCGCCTTGATTCGGTGCTGGGTGCACTTGTTTCGGAATATAACATGATTCCGCAAACGTTTATTGTAAATAATCAGGGAGTTGTGGTAGAACATTTTGTCGGCGAATTTGAAAATTACAGGCAACTTGAACAAAGAATCGAACATTGGCTCGGTTATTCCGAACAAAACTGTACCATAACGTTTATCGACGGCCTGACGGATGAAATAATTTCGCAGGCAAACATTCCCGTCGGCGGTTCGGCTGTTCCCCCGATTCCGCCCGAACACGAGGGTTATGAGTTCCTGATGTGGGAAGGGATATATCAGAATGTTCAACATTCGGGGAATGTCTATGCGCGATATGAGGCAGTTGAGCCGATCACACGCCCGGGAGATGTTGATATGGACGGAATTGTTTCGATCGCCGATGCACTGGTGACGGCGCGCGTTGCGCTCGAACTTATTGAACACGACGGCGTTGCGCAGTACGGAGATTTGGATAACGACGGAAGAATAACAATTGCCGATGCGCTGCTGATTGCACGAATTGCAATAGGCGTTGCGTGATAAGAGCTTACGAGCGACAGGGAGAAAACGATGTTTGTTATAGTCGGGCTGGGCAACCCGGGCAGGGAATACGCCAAAACGCGTCACAATGTCGGGTTTATGACGATCGATAAAATAGCGGAAAGGCTGAATATTTCCGTAAACAAAAAGGGGTTCCGTTCCGTGTACGGCGAGGGGCGGCTCGGCGGCACGCGCGTTGTGCTTGCAAAACCGGAAACATTTATGAACAATTCCGGATGGGCAGTGGGCGATCTTTTGAAATGGTACAAACCGCAGCATGATGAACTTATCGTAATATATGATGACATAGATCTGCCCTGCGGCGCGCTCAGAATCCGCATGAACGGTTCGGCGGGAACGCATAACGGAATGCGAAGCATTGAAAGCCTGATTGGGTTTGAAGACTTTCCGCGAATCAGGGTCGGAATCGGAAAGCCTGCACACGGACTTATCGACCATGTTCTCGGTGTTCCGAACGACGAAGAAGCAAAGCTTATTGACGGTGCAATGATGCAGGCGGCGGAGGCGGCAGAGCTTATCATTGCCGGAAAGCCCGAAGAAGCGCAAACAAGATTCAACTATAAGCCGCCCAAAAAACAAAAGGCGGAACGCGGTATGCAGTCCGCAAAATTCCGTTATGTTCCGCAGAGGGAGCTTTCCGCATTTTCAAAGTGTGAGGAAGTGTTCTTTGAAAACACGGACATGGACCCGAATGCCGTTAATGCGCCGGATTATCCTTTCGGTATTGAACAGATTAAGGATGCGGAAGCGCGGCTTGTGCGTTTTGCGCCGCTTATTGAGAAAGCATTCCCCGAAACGGCGCCGCGGCACGGTATAATCGAATCCGAACTTAAAGCGGTTCCGAATTATCAAAAGCAGCTTTTGAAGCGCGGCGGCTGTTCGGAAGCCGTTCCGGCGGGCAGCCTGTTTATAAAAGCGGATTCGGAACTGCCGGTCGCAGGTTCGGTGAAAGCGCGCGGCGGTATTTACGAAGTGCTGAAGCATACCGAAAAGCTTGCGCTTGAGCACGGACTTATAACAACCGACTCTGACTATTCGACCCTGCTTGAAAAGCGTGAGTTCTTTTCGAAATACAAAATTCAGGTCGGCTCAACGGGGAACCTCGGGCTGAGCATAGGCATTGCAAGCGCTGCACTCGGTTATGATGTTGCAGTTCATATGAGCGCGGATGCAAAACAGTGGAAAAAGGATCTGCTGCGCGAAAAGGGTGTTAACGTTATTGAATATCAAACGGACTATTCCGAGGCTGTGCGGCAGGGCAGGAAACTTTCCGATGCGGACCCGACGAGCTACTTTATTGATGACGAGAATTCGGTCGATCTTTTCATGGGCTATGCAGTTGCCGCATTGCGGCTGCGAACTCAGCTTTCGGCGCACGGAGTGAGCGTTGATGCCGAACACCCGCTGTTTGTGTATTTGCCCTGCGGAGTCGGCGGCGCGCCCGGCGGGATCACGTTCGGACTTAAAAAACTGTTCGGTGATGCCGTGCATTGCTTCTTTGTTGAACCCGTGAACGCACCATGCATGCTTGCGGCATTTGCCAAGGGCGAATGCGTTCCGGTTGCGGAGTTTGGGCTGAGCGGCAAAACTCAGGCGGACGGGCTTGCCGTGGGCTGCGCCTCAAAGCTTGTTTTCGAAGCGATGCGCAAAACCTTGGACGGCGAGTTCACCGTTTCGGACGGCAGACTTTTGCCGCTGCTGCGGCTGCTGAACGGTTCGGAAGGCATTTTTGTTGAACCTTCCGCTGCAATATCCGCCGCCGCATACATGGGCATGATGGGCGAAAGCTGCACGGACTACCTGAAAAAATACGGACTTGACGAAAAAATGAGCAGAGCTGCGCATATTCTTTGGGCAACGGGCGGCGGACTTGTGCCGGAGACGGAGCGAAATGAGTTGTGCGGAACCGGGGCGAAACGCTGAATACCGGTGCCGACGCAATAACAGCCGCAGCCATTGCGGCATATATTCAAACCTTGATAAATTTTAATACAGGAAGAATTCCGCCCGATGCTTAAACGGCGTGCGGGTGAAAATCAAATTTATAAACAATTGAGGAGAGCCGGATAAAAATGACGGGTACTCACTCATTTTCTGCGGAGGGTAAAAATTATGTCAAAATATTTCGGCACGGACGGATTCAGAGGCGAAGCAAACAAAGCGCTCAATGTTGAACATGCCTACAAAATCGGCCGTTTTTTGGGTGCATACTACGGACGGGAGCATAAATGTTCCGTTGTTATCGGCAAGGACACAAGGCGTTCGGGTTATATGTTCGAATGCGCATTGACGGCGGGACTGACGGCGAGCGGCGCGGATGCGTACCTTATGCATGTTACAACAACGCCGAGCGTTTCGTACATCACGCGCACCGATGATTTTGATTGCGGCATCATGATAAGCGCAAGCCATAATCCCTATTTCGACAACGGTATTAAGCTGCTGAACGGGGACGGCGAAAAGATGGAGCAATACGTTATCGATGAAATTGAGCGTTATCTCGACGGCAAAGGTGCGGAGATTCCGTTTGCGACCGGAAGTGATATCGGAAAAGCCGTTGACTATGCGGCGGGACGCAACCGCTATATCGGTTATCTTATCAGCCTTGCAACCCACTCCTATAAGGGTATGCGCATCGGCCTTGACTGCGCAAACGGAAGCACGTGGATGATGGCAAAGAGCATTTTTGAAACTCTCGGCGCGGAAACGGTCGTTATCGGCAATCAGCCGAACGGGCTGAACATCAACAACGACTGCGGCTCGACTCATATCGAGGGGCTGCGCAGGCTTGTGACTGAAAACAAACTCGATGTGGGCTTTGCGTTTGACGGCGATGCGGACAGGTGCATTGCGGTCGATGAAACAGGCAGAGTGATTGACGGCGATCTTATCCTTTATATTTACGGAAAGTACATGAAGGACAGAGAAAAACTTGCCAACAACACCGTTGTAACAACCGTGATGTCCAACTTCGGACTTTATCGCGCATTTGACCGTGCCGGTATCAACTACGAAAAAACGGATGTGGGCGACAAATATGTTTACGAATGCATGAGGAAAAACGGGCATTTGCTCGGCGGCGAACAATCGGGGCATATCATTTTCAGCAAATATGCCGCAACGGGTGACGGACTTTTGACGGCGATAAAGCTTATGCAGGCGATGCTTGCAAACAAACAGCCGCTTTCCGTGCTTGCTGCTCCGGTGAAGATTTATCCGCAGCTGCTTGTGAATGTGCGCGTTTCGGATAAGGAGGCGGTGCTGAACAACGATGTCGTCAAAGGCAGTGTGCGTGAAGCGGAGGAGGCTCTGGGCGACAACGGCAGGGTGCTTTTGCGCAAGAGCGGAACGGAGCCTGTTATTCGCGTCATGGCGGAGGCACAGACAACGGAAGAATGCCGCAAGGTTGTTGACGGCATAGTCGACGCAATAAAGCGTGAGGGCCTTGCACAGCAAAAATGAGCGGCCTTGCCGTTCGGCGGGGCAATGCTTTAAAACGGTTTGATACTTTGAATTTGGAAGGCAAAAAATGTATAAAACAAATGAACTTTTTGATCTGTCCAAAACTCGTGCGGCGGATCTTCTGCGCGAATGCGAATATCCGTGGCAGGCGTTGGACAAAATCGGCGAAACAATTCTAAAAATCGGTGCGGCCCTTTCGTCGGAGGAATTCTCTCACCCTAAGGAAGACGTTTGGATCGCGAAGGATGCAGTCGTTTACCCCACGGCATGGATTAACGGTCCGTGCATAATTGACAGCGGTGCGGAAGTGCGGCACGGTGCTTTTATCCGCGGCAATGCGCTTGTCGGAAAAAACTGCGTTGTCGGCAATTCGGTGGAGCTGAAAAATGTTATTCTTTTCGACAATGTTCAGACTCCGCATTATAACTATGTCGGGGACTCGATTCTTGGATATAAAGCGCATATGGGCGCAGGCTCGATAACATCCAATGTCAAGAGCGACAAGACTCACGTTGTGATTAAATCCGCCGAAAAAAGCATTGAAACCGGGCGGAAAAAAGTCGGAGCAATGCTCGGAGATTTTGTTGAAGTGGGCTGCAACAGCGTGCTGAATCCGGGAACGGTCATCGGTCGGCACAGCAATGTCTACCCCGTTTCCTGCGTTCGCGGGGTTGTGCCGGAAAACTCGATTTTCAAAACCGGCGGCATTATTGTTAAAAAAAGCGGAACATTCGCTGATTGATTTGAAAGCGTCCCGAGGAGGCACGGCATGAAAAAACAGCATTTGCCGATTGAATGCGCTGAGAACGGAAGAAAAGCGGGGCGGCAGGTTTTATTAAAGCTGCTTATAATGATTGTCTGTGCCGCAGCGGTGTTCGGCTTGTTCGGCGGCTGCGGAGGGAGCGGAGAAAATAATCCCACGGACGCGCCTACCCCTGCGCAAACGATTCGGCCGACGGCTGCTGCCGTGCCGACGGAAACGCCGATGCCGACGCGTGCACCGCTTGTTTACAGCCCGGATTATCATAAGACAACGCCGCTGATGACAAAACTTGTCGGCGAACAGGCGATTAAAGCCGCCCGAATGGTCGTAGATGCGTTTCTGAAAGGAGAAACAAGCGTGAAATTCGGGTTCGACAGCTATGAGCAAACGTTTGCAATGAATACGGTTTTTGCCGTCAACAGGATGTGCCCGCTGTTCACCGCATTTGCACTTTGCAATGATTATCGGGATTTTGATGCTTCAACGGGCGTGTTGAAATGGAAAATAATCAACGTTGAGCCAAACGAACTTGACGAAAAACTGCAAAAATTTGAAACAACCGCAATCGACTTCATGTCCGTGCTTCGCGAGGGCGATAACGAAACCGAGCGTGCGCTTTTGCTGTATTCAAGGCTGACCGCATATGCGCAATACGACTATGAAGCATATGAAAACCCGCAGAACCTTACCGAGGACGAATACATCTATCGAACGTCCGCTTATTCCGTTATGTGTGACGGAATGGGCATATGCTATTCGTTTGCGGAGGCAATGACCTTCCTTTGCGCGCAGGCGGATATTGACTGCATTGAAGTCAACTGCATCAACGATTCCATTGCACATCAGTGGAACTTGATAAAACTGGACGGAGAATACTATTATTGCGATGCAACTTGGGATGTGGGCGGAACTTTCAATTACTTCGGAATGACAACCGATGAACGCGTAAAGGATTCCGGCGGGATAAAGGCAGAGGATATGCGCTCGCTGTCCGTTTCTCCCGAGGAGCTTCTCGATGGGGTTGTTCCCTCCGATACCCGTTTTGCCGTGCTGCGCGAACATGTCACTTCAATGCCTGTCACCGTTGAAATAGACAGAGCGAACGACAGGGCGGTTTTTACTGTCGGAAATGAGAAATACAGCATTTCGTGCGGAAATTAAGCCGCAATATAAGCGCTGTTGAATACCAACGAAGAAAAATATAAACGGCAGCGAACCGAGTCAAGGCCTTCGGCAAATGAAAGCTTTGGCTCGGTTCGCTTTTTAACCGCGCATCACCAATCACGCGGCAGGCTACCCTTCCCCCCTCGCCTGAAGGATCCTTTTTTCAAGGAAGGCGATGCAATAATACATCAAAGCGGCAAGTATGCAGAGGATCACTATTGACGTCATAACAAGATCCAATTGAAACACCTGACCGCCGTAAACGATAAGATAGCCGAGACCGGATTTGGACACGAGGTATTCGCCGACGATGACGCCGACCCAGCTCATTCCGACGCTCAGTTTCAGCGCACCGATAATTGTCGGCACGGAAGCGGGCAGAATCACTTTCAAAAAGGTCTGCATTTTGTTTGCACCGAGGGTGCGCATAAGGAGCTGCTTTTCGGCAGATATTTCATTGAAACCTGCCAGCACCGTCATTATTGTTACGATTGTTGAAATCAGCAGTGCCATCACGATTATCGCTTCCATGCCTGCGCCGACCCAAACGATTATTATCGGACCGAGCGCAATTTTCGGCAATGCGTTCAACACCACCATATACGGGTCAAGAATGCGGGAGAGAGTTTTGCTCCACCACATCAGCACTGCAATAAGTGTTCCGACCAGTGTTCCCACAGTGAACCCGGCGATTGTTTCAAGCATTGTGACGCCGATATGAACAAACAACTCCCCGCTTGCATTCAGGCGGGCGAGCGTTTTTAAAACACGCAGCGGTGCAGACACAATGAAAGTGTTCACGATGCCGAGATCCCCGAAAAGCTGCCAAAGCCCGATGAATGCAACTAAAATTGCCAGCTGCATTGCAATGATAAAGCGGTTGTGCCGCTTCAGCCGTCGAAGATAAGCCACATGTTCGTCGGACACTGCGGGCAGCGGCGCCGAAGGTTTTTCCGCTGCATGAGGTTTTAATTTCGAACTCTTTATATCTTTCCTCGTTCTTTTCACGGTTCAAACTCCTTTCTGCGTATTCGCATTTTCCGTCGGCATCAGCTGCTGCCGCTCTCCCGCAAGGCGGAATTCCGACCAGACAGCGTCATAGTATTCTCTGAAAAGCGGGTTTGACCGCCGTTCAAGCGGCGTGTCGCTGCCCATGTTGATTTCCACCTGTTTGCGGATTCGTGCGGGGCGTTCGCTCAGGATTATTACCCTGTCGCTCATGCAGATGGCTTCCGAAATGTCGTGAGTTACAAGCACGGCAGTGTACCCTCCGCGCTTGATGATCGAATGAACTTCATCCGCAAGCAGAAGCCTTTGCTGATAATCCAATGCGGAAAAAGGTTCGTCCAGCAGCAGCAGCTCCGGCGAAAAAGCAAGCGTGCGTATAAGTGCGGCTTTCTGCTTCATTCCTCCCGAAAGCTGACGCGGATAATAATCCTTAAACGCTCCCAATCCGTAACGGTCCAGCAGCTCCGCAGCGTAAGCATGTGTTTCGGCATTCAGTCTTTTTTTGACTTCCAACCCAAGCAGGGCATTCTGTTCAATTGTGCGCCAATCAAAAAGATGATCGCGCTGAAGCATGTAGCCCGTGCTGTTTGCACGCGGATCGGGCGGTGCGCCGAGAACCTCCGCCTTGCCGGAGCTCGGCTGCAATATGCCCGCAAAAATGGACAGAAGGCTCGTTTTGCCGCAGCCGGAAGGCCCGACTATCGAAACAAACTCCCCCTTGTGAACGGATAAACTTATACCCCCCACCGCCTCGGTTTCGCCGCGCGGCTCGTGATATATTAAATGCACATCGTCAAGCTGTGCGATAATGCTGTTCATAATACCCCTCCGGAATCATTAATACAGTCAGCGGCACTCCGAACAACCCTGAATCGGAGCGGCCTTGAAATTGCGCTGGATAATTCACTTACAGCACCAGTGTATTCAAATGGGGACAAAGCTGTGACCGAAATCGGATATGTCAATGCCGGCTTGGACCGCTGCTTCGGGAAATGTGCGCAGCAAAGGCATGGGAACGCTGCCGAGGAATGCAATTTCCGATGCGGCAAAAGCTTCCGGCGCACGAATGAGCGTTCTTGAAACACAGTCCTGCAATGAAAATGCAATTGCATTCTACCGAAAGAACGGATTCGAGATTATCGGATTCGATTTGTATTCCTATCAGAACACCGATCCGGAGCGGCACGAAATTCGGATTGAAATGGGAAAAATACAGAAATGATGCCGGTTGAGGTTTGTGTTTGAAACAAAATGTTTGTTGGCGGCTTTCGTGCGGCAGGCTGCCGGCGAAAAAAATTTCCCGCCGGCAGCTCGCTTTATAATTTGTCCGCGAAAACCTCAGCCTATTCGAATAATCTTTTCGACGGCTTCGAGCCATGTTTTTCCGTTTGAAAGGCGGACATCAAGCGAACACACTTCAACGGTATAGACATTTTGCGTTGCGGAGGACTGCACGGGGGCGAATTTGCCCGCCGCGCTCAGGCAGAGCAGGTCATTGCCGTCGGAGCCGTAATAAATCATAACGTGTCCGGGAAAGAAAAGAATGACACCCGCAGGCTGACTCAGGATTGTCTCACGCTTCGCTTCCGCCGAAAGGGAAGAAACATCCGCTGCGTATTTTTCGGGAAGTTTGGCAAGGTCGGATGTGTTGCGCGGCAGCATTATGCCGAAACAGCGGTAGATTTCCATAACAAGCGCGGAACAGTCCCGTGCGTCGAGCATTCCGCCCCAACCGTAAATTTCTCCGCGCGTTTTGTCCGCAAGCCGAATCACATTGCTGTATGTAAACGGCAGATATCCGATATGAACATCCCTTGAAATCGGAACAAGAGCTTCAATGAATTTCAGGCTCCCGTCCGCTGCGCGGGAGGGAACGTTCACAATATAGTTATCATATGACATTCTTCCGCGAACGGATTTGACCGTTCCGGGCTTTTCCGCAAGCGAAAGCCGCATTCCCATCGTTAATTCAAGCTCCGAAACCAACGGTTCGTACGGATCGCGGCAAAGACGGAAACTGCTGCCCGTTACAACAAGGAAATCGTTTTCGGGCGCAAGCAGAGCTTGCCATTGTTTAAAGCTGCTGCACAGCGCAACGCTGTCGGAGTTTATCCAACCGACATAAAAATATGCTGCAACGAAAAGAAATTTACCGTCGGCACTTTCATGCAGCACGGCGAGAGGCTCGTTTTGCAGAACAACGGATTCCTGAAGAGTGTCACCGAAGCGGTCGTTGGGCTTTGAAGTTACGCGCTGCGCAAACGGAACGGAGCGAAGGTCGCTGCGCTGCACACAGAAACCGAAGCGTACATCTGAATTATTCCGAACGGCATCCAATGCACGGTTGTTCAGAATCTCATTCCGCTGCTGAGCGGAAAGCGGCGTTTGCCCGACATAGCCGTTTGCGGAGGGCAGATTTCCCCGTGCGATAAGAGCCTTCAGCCGTTTGGCTGAAATTCCGTTTTTAAACGAAGCAAGGTCAAACAACCCTGCCGATTCGCCCGGGAACTGCAAAAATGCAGCGTTCATTGCGGAAATCTGCTCCGCTGTCAGAACGGTTTCACTGTCATTATCATGATTCGGCGCATCCGTAATTGCGGGAGCGGTACACGTCGGGAATTCGGAAACCGCCCCTGTCGGGATGGGTGCCGGCGTGATTTGCGGAGTATTTTTCGGCAGGGGAGTTTCCTGCGCACTGCCGCTCGTGCATCCGCAGACAAGGCTGCATACCGCAGCGATAAAAACAATGATTCTGCTGAAAAAAATATTCGTTCTGTTCATTTAATTCTCCGTTCCTGTGCAGAGTTTGCTCCGCGCGGTTATTTTTTGCGTGAAGGCAGTTGCTGAAGCTTTTCAACAAAAGCCTCTGTGCGATCGTAGTTAAGAGAATAATAAATGCGTTTTCCGCTCGTGTCAAGCTTTATCATACACTCACAATCAGTACGTTATGTTATGTTATTATGATAAAACAGAGAGGCAGCAAAAAGCATGAGGAAGAGAAACCGTGTGATATGGTTATAATGCCCAAAACATTAGACGCTCATTCTCATCAACGTGATTTTGTGTGCTGAGTGTAACCAATCATTGAAGCCGGAACAGTTTTTGACTTTTTTGCGGCATAATTGCAGTCGCGGAAAAATCGTGATATAATACACGGGTTGTATTGCGAGGTAGCGGGCTTGAATTTCGTTTTTTTCGGCAAAACCGATGAGGGACGCGAACTGCGGAGGCTGTTTTTGTTCAGCTTTGCCGTGGCTTTTCTTGTCATAACCGTTTGCAGCCGCTCTTCCTTCCTCTATCCCATCAACGATTGGGTGGATTCCCAGTGCTTTTTCACGACAGGGCGCGCAATGTTCAACGGTTCGGTGCTTTATCGCGATATTTATGAGCAAAAAGGTCCGCTGCTTTATTTTGTTCACGGGCTTGCGGGGCTTGTTTCGGAAACGAATTTTATCGGTGTTTATCTGGTTGAAATAATATGTGCGGGTTTTTTCCTGTACTTTGCGGCAAGGTTCATGCGGCTTTGGGTCGGGGAAAAACAGGTTTATTTTCTTCTTCCCGCCGCCGCTGCGCTTATTTATTCCTGCACGGCATTCAAATACGGCGACAGTGCGGAGGAACTTTGCCTGCCGCTTTTGATGCACAGCCTTTTTCTTACCGTTCGGGCGGTCAAAGCGGATGTGCCGCTCACTGCCGCACAAAAATTTGCGCTCGGCTGTGCCGGAGGCTGCGTCCTTTGGATAAAGTTCACAATGCTCGGCTTCTATATCGGGCTTGCGCTGATGTTTTTCATAGATGCGGCACGGCGGCACAGGCTGCACGGTCACGGGATTTTGCGCGTGGCGGGAAGCTTTTTGACCGCATTTCTCGGCGTTGCCGCGGTCAGTCTGCCGGTGTTTGCGTATTTTGCGTTCAACGGTGCACTTCGGGATTGTTGGCTGGCATATTTCTACAACAACATATTTGTTTATTCAACGGAAGGTTTTTCAAAGACAGGAATTCTTAAAACTCTTTGGAAGCTGCTTTTTAACATCGGCAAGGCTTTTGTGACGAATCCGCAGGTTTTGATTTTTGCTCCGCTCGGCATGATTTGGGACAGGCGCAGCCCCGAAAACGCATATATGCTTTCCTGTTTTCTGTTCACGGCCTTTTTCGTTTATATAGGCGGGCGCGCCTATCCGTATTATGCATTTATTCTGACGGTCTTTTCAATATATGGCTTTGCGATGCTGCCCGATGTTTTGAAAAAAATGCGCAAAGTCCGCAAAAAACGCGGTTTATCCGCACAGCGTGAAAAAAAGGCGGCTCTTTCCGATTTTGCAAAAACAAAGCGGGGGTTCCGCTGCGCCGTTGGGTTCTTCCTTGTGTTCTGCACGGCTTTTGCACTGCTTGCAACTCCTAACAGATATCTGATGTCATATAAAAAAGAAGAGCTCCCGCAGTATAAATTTGCCGAAAAAATAGAGCAATCCGGGATTGAAAATCCGACCTTGCTGAACTACGGCTTTTTGGACGGCGGTTTTTATACCGCAAGCGGAATCCTGCCGAACTGCAAATTTTTCTGCACGCTGAATATTCCGCTCACAGAGATGAACCGCGAACAGCGCGAGGCGGTGCGGATGGGCAAAGTTGAATTTGTTGTTACAAGGGATAAAACACTTTCCACATATAACTATCGGCTTATAAGCAAGGAAAAGTTCTACCTTGAAGGAAAGGTTCGGGTGTATTATCTTTACGAGCTTATTCCGCCGGACGAGCGGCACACCCCGCCGCAGCTTGCGCCCGTGCCGACATACGGAAAACCCTGAGAGAAGAACCCGATTTTATCGCTTCGGTGAATTTTCTTCGGTCAACTCGTTGACAGTCCTTTGCGGACGTGCTATAATTACAGTCAGCGACATAAAATTCGGAGGATTTGCGATATGAAGCACATCAATACCATTAAGACCCGCGATCTTTGCGAGAGTGCCAAGAACGGCGGCTGCGGCGAATGCCAGACTTCCTGTCAGTCTGCCTGCAAGACCAGCTGCGGCATTGCAAACCAGGCTTGCGAAAACAAGGACAAATAAGCTTTACGGGTTAAAAAGCGATGATGCCCGATGTATCGGGAGCGTTGCTTTGTTCAAAGTTTCTTAAACCGAGGTGCCGCCCTTTCGGGGCGGCATTTTTGGCATTATGGCATTTTTGACATTATAATAAGCTTGCATAAATGCAGCACTGAAGGTAAGTCTCCTATGATTCATCAATATAAACTCGGCGGTTACAACATTGTTTTGGACGTTTGCTCAGGCGCGGTCCATGTCGTTGACGATATCGCCTATGACCTTATCGCGGGATACGAATCAAAAACCCGCGACGAACTTATTTCGGAAATTGCCGAAAAATACTGCGGCACCGAATGCGGAAGCACGGCCGATGCCGTGACAATTTCCGATATTTATGAATGCTATGACCAAATAACCGAACTTAAAAATTCGGGCAAGCTCTTCGTTGAGGATACGTTTGAACCGATGGCGGGTGCGCTGAAAGCCGCAACATCCGGCGTTGTTAAGGCTTTGTGCCTGCATATTGCGCATACCTGCAATCTCAATTGCTCCTATTGCTTTGCAAGCCAAGGGAAATACCACGGCGAACGCGCATTGATGAGCTTTGATGTCGGTAAACGCGCGTTGGATTTTTTGGTTGAAAACTCCGGTTCGCGCCGCAACCTTGAGGTTGACTTTTTCGGCGGTGAGCCGCTGATGAATTTTGATGTTGTGAAGCAGCTTGTTGAATACGCACGCAGCATTGAAAAGCAGGCGGGCAAGAACTTTCGTTTTACGCTCACGACCAACGGAATGCTTATTGACGATGATGTTATCGATTTTGCAAATCGGGAGATGAGCAACGTCGTTCTGAGCCTTGACGGACGGAAGGAAGTTCACGACAGGTATCGCGTGGACTATGCGGGCAAGGGCAGCTGGGAAACCATCGTTCCGAAGTTCCAAAAGCTTGTTGAAGCGCGCAAGGGCAAGGGGTATTATATGCGCGGCACGTTTACTCACGCAAACCCCGATTTTCTGGAGGACATAAAGGTGATGCTCGATCTCGGCTTTTCCGAATTGAGCATGGAACCCGTTGTGACAGGTGCGGGCGACCCCGCCGCGCTTACCGAACAGGATAAGCCGACAGTGTTCGAACAATACGAACAACTTGCCGAACTTATGCTCAAGCGCGATGACGAGGGCAAGCCGTTCACGTTCTATCACTATATGATCGACCTTGCGGGCGGCCCGTGCATATATAAGCGCATATCGGGCTGCGGTTCCGGCACGGAATACATGGCGGTCACTCCGTGGGGCGATCTGTACCCCTGTCATCAATTTGTCGGGGATGATAAATTCCTGCTCGGAAACATTTGGACGGGCGTTACAAACACCGCCGTGCGCGATGAATTCGCCGCCTGCAATGTTTATGCGCGCAAGGAGTGCCGCGACTGCTGGGCAAGGCTCTATTGCTCCGGCGGCTGTGCCGCAAATGCGTATCATTCCACGGGTTCCGTTCGCGGCATTTATGAATACGGCTGCGACCTGTTCCGCAAAAGGATGGAATGCGCGCTGATGGTTGCCGTTGCACGCGAGATCAAGGCAGCGGAATCCGATGAAGCAAATGCACCCGCGTGATTTTGTCCGCGTGGTGCCTGCTTAAAACGCTTTATCAATGAAAACACCGATATGTGATTTTGTAAATAATTACGCAAAGAGCGATGCCGCACGGCTGCATATGCCCGGACATAAGGGTGTTTCTGTTCTTGGCTGCGAAAGTCTTGATATAACCGAAATTACGGGTGCGGACGAGCTTTTTGCACCTGACGGCATAATTGCGGAGAGCGAAAGAAATGCAAGCCGCCTGTTCGGAGCCGATACATTCTATTCGGCGGGCGGGTCAACGCTTTGCATACAGGTAATGCTGTATCTGCTTGCGGCCGATTTTTGCGAACGGCGGAACGGCGAAACGTGCAGGTTCGATTTACCCGATGAACCGAATGCTTCGCCGCTCATCCTTGCAGGAAGAAATGCGCACAAGGCGTTTGTGAATGCCGCTGCGCTGCTCGGCATTCAGCCCGTGTGGCTCCGCCCTGCGGCCGGAGGGACATATCACAGCTGCCTCATCACTCCGCTCGATGTTCGCGCTGCGCTTGCGGCCTGCCCGCGCCGTCCTGCGGCGGTCTATGTCACAAGCCCGGATTATCTCGGAAATGTTCTTGATATTGCAGGTATTGCCCGCGAATGCCATACTGCCGGTGTTCCGCTTGCGGTGGATAATGCGCACGGCGCATACCTTCGATTTTTGCCGAAAGGCGGAGCCGAGCAGCGCGATTTTTCGGCATTTCCGCTGCATCCGACGGAAGCCGGTGCGGATATTTGCTGCGATTCGGCGCATAAAACTTTGCCCGTGCTGACGGGCGGCGCATACCTGCATATTTCCCGAAATGCGCCGAAAGGCATGACGGAAAAAGCAAAAGCGGCCTTTTCGGTGTTTGGGTCAAGCAGCCCATCATATTTGATTTTGCAGTCCCTTGACGCATTTAACGCATCGGCGGAGAAATTTTGCGCCGAGCTTGCGGGTTTTCTTCAACAGGCTGCGGAGCTTAAAGAGAAACTGACTTTACACGGTTTCAATGTGTTTGAATCCGAACCGCTGAAACTCACGCTTCGCCCGAAACCGTTTGGCTATACCGGTGCGGATTTGGCTCATATGCTGGAAAATGACGGCGTATTTTCGGAGTTTTTTGACGATGATTTTATAGTCTTTATGCTGTCGCCGCTGCTTCCCGCCGCACATTTCAAAAGGTTGAGCAACGCACTTTTGAATATTCCGAAAAAGCCGAAAATTGTATCGGAACCGCCGAAAATTCCGTTTCCGCCCGCCGCGGTTTCCCCGCGCGAAGCTCTGCTGAGCCCGTCCGAGCTGCTGCCTGCGGAGGATTGCCTCGGCAGGATCTGCTCAATTTCCACCGTCGGCTGCCCTCCCGCAATTCCTCCGGTCATGCCGGGTGAGGTTATAACGCGCGAGGTTTTGGAGTGCTTCAAATACTACGGCGTCGGAACATGCCGTGTCGTTAGATAAGCGTTATTTCTCGGGAAATAAATTGTTTCGGGAAAGTTTTTGACGGAAAGTGGCTTTTCGGCGGCATTTCCCGGGAAATATTGAAACTATTCGTATTCGTGCGGTTGCATGATTAAAACTCGGCTGATATAATTAGTAACATGAACGCAACAGAACTTGTACACAGCATTATAAACGGCCACATCGGGGCAGGCGCGTTCTGCATCGATGCAACGGCGGGCCGCGGACGTGACACGGCATATTTATGCGAACTTGTCGGTCCCTGCGGGCGCGTCATTGCCTTTGATATTCAGCAGGAAGCGGTGGACAGCACAAACGCTCTGCTTGCCGCACGCGGATTGCGGGCGGAGGTTCACCTTGATTCCCATTCGAATATGGCGAATTATGCCGAACCGGAGACGGTGGACTGCATTGTTTTCAACCTTGGTTGGCTGCCCGGGGGCGACCACAGAATTTTTACCCATGCGGACACGAGCTTTGCCGCAATTTCGGCGGGGCTTGAACTGCTGAAAAAGGGCGGATTGATGTGTGTAACCATCTACCACGGAGGGGCGACGGGATTCGAGGAACGGGACACGCTGCTTGAGCTGCTTCGCGAAATCGACAGCGACAGGTTTCAGGTTATTTCAACTTTTTTTCACAATTGGAAAAAGGAACCTCCGATTCCGATTTTTATTTATAAATACACGGACAGCGAGCGGGATTGATGCAGAACGGAAAAATGCAGAACGGAAAATTTGAATTGATAACGACCTGCGGCAATGCGCGAAGGGGCAGGATGCACACGGTTCACGGCGAAATTGAAACTCCCGTTTTCATGAACGTCGGCACTGCGGCTGCAATTCGCGGCGGAGCGGGAACGGATGATCTGCGCCGAATCGGCTGTCAGGTGGAGCTTTCCAACACATATCACCTGCATATTCGTCCGGGAGATGAGCTTATACGCAAGCTCGGCGGTCTGCACAAATTCATGAATTGGGATGCACCGATTTTGACGGACAGCGGCGGTTTTCAGGTATTTTCGCTTGCACACAGGCGAAAAATCCGTGAGGAAGGCGTGAGCTTTGTTTCATATATCGATGGGAAGAAGATTTTCATGGGCCCGGAGGAATCCATGCGTATCCAATCCAATCTTGCGTCAACGATCGCAATGGCATTTGACGAATGCATTCAGAATCCTGCACCGCGGGGATACGTTGAAAATTCAATTGAACGCACCACGCGCTGGCTCCATCGCTGCCGTGCCGAATTGGACAGGCTCAACGCGCTTGAGGACACGCTCAACCCGAATCAACTGCTGTTTGCAATCAATCAAGGCGGAACATATTCGGATCTTCGCATTCGTCACATGCGGCAGATCGCGCAGGTTCCCGCTGCGGGTTATGCGATAGGCGGACTTGCCGTCGGCGAAACTGCCGATGAAATGTACGATATAATTGAAGCAGTTGAACCGTACATGCCAAAAGACAAGCCGCGCTACTTAATGGGCGTCGGCACACCGCTGAACATCCTTGAGGCTGTTCATCGCGGGGTGGATTTTTTTGACTGTGTGCTGCC
>OMNT01001107.1_pt1 | contig 26213 bp, 18 predicted proteins | sample 1672551 | NCBI WGS metagenome assembly OMNT01 (sample SAMEA3136698, study PRJEB25190) | human gut metagenome | reverse complement strand
CGGGGTCAGGCCGCCCAGCGCAAACACCGGCATGGGGGCGGCCGGACCGCAGACTTCCGCCAGGAAGTCTGCGCCGCGGGGCGGCAGGCCCGGTTTGCAGTCCGTTGCATACACATGCCCGGCCGTCACATAATCGCATCCAAGAGCTTTTGCCCGAAGCACGTCCTCCACGGAGTGGCAGGACGCACCCAGCACCTCGAATTCCTTCCGTTCCTCCGAACTCAATTTTTCCAAGGCATCCAGCGGCATGTGCAGCGCCGAGACGCCCAGCTCCCGCGCCACCTCCGGGTGGTTGTGAACAATTATCGATGCACCGGCACTCCGGCAGATGTCCCGGACCTTCCGAGCCAGCTCCGAATATTCTTTTACCGGCAGATCCTTCTCCCGAAGCACGATGCCGAATGGCTTCGCTGCGGCGATTTTCTCAATCTGTTTCAAGAAGTCCTCTTCTCCCTCAAACCGCTTCCGGCTGGTGAGCACCAGGATTTTCGGATTACTGCACGTACACATAATCGTTCATCACCGGCTGAAGGCCGGCCGCCTCCTGATCTCGGTACATCTCCTCCAGGCTCCGATCGTCGTCGATATCGAACTGCTCGTCGCCCTCGGCTTCCCCCTTCTTTCCGGTATACTTCTCCTCATGGTCGCCGATTCCGGTGGATACGCCGGCGGAAACCTTGGTGGCCGCAATCCGGGTAATGCCGTCTCGGAACGAGCGGCTCTCTCGGGAGGATACCACAATCTGCGCAAACGGCAGGAAAATCCGGTATGCGCACAGAATCTGGCAAAGCTGGGTCTCGTGCACATCCTTCGGATTGATTTTATCGTTGTTCACAATCGGACGCAGTCTCGGGCAGGAGATGGAAATATCCCCATGGGGATATTTTCTCTGCAGCAGACAGGCGTGCAGCGCCGTGGCAAAGGCATCCTTTCGGAAATCCGACAGCCCCAGCAATGCAGACATTCCAACGCCTCTCATGCCGCCCATAAGAGCACGCTCCTGAGCTTCAAAGCGGTACGGCCAGATTCTCTTGTTGCCGGCCAGATGCAGCTGCTCGTAGCGATCGGAATCGTAGGTTTCCTGGAATACGGTGACGTAATCCACCCCGCATTCGTGCAAATACCGGTAATCGTCCACGTTCACCGGATAAATTTCGATGCCCACATTTCGGAAATACTTCTTCGCCAGCTTGCAGGCCTCGCCGATGTACTTCACATCGCTTTGTACCGGAGACTCGCCGGTCAGCAGCAAAATCTCCTCAATTCCGGTATCCGCGATGACCTTCATCTCGTGCTCAATCTGTTCCGAATCCAGTTTCAGTCTCCGAATGTGGTTGTAGCAGTTGAATCCGCAGTATACGCAGTAGTTCTCGCAGTAGTTGGCGATGTACAGCGGCGTGAAGATGTTCACGGAATTTCCGAAGTGACGGGAAGTCACCCGGTTGGCCCGGCGAGCCATCTGCTCCAGAAACGGCTCCGCTGCCGGCGACAGCAGTGCCTTCAGATCCTCAACGGAACAGGTCTCCTGCTCCAAAGCCCTTTGCACGTCCCGCGCCGTGTACTTGGAGGGATCGTATTCCGTCATTTCCTTCATCACCCGAAGGCGGAGGGACGGATCGATCTGATCCATTCCTTCCAGATACTTCATATGATCGATTCTGGAGGACGGGTCGTTCTCCAGACGATGCTTCTTCTCCAGAGCGGCGGGAGACAGATGCTCGGAATCCACCAAAAAATCATTTTCCATAAAGCACCTCCCCTAGTTCCGCAGGAATCCGGTCAGCGGATCGGAAGCGGATGCGCCTCTGGTGAGGACTCTTCCCAGACCGGCCAGGTATGCTTCTCTTCCGGCCTCTACCGCTTTGCCAAACGCACTGGCCATCTGCGGTACATCGCCGGCAGTTGCCAAGGCGGTGTTGGCCATGATTGCCGCCGCGCCCATTTCCATGGCTTCACATGCCTGAGACGGTCTGCCGATTCCCGCATCCACGATAATCGGAAGTTCAATCTCATCGATGAGAATCTGGATAAATTCCTTCGTTGCCAGACCCTTGTTGGATCCGATCGGGGAAGCCAGCGGCATTACCGCAGCGGCACCGGCATTCACCAGATCTCTTGCGGTATTCAGATCCGGATACATGTACGGCATGACGATGAACCCTTCCTTCGCCAGAATCTCCGTCGCTTCCACCGTCGCCTGGTTGTCCGGCAGCAGGTACTTGCTGTCCCGCATAATCTCCACCTTTACAAAATCTCCGCAGCCCAGCTCTCTGCCCAGTCTGGCAATGCGAACCGCTTCTTCCGCCGTCCGCGCACCGGAGGTATTCGGCAGCAGGGTGATGTTCTTCGGAATGTAGTCCAAAATATTCTCGCTGTCCTTCGTGTTGGCCCGGCGAACAGCCACGGTGATCAGCTCTGCACCGGCATTCTCCACCGCTGCCTTAATGAGATCCAGGCTGTACTTTCCGGAGCCCAGAATAAATCTCGAATTAAATTCTTTTCCGCCAATTACTAATTTATCGTCTTTCATTTGAATGCACCTTTCTCCTGCATCGGTCCGGAAGTGACTGGCACGTTCCGCATCATTGTTTTTAGGGATTATCTATAAAAAAAAGATTCGTTCGTCATCGGTGTCCGGCTTAGCCTCCACCCATGAATTTCACCACTTCAATGGCATCGTCTTCCTGAAGAATCCTTGTGTCGTAGGCCGTCTTCGGCACGATTTCCAGATTCACTTCCACCGCAACGGCGGTTTTCTTGTAGCCTTCCGCTTCCAGCATCTCCGCTACGGTCATGGGTCTGTCGAATTTCCGATTTTCCCCGTTGATTTTCATCCCTTTCACCTCCTTCACTTACAGAATCGGCGCATCCAGATTGCTTGTTTTCGTCTTCATTTGGCGATGCTCCGGGGCTCGGAAGCCGCCGCAGCACCGCACTTGTTTTTACCGAATAGTCGGCACTTTCTCTTATGAGAACTTAGAGAATATCGATGTATTCTCCGGACAGAGCCTTGTTCATGCTCCGTACCGCACAGAACTTACCGCACATGCTGCAGGTTTCGCTGTGATCTTCTTCCGGGGAACGGTCGTCCCGGATGGCTTTCGCCGTTTCCGGATCCAGGGCGCACTCGAACTGCGCATCCCAATCCAATTCTCTTCTGGCATCGGCCATCTTATCGTCGATATCCCGCGCATTCGGAATGCCTTTGGCGATATCCGCTGCGTGAGCGGCGATTTTGGAGGCGATGATGCCCTGCTTGGTGTCTTCCACGTTCGGCAGCGCCAGGTGCTCTGCCGGTGTTACGTAGCACAGGAATGCCGCGCCGTTCATGGCTGCTACGGCACCACCGATTGCAGCGGTGATGTGGTCGTATCCCGGTGCGATATCGGTCACCAGCGGTCCCAGTACGTAGAACGGAGCGCCCATGCAGATGCTCTGCTGCACCTTCATGTTGGCGGCAACCTGATCCAGCGGAACGTGTCCCGGACCTTCCACCATTACCTGTACGTTGTGATCCCACGCTCTCTTGGTGAGCTCGCCCAGACGAACCAGCTCCTCAATCTGGCATACGTCGGTTGCGTCGGCCAGACATCCCGGACGGCAAGCGTCTCCCAGGGATACGGTAACGTCGTACTCCTCACAGATGTCCAGAATCTCATCGTAGTATTCGTAGAACGGGTTCTCGTTTCCGGTCATGCACATCCATGCAAAAACAAGACTTCCGCCACGGCTAACGATGTTCATCTTTCTCTTGTGCTTCCGAATCTGCTCGATGGTTTTCCGAGTGATTCCGCAGTGCAGTGTGACGAAGTCTACACCGTCCTCTGCGTGAAGGCGGACAACATCCACGAAATCCTGTGCCGTCAGTGTGGCCAGGTCTCTCTGATAGTGAATGACACTGTCGTATACCGGAACGGTTCCGATCATTACCGGGCATTCCGATGTGAGCTTCTGGCGGAACGGCTGAGTGTTTCCGTGGCTGGACAGGTCCATAATCGCTTCGGCGCCCAAGTCCACTGCGCTCATCACCTTTTGCATCTCAATGTCGTAGTCTTTGCAGTCTCTGGATACGCCGAGGTTGACATTGATCTTGGTGCGAAGCATGCTTCCAACACCTTCTGCCGATAAGCACTCATGTCTCTTGTTCGCCGGAATAGCAACCTTTCCTTCTGCAACAAGTTTCATAAGCGCCTCGACATCCATGTTTTCCTTTGCCGCAACGGTACGGATTTGCTCCGTCACAATGCCTTTTCTTGCAGCATCCATCTGTGTCGTGTAATTGCTCAAAATAATCCTCCTTACTTTCTTCCGACAGCTTTTGCCGGATTCAAATGAACAATTTTTTCTACCGCGGCAGAAAGTGGTGCTCCCGGTCTGCCGCCTGCAATAAAAAAACACGGATTACCAACTTTCGTTCCGGTAATCCGTGGGTTTCACGATCTTATCTTCCCTCCGTTGGCATTATCCAAATCAGGTTATGGGTCGAAGTATTCCTTCCTCTCAGCCGGTTGCTTCCAGCTCCCCGTATGTTTTTTTACTGCAGTTTCATTGTATCACGATTCCAAATTCTGTCAATTATTTTCCGAACCGGCGGAACCGTGACGATGTCTTTATACAACAATTTCATATTTCTCTTTCAGATTATTCAACATGTTGTATCGAATCATTCCTTCCATCTGCATTCGCCCCACTACTATCCCAGGTGCAATTTCCTGCTCTTTTGCAAATTGGAGCACGCTTCTTTCTGAATAATCTCTATCTTTTCTGAAAACCTCAAAGGCTTCAGATATTATCAATGTATCACCGGACCACTTGTCTGCCGCCTTCTCATCTTCCTCAGATATTTCATTCGGCTGTCCAACATGGCCGAGAACAATGTGTGCGAGTTCGTGAAACAAACTGAACCAAAACTTATCTGCGTACTTTCCTCTTGCCGTAAGTCCAACAACAATCTTGTTTCCATCCATAAAGGATGCGCCCTGAAGGAAAGATCCTTTAAGGTGTGGCAAAAATACCAAAGCGACTCCACAATCTGCAAGGCATTTTTTTATCTTCGGGCAAAATTCCTTGGGACTAAGTGCAGTCATTTTTCGCAACTCGGGCATAGCAGAAATCAAGCCATTAACATTAATCGGTGCAGTTTGGATACCACGCGCTCTAATCTTTGCTTCCTGTGCCCAGGCCATCAAAGCCAAATCACTTTTTTCTGTGATTGCCAGACGTCTACACGCAATTCTTGTAATCTGCGCACTTCCCAAAATCGAAAGATTGACTACCTCAAAATACCTCCTAAGATTGACAACCTTTTCCTTAGCTTCTCTGGTCTTAGGGACCCATCCGAATTTTGCCATTTCGCTATAAGGAAATTGCTTTGCAATCTCGACATCAGCATCCATTGCATTTTCTGCTTCTGCCTTTATAAGCTTCTCTCTGTAGATTGCTTCAAGATTATTCCAAAACTTAGCAGGAACACCTAAAACCATCTCTAATTTAACAGATGTCTCCGGTGTAAGCTGTACATCACCGTTAATGAGTCTGCTGATATGCTTCTCAGACATATCCATCCTAGCTGCAAACTCCTTCTGACTCATACCTCTGTCATTCAACTGCTCTTTAATTGTCGCCCCAGGTGGCGTTGCAATATAACTGCGACTTCTCACCATAGTGCCACCTCCTTGACTTGTCATCTTAACCATTAATGATAATCGACTATTTCCAAAATATTTGCTATCTGGATTTCATCGCCATTCTTTTCGAATACCAATCTGTATGGATGAACCAAATCCATCGCGTATTGTCCTTTCCGATTCTGTTTAAGAGGATGACATCGTCCAATATGGAATTGAATCATCATTTCAACAGTGTCTGCCGCACCTATTTCATCTATACGCTGATGTATTTTATCGGCCATTTCTTGACTATAAGTTCTCTCTGCAGTTTTGGCATCCGTACATACCTTTTTGATTTTCTTATTTTTGTACGTTATGTCCAAACCATCACCCATCTTTCGGATTTACCTTTTAGGTAAATCTATAATAGCACGAATGCACTGCTTCGTCAATGCGCATATTTACCTTTGAGGTAAATCATCTTAGTTCATATTGTTCCGAAAAACAATGCAGGGAATAAACAACATATCCCCTGCATCTATAATTCTACTATTTCACTTTAACCTTCTTCGTTCCGGACCAAGATCCATAGTATGTTTTACCGTTAATTTTCTTATAGCTTCGAATCTTTGTGTAATAATACTTCTTCTTAGAAAGTTTCTTAATGGTCTTAGAAGAGCCTGTGCTGGTGTAGTACTTTGCCTTCTTTGTTCCTTTCTTCAGAACATAGATTTGATAAGTCTGACTGCCACCACCAAGCTTCTTCCACTTTACGGTGAGTTTCTTCTTTCCGGCTTTAACAGAAGGAGTCTTCATCTTCGCCGGGGCGATAACGTATTTTGCACTTGCCGTGCCTGTAACGTCACCCTTTCCGTAAACATCTACGGTATAGGATCCCAAATTCTTTCTTCCGGAGGAATACGTTACAGTATACTGATCTGCCGAAAGCATCTTTCCCTTATGATTGTATACCTTTACGGACGGAGTATGAGTCTTTCCGTTATAGGTGTATTTTGAAGCAGAAAGAACAATTTTATTTACAGCCACATCTTCCTTTGGCTTCTCCGGTTCCGGATTCGATGGCTCCGGCTTTGAAGGCTCCGGGTTTGGTTTCACCGGTTTCTTTTCCAGGTTATTCATTGCAGCGTTCAGATTTGCAACGACTTTATCTAAATCTTCCTGTGTCAGATTCTCGTTCTGATATGCCTTATTCAGTTCGTTCAGAGCGGTTTCTACTGCATTCCAGGTTTTCTCGGTATAATCATCTTTGTTTAGCTTATTCGCCTTTTCTCTTGCTGCATCCGCATTTGCAAAATCCGGCTTTGTTGCTTCCTTCAGTGCTTTCTTTGCTGCATCCAAATTTGCCTCTGCTTCATCCAGGTTTTTCTTTAGCGGTGCTTCGGCTTCATTTACCATTTTTAGCCATTCTTCAGAGGTATAGCTGTTTTCATTGCTATCAATTGAACTGCATCTCATTGCTGAGAAGGAGAATTGATATTTCTCATTATTAGTATATTCTCCTTTATATAGTCCAAATCCGATGACATTTTTCATACCGCCGCACATGCAGTTTAAATAATGTCCGATATCCTCGATATTACGCTCTCCTTTGTCAAACAAAGAAAGCTCCTCGTCATACCATTCTTCTAACGGTGATAAATGTGTAAATGCTTGATTCTCGTTTAAGCTAACTCCTCCCTTATGTGGAATATCGCTATCAAATAAAACATGCCAATTATCAGTGTAATATCCAACCATAGAACTCATCATTGAATCCATCACAAGCTCTGGATTTATTTTTAACGGTTTGTTACTGTAACCTTTCTTCATCGCTCTAATTAATGATTCGTTTTTATCTGTTTTTCGTCTTTGGTTTAGTTCATTTAAATACTTTGACTGAAGACGAAGGTTGTCAAAGCTTATCCACCCTTTTGCATATGCTTTTTTCTTTTGAATGTCTTCTTTTCCATCAGCAGTCGTAAACTCTTTTTCACGCTTTTTCATCGCGTTGTGAAGTTCTTCTGCGCTTTTCCCTGTAGCATTCTGAATATTGTCTAAATACTGTTTATAATTCAGAGTCTCTTTGTGCTTATCACACATCTTAGACTCCAGAAACTCAATCGCTCCATTATCGTAATCGGCTTCTGCTTTATCGTATTCTTCCTGTGCTTTCTCAACATTTTTCCGAAGAACATCGACGTTATTTTCAGAGGCAGCGAGTACCGGCATCGCGCTTGTTCCAATAGATCCAACGCTAAGAGCTATTGTCAATGCTCCTGCAATAGTTTTCTTTAAAATACTCATATTTTCCTTTCCTTTTCCTTCTAATAATAGCTTCTACTTATATGATACTGATGTAAAGACCCCCTATCAACAAACTTAAGGTTTAGGAGTTCCAGCGGTCACCACTAAAATAATGAAATTATTTTTATAATCTCTAAACTATTTTCCGTTTACGGATTGTAATGATATTCATGCTCATGTATAATTTCACATTGTACGGGCTATAATACATAACCGCTGCGAACAAAGAAAGAGAGAGGAAAATATTATTATGGAAAAGAACGTTAGCAAGGCGCGATTCATTGTGCCTTCCGTCGTCGGAATCTTCCTGTTCATGATTCCAATCAAGGTGGACGGAAGCTGGACCATCGCCGTCAAAATCATCGCGGACTGGATTTCTGCAATCGCAGAGAGCATCCTGCCCGGTCTCTGTCTGTTCATCCTGACCGTTTCGGCCGTACTGTGCCTGATGGCCTTCGCCAAACCGAAATTCATCATGGAAAATGCGCTCTTAAAGGAAGCGTTCTGCTGTACGCCATTTTGGGCAGCCACCCGTGTGCTGGGATGCGTCTTCTGCTGGCTGGCCTACTTCAATCTGGGAAATGAACAGGGCCGGGGATTTTCGAAATTCATCGGTGCCATTACCGGTCCCGATCAGGGCGGAATGGCCCTCGGCCTCATCGTGGGATTGGTCATCATCTTCCTGATTGCCTCCTTCCTGCTTCCGCTGCTGCTGGATTTCGGTCTTCTGGAATTTGTGGGTGCCCTGCTGACGAAGTTCATGCGTCCCCTGTTTCAGGTTCCGGGCCGTGCGGCGGTAGACTGCATCACCTCCTGGATCGGTGACGGCACGCTGGGCGTTATGCTCACCTGCAATCAGTACGAGGGCGGCTACTATTCCACAAAAGAAGCATCCATCATTTCCACCTGCTTTTCCGCCGTATCCATCACCTTCTCCATGGTGGTACTGGCTCAGGTGGATTTGACCCAGTATTTCGGCATCTACTACTTAATAATCTGCCTGATTGGAATCGTCTGCGCGGTAATCTGTCCGAGAATCTATCCATTGCGGAAAAAGCCGAACGATTACCTGATTCCAGGCAAAGCCATGCCGGAAACGCTGCCGGAGGGTTTTACTTCTTCGAAAGAGTACGGCCTGCACCTGGCCATGAAGAGAGCCGCAGCCCACAAAGGTGTTGGCGAATTCTTCAGAAACGGCGCAAAAAATTGCCTGAACATGTGGTTCGGCGTCCTGCCAACCGTTATGTGCATCGGTACCGCGGCCCTTGTGGTGGCCAACTACACTCCGGTCTTCGACTGGCTGGGCATGCCGTTCCGTCCGCTTCTCAGCGCCCTGCAGGTACCGGATGTCGCTGCGGCGGCTTCCACCATGGTGGTGGGCTTCACCGATATGTTCACCCCATCGGTCATCATCGCCGGCACCAATGCGGTTCCAATGACTCGGTTCATCGTTGCGGTGGTTTCCGTAACCCAGGTACTTTTCTTGGACGAAGTAGGCGGACTAATTCTCAGCTCCAAGCTGCCAATCAACCTGTTCGAACTGTTCCTCATCTTCCTGGAGCGAACCATTATTTCACTGGCAATCGTCTGCCCGATTGCCCATCTGCTGTTCTAATTGAAAGCGGCATTTTCTAAGAATCAAAACGCATCCGAAGGATATCGATATTCCTTCCGGATGCGTTTTTTCTTTTTCTGCACACATGTTTGTGGTACACTTTTATTGATATAAGACGAGTATATATAATCAACTTGAAAGGACGGTGCCGCTATGTTTCGCAAAATGCGTCGCTTCAAACAGCAGATTACCGATGAGGAATGCCGGAAAATTCTGGCGGAGGAAGGCCGAGGCGTGTTGTCCCTCTTTGGCGAGGACGGATACCCTTACGGCATCCCGATGAATTATTTTTATGATGAAGGCGAAAACAAGATCTACTTTCACTGCGCGAAAGAAGGACACAAAATCGATGCCCTTCAAGCTAACGGGAAAGTATCCTTCTGCGTGCTGGACAAAGGCACCTACTCGGAAGGGGACTGGGCTTGCACTCTGCACAGCATCATCGTATTCGGCGAGATTCACCTTGTTTCCGATGAAAAGAAAGCCTTTGAGAAACTGTGCAGCCTGGGAATCAAGTACTATCCCACCCGGGAAGAAGGCATTGAAATTGCCAAGAAAAATGCCTCTCGCACACAGATTCTGGAGCTGGACATCCACCACATCACCGGCAAACGGGTTCACGAGAAATAAGAAGTAATACAAAACAGTGCCACCTTCAGAACGGGTGACACTGTTTTTTCAATTAAAGCCTTCCAGCTTTCTCCAATATCCGCTTCAAATACTGCCCGGTATAGGATTCCGGGCACATCGCCACTTCCTCCGGGGTGCCGGTAGCCACAATCGTTCCGCCCCCGTCACCGCCATCCGGGCCCAGGTCGATAATGTGATCCGCACATTTAATTACATCCAGATTGTGCTCGATTACCAGCACCGTGTTTCCGTCATCCACCAGACGATTCAGCACGTACATCAGCTTATCCACATCCGCAAAATGAAGTCCCGTGGTCGGCTCATCCAGGATGTATAATGTCCGACCGGTGCTCCGCTTGGAAAGCTCCGTGGCCAGCTTGATTCGCTGAGCCTCGCCGCCGGAAAGCTGTGTAGACGGCTGTCCCAGCTTCACGTATCCCAGACCCACTTCATCCAACGTCTTCAGATACCGCTCGATTCCCGCCTGGTTCGCAAAGAACGGCAGGGCTTCCGAAACGGACATATCCAGCACCTGAGAAATATTCTTTCCTTTATATTTTACTTCCAAAGTCTCGTGGTTGTACCGGGCACCGCCGCATACCTCGCACGGCACGTACACATCCGGCAGGAAGTGCATCTCCACTTTCGTGATGCCGTCTCCGCGGCAGGCCTCACATCGGCCGCCCTTCACGTTAAAGCTGAATCGGCCTTTGGAATATCCCCGAACCTTCGCTTCCGGCATCTGGGCAAAAAGATCTCGAATATGGTCAAACATTCCCGTATAAGTCGCCGGATTGGATCTCGGTGTCCGTCCGATTGGCGACTGGTCGATATCGATAACCTTATCAAAGTTCTCGATACCCTGAATCTCCCGATATTTGCCCGGCGTCTCCTGCAGTCGATTGGTTACCGATGCAACCCCTTTGTAAATAATCCGGTTCACCAAGCTGCTCTTGCCGGAACCGGATACACCGGTCACGCATACCAGCTTTCCTGCCGGAATCTCCACATCGATATTCTTCAAGTTGTTCTCCGCAGCCCCCAGCACTCGAAGAGACAGTCCGTTTCCTTCCCGTCGCTTCGCCGGAATTTCGATTTTCCGAACCCCGGACAGATACTGACCGGTGATGGATTCCTTACATGCCTTGATATCCTCCACCGTTCCTTGGGCCACCAGCTTGCCGCCGTAAATTCCGGCCCCCGGACCGATATCCACGATGTGATCCGCCGCATACATGGTATCCTCGTCGTGCTCTACCACGATCAATGTGTTGCCCATGTCCGTGAGGTTTCGAAGAGCCTGCAAAAGCTTGTCGTTATCCTTCTGGTGAAGGCCGATGCTCGGCTCATCCAAAATATACAGGACGCCTACCAGACCGGATCCAATCTGAGTAGCCAGCCGGATTCGCTGGGACTCTCCGCCGGAAAGGGTGCCCGCCGCCCGAGACAGCGTCAGGTATCCCAGTCCCACCGTCTGCAAGAAGGAAAACCGGTCCATAATCTCCTTGGTAATCAGCTTCGAGATAACCTTCTCTCGTTCCGTCAATTCCAGTTTCCGGAAAAAATCAATCGCCTGAATCACGGACATGTCCGTCACTTCGATGATGTTTTTACCCCCCACGGTCACCGCCAGAACCGTATCCTTCAGCTTCCGACCGTGACAAGTCGGGCACTCCGCCTCCGTCATCATGGCCCCGATTTTCTCGCGGATGTAGTCGGACTTGGACTCACCGTAGCGGCGCTCCAGACTCGGAATGATGCCCTCAAAAGTATGATTCATATGGGAAACACGACCGCTCTTACTGGTGTAGGTGTACTTCAGCTTCCGAGTTCCCGTTCCGTAGATCAGTTCCTTCTTGAAATCCTCCGGCAGCTCCTTGTACGGCCGGGTGATGTCCGTGTTGTGGTCAATGGCCAATTGCTGCAGCATCTGCCGATAGAACCCCATGGCATCCATCGAGGCAAAAACATTCCCCATTGCGCCTTTCACCAGGCTCTTGTTCTCATCCGTCACCAGGGATTCCGGTTTAATCCGCAGAGTAAAACCCAGTCCGGTGCAAGTCTCACAGGACCCGTACGGCGCATTAAACGAAAACATCCGCGGCTCCATCTCCTCGATGCCGATGCCGTGTTCCGGGCAGGCCAGCATCGTGCTGAAGGTCTCCTCATATTCCTTTCGGCTTCCGTCCTCTTGGGTTTCGGCAAAAAGAACGTTCACCAGTCCTTCCCCTTCCCGAATGGCCAGCTCTACCGCCTCCGCAATACGACTCCGGTTGTCTTCTTTCACCACTATCCGGTCGATGGCAATTTCAATAGTATGCTTCTTGTTCTTCTCTAAAAGAATCTCTCCGTCATCCAGGCGGTGCATCTCGCCATCCACCCGAACTCGGGTGTAGCCGTCTCTCTGAATTCGTCCGAAGACCCCTTTGTGTTCTCCCTTTCGTCCTCGAATTACCGGGGCCAGTACCGTCAGCCGGGTGCCGATTTCGTGTCCCGCAATCCGATCCACAATGCTGTCCACAGATTGGCTGGTAATCTCCCGGCCGCAAATCGGGCAGTGCGGAATTCCGATTCGCGCATAAAGCAGTCTCAAATAGTCATAAATCTCGGTAACGGTTCCCACCGTAGAACGTGGGTTCTTGTTGGTGGTTTTCTGGTCAATGGAAATAGCCGGAGAAAGGCCCTCGATCACCTTCACATCCGGCTTTTTCATCAATCCCAAAAACTGTCTGGCATAAGCAGACAGGCTTTCCACGTATTTCTTCTGGCCTTCGGCATATATGGTATCAAAAGCCAGCGATGACTTCCCGGAACCGGACAGACCGGTGAATACCACCAGCCGGTCCCGGGGAATCGTTACATCCAAATCCTGAAGATTGTTCTCGCAGGCTCCTTTAATGACAATATTTTTCTCCATTTCGTACCCTTTCCGGAAAAGTTTTATGATACGTTACAGTATAGCATCTTCGGAGCCTGCATGCAAACATTTGTTCTTAAAATCCTCCGGATTATTTAATCTTTACCTTCTTGGTTCCGGACCATGTCCCGTAGTAGGTTTTCCCGCTGATTTTCTTATAGCTTCGAATCTTTACGGAATAGGTTTTCTTCTTTGCCAGCTTCTTAATGGTCTTCGATGTCTTTGTGCTCGTGTAATACTTCGCCTTTTTGGTACCCTTCTTCAGAACGTAAATCTGATAGGTCTGGCTTCCGCCGCCCAGCTTCTTCCACTTTACGGTCATTTTCTTCTTTCCCGCTTTCACGGAAGGTGTTTTGCACTTTGCCGGACGGATTACATAGGATGCGGTTACCGTGCCTTTGTAATTGTCGGTTCCGGTAACGGTTACCTTGTAGCTGCCCAGATTCTTGCATCCGGACGGATAACTTACTTTGAATCCTGCGGTAATCCTTGTGCCATTTTCATCGTAGACCTTTACGGACGGCTTCTGCACTTTGCCGTTGTAAGTCAGCAAGGTTTTGAAAAGAACCACCTTTCGGATTTCGAGAGGGGATTCTTTTTTCACAAAATCATCATAGGTTTTCTTTGCTTTTTCGAATGCTGCCTTATCTTCTTCGTACGTCTTACGGACATCTTGGAGATTCGATTCTGCCGCTTCCGTTTCCTTCACTGAAGTGTCCAGTGCATCCTTTGCCTGACTGACGTTGGACTTCTTGTCCGTTACCGCCTGTACTGCCTGAACCAAGTCCGGGAAAGCATCTCGGTAAGTCTCCGGATTCTCCCGGTCGATGGCCTTCGCCCGATCGTACTCCTTCTGAGCGGCATCCTTGGCTCCCTGCGCCTTTTGCTGAAGCGCTTTCTTTTCGGATACTGCGGTTTCTGCATCAGTTACCGATTTGTTCGCCGCATCCATCTGACTCTTTAAATTCTGAGATGCATTGGTCTTGTCGGTTACAGCCTTCTCTCCGGCCGTTACGGCCTTTTCTTTTTCGGCCAAATCCGACTTTGCATTCTGCAGTGCGTTCTCCGCATCGGTGTAATATTTCACTGCGGAAGAATCCTTGGCTTCGATCTTTTCCTTCGTTGCCTTTGCCTGATCCAACTTGGACTTTGCGTCGGAAGCAAAGCGGTTCACCGCATTCCGCCACTCCTGAGCGGTGTAGGTCTTACCTACTGCACGGTTGGCGAAACGCTGGCAGTATGCTACTCTATAATCTGTAGAACCATAAGAAATGCCAATGCCGGTCATCGGTGCAGTACCGAAATCTCCCATGATACTCGTATAGTGTCCGGTGACACCTTCTTCTTTGTTATCGTATATTTTCTTTTCCTTCACATACCAACCATCATATGGATCCGAATATCCCCAGGCAATATTTTCAGACCAGTTGGTTGCATTTGGAAAATTGATCTTATCAATTTCCGCATCATCGGTTCTGAACAGCACGTGCGCCATTTGATTTCGGCTCACCATGGCCGAAGCGGTAGCGGACACCACCAGTTCCGGACTCAGCTTCATGGCCACGCGGTTGTTGGCTTCCGTGAAATTGTCATCGGTTTTTCGGTAGTTGTTGCAGGTATCCAGAAGAGTTGCAGCTCTCAGAAGATTTTCTACAGAAAACGCTTCGTTGAATGTAGTTTCATCGTAAGCATTCTTAACTTTATCGTCTGATGAATTGGCCAGCAGTTTCTTCCAGTTCGCAATCTTATAGCTGTCGTTGGAAATCGCGCTGTTCAGAAAATCGATGCCCACATTGCCGTAGGCGGTCTGTGCCGCTTCCAGCTTTTCCTTGGCATCCTGCAAATCCTGTTCGTACTTCGTCTGAGCCGCAGTCATTTCGGTCTGTGCGTTCTTTACGGACACTTCCGCATCGGTCTTTTCTTTTTTTGCCTGTTCCAGATTCTGCTTTGCGGTTTCAATGGCATCCTGCGATTCCCGATAATCGGATTTCACCTTGTCGCAGTTCGCTTTCGCCCGGTCCAAGTTCGTCTGTGCCTTCGTCAGCTCTGTCTTTGCTGTCTGCAGATTTTCATCCGCCTGCTTCAAAGCGTTCTCTTTCTCCGTCACTGCATCGCGGAAGGCGTTATCGGCCTTTGTTTCCGCAGATTTCAGCTCGGTTTGCAGCTGATCGTATTCCCGCTGCTTTTCCTTCTGCGCCTTCTCTGCGGCATCCTTTTTCGCCTGAGCGTCCTTATACGCCTTCTCGCTGGCATCCAAGCGCTTCTGGGCTTCGTTCTTTGCCGCTTCCGCTTCTTCCTTCGAAGAAGGTGCCTGCGCCTCTTCGCTCTCCGATGCCGTTCCGGTCGGAGTCGCCGCCAGAACAGTCACCGGTACTGTGGTGCCCAGCATGGCGATACTCAGCACCGCCGCCAGGCCCATGTGTTGAATTCTTTTCTTGTCCATATCCATCCTCCCATTGAACACGATTGGAAATATTGGTACTCTAATTATACTTCTTTTTGAGCAAAAATCACACAAGCGGTGGTTCAAATCATGTTTGCCGGCGGCCGCGTGCCGAAAAGAGCCGCAGACTTGGTGCAAAGCGAACGGAAGAACAAGGCCTTGCGGGGATTCGTGCACCAAGTCCACGGCGGCCGCGCGCTGAAACAGCCCGCAGACTTGGTGCAAAGGGAACGGAAGAACAAGGCCTTACGGGGATTCGTGCACCAAGTCCCCCGCGGCCCCGCCTTGAAACAACCCGCAGACTTGGTGCAAAGGGAACGGAGGAACAAGGCCTTGCGGGGATTCATGCACCAAGCCCCCCCACGGCGGCCGCCGTCTAATCCTACAAAAGAACCCCCTGCATTTCTGCAAGGGGTTCTTCCGAACATTATTCAATTCCGACGGACCCAAGTCCGTCCCGAATGATTAATAATTCTTGTAATCTCCGTCGTTCAGAGCTCTCAGTGCACCCAGAGCCAGAGCCTTCATCTCTTCTTCGCCCGGGATACGGATAATCGGAGCAATCTTTCCTACGTAGGAAGTGATTTCCTCGCAGAAACGTTCACTGTAAGCCATTCCGCCGGTGTAAACGATAGCGTCTACATCGAAACGCAGAACAGCTGCCATAGAACCGATATCCTTTGCCAGCTGATAAGCGATTGCCTTGAATGCGCCCATGCACTCTTCATCGTGCTCATCAAATGCCTTGTTCTCAACGGTGCGGAAATCCTTGGTTCCGGTGTAGGAGAATACGCCGGCTTCACGGCCGATGATTCTCTTAACTTCTTCCTTGGTCTTTCCGGAGTAGCACAGGTTTACCAGTGCGTTTGCCGGCAGGCTTCCGCCTCTGTCCATACCCATAGCACCCTCGTCCTTAACGTTGTTCAGGTCTACGGTCTTGCCGTGCTTGTGTGCAGCAACGGATACGCCGCCACCCAGGTGAACACCGATAATGTTCAGCTCTTCATATGGCTTTCCAATCTGCTTTGCAGCTTCACGGCAAACAGCCTTCTGATTCAGTGCATGCCAGAAACTCTGTCTTTCCATGCCCTTCAGACCAGAGTAACGAGCAACGTCTTCCAGTTCGTCAACGGCAACCGGGTCAACAAAGAATGCCGGGATGCCGACTTTGTCTGCCAGTTCCTTGGAAATGTAGGAACCCAGGTTTGCTGCGTGCTCACCGTAAGGTGGGTTCTTGATGTCCTCGATTACAGCATCAGTTACCTTATAAGTACCGGATGGGATGTGCTTGAGCAGTCCGCCTCTTCCGCAGATTGCATCAAAATCTTCCAGCTTAAAGCCCTTCTCTTCCAGAGTCTTCATGATGATGTCACGACGGAACGGCATCTGATCAACGATCTTTTCGTGCTTGTCCATTTCTGCAGCATCGTGATCGATACCAACGCGCATTACCTCGTTCTCATCCTCATAAACTGCGATCTTAGTGGATGTCGCACCAGGGTTGATTACCAGAATTCTTTTCATTCGTAAAATTTCTCCTTTCACCTTGTGAAAAATAGTGTTTCGTTTAATCCCTTACCCTTCTCCAGACGTTATTATATTATTATTCTTCGTCATTCGCAAGTGTTTCTAATGTAGCAATGAGCTGACCCGACTTAACGCTGTCCGCTTCCTTTACATACATCTTCTCGATGACGCCGTCTCTCAGAGCCAGTACGTTGGTCTCCATCTTCATGGCTTCGATAACCGCAATCGGTTCACCCTTCTTCACTTCGTCTCCGGCTTTGGCGATGACCTTGACAATGGTGCCCGGGATATTGGCGCCGATTTCGTCCGGATCGTCCTCGCTGGCGAACTGAATCACACTGCCCGCCATTACGGAAGTGGTAAGTGCCTGCTTATCCTTCACAGAAATCACTCTGCGATTTCCGTTGATGGTAAAGGTTAGGTCTCTCATTCCTTCCCCATTCGGTGCGCTGACATCTTCCAGGGTGATAACCATGGTCTTTCCTTCGGTCAGCGTAATCTCTGCCGTCTGACCCAATGCGATTCCGTGGAAGTATACATCGGAACCCATATTCCGGAAGTTGCCCTTCTTCTTCAGGTCTTTGACGTAATCGTCGAATACCTTGCTGTACATCGCATAGCTGAGCTGCTGCTGATCCGTTCCTTCCAGACCCAAATCCTCTACAATATGACGCTTAAATTCTTCGTAATCGTCATCTTCCAGCAATTCGCCCGGTCTGCAGGTAATCGGCTCTCTGCCCTTCAGCACAACCTTCTGCAGATCTTCCGGGAAACCGCCTTCCGGCTGACCGATCATTCCCTCGAAGTAGGAAACAACAGAATCCGGGAAGTCGAAATCGACACCCTTTTCGACGATGTTCTCCGGTGTCAAATCGTTTCGAATCATGAAGATCGCCATATCGCCCACCACCTTGGAGGACGGAGTAACCTTGATGATATCTCCGAACATCTGGTTTACCTTCACGTACATATCTTTTACATCGTCGAAACGATGTCCGATACCAAAGCTTTCTACCTGAGGTTTCAGGTTGGAGTACTGTCCTCCCGGAATCTCCAGACGATAAATCTCTGCGGTGGTCGACTTCAGGTCGGATTCGAACTGGCTGTATACCGGACGAACGTCTATCCAGTAATCGGAAATTCTCTGCAGACCTCTCTGATCCATACCGGTATCCCGATCCGAGCTTTCCAGCGCAGCAACGATGGAATTCAGTGCCGGCTGTGAGGTAAGTCCGGACATACTGTTGAATGCGGCATCCGCAATATCCAATCCGGCAGAAGCAGCCATCAGAACCGTTGCCACACCGTTTCCGGATGTGTCGTGGGTGTGCAGGTGAATCGGAACAGTCACTTCGTTCTTCAGTGCACGTACCAATTTCTCCGCAGCCACCGGCTTCAGCAGACCGGACATATCCTTGATTGCGATGATATGCGCACCTCTCTTCTCCAGTTCCTTCGCCATGTTTACGTAGTACTTCAGGTTGTACTTCTCTCTGGATTCATCCAGGATATCTCCGGTGTAGCACATGGAGGCTTCCGCAATCTTACCCTGATTCAGGGTCTCATCGATAGCGATTTCCATGCCCTTAATCCAGTTCAGGGAGTCGAAGATACGGAATACATCGATTCCGGACTTCGCGGACTGACGGATGAACTTCCGAATGGTGTTATCCGGATAGTTCCGGTATCCTACCGCATTCGCACCGCGGAACAGCATCTGGAACATAACATCCGGAATCTCTTCACGCAGGGTTTCCAATCTTTCCCACGGATCTTCGCCCAAGAAACGCATCGCTACGTCGAAGGTCGCGCCGCCCCACATTTCGAAGGAGAAGAAATCCTTTCCGTAAGTGGCCATTGCCGGTGCAATCTTCACCAAATCCTTGGTTCTCATTCGAGTGGCAATCAGTGACTGCTGTGCATCTCGGAACGATGTATCCGTCAGCAGCAGCTTCTTCTGGTTCAGCGCCCAATCCGCAACCGCCTTCGGACCCTTCTCGTCCAGCAGCTGCTTCGTTCCGCGGAAAGAAGGAATCTGACTCTTATCGACCTGCGGAACCACCGGAACGTTGTAATCCATTCTGTGGCCCTTCGTTTCGTTTACATACTTGTCACCCAGGAATTCCAGAACCTGCAGCTCTCTGTTGGTTACCGCACGGATGTTCAGCAGTTCCGGATTGTCGTTGATGAATCCGGTGTTGCAGTTTCCGGCACGGAATGTCGGGTGGTTCAGCACGTTCAGGAGGAATCCGATGTTGGTCTTCACGCCTTCGATACGCATCTCCGTCAGCGCACGAACCGCCTTGTTAACGGTGTCGTTAAAACTACGAGCGTGCGAACATACTTTTACCAGCAAGCTGTCGTAGTACGGGGAGATTACCGATCCGGTAAAACCATTTCCGCCGTCCAGACGAATTCCGAATCCCGCTGCGGAACGGTACTCCGTGATGGTACCGGTATCCGGTGCAAAGTTGTTGGCCGGATCCTCAGTGGTGATACGGCACTGAATGGCATAACCGTTCATGGTAACGTCCTTCTGGGACTTGATGTTGATTCTCTCGGAATCCAGGGCATAACCCTCGGCAATCAGAATCATATCCTGAACGATATCGATGCCCGTTACCAGCTCCGAAACCGTGTGCTCTACCTGAACACGGGTGTTCATTTCGATGAAGTAGTGCTGACCGCTCTTGTCCAGCAGGAACTCGCAAGTTCCGGCACTGCGGTAATCCACTGCTTTTGCCAGCTTAATGGCATCATTGCAGATGGCTTCTCGCTGCGCGTCGGACAGACAGAGCGCCGGTGTGAACTCGATGACCTTCTGGTGTCTTCTCTGTACGGAGCAATCTCTCTCATAAAGGTGTACCAGGTTGCCGTACTTATCGCCCAGCACCTGAACTTCAATATGCTTCGGCTCTTCCAGGTATTTCTCGATAAAAATATCTCCGTTGCCGAATGCTTTTACCGCTTCGTTATGGGCACTGCGGAACTGCGGAATCAGTTCTTCGCTGCTGCGAACGATTCTCATTCCTCTTCCGCCGCCGCCGGCAGCCGCCTTCAGCATTACCGGATAACCGCACTTCTCTGCAAATTCCAGCGCTTCATCCTCGGAAGAGATGGCCTTATCCACGCCCGGAATGGTGGGAACGCCAACGCTTTCCGCTACCAGCTTGGACTGGATCTTATCGCCCAGTGCGTTCATCATTTCATGTGTCGGTCCGATGAATTCGATGCCGCTCTTCTCACAGGCTTCCGCGAAACCGGCATTTTCTGCCAAGAATCCATAACCCGGGTGAATGGCATCGCAGCCCTTTGCCTTTGCTAAACGGATAATTTCATCAATATCCAGATACGCATCGATTGGGCTCTTTCCATTTCCGATTTCGTAGGATTCGTCCGCCTTGGTACGGAACAGGGAATTCTTGTCCTCTTCCGAATAAATCGCAACGGAACGGATTCCCAGCTCACGGCAAGCTCGAATAATACGAATCGCAATTTCACCACGGTTTGCTACCAAAACCTTTTTAAATTGCTTAATTCTTCCCATTTTTGTTTTCCTCACTAACTTTAGCCGATGATAATTTATTAATAAAACCAATCCATTATAGCATATTAATAAATAATAAGGCAATTCCTTATTTCCATAATTATATTTTATCGGTTTGCCCGTCTTCTTTCCAGTTCGTTCAGGTATTTCTTCCGGAGACGGATATCGTCCGGCGTTACCTCTACCAACTCATCGTCGTTGATGAATTCCAACGCTTCTTCCAGGGAGAATACTCTCGGCGGAGTCAGCTTGATGGTATCGTCACTGCCGGCCGCACGCATATTGGAGACTCTCTTTGCCTTGCATGGATTTACCACCATGTCATCGTTTCGGGCATTCATTCCGACAATCATTCCCTCATACACGTGAGTACCCGGTTCTACGAACATCTGTACCCGCTCCTGAATATTGAAGATTGCATACGGGGTGCAGTTTCCCTCTTCCTGAGCGATTGCTACGCCGTTCACACGCTGCGGGATTTCCCCCTTATAAGGCTCAAAACCTTCGAACCGACGAACCATGGTTCCTTCACCGTGGGTATCGTTGATGAACTCACTCCGGTAACCCATGAGTCCGCGGGTCGGTGCCAAATACTCGATTCGGGAATATCCGTTGCCTTCGCTCATCATCTGCGTCATCATACCCTTTCGAATATTCAGCTTGGAGATGACGGTGCCGGAATATTCATCCGGTACGCTGATGACCACTTCTTCCACCGGTTCCAGCTTCTCGCCGTTTTCACCGGTCTTGAAGATAACTTCCGGCTTGGATACGCCCAGCTCATATCCTTCTCTTCTCATGTTCTCGATGAGAATGGACAGATGCAGCTCTCCTCGGCCGGATACCTTGAAGGAATCCGTGGAATCCGTCTCCTCTACCACCAGACCCACATTGACTTCCAGCTCCTTGTCCAGACGTTCCCGGATGTGACGGCTGGTAACGTATTTACCGGACTGTCCGGCAAACGGAGATGAGTTGACCATGAAGTTCATGGACAGGGTCGGCTCTTCGATGTTGATCATCTCCATGGCTTCCGGATGGTCCGGTGCGCAGATGGTCTCGCCGATGGAAATATCCGGGATACCGGATACGACCACGATATCGCCGCATTCCGCTTCTGCTACCGGCATTCTCTGGAGACCTCGGTAGACGAAGACCTGGTTGATTTTATTTTTGGAAACGGTACCGTCTTCCTTGCAAACCGCAACCTGCTGTGCCTCCTTCAGCGTGCCTCTGGTGATGCGGCCGATTCCCAGTCTGCCGATATAATCGTCGTACGCCAGGGAACAAATCTGCAGCTGCAGCGGCTCTTCTCTCTTGTCCGGAAACGGCTCCACGTGGTTGACGATGGTCTCCAGCAGCGGCTCGATGTTCAGGTCGCCGTAACCCTTCGGGCTCTTCTTAATTTTGCCGGCGCCCTCTCCGATGACCACTTCATCCGCATCGGAAGGCTCTCTGACCGCGATACCCTGTCTGGCAATACCGTAAAGAATTGGGAAGTCCAGCTGATCGTCATTGGCTTCCAGATCCATGAACAGCTCATATACTTCGTCCACGACTTCGTCGATTCGCGCATCCTTCTTGTCGATTTTGTTGATGAACAGAATTGGGTTCAGGCCCTGTTCGAGAGACTTGTTCAGCACGAAACGGGTCTGCGGCATCGGACCCTCGCTGGAGTCCACCAGGAGGATAACGGTATCTACGGTTTTCATAATACGCTCTACCTCAGAACTGAAGTCCGCGTGTCCCGGAGTGTCGACGATATTGATTTTGTAATCCTTGTACATGATGGAACAGTTCTTGGAATAAATGGTAATTCCACGTTCTCTTTCGATGGCATCGCTGTCCATGACGCAGTCCACCACCTGTTCGTTGTCTCTAAATACGTGAGACTGTGCCAGAAGTGCATCTACCAGAGTGGACTTTCCGGCATCAACGTGAGCGATAACGGCAATATTAATTATTTTTTCTTTTTCTTTCATTAGAAAATTCTCCTTCTTCTATTCGTCAGATGATAATCATTTTCTACAGTACGGCAGAAGGTCTTCAGATCCCTCGCCACCTGTTCGGTACGTTTTCGAGCATGACCGATTACCATGGTATTTCCTTCCGCCTTTTCCTCATAGAATTCCGCGCCCTTAGCACCGATCCACCGGAATTTTCTCGCCCACAGCTCCTCCTGAGAGAATGCCAGGGCGTACGGAAGCATTTCATAATAATAATCCGGATGAAGCAGCCCGGCTTTCGCCATCTCGGCACCATTCGCCTGACCGATGAAATTCTTCATGCACAGAAGCCGAGTAACCAGCTCTGCATTTCCTTTTCCGCGCTTCTTCATCAGCAATGTGAGAACCAGCGCTGCCAAGCCGCACAAGAGTGCCGCCGCTCCCACCAACAGGCTGCCGCCTTGCATGTAGAATCGAATGCCGCCGAATGCAATTACGCCGGCGTAAACGGCAAACAGAATCATCATGCTGGTGCGATAGGAACTTCGATCCATATCATATCTTCTGTCATACCGAATATTAATCGCAATCAGAATCAATGCGATGATTCCCGTCGGAGCCAGGAAATCCGTCACGCCGATTTCCTGATAGCTGAACAGCCGCGTCAGAACGCACACACCGCCCATGCAGGCGGAGAGGAGCAAGATGCTCAGGACCCGCAGCCCCTTGGAAATTCCGGTGCAGGCTTTCATGTTCGGTGCATTGAATCCGTTCTCAATGCTGACACCGATATTCTTCCGCACCGCACGAAGTCTCGGGTGCACCATCTTCGGTTCCAGCGGTCTTCCTTCGTACACATCTTCAAAAAGAATATTGTATGCCGTCCGGATGTACCGCTCTTCGTCCTTTGGTTCTGCCAGCGGAACTAGCGTATACTTTTTTGGCCGATATTCCACAATCTTGAGATACCCCTTGGTTGCCAGGTACACAATCAGCACTGCGATATCCCGAATCCGAGTGTGCCCGTAGAACAGGTACCCGATATCCGCCGGGGTCACGCCTTCAATTGGATGCATTTCCACCGTCTTTCCCACCTTCGGATCTCTTCCGCCGATGAACCAGAACAGGAAAATCAGAAGCAAGGTGATGGACAGAAGGATGATGCTCATCTGCACCGTCCAGGAATTATCCAATGCGCCCTGCCAGTAGCCATTCTTCTGCTGTGCCTTGAAGGTGATGCCGAAGTTGGCCGGCAGATGGGTTCCGGTCATGTGGAGCGTTCCGTCTTTCATCTTATACTTCAGCGTGTTCTGCACGTTCTGCGCGCCGTACTGGCCGCCGTAGTACTGCAGGTCCGACAGATCAAAGTCGGACGGGAATACCAACGTCAGATTCAGTTTCTGAATCGGCACATTCCAGTTGGTCGGAAGCGCGTCATACAGAAACATGTCGTATTTCTTGTTTTCATCCTTGTATTCCTGAATCAGATAGCGGACGGAGAACAGGTTCTCCCCTTCCGCAAACTTGTTGTCTTTGGTGTCCGGTTTCAGCTGAATGTAATAGTTGCTGTTGGCATCTTTCATCGCCTGTCCGGTACAGCCGACGGTCTTTACATCCGTCAGGGAATACTTTCCCGTGGGAAGATTTACCTTTACGGAGCTCAGCCCCTTCGGTGCATTCACCCGCAACTTCAGCGTCACTTCGTACTCGTGGGATTTCAGAATTTGAGTCTCCTGGTTATATTCCAAGAGCTCATACCCCTCCGATTTCGCATCCCCGTATATTGGGATAGCAATATTCAAAAATACCAAGCAAAAGAAGGCAAGCACCATGGCCACCTGCATATAATTTCGGATACTTCTTTTCAGAGTGCTCATATTTTTTCTCCTTAGACAATAATCGTATTATTATACAACATTTGAGCATTGTTATCAAATGAACGGCTATACGTCTTCCAAAAAGAACACGTTCTTGTGCTTGATAACCGCAATCGGGTATTGTAGAATAATTTTATAAATTGTTGGGAGAATACGGTCAATCCCAACGGAACCAAAAGGGGAACAAACAGAATGAAACGAACAGATTATATTTCTTGGGATGAATACTTCATGGGGGTTTCCCTGCTGGCAGCAAAGCGCAGCAAAGACCCCAACACACAGGTGGGTGCCTGCATCGTGAACCAGGACCACATCATCATTTCCACCGGATACAACGGTTTTCCAAAGAATTGCTCCGACGATGTTTTCCCATGGGAACGCACCGGCAAAGACACCAAGTACGCCTACGTCGTCCATGCGGAACTCAACGCCATCCTCAATTCCGGCGGCCAGTCGCTGAAGGGGGCCTCTCTCTACGTATCCCTCTTCCCTTGCAATGAGTGCACCAAAGCCATCATTCAATCCGGCATCCGGGAGATTGTCTATCTCAGCGACAAGTACGCAGATTCCGATGCCACTCTGGCTTCCAAAACCATGCTCCGTGCAGCGGGTGTGCAGATGCGTCAGCTGAAGCCCCACACGGAACAAATCGTCCTGGACTTCCGGGTGGACAAATAGAATCCGCACCAATAGGATTCAACCCAAATAAGATTATATTTCAGTTGTAAATACAATCACGCAGAAAGGAAGGTTATATTATTATGAAACTGATTGTCGTTGGACCAAGAGGCAAAATGGGAAAATTCATCACCGAAATCGCTTCTCAGCGGGAAGGCATTGAAATCGTTGCAGGCGTCGGTCCTGCCGGAAGGGATTACATCGGCAAGGACATCGGCGAAGTGGCGATGCTGGGCAAAACCATCGGCGCACCGGTGGTCGATAATCTGGAGTCCGTCATCGATAATTGCGATGTCATCATCGATTTCTCTACCGTGGAGATGGGCATGCGCAGTCTGGCTGCCGCAAGAGCTCACGGCAAGGCGCTAATCTGCGGTTCCACCGGCTTCACCCCGGATCAGGTAAAAGAATTCCACGACGCGGCCGCCGATATTCCGGTAATGCTGGCAGCCAACACCTCCAAGCTGGTAAACATCATGTTCAAGCTGATTCAGGAAGCGGCAGAGCTGGCCGGCGATGTGGACGTGGAAATCCTGGATATGCACGATAATACAAAACTGGATGCACCAAGCGGCACCGCGAAGGAAATCGGTGAGATCGTGGCCGATGCCCGCGGCGTCTCCCTGGAAGAGGAAGCGGTATACGGACGCTGCGGCGTCAGCCCTCGCCAACACGGAAACATCGGTTTCCATTCCCTGCGCGGCGGCGACATTCCGAGCAGCCATACCACCTACTTCGTGGGAACCAGCGAGCGCCTGGAAATCACCCACCACTCCAGCAGCTTCAAGTCCTTTGCAGCCGGTGCAGTAGATGCAGCGGAGTTCATTCAGGACAAGCCGAATGGCTTCTACACCATTAAGGAAGCATTTGGACTGTAAAAGTGTTAAGGAAACTTTCGGACTGTAAAAGTGTTAAGGAACAAAACCTGCACCGGTCAGCAATGTCAAGTTGTTGCTGACCGGTGCAGGTTTTTCATTTTTAGACGCTTGTTTGAAAACTGGAATTTTCCAAGCGAAATACCATTGGACTACCCCTCAACCCTATTCCGGTTTCGCAAAAGTCTCAATCACGTGATAGGCCGCCCGGATGCCGTCGCAGGCCGCGGAGGTAATTCCGCCTG
>OMNT01001106.1_pt1 | contig 26221 bp, 30 predicted proteins | sample 1672551 | NCBI WGS metagenome assembly OMNT01 (sample SAMEA3136698, study PRJEB25190) | human gut metagenome | reverse complement strand
CGCGCGAAATTCTAAACGCGCCCGCGCGAGGTACTGGCGGCGCGGCGGTCGTCCTTTGCGGGTTCGGAAGCCCAAAATTTTTTTAGGTAAGGGGTCAAAAAATCGCTTCCGGGGAGCCGGGGCAGGAAAAGTTGGCGGGGTCAAAAATGCGACAGAGGAAGAAAACGGGGCGGTTTTGGGCAAAAAAAGAAGCCGCCTATGCGGCGGCTGATGGCGAGAACGGCTGGCGGCTGTAATATGGAACGGGCGGGCGCTCGCGTATGCGCGAGAGGTTACAGGCTGCGGCGAGGTCGGCGGCGATGAAGCGTCTGGCGGCGGGTATCATTTTCGTGGCATCACGAAAATGGTCAGAGGGAGAGCAGGACGGCGCTGCCGCGACGGGAAATAGAAAAGCGGAACTGCCTACAGTCTGTTGGCAGCTCCGCTATTATTCTTTCTGTTCCAGATCGCCGGTGAGCCATACGAGGGAAACACCGAGGACGCGGGCGAAGATGGCAAGCTCATAATCGGTAACGAAACGGTCGCCGGTCTCAATGCGGCTGATTGCCTCTCGCCCCAGACCAACACCATAGACCTGCATCTTGGCGGCAAGGACATCTTGGGATAGGCGTTGGGCAGTTCGCGCCTGATGTATTCGGTCGCCGGAGATATTGGCCCGCCCGGAGTAATCATATATTTTCATAAGCCGTCCCTCCTGTTCTGCTTGACAATACCATTTTTTATGGATAATCTTGTAATAAAGATTTACAAAATATAAGAAAGCAGAGAAAAAAGTAGAAAAGATTTACAATATGCCGAAACGCGGACACGGGCGCGACACACAAATGTGAGGCGGCAGACTGTATCGCAGCTGAGTTGTTTTTTGAATAGGCGTAAGCTGGCCGGGACGAGCGACCGGCTCAAACCAGCTTAAACAAGCTCAAACCATAAAAAACTGAGAAAGGATGAAAGAAAATGGCAATGGAAAAAGACGGGCGGAGGTGGAGCCTGCGGCGACTGGCGGCGACGGCGGCGGTCGTTGCGCTGTGCGTGTTGCTGGCCGGATGCGGCGGCGGGGACACAGGCGACAAGATCAGCGCACCATTTGAAAGCGGAAAGTGCAAGGGGATGGAGTTGGAGGTCGTCAAAAGCCAACTGGCAGAAGCGGGCTTCACCAACATTCAGGAAAAGCCGCAGGAAACGGCAACGGAATTTCTTGCAGACAGCGTTATCTCGGTGAAGATCGGCTCGAACACAAGCTGGAACAGCGCCAACACGTGGAAGCCGGATACAAAGATCGCCATTGAGTATTACGCCTATACGGGTATCCGGCATATTGATGTGACTATGGATATTGCCGTGGGCGGTGAGGACGGGAAACCAGTATTTACCGTGCAGACCAGCTTACCGGACGGAACAAAATTGAGCGCAGAACTTTCCTACAATGGCGAACTGGCGGGCGGGCGCGAGGACTATGTGGAGACGCAGACCATCACAGTGCAAGACGGCAAAGCGCAGACCGCCATTCACAAAGGACGGAGAGATGCTGACGGGGCAATACCGCTTTGGCGTGGTCATGTTCCCGGCGGAGCAGAGCCAACAGGTGCAGGAGATCGTGGGCGTGTCCGGCGAGGCCATGCGTGGTGCGCTGGTGGAAAAGGACGGAGAGGAGCTGGAGGATTCTGTGGAGGAGAAGGATGCCAAGGAGCTGGAGGCTCTTGCAATCGCACACAGGATCCAAGGGCTATGAGGGCAAGGTCTGCACCATCGACGCCGGCAAGATCAGCGAGGAGGAGCTGCGGGAGAAACTAAAGACTGCGCTTTCCGGCTTTGGCGACGACTGCACCATCAGCAAAGATGGGTATGTTTACACCGTGAACGTGTGGCAGGAGGGCTTGGCACAGACGGCTATGCTCGCGCAGACCGGTGACAAGGACGCGAAAGAGGCATGGGATAAAATCGTATACACAACCATGCAAGCCTCGGATAGCCTGCAAGAGCTGCTGACGGCCAGCGGGTACGGGGACTACATGGTACAGATACAGGTTTTGAACGACAAAAACCACGATAACACATTGTTGACGGTGACCATGGGAATGGCATCGTATAACTGCGTTTCCTAACCATCGAAAAATTTTTCGGGATTAGCAACTTCCGCAGGTTTTTCGTGATAATATCATAGCGTGGAATAAAGCCCGTGGCGGAAACGCTGCGGGCTTTGCCGTTGGTGCGTCCTGCGCCGGTCGAAGCCCTGCGTTCCTACGCGGGGTATTTCCGTAGGCCGGGCGGGATGTACGACTATCTGGAGGTGTGAAATGCCGAAGCGGAGCAAGTCGCGCGACACCGCCAAGGCTGCATACATCGCCCGCAAGGCGGCGGGCGAGGAAGTAAGCCTGCGGGAGCTGGCGCAGGAGCAGGGTGTGAGCTATCAAACCCTGCGGAATTGGAAAGCAGCGGACAAGTGGGATGAAGCTCTGCCAAAGAAGCGGCGGGGCGGTCAACCGGGAAACCGCAACAGCGTGGGAAAGAAAAACGCTGCCGGAAGCCATGCGGGCGCACCGGCGGGAAATAAGAACGCAGAAAAGGACGGAGCGTACAGCGCCGTCTTTTTTGATATGCTCTCGGACGCGGAGCGGGAGATCGTACAGCGCACACCGCTGGGAAGCCGCGCCGCGCTGGAGCATGAAATGCAAATCCTGAAATTCCGGGAGCATAAGATACTCGCCAAAATCGCGGAGTATGAGGCAGCCCCGGAGGACAGCCTGTACATCAACAGCCTAATGGACATGAGGGTGCCGGGCGGACGAGGCAAGGACAAACAGGACGGTGCCTTACAGAGCATGGGAATGTACAGCAAGGACAGCGCGTTCAGCCGTGTGCTGAAATTGCAGGAGGCGCTATACAAGGTGCAGGGCCGCATCGCCAAGATCGCGGACAGTCTGCGGGCGCTGGAGGAGAGCGAAAAGCGCATGACGCTGGAGCGGGAAAAGCTGGAGCTGCTGCGTATGAGAGCCACCGGCGCGGTGGATGTACCAGACCCGGAAACGGATGGAGAGGACGCAGAGGAGATGGCATAATGGAAAGCATTTTAACAATCCTGCTGGGCGGTGTGTTGCTGGCTGCGGCTTTGCTGGGTGGGGCGTTGGCGGTTCCGCATCCGTGGGGGATTGTGCCGACGGCGGTGGCCATAGCTGGATGGACAGCGGTGTGCTGCTTTCTGGCAGTCACGCAGCTGGAAATGCTGGGTATGCTGGTCACGGCGATTGTGGCAATCTTCACAGCGGTTCGTCTGGGGGAAGGTCGGTAGATGAAATGACACTCTACACAAGCAAAGTAGTGGCCCAGTGGTTATGCCTGACGGAGCGGCGGGTGCGCCAGCTTCGGGACGAGGGCGTGATCGTGGAGGCCCGACCGGGGCTTTATGAGTTACAGCCAACGGTGGCGCGGTACATCACCTACATAGGCGGCGCGGGCAAGGAGACGCTGACCAACGAGCGCATGATGCTGACGCGGGCAAAGCGTGAGGCGGCGGAAATGGAAAACGACCTGCGGCGGGGCGAGGTACACCGCACGGCGGACATCGAGCGGGGCATCCAGTCCATGTTCCTGAACATCCGCAGCCGCTTTCTGGCGCTGCCCGCCAAGCTCTCTCCCACCCTGTCCACCATGGGCGGAGATCAGACGGGTATCTTCGACGAGCTGAAAGGGGCCATCGAGGAAATTCTGGAGGAAATGAGCGATTACCGGGTGGCCTTTGCGGCGGAGGACGGTGAGGACGATGGAGAAGCAGAAAAAGAAACACCCATGTAGCGGGTGCGTGTGGCGGGTGCAGACCAGCGAGGACAAGGTGCTGTGTATGTTCCCTCGCTGCGTGAGAAAAGAATATGAGCGCTACTGGCCGCAGGGGAAGCAGAGCGATGAAAAAGCGAAAGATCATTGATCTGCCAAAGCCGACGCTGGAGCTGTTGGCACGGTGCGCGGCGGTGCTGAAACCGCCCCCGGCTTTGACGCTTTCGGAGTGGGCAGACCGATACCGGGTGCTGTCGGCGGAGAGCAGCGCGGAGCCGGGGCGCTGGCACACGGAAAAGGCACCATACCAGCGGGAGATCATGGACGCAATCGGCGATCCGCACATCCGCAAGGTGGTGATCATGAGTGCGGCGCAGATCGGCAAGACCGACGCTTTCATCCTCAATCCGCTGGGCTACTACATGGACTACGCCCCGGCTCCCATCCTCGTGATGCAACCGACGCTGGACATGGGACAGACCTTTTCCAAAGACAGGCTCGCGCCAATGATACGGGACACGCCGGAGCTGCGGGACAAGATCGACGTGAAAAGCCGCTATTCCGGCAACACCATCATGAAGAAGAATTTCCCCGGTGGCCACATCACCATCGTGGGCGCGAACAGCGCAACGGGCCTTGCCAGCCGTCCCATCAAGGTGTTGCTGGCGGACGAGGTTGACCGCTACCCGGCCAGCGCCGGAACGGAGGGCGACCCGCTATCCTTGGCCCAGAAGCGACAGACGACCTTTTGGGACAAAAAGACGGTGATCGTCTCCACGCCGGTCATTAAGGGCCAGAGCCGCATCGAAACGGAGTTCAACCAGTCCACGCAGGAGGAATGGAACGTGCCATGCCCGGAGTGCGGGGAGTATCAACCCCTCGTGTGGGCCAACGTGGTATTTGACAAGGACGACCCGCAGGGCGAGGTGCTGTATAAGTGCGAGCGCTGCGGTGTAATGAACGGAGAATACAAGTGGAAGCAGGCAAGCAAGCGCGGTCGCTTTGTGCCGGAGAACCCCGGCGCGGAGGCGCGGGGCTTCCACCTGAATACGCTGGCCTCAACGTTCTGCTCATGGAAAGAGATCGTGCAGAAATTCCTTGTGGCAAAGGAACAGCTCGATCAGGGAAACCCGGAGGGCATGAAAGTCTGGGTGAACACGGAGCTGGGCGAAACGTGGGAGGAGCAGGGCGAGCAGGTGGAGGATGCCGCGCTGCTGAACCGGCGGGAGCTGTACGATGCGGACGTGCCGGAGGGAGTGCTGGTTCTGACAGCCGGTGTGGACGTGCAGGATGACCGCTTCGAGGTAGAGGTGGTCGGTTGGGGCATCGGCAAGGAGAGCTGGGGCATCCGCTACCAGAAGATATACGGCGATATGCTGAAAGAGCAGGTATGGCAAGACCTCGACAATTTTCTGCTGGGGGGCTTCAAGAAAAAAGACGGGACGGTGCTGCACATCATGAGCGCCTGCATCGACACCGGCGGCCACCACACAGATCAGGTATACCGCTTCACGGCGGAACGGTGGGAGCGAAAGATATGGTCGATCAAGGGCAAGGGCGGCGCGGATGTGCCGTATATCCGAAACCCCACCACTAACAACCGCGTGAAAACGCCGCTGTTCATCATCGGCGTGGACGCGGGAAAGGCCCTGCTGTATCAACGACTGCGGCACGAGACCAAGGGGCCGAACTATTGCCACTTCCCACTCAATGAGGAAGCGGGCTATGACGAGCAGTATTTTATCGGCCTGACAGCCGAGAAAATGGTGGTGCGCTGGCGCAAGGGCAGAAGCGTTGTGGCGTGGGAGCTGAAAGACAGCAAGCACAAGCGCAACGAGCCGCTTGACCTGCGCAACTACGCTACGGCGGCGCTGGAGATCGCTAACCCCATTTTGCAGGATGGCGAGATCGCAAAACCTATCAGAAAACGTCCGGCGGGCCGCCGGAGGCGAGGAGGGATTTAATTGGCAATCTTTACGAAAGAAATGTGTCAAAAGAAACTGAACACATGGCTGGCGGCGGAGGAGGCCATCGCCACCGGCCAGAGCTATCAGATCGGCAGCCGTATGCTGACGCGAGCTGACTTGAAGCAGGTACGGGAGGAAATGGAATACTGGGCCGGAAAGCTGGCCGAGGCAGAGGCGGAGGATAAGCACGGCGGACGAAACCGCGCCTATCGTGCCGTGGCCCGCGACGTGTGAGGAGGGAGCGCATGGAGAAACCGAATATCCTTGACCGGGCAATCATGGCCGTGGCTCCCGTCCACGCGGCGAAGCGGGCGGCGGCGAGGGCCGCACTGAGCGTGATCAACAGCGGGTACGGCAACTACGGAGCCAACCTGACGAAAAAGAGCATGAGAGGCTGGATGTACCACGGCGGCAGCGCCAAGGAGGACATCGAGGACAACATCGACATTCTGCGGCAGCGGAGCCGAGACGCTTACATGGGCATCCCAACGGCCACGGCGGCGCTGAAAACCATGCGGACAAACGTTGTAGCAGGCGGATTGATGCCTGCGCCGCAGCTCGACAGCGACTATCTGGGACTGGACGAGGCGGCGGCGGAGAAGCTGCAAGCACAGATTGTGCGGGAGTTCGCCCTGTGGGCGGACACGCCGGTATGCGACGCGGAGCGGATGGACAACTTCTATCAGCTCCAGCAGCTCGCCTTTTTGAGTTACCTGATGAACGGCGACACCATCGCCCTGCTGCCAATGAAGCATCAGGCGGGAGTGCCGTATGACCTGCGTGTGCGGCTGATCGAGGCAGACCGGGTATGCAGCCCGGACGGTTTTGACCGGCTGATGCCATGTACCGTGCAGGGCTACGAGGTGCAGAGCATCGTACAGGGCGTGGAGACAGACGCGGACGGTATGGTGACAGCCTACTGGATATGCAACCGGCATCCGCTGGGCAGCAACAGCGCCGTGGACGCGGCGGGGCTGACGTGGCAAAGAGTGGAAGCCTACGGCGATACAACCGGGCGGCGGAACGTGCTGCACATCATGAGCCGCGAGCGCATCGGCCAGCGGCGGGGCGTTCCCCTGTTGGCCCCTGTGCTGGAGAGCCTGAAACAGCTTGGCCGCTATACGGACGCGGAGATCACGGCGGCGGTGATCAGCGCCATGTTCACGGTGTTCGTGAAGTCACAAAACCCGTCGGACGGCAGACCGTTTGGAGAAATGATACCGGCGGAGGAGCTGATCGACAGCGCCGACCAGAGCAGCATCGAGCTGGGGCCGGGGGCCATCATTGACCTGAACCCCGGCGAAGAGGTGCAGTTTGCAGACCCGAAGCACCCAAACACCGGGTACGACGACTTCACGAACGCAACCATCCGCCTGATCGGCGCGGGGCTGGAGATACCGCCGGAAGTGATGATGAAGCAGTTCACCACCAGCTATTCGGCGGCTCGCGGCGCACTCAACGAGTTCTGGCGCACCTGTAGTATGCAGCGGGACTGGTTCACGGACGATTTTTGCCAGCCGGTCTATGAGGAGTGGTTCGCAGAGGCGGTCGCCCGTGGGCGTATCCACGCGCCGGGCTTTTTCACCGACCCGGCGCGGCGCAAGGCGTACACGGCCTGCGCGTGGAACGGCCCGGCACGGACGAACCTGAACCCCGTACAGGAGGTGGATGCCGCCATCAAGCGAGTGGATGCCGGTTTCAGCACGGCGCAGGAGGAGACGGCACAAATGACCGGCGGGGACTACAACCGCAACATCAAACTGCGCGTGACGGAGGCCAAGCGCAAGCGCGAGGTGGACGAGATCGGAAAAGCGCAGACGGCGGGAGAATAGGAGGAAAACAGAAATGCCCGAAAACAAGAAATTCTGGAAATTCTGCAATCAGGCAGGAAACAAGGTAGAGCTGCTGCTTTACGGCGACATTTCGCAGACGAGCTGGTGGGGCGACGAGGTGACCCCGAAGCAGTTTGCGGAGGAGCTGGCCGGTCTGGGAGCGCTGGACGAGATCACGGTGCGCATCAACAGCGGCGGCGGAGACGTTTTTGCCGCGCAGACCATCGGCAATCTGCTCGAACAGCACCCTGCGAACGTGGTGGCCCGCATCGACGGGCTGTGCGCCAAGGGGGCCCTGGCGGCGGTGGCCAGCGCGGCAACCATCGTCGCCTGCCACTGCGGCAAGGTGATCGCCGCAAATGACAGCACCTACATGGTGCATCCGGTGCGCATGGGCGCTTACGGCTACTACAACGCCGAGGAATTGCAGAAGTACATCGAGGCGATGAACGCCATCCGGGAAAGCATCGTGGGCCTGTATGTGAAAAAGACAGGCAGAGATAAGGACGAGGTGGCCGGATGGATGGACGAGACAAGCTGGTGGACGGCGGCGCAGGCAAAGGAAAACGGCTTTATCGACGAGTTGACGGACGAGGCGGACGGAACGGTGATCGAAAACCGGGACGGGCTGCTGTTCGTCAACAGCGTCAACACACACCTGCCTTTCGACAAGGCACCCAACTTTGTACAAAGCAGCAAGGCAGCTCCCGCCTCCTGCTCTGTAAATAACAAATGCCATAAGGAGGTAACGAACATGGCAAACGAGATCAAGACCGTGGACGACCTGCGCGGGGCCTATCCCGCACTGGTCAATGAAATCGAGGAGGCGGCGGCGAACAAAGCGACGAGCGACGAGCGCCAGCGTATCCACGACATCGAGGACATGGCCCTGTCCGGCAGCGAGGCGCTGACGAACGAGGCCAAGTTCACAAAGCCGGTGAGCGCCAGCGAGTACGCTGTGGCCATGATGAAGGCTGCCAAGGAGAGCGGCAACGCGTGGCTCAACGGAGCAAAGGCCGATGCCGACAAGAGCGGCATCGGCGGCGTGAAGAACGACGGCGGCACCGGCGGCGGTACGGGCAAGCAGGACGAGTTCATGGACGCGATCAAGTCCATGGGCAAGAAGCAGTAAAGGAGGAGAAAGAACATGAGTATGGATTTGGCGAAAAAGACCTTTTCCACGCAGCCGGATTACCTGATCGCAGGGAATGCGGAGATCGTTACGGCAGTCAAGGGGGCATCCGCTGCCTTGAAGCGCGGCGCTCCCGTGGTTCTCAACAGCGACGGCAAGCTGGCCGCCATCAGCGTGAGCGGCAGCAGTGCCCCCTACACCGTGACCACCACGGGCCTGTACGGCATTCTGGCGGAGGATGTCGCGTCGGGCGAGGACGGCATCGTGTACCTCTCCGGCGAGTTCTTCGCCGACGCGCTGGTGCTGCCCGCCAACGCCACCGCTGCGGACGTGGAGGTTCCTCTGCGCAACCTCGGCATCTACTTGAAGTAAGGAGGAAGAAAGAATATGGCTAACGAAGTGAACATTTACTCCCCCCGCTATCTGGCGGAGGTGGTGAGACAGACCCCTGCCGTACACACCTATTTCCGCGACACCTTTTTCACCAACGTCAAGACGTTCGCTACCGAGCGCGTGGACATCGACCTTGTGAAAGGCGACCGCCGCATGGCGGCCTTTGTCCATCCCCGCGTGGGCGGAAAGGTGCTGAAAGCCAACGGCTACCAGACCGAGAGCTACAAGCCCCCGCTGATCAACCCCTACGACGTGACCACCGCTGACCAGCTCATGACCCGCCTGCCGGGCGAAGATCTGTACAGCGGCATGACCCCTGCGCAGAGGGCCGCGCAGAAGCTCATGGAGGAGTACGCCACGCTGAACGACGCGACCACGCGCCGCGAGGAGTGGATGGCGGTGCAGGCCATCGTGACCGGCACCATTCCCATTGTGGGAGAGGGCGTGAACGAGACCATCGACTTCGGCCTGACCAACAAGAAAACCCTGACCGGCGACAACAAGTGGGGCGGCACCAAGGCCGACATCCTCGGCAACCTTGGTGACTGGACGGATGCGGTGCTGCACGGCGGCTTCGCCAACGTGGACACCATCATCATGGGCAAGACGGCCAAGGCAAAGTTCTTTGCCGATGCCAACGTGCAGAAGATGCTGGACAACCGCCGCATGAACCTCGGCGAGATCGCCCCCCGCGACCTGCCCAACGGCGTGAAGTACCTCGGCCACCTGAATGACCCCAGCCTTGACATGTACGTTTACGGCGAGGTCTACTACGACGACTGGACTAACCCCGACGCGCCGGAGACCAAGCCGCTTATCCCGGACAACATGATCATCCTGATCAGCTCCAGACCCAACTATATGATGGCCTACGGTGCCTGCACCTACATCGAGGACGCATCCGGCCTGTGGGTGACCTCCCAGACCAGCCGCGTCCTGCGCAGCTATGTGGAGCATCATCCCGACCGCCGCATGGTGGAGCTGCAGGCGCACCCGCTGCCCATCCCCGACAAGGTGGATAGCTGGCTGGTGGCGACCGTGTGCTGACATGGCGCTGTTCGAGCTAAAGCAGGAATACAGCGGAGCGGAGGGGACTGCCCCTCCGCTCACCTTTAAGGACTGCGCCGCAGCGGACATCGACGCGGCTTTCTTTGAGCAGGACGAACATGCGGACTGGCATACGGTTGACGGCAAGGACGCACTGGTGATCGTGGACGATCAGCGGCTCAAAGAGCATAGCGCCCATTGGGAGGCGGGAGCCAAGCAGAACTTCGACACGGGACTATATACGGCCTACACAGTGCTGTATATCCGCGTGAGCGACTACGGGCAGAAGCCGAAAGTGGGAAAGCACCTTGTTCTGGACAAGGGGACAAATCGGCAGCGGTCGTACACCATCCTCAACTGCGAGGAGGAGGCGGGCGTGTACCGCATTTCCATGGAAAGGACGCGGCAATGAGCAGAGTAACCTATGACGCAGGGAACCTGACCATCGAAGTGGACGGGCTGGACACCGTGGCGGCGGCGCTGGGCGATTTGAAGAAAAAGACCCCGGCGGCGGCCAAGGTAGCCATCAACGCCACGGCACGGCAGGCCCGCAAGCTGATGATCGCAAAGGCAAAGGCGCGGTACGCCGTGAACGCGGCGGGCAGGCGGCACCTGAAAGACCTTGTGCAACGGAAAAAGGCCAGCAACACCAGTTTAAGCGCAGAACTGCACATCGCAAAGATGCGCAACGATCTGGGTTATTTCCAGCACAGGCCGACGGAGCGCTTTACCGGGCGCGAGGTTTTGCGCCACGCGCCAAAGTATGTGAAAGCCCGTGTTCTGAAAGCCTCGTCCATGGCGGCGCTGACGGGCAATGCCAACATGAGCAAGGGCTTTCTTGTGCAGTTCAAGAGCGGCCACATCGGCATGGTGCAGCGGCAGATCGGCTCCAGCTCCAGCCACACGGTCACGGAGCGGGGGCATCCGAGATGGCGGAACAAAAACGGTAAGGTGGAAAAGCTGGTGACGATGGGAAGCCCGTCGGCCTCGGCGATGCACTCTACCGTATGGCCCATGGTGGAGCCGGAGGTGTCCGAATATCTGCAAGACCGACTGATGGAGCAGACAGAGCGGGTGCTGGCGCGAGCGGCGAGGAGGAAGTAAGCCATGAAGAACTATATGGATGCGGTGAGGGCCGCAGGCATCGGGCGAACTCCACAGCTCTGCCAAGATGCGCTGATCGAAACGCTGGAGGAGCTTTTCGCCGGGAAGAAGTATAACGGCCAGCAGAGCCGCAAGGAGCTGAAAATCTTCAAGCAGGATTTGCCGGTGCCGGAGGACTATGACGCGGATGTGGACACGGACGCGGCGGCGGCCCCGTACATCGTTGTGCGCATGACAGGCGGCGAGATCAAGAACGACGACGGGCCGCAGGCGGTTGAGTTCAGCCTGATCGTGTGCGCCTACGACGAGGGCAAGGAGCGAGAGGGCTATCAGGATGTTGCCAACATCAAGGAGGACATCGTGCAGCGGTTATGCACCAAGCCGTATTTCGGCGGGGCGTTCACCGTGCTGAAACCCATCGCATGGGCCATGCAGCAGGACGACACCTACCCGTACTACTTCGGGGCGTGTTCGCTGACCTGCACCGCACCGGCCATGACACAGGACACAGAAATGGAGGAGCTGGTATGAGCAAGAAAAACGATAAGCTGGCGCCGGATGCCGCTGTGAATGAGACGGCCATCCCGGCGGCGGAGACCGCTGCCGAGACCGCGCCCCCGGAGTGGGAGAAAGCGGGCGTGACGCAGGTTTACTGCGGCCCAACGGTGCGCGGCGTTGCCAAGCAGTACACGGTATTTCACGGCGGCATCCCGGAGGCGCTGGAGGCGTTCATCGCCATTCACCCGGAGGCCGGGGCGCTGGTGGTGGGCGTGGAGCGCTTTGCCGAGACGAGAAAGCGGCTGGAGACCGCAGGAACGGCGGAGGCCATTCTGTACGGCAAGATCAAATCCGAACTGTAAGGAGGAAGAAAGACTATGGCATACAAACACGGCGTATACACGAGCGAGGTTGCGACCAGCATGGTCGCGCCCATCACCGGCACGGCGGGCTTGCAGGTGATCGTAGGCACCGCCCCGGTGAATATGCTCAAAGACCCGGCGGCGGCGGTCAACGTGCCGCTGCTGGTGAGCAGCTACAAGGAGGCCGTGGAGGCGGTGGGCTATCTGCCTGACTTCGCCAACTACACCCTCTGCGAGTGCATCAGCGCAAATTTCAGCGTTGTGGGTATCGCGCCCATGGTGCTGATCAATGTGCTTGACCCTGCCAAGCACAAGATCGCCATCACCGGCGGAACCGTTCAGGTGAACGACGGCGTGGCGGTGCTGGAGGAGACAGGCGTTCTGCTGGAGGGGCTGACCGTTAAGAGCGGCTCCACCACGCTGACCGCAGGCACGGACTACACCACCACATGGAACGACGACGGTACGCTGAATATCGTGGTGCTTTCCACCGGCGCGGGTAAGGAAGCAACGAGCCTGACTGTGACCGGCAACAAGATCGACCCCAGCAAGGTGACGGCGGCGGACATCGTGGGCGGTGTGGACAGCTCCACCGGCAAGGAGACCGGCCTTGAGGTGGTACGTCAGGTCTATCCGAAGCTGTCCATGACACCCGGCATCCTGCTGGCCCCGCGTTTCAGCAAGGACGCGACGGTGGCGGCGGCATTGCAGGCCAAGACCAAGAGCATCAACAGCGTGTTCGGCGCGGTGTGCGTTGTGGACATCGACAGCAGCAACACCGGCGCGACCAAGTACACCGCCGTCAAGACCACCAAGGAGGCGCAGGCGGTGAGCGACCCCAACGCCTACGCAGTCTGGCCCTTTGCCAAGGTGGGCAACACGGTGTACAGCGGCAGCGCACTGGCGGCGGCGCTGACAGCCTACACCGACGCGCAGAACGACGACACGCCCAACGTCAGCCCCAGCAACAAGACCATCGCCGTTTCTGCTGCCTGCCTCGAAGATGGCACGGAGGTGGTGCTTGATCAGGAGCAGGCCAACACCGTGAACAGCTTCGGTGTGGCAACATGGCTGAACATGAACGGCTTCCGCCTGTGGGGCAACAACACGGCGGCCTACCCCGGTATCAGCGACCCGAAAGATCGCTGGTTCAGCGTCCGCAGGTTCTTCTGCTGGGATGATAACACCTTCATCCAGACCTATTTCCAGAAGGTCAGCGACCCGCTGAACAAGCGCCTGATCGAGGCTCTGGTTGACAGCGAGAACGTGCGCGGCAACAGCTTTGTCAGCCGTGGCATTTGCGCCCGCTATGAGCTGCAGTACATCGAATCCGAAAACCCCACGACCGATCTGCTGAATGGCACGGTGAAGTTCCACAAGTATATGTCTCCGTTTAATCCGGCGGAGGACATCGAGGAAATTGTGGAGTTTGATCCCAACGCGATTTCTACCGCGCTGGCGGGCTAACCCAGAAAGGAGGAATAAATAATGGCACTGGACACGAATCTGACCCCGGAAATCGTCAACAGCTTCAACGTTTACATTGACGGCGTGAAAGCAATTGGCACTGCACCGGAAATCACTCTGCCGCAGATCACCTCGGAGACTATCGACGTTTCCGGCGCTGGTATCCTCGGTAAGATTTCCGCACCGAACATCGGCCAGTTTGAATCCATCGAGCAGGAAGTTTCCTTCAACCTCGTATATTCGAGCTTTGTCAACGTCCTTTCTCCGAAGCGTCAGGTGAACCTTACCTTCCGCGTTGCACAGCAGGCGGTGGATAAGAGCCTCGGCTATGCCTATAAGGGCCTGCGCATCGTTGAGGTTGGCCGCGTCAAGGAGTTTACTCCCGGCAAGATCAAGGCGGGCGAGGGCATGGAAGCCAAGGTTAAGCTGGAACTGACCTACATCATGATCGAGAACGACGGCGAGGAAATCATTGCCATCGACAAGCTGAACGGCGTATACCGCGTTCAGGGCGAGGATATGCTGGCAGACGTTACCGCGCTGATCTAACGCCAAAGAAATGAAGCGACCGCCCCGAAAGACCGGGGCGGTCAAATTTTATATCTGAACAGAAAGGAAAACCACCATGGAAAAGAATGTTTCTTCCGTCGCAGAACAGGACAAGACCGCTGAGGTTAAGAAGAACCCGAAGCTGATCGAGTTGGCCCGCCCGTACAAGTTTGATGATAAGGAGTATACCGAGATCGACCTGTCCGGTCTGGATGATCTGACCATCAAGGATGCGGTGCTCATCATCAAGAAACTGTACAACGAGGGCGAAATGGCCGTGATGATTACCCCTGAAACTGCGACTGCATACACCGACGCTCTGGCCGCTGCCGCAACGAAGCTCCCCATCGAGTTTTTCCAGCTGCTTCCCATCGGCGCAAGCAAGAAGGTTCGCCAGACTGTTCAGGCGTCGCTCCGTAGCGCCGCCGCAGAGGAAGATGGCGACGAGGACGAGCACAGCCACATCATGAAGTTCGGCAAGCCCTACACCTACAAGGGCGAAAAATACACCGAAGTTGACCTGTCAGGCGTGGCGAACCTTACCGGCATGAACGTCCGTCAGGCGGAAAACCGCATGGAGGAAGAAGATATTCGCGCAGCGGAAAAGACCCTGAACTACTATTACTGCTGCCTGATCGCATCTATGGCCACCGGTAAGGATGTGGCATTCTTCCTCGGCCTGCCGCTGGCGGAGGCTGTACAGCTTCGCGCAGGGGTGAACCACAAGGATTTTTTCGCCTAAAGGGCGGATACAAAACCATCAGAAAGGCGGCGATAGCCCTCGCCACGGCTACACACACGAGTGCAGATTTCTACCTGAATCTGCCCGTGCGTGAGCTGGTGGAAATCAACGAGGAGGTGGCGGAGGAGTGGCAAAAAATCAAACCCTAGAGCTTTCTATTTTGATCGGCGGTCACGTTGATAACTCGCTGACGCAGGCTGTAAAGTCTGCGAATACTCAGCTCAGCAGTATGGCGAACGGCGCATCGAAACTGGCAGCGAATATCGCAAAAGTAACGGTGGGCATAGCCAGCGGCATTACAGCGGGGCTGGTAGATGCAACAAAAGAAGCAGTTGCATTTGAAAGCGAAATGCTTGATGTGACGAAGTACGTTGGCGGTCTGACGGACGCGAACGGAAAGGTCAAAACGGACGCTTATGCGGAAATGTCGAAAGATATTCTTGACTTGAGCACACAAATTCCGTACACCGCCAAAGAGCTGACACGTCTGGCGGCTGCAGCTGGTCAGTCTGGCAAGAGCATGAACGACCTGATAGACGAGGGGTTCCTGAAAGACGTTGCCGAAATGGGCACGGCCATGGATATTTCTGCGGATCAGGCAGGCGACTGGGCAGCAAAGTGGGAAGTTGCATTCAACATGAACCACGATCAGGTCATGGAGCTGGCAGACCAGATTAACTATCTGGGTGCCCACTACGCAACGACCGCCGCTGAAATTGCCCAGACCGTAAACGACACCGGCTCTCTGGGTCAAATCGCTGGCATGGATGTTCAGAGCACGGCAGCGCTTTCTACAGCACTGCTGGCAATGGGCGTTGATTCTGGTAAAGTGGCAACATCCATCCGCCGGATGTATACGAACCTTTCTATGGGTTCAAAAGCTACAGATGCACAGTCTGCGGCTTTTGAACAGCTGGGATTTACTGCGGAACAGTTTGCAAAGGATATGCAAAAAGACGCCCCGGCAGCATTGAAAAGTTTGTTTACCGCTATCGGTACTCAGCCGAAAGACAAGCAAGTGGGTTATCTGAAAACTCTGCTCGGTCAGTGGGCCATTGAGAGTGGCGCAAAACTAACCGGCAATCTTGACTTGTTTGTGAAAACGCTGGACGACGTAGGCGATGCTTCTAAGTATAACGGCAGTATGTATAAAGAGTTTATGCTGAAATGCGAAACCTCTGAATCTGTATTGACGATGCTTGGGAGCGCATGGCGGGCCGTCCGCATTGAGGTTGGAAATAATTTCCTTCCGGTGCTGAAAGATGTAGCCGGGTTTGGCATCGAAAAGCTGAATGACCTCCGCGCCGCTCTGCCGGATATTGCAGAACGTGTAAGGCAGGTAATTGAGTATCTGATAAGGTAGCTACGACCATCGCGGGTATCGGCACGGCATGGGCAGGAATGCGGTTTGCACCGCAAATCCTGCAGGTGGTATCCAGCGCGACGAAGTTTGCAAGCGGGGCGGCAAGCCCTGTGGGGCTTGTACAGAAGGGCGTGTCTGGCGCAGGAAAAGCTGGCAATCTGTGGCAGGCTGCAAAACTTGGAACACAGCTGGCAAACAGCGCTGTTCCGGCGGGCAGCAATCCTAGCTTCGGGCAGAGAGTGCAGAACACCATCCTTGGTAGCGTCCTTGGAATGCAAAACAGCAAAAAGCTGTTTGGAGCAAAGACACCTGCTGGGATGGCAAAGGCAACGAGTGCGCTGTTTGGCAGCATTCAGCAGGCACAGGCTTCCGGCGGAATAATCGGATTGTTGGAAGACAGTTCGATAGGGCAATACGGAGCCAGAGTTGCAAGGTCTGCAAAAAATCTGGCGGGGACAGACTTTATTCAGAACACGGTCGGCGTTGGAAAGTGGATCGGCCAAAAAGTTGCCGGTACACAACTTGGCGGCTTTGTAGGGAACATGGGCCAAAAGGCTATGGGCTTTGGACAAGGATTGCTGGGCGGAGCAAAAAACATTGCAGGAACGGCAATTGGCGGCGTAAAAAATCTGGCAGGCCGCGCAGCATCTACTAAAGCTGGACAATTTGCCTTAAACGTTGGCGGGGGAATTGCGAAAGGAACAGGGGACACGTTCAAGTTCCTTGGTTCTGGACTGAGCCTAGCCAACACGGCGGTAGGCCCGATAGCCGGTAAATTGGGCGGTGCATTTATGGGATTGCTCGGCACCTTCGGCCCGGTGATTACCGGAATCGGTGGAATCATCGCAGTGGTCAGTCTGCTGGGAGATCACTTTGAGGACATCCGCCAGATCGTCGGGAACGTGTTCGGCGAAAAGGGACTGGCAATGTTTGATGGATTTACGAGTAAAATCCACGATATTGCAGGCAACGTCCGAGATTCGGTGAGCAATGCATTCTCTTTGGAAAACCTGCAAAACATCCAGCAGAGCTTGAGCGGAAAGAGTATTTTCGGTATCGACGACTTGGGAACCACCTTCGGGGCAGTGATACCGATTATCGAATCGGTGAAAGGGCTGATTGGACAGATCGTAGACCTCGGAGTGAATCATATTAAGCCGCTGCTGGCTGATATTATGAGCTTCGCTGTAAACGAATTGTTCCCCGCAGTGTCGCCGCTGATAAGCATGATTATCAGTCTGGTTGGCACAACCCTGATAAACGCAATCAAGCTCGTCGTCGATGTGATCCACGGACTACTGCCGGTGATTGAACCGGTTATTCAGGGCATCGTCGGGTTGATAAAGGGCATTGTATCGGTGACGATTACGGTTGCGAATGCAATCATCGGCACGTTGAACAAATTGTCTTTTACGGTGCCTGATTGGGTGCCTGCCCTCGGTGGAAAAAAATTCGGCTTCAACCTGAAAGAAGTTGCAATGCCTGCCTTTGCGAACGGCGGTTTTACTCACGGTGTCAGCATTGCAGGCGAAGCTGGAACAGAGGCGGTTATCAGCTTCAAGCCTAGTGTTCACGATAGCAACGTCGAAAACTGGGTGCGTGCAGGCCGGATGCTGGGAGTGTCTGGCGAGGATGCAACTCGTGCGGCGGGTGTACGGTATTTTGCAAACGGCGGTTTCACCGACGGAAGCAAGGAAAAACTGGACAACCTGATTGATTTCTCCAAAGCATACGGTAAGTACGCACTGCGTTCCAATGGCATCCGAACCACCGGCGACGCTTTGTCGATGCTATGGACGGTCGCCAACAACTCAATGTCTGGTGACGCTTCGCTTGCACTGGCGGCGACCAGCCTTGCAGCTGATGTTGCTCCGCTTCTGCTGAACAAGTACCTCGGAAGTGACAGCCCTGTAACCACTGCACTGACCGAAGCAGCCAAAAACTACAACGGCGGCACGGTGCTTTCAAGCTGGCAGGACGGTGTCCTTACAGACACAGGAACGCCGCTTTATGTGCTGCCGCCGAGGGATACCGGGCGCACGCTGTCCGAAATCCCGGTGAGCGCATATCAGAATACACCTGTACCCGGCGGCAACGGCGGAAGCTCTCCGCAGTTTGTATTTGCTCCGAACATCACAATCACTGGTGATGCAGACCGCCAGCAGATTGCTTCGATTATGGAGGACGAGTACGAAAAGTTCAAAGCCTTTATGGACAAATACAACCGAGAAAACAATCGAACCCGGTATGCATAAGGAGGTGGCCTGATGTCTTACACGACAAAGAGCGGTGACACTTGGGATGGTATTGCAAAAACTGTCTACGGTGACGAGTTGAAAGCCGATGTGCTGATGACTGCCAACCGGGAGTATATCGAGGTGTACAAGTTTGATTCCGGGGTGGTGCTTGCCACGCCGGAAGTGGAAGTTAAGGCAAAAACAGACGAAAGTCTGCCGCCTTGGAAAAGGTGAGGTGTGAGGGATGATTACGCCACGTCAAGCGTTCCTGACGCTTGAATATGACGGAAAGGACATTTCAAGCGACATCCGCAAAGATGTGGAAAACTTCACATACACCGATAGCGGTTCGGATTCGAGTGACAGCCTTTCTATTAAGGTAAACGCGATGGATCACAAGTGGATCGATTCGGTTGATGCATGGGGACAACATAGTGCTGAAGGTTGTTATCAAGGATACTACGTGGATGACGTAAAGACTGGAACAATTCATCACGAAGCCACTGGTCATAATGAACAGAAATGGGTGCAGGATTCTGCAGCTTGGACAGAGACTGTTACTACTGGATATAAATGCAGCGGATGTGGTGCGACAAAATAAATTCGTATTCTTTAGGAAAAAACTATGAAATGGTTCAAGGAACATAAGAAAGCAGCAAGTATCGGATTGTTTCTTCTTGTCCTGGTCCTGATCGGGTGTGGGGTCGCATTCAGCGATTCGGGAAATGGATCAGATCAGAAGGAACAGGAAGCCTCTGTAACCGACACAAAAAAAGAGACTGCAGAAGAGAAGAAAAGTTCTGATACAGAAGTAAAAAAAGAAGATACTGAAAAAGAGGATGCCTCTGAACAAAAAAAAGAGACAAAAGAAGAGGCAAAAAAAGAAGAAAAGACAGAAAAAAAGGATGATACCAAGAAAACCAGTACTGCATCAGCTACGGCTACGACTAAAAAGGATGAAGCAAAAACTTCTTCCAATAAGTCATCCAGCAATTCCAGCACGAAGAAGACAGAGACAAAAGCAAATAACTCCAGTTCTTCCAATAGCAGCAAGCCGCAGCATACACATACCTGGGTAGCCCAGACAAAAAGTGTGTACCATGAAGCAACGGGACACTACGAAAATAAGTGGGTACAGGATTCCGCAGCTTGGGATGAAGATCAGTATACAGAAAAAGTGGTATGCGGATGTGGGGCAACGTTTGATAGCGTAGAAGGTACTTACGGATGGGAACAACATTCGATTGATGGATGCAATTATGGTTATTCCGTACTTCCAGTAAAGACTGGAACAATTCACCACGAAGCAACTGGTCATAATGAACAGAAATGGGTACAGGATTCGGCAGAGTGGACAGAGACAGTTACCACCGGATATAAATGCAGTGGCTGTGGTGCGACAAAAGAAAAAAGCAGAAAAGAAAATAGAGAAATAAGCTAGGGAAAGACTTTGCAGACGCAGAGTCTTTTTTTCATACCCTAAATACAAAAAAGAAAGGAAAAAGTCATGAAAGTAGGAAAAAGACTAACCGCTTTCTTCCTGGCAGGGATGCTGATCCTGACCAGCAATGTGACTGGCTTTGCCGAAGAAACTACGGCAGATCAACAGCCGGAAGAAGCAAAGAGTACCTATCTTCTGACCGTAGATGCAGAAGATAGTACAGTAACCGTAAAAGGTGATCATGTTGAGCAGAAGACCGCATCAACTTATCAGATTGAAGCAGGAAGTGAGGTAGTAGCAAGTGTTGCTCCTGCGGACGAAAAGGAAATAAAGGAAGTCCGTGTCAATGAAGAGCAGATGGATCTTGCAGATGGAACCGTTACCTTTTCCATGCCGGAAAAAGACAGTTTGCTGCAGGTAACGCTGAAAGAAAAAGAGCGGGCTGCCGAAGAAGCGGAAGAACCAAAGCAGGAGGTATCGCAGACAGAAGAATGGGAACTTCCGGATGAGAAGGAATACCAACAACGGTTACAGCTTGCAAAGGCATTAGGCATGGAAGACTGGCTGGATGAAGAGGGATGGCTGGATGATGGCTACTTTGCCGGAAAGAGTGATCTGGAATTAACAGAAAGTGGTGTAGTGCCATTGATTCGCAACAGTATTACGAATCCTAAAATGTCAAGAGCCGTAACTCTTTATAACAAAATTACTTACAACAATATTTCCTCTGCAGAGTTTGCGGTAGACGGAAAGCTGGCCTTTTGCTTGGAGTACGCAAAGACAACCCCACCAGCAGGGACGGCAACGGGAACACCAACCGAGATTACAAATTCCGGAGTAAAAGCTGCCATGTATTATGGCTACACTGGACCGGCTGCAGCACAGTATAATTTCAGCAGCACCTCTCAGGCCGTTCTGGTCACGGCCACACTGAGCAGCTACTACTACAGTGGACAGTCTCCGTTTTCAAGTGCAACCAGTGGAAATGCACAGAGTACCGGATTTACAGCTTTTTATAACTTTGTCGAAGCACATAAGGCTTCCGTACCATCCTCCTTTAAAGCCTATGCGGTAAGTACGGGTTCAAATACCCAGCATTTAGGATATTGGACGTACGCACCAACCGGAACCATGTATCTGACCAAGACATCGGCTAATACAGCAATGACGGACAATAATAGCTGCTACAGTCTTGGAAATGCAGTCTATGGGGTATATTCCAACTCGGCCTGTACTACAAAAGTAGGTACGTTGACTACTGGAACGAACGGTGTATCCAATCCGATCTCAGTCAATGAAGGAACGTATTATCGATCCGCAATTTGATCCCGATCGTGAAAAGAAGATATTCAAAATGTATGTGTCGATCCCGGAAGAAGAGGAAGAGCGTCTGACAGCGAAAGAAAAAGTCGGACATCTGCGGTTTGAATGAAACCATTGAGGGCAAAACGCACCGATCAGAATATTGGTGAATGATTCGATGTAAACACCCCTGCTTTGTGGAAAAGACAGAAATTCCACAGAGCAGGGGTGAATTTGGTGAAAAACTCTTTGCAAATACAGCGGGGGTGTGAAAAACCAGGTTCTATATTTATGAAGAAGTTTCGCTTAAGACGCTCCGAGTTTCCGGGGCGTTTTCCTGGTGATATCCGTTACGACGTATACTTGCGAAAACAGATCCGGAAATATTATGCCATACGCTGAAGATTGCTCCCGGGAGCGTTGCAAATGGATTGGCTGCAAAATTGGCAGTGGCAAGTGTGATCGCAAGACCGCTGTTCTGCATCCCGACTTCGATCGCAATGGCAGTAGCTTTTGTATATTCCACACGAAAAAGTCTGGAAGCTCCAAGTCCAAGCCCCATGCCTGCAAGATTGTGAAGCATTACAATTCCGAGAACCGCAAAACCGGATGTCAGGATCTTTTCTGCATTGACAGCTACGATGCCGCTGATGATCATGACGATCGATACAACGGAAATAAGAGGCAGAATGCCGGAAATTTTTTCAATCTGCCTGCCGATGATCCATCGCAGAAAAATGCCCAGGAGTACCGGGATCAGAACGACCTTTACCACCGAAATTACCATACTGAAGAAGGAAACTTCCACCCATGCACCGGCAAGAAGGTATACCAGCAGCGGTGTCATCAGCGGTGCGGCAAGCGTGGAGGCAATGGTCATCCCGACTGAGAGAGCAACATCACCACCGGCAATATAAGTGATGACATTACTTGCAGTTCCACCCGGGCAGCAGCCAACCAGGATCACTCCCAGTGCAAGATCAGCCGGAAGGTGAAATGCCGTTGCGAGAAGCCAGGCAATGACCGGCATAAGTGTATATTGAGCAATAAAACCAAGGATCACTTCTTTCGGTCTGGTAAAGACAACTTTAAAATCTCCCATATGAATAGTCAGCCCCATGCCGAACATGGCAACACCCAAAAATACAGAAGTATAAGTGGTCGTCCACGCAAATCCGTCACGCCAGAAAAAGGCAAGAACGGAAAAGCAGATAATGATCAGTCCGATATATTTTGTGAGCAGGGATGCAATTTTTTCAAGTGTATGTAAGAGTCTGCTCATAATGAAACCTCGTAGCTAAAATTATCGATCAGCCGGGTCTTCCCGATGTAGACAGCCATTGCTACAAGCACATTCCGGTCAACACGCTCTACCGGCTGCATTGTCAGTGCATCTACCATGGAAATATAATCAATCTTTGCCAGTGGTTCTGCTTCAATTACAGCACGCATGGCAGCCAGTACCTGTTCTGCGTCCATGCCTGTCTGAATGATCTGCTGCCCTGTCCTGACTGCTCTTGAGAGGCAGAGTGCGGCAGATCTTTCCTGAGTATTTAAATAAGTATTTCTGGAAGATTTCGCAAGTCCGTCTTCCTCCCGGATGATCGGGCATCCGATGATCTCGATATCAAAATTCAGATCCAGTACCATCTTGCGGATGATCGCAAGCTGCTGGGCATCCTTCTGTCCGAAGTAAGCACGATCCGGTGTCACGATGTTGAAAAGTTTTGACACAACGGTGCATACGCCTTTGAAATGAATGGGCCTTGTCTTTCCACAAAGCGTTTCGGAAAGCAGATCAATGCTGACAAATGCGTGTGGGTCATGGTACATTTCTTCCGGTGACGGACAGAAAATAAGATCTGCACCGATCCGTTCGCAAAGCTGGCTGTCCCGTTCAAAATCTCTCGGATATGCCTCAAGATCTTCATTTGGTCCGAACTGCGTCGGATTTACAAAGTCGGACACAACGACGATATCATTTTCCTCCCGGCATTTCTGGATCAGGCTTGCATGACCTTCGTGCAGAAAGCCCATTGTCGGGACGAGTCCGATAGATTTTCCGTCTTTCTTCCATTTCTTAATCAGTTCTTTCGTTTCATTGATAGTTGTTGTTACCTGCATGTTTTTTCTCCTCTTTTTAAGATTCGGAGATAGGCTCTTTTCTGAAGTCACTGTTGTCTCGGAAAACTATTTGGATGATAGTGGAACTTTTTATGTGTCCATATCTTTGAGAAGCCCGTGGCGTTCGTAGTTCGTCACGCGGCTGATCTGATTCTTTTCATCTACGAATACAACCGCAGGTTTATGTGATGCAGCTTCTTCGGATGAATACTGTCCATATGCCATAATGATGATCTTATCACCTGTGCTGACACAACGTGCAGCAGCACCGTTCAGACAGATCATGCCGCTCCCGCGTTCTCCGCTGATCGTGTATGTTTCAAAACGACTGCCATTATTGACATCGACGATCTGGACTTTTTCATATTCCAGAATACCGGCTGCCTCAAGCAGTTCTTCATCCACCGTGATGCTTCCGACATAATCCAGTTCTGCCTGAATAACAGTTGCCCGGTGAATCTTTCCTTTTAACATTTCAATTGTCATTTTTTGTCCTTTCCTTCTGGAAAGACTTCAGTTTCCAATGATGAAAAAATCTTTGATAAAATAGAATAGCAGACTTTTTCGAAGGTTCTGAGTCTTATTTCCTAAAAATATAAGCTCTTGCACTTTTGCAATGATCTCTGGTTTCAGATGAGATTTCAGTGATTCAGTCAGAGTATAGTTCTGTATCAACAGATACTATCTCCGCAGATGATTATAAAAAAGGAAGAGATAAATGTCAATGAGGGATGGGAATGTTTGCCTATTTATGCACACTATGATAAAATGAAGTCAATCCGGGGAACCTAATTCCAGAGAAAGAAGCAGACTTAGGATGAGGTGGCCTGATGGAGAAAATGTACTGGGATCAGTTTCTGCACAGCGGAAAGATCAAGGATTATCTTAGTTATAAAAATTGTATTGCAGACGGTCAGTCTTCAGAATGGGAAGATGACGGCAGAAAGAAGGAACAACGTGAACCAGATCGTATTGACAGGGATGGTGCTTTCGACGACTCCGGTGGGGGAATATGACCGCCGGGTCGTTTTGCTTACAAAAGAACAGGGAAAAGTATCGGCATTTGCCAAAGGCTCGAGAAGACCGAACAGTCCGCTTGTCGGAGTAGTGAACCCGTTTACATTCGGTGAATTTACCATGTATGAGGGAAGAAGTTCTTATACGATCCAGTCGGCAAAGGTGATCAATTATTTTTCGGAACTCCGGGAGGATGTGCTGGGAGCGTATTATGGTTTTTATTTTCTTGAGGTTGCGAATTATTATGCGAGAGAATTTAACGACGAACTCGAGATGCTGAAGCTTTTGTATCAGACGATGCGGGCGTTGACGAATCCGCATATTCCGGATGCCCTGATCCGGTGCATTTATGAACTGAAGATCCTGACGATCAACGGACAGGGACCGCAGGTCTTTCAGTGCGTGAATTGTGGGAATAAGGCAGAAACAGCAGTCTTCAGTGCCGGCAGAGGAGGACTGGTCTGTGAAACATGTGCCGGTGAAGTGCGGGACGGTATCAGACTGGCTTCTTCCACATTATATAGCATGCAATACATAGAAAGCAGTAAAGTAGAACATTTGTATACCTTTAACGTGAAGCCGGAGATTTTGCAGCAGCTTTCAAAAGTGACAGAACGGCTTATGGGACTTTACGTGGATCGGAAGTTTAAGTCGCTGGAAATTCTGGAAACGTTGCTGTAAGAGGTCTTGCAAAATAGTCCGTAAACCGCTACAATAGAAAACATTGATGCGGTGGGCGTTTCAGCGTGTATCAAATGATGGAAAATGAAAAAGAATGCGAGGAACATAAAATGGTTGAAAAGACAATGGACAAGATCGTAGCACTTGCGAAATCGAGAGGATTTGTATATCCGGGTTCAGAGATCTACGGTGGACTTGCGAATACATGGGATTATGGAAATCTCGGTGTAGAGCTTAAGAATAATGTAAAAAAGGCCTGGTGGAAGAAATTCGTTCAGGAGAACGCGTATAATGTGGGTGTAGACTGTGCCATCCTTATGAATCCACAGACATGGGTTGCATCCGGACATCTCGGAGGATTCTCTGATCCGTTAATGGATTGCAAAGAGTGCCATGAGCGTTTCCGTGCAGATAAGATCATTGAGGATTTTGCTGCTGAGAAGAACATTGAATTAAAGGGCTCTGTGGATGGATGGACGCAGGAAGAAATGAGAGATTTCATCGAGGAACATCAGATCCCATGTCCTACATGTGGCAAACATAACTTCACAGACATCCGTCAGTTTAACTTAATGTTTAAAACATTCCAGGGTGTTACTGAAGATGCAAAGAACACAGTTTATTTAAGACCTGAAACAGCACAGGGAATTTTCGTAAACTTTAAAAATGTACAGAGAACTTCCAGAAAGAAAATCCCATTTGGAATCGGTCAGATCGGTAAATCTTTCCGTAACGAGATCACACCGGGTAACTTTACATTCCGTACCCGTGAGTTCGAACAGATGGAATTAGAGTTCTTCTGTGAGCCGGGTACTGATCTTGAGTGGTTCCAGTATTGGAGAGGATTCTGCCGTGACTGGTTACAGACACTTGGTATCAAAGAGGATGAGATGCGTCTTCGTGACCATTCACCGGAAGAACTTAGCTTCTACAGCAAGGGAACAACCGATATTGAGTTCTTATTCCCATTTGGATGGGGCGAGTTATGGGGTATCGCTGACAGAACAGACTATGACCTCACACGGCATCAGAACGTATCAGGACAGGATCTCACTTACTTTGATGATGAAAAAGGTGAGAGATATATCCCATATGTGATCGAGCCATCTCTTGGAGCTGACCGTGTGGTACTTGCATTCTTATGTGCTGCTTATGATGAGGAGAACATTGGTACAGAGGAAAAGCCGGACATGAG
>OMNT01001104.1_pt1 | contig 26272 bp, 23 predicted proteins | sample 1672551 | NCBI WGS metagenome assembly OMNT01 (sample SAMEA3136698, study PRJEB25190) | human gut metagenome | reverse complement strand
AGAAAAAAAGAAGTTCATAAAAAAAGTCTAATAAAATGTAAATAAAATTCACTTTCAAAAAAGAAATTTATTGATTATAGGGTTTACTTTCACTATAATGAAAAATAAAGGATGTAAATGATAAAATGTTATGCTCAAAAGCCGATATAAGTGAGCAAACGATTTATGAATCTGGCATCGTCCGGATAAATGAAACAAAAGGAGATAAATTAAAGTTATGGGGGAAAGTAAGAGATTCTTTTTTAAATTATGGAAACGTGGGATAAGTGTTTTTGCTGTGGGTGTGATGGCTTTTTCTTCAATACCAACATTTTCTGTTCCTGTTTCGGCGGCAAATACAGATCTGCCAGACCTTCTCAAAGCGGGAAGTGTTCCTGTAAGTGAGGATACACTGACACAGGAGCAGCCATTTGCTACTGGTACGGGTGGAAGCAGATCTTTTCGTATACCGGCAATTATTACTTTGGAAAATGGCGATCTTGTAGCAGCGGCAGATGCAAGATATGAGACAAATGGAGATGGAGGCGGTCTGGATACCATCGCTTCCGTATCCAGTGATGGAGGAAATACGTGGAATTACAGCTATCCGTTGTATTTTCCGGACAGCAAAGGATATGCAGGAAGAAGCGCTACGACGATTATTGATCCGGGCATTGTAGAGGGGCCGGACGGTACGGTTTACTGCTTTGCGGATGTAAACCCGACGGGAAGCACGACGATGTATAAGACGATCGGAACCGGGACGGGATATGTGACGGTAAATGGAGGACGTTATCTTGCCATTACGGACAAATATAGTAATGTAGAAACGAGACCTACCGATGCCGATCTGACGACTTATGAATATTATGTAGATGATTTTGATGAGAATGGATATGCGCAGATTCTGAAAAGGGCAGATGGAAGTGCGACAGGCTATGGGGTAGATGAATGGTACAACCTCTATACGGTTACGAATGGAGAGTACGTCGCAGATTTGACACAGAAGCAGGTAAACAGCAATACGGATATTCAGCAGAATGTATTTTATAAGGATTCTCTGTTCCATGTTTACAGCATTGGATATATCTGGTATGTAACTTCGAAGGATCATGGAAGAACGTGGGAACATCCAAGAAATATCAATGACCAGGTGAAGAGACAGGACAATGAAAATGCCATTCTGGTTTCACCGGGTCAGGGAATCACCACAAATTCGGGTGATATTGTACTGGGATTTTACGATCATGGCGGTGAAGAAAATGCAAGCATTGTATATTCTACGGATAATGGAGATACATGGAAACGTACCAATGACGTTCCAGGAGCAGGTGCGGGAGGCAGGTGGTCCTCCGAGAATGAAATCGTAGAACTGGAAGACGGCACACTGCGTATGTTCTATCGAAGCGGAGCCGGCGTTATCTGTTACTGTGATGCACAGAAGAATGCGAATGGGGAATATGTAATGGGCACAAGTACGGCAACAGGCGTTTCTGTCTGCTCTACCTGTAATGTATCTGCAATTTCTTATTCAAAAAAGATTAACGGAAAACAGGCGGTTATGGTAGCGTGTCCGGGCGGGCCGAGCGCGCGTAACAATGGTAAAATCTTTACGTTTTTGGTAGAAGAGGACAAATCTCTGTCTCTTTTCAGTAAATTTTCCGTGCCGAATTCTGAGGCTGGATATTCTTATTCCTGTCTGACGGAACTGGAGGATGGTACGCTTGGACTTCTCTGGGAGCCGAATACAGCCACGCAGACAATCCGATATGATCGGTTCAGTCTCCCTGAAGTGGCACAGGGAGCCTCTGTTGAAGGAACTTCTCTCAATGTGGAAGTATCAGAAGGTGAAGATTACAGAAGAGACACAAATGGAGCAGGTGTGGTTTCTGTGCGGCCGGATGAATCCATAGCAACGATCTCTACAAGCACTGAAACGAAGGAAGAGATTTCATTGCATGATCATGTGTCGAATACAGCTTCGAATCTGAAAAGTTTTTCGGCTGCGGCAAATAAAAACATTTCTCTTTCCGATGCAGAGTTTACATTCCAGGCGTCCGGAGATAACTGGAAGATTTATAATGAGAAAAAAGGCGTATATCTGACAAATGCAACTTATGCAAGTACATTTTTCTCAAATACGGCGGCAGATATGAAAGTAACTCCGACGAATGGACAGAATACGTTCCGCATTTGTAAATCAGATGGAAACAGGTATGTGATCTTCTATTTTACAAATATGGATTTCAATTCAAATAGCGGATATAATGCAGGTTATGCAGATGGAAGCTATGAACTGGTATTACTGGAAAAACAGGAAAATTCTTCAGATGGGGATGTAATTCCTGGGTATAAACGCGTCTCTTCTGTAACGGACGGCAAAAAGTATCTCATCAGTTACATCTGGACAGACGGAAGCGTTATGGTTCTCTATCCGGAAAATGGTACAGGAAACCAGACGAAGCGTGTAGGAAGCCTGACAGAAAACAGGAAAATGACAGTTACGATTCATGGAGTTTCTACAGGTTATACGAAAGCAATGATTGACGGCATCCAGTACAGAATCCGGGTAACTTCTGATACTGTTAATGGGGAGAATATTCTGAAAGTGGGAGAGAACTTTGATGTGAAAGACGCTGAGGCATATACAAATGCTCCGGCAGATGAAAATGTCATTAAGGTTCAGGCATATGATGAAAAGAAACAGAAAATGTATGATCATGTGTCAAACAGGGAATCCTCACTGGAAAGTTTTTCAGATACGGAAAACACAGAAATTACTCTTTCGGAGGCAGAGTTTACGATTACAGCTTCCGGAGAAAACTGGAAGATTTATAATGAAGCAAAGAAAAATTATCTGGTAAATGCAGACATTTCCAACTTTTTCCAGGGAGAATCTTCTGATATGAAAATAACGCCCGTAAGCGAAAAGAATGCTTTCCGAATCAGCAGAGCGGATGGAAAAAGATATGTTATTTTCTATTTTAAAGAAATGAACTTTAATGCAAGTTCCGACTATAATGCTAATTATGCAGATGGAAGTTATGAATTGATGCTGCTGGAGAAACAGGATACTGTTTCCGGCGAGGATGTTATTCCGGGCTATAAACGGGTATCTACAATTACAAGCGGCAAGAAATATCTGATCAGCTATATCTGGACAGATGGAAGCGTGATGGTTCTGTATCCGGAAAATGGAAAAGATAATCAGTCAAAACTTGCTTTCTTACAGGAGACAGGTATCAGAGTTACGGCGATGGGAAAAGGAACGGCAAGTGTTTCTATCGATGGAACGGAGTATCGTTTCAAGGTGGCTGATCCTTCGTGTACACACCAAAGTAAGACAGTGAAAGACGCAGTTCCGGCAGACTGTGATATGGAAGGTTATACCGGAGACGAGGTATGTAATAATTGTGGTATTATGGTAAAAGAAGGAACCGTGATACCGATGCTTACACATGACTGGGATGAAGGAGTCGTTACGAAAGAAGTTACCCGCACGGAAAATGGCGAGAAGGTTTACACCTGTAAAAACGACAGCTTCCATAAGAAAACAGAGATTATTTATGCTTCTGCGCTGGATAAGCTGATGACAGAGTATGAGAGAGCGGCTGAGCTGATGACGCAGACAGAGGATTACACAGCAGAAGAAATTGCTGAGGTAAAGGCTGTCTATGATAACCAAACCCCGGTTGTAGCAGATAAAGGGGCAAGCCGTTCCACGATGTATGCAGGTATGGAAGCGCTGAAAACCGCTGTGGAAAAGGCAGAGATCAAAAAAGCTGACAGGGAAGCCCAGGAACAGGTAAGAGAAAGGCTTGCCAAAGCAATTTCGTCAGTAGAAGAGGCATATGCAAAAGGCGAAAACAATTATACGGCAGATACATGGAATGTATTTGAAAAAGCCTACAACGACGTAAAAAATGCCCTGGAAAATGAAGCGGTAACGGAAGCGGATGCAGAAATCCTCATTGCAGCTTTACAGGATGCAAAAGACGCACTGGTTGAGAAAGAACCTGTTGTGAAGCCGGATGAGAAGCTGGAAGAGGCAAAGAAGAACCTAACATCATCCCTGGAAGCAGCAAAGGGTCTTTATGCAGCAGGAAAATCAGATTATACAGCAGAAACGTGGAATGCGTTTGCTTCGGCATATAGTGCGGCTGTAAATGCGCCTGCAAATGCAGATGCGGCATTCTTAAAGAAACTGGCCGATGATCTGAACGCAGCGAAAGCAGCGTTAAAGAAGGAACAGACACCGGAACCGGTTCCGGTGGAAAAATTTGAAAAGGGTGCGGAGAAAGTCGTAAGTTCCGGACGGTATCAGGTGCTGAATGAGAAAAATAAGACGGCGAAGCTGGTAGAAGTCGTGAATAAAAACGCCACGAAGCTGAATGTTCCGGCAACGGTTAAGATCGGCGGGGTATCCTGTAAAGTCGTGGAGGTTGGAAACAAAGCATTCAGGAATGGTAAAAAGCTGAGCAAAGTAATTCTTGGAAAGAACGTAACAACGATCGGTAAACAGGCATTTATGAACTGTAAAAAGCTGAAGACTGTTCAGGTAAAAGGCAAAGCGTTGAAGAAGATCAAAGCAGGTGCATTTAAAAATACATCGGCGAAGATTACGGTCAGCGCAAAGAAGATGAGCAAAAAACAGAAAGCCGCACTGCTTAAAAATCTGAAAAAAGCAGGAATCAGCAAAAAAGCAAAAGTGAAATAAAAATGATAAAAGAAAAGAACCTGCTGTCCGGCAGGTTCTTTTCAAGGAAAGAGAAAAAATAAAATATTTTGAGGGAGTTCTTCGCAACCTGTGGAAGCTGCGAAGAGTGAGTTATGAAAATATATTAGCTGTTTGCTAATATGACTATATTATAAGCAAAAGATGTGTTTAAAATATGTTTTTAATCTAAAGAAAAAAAGAAGTTCCTAAAAAAAGTCTAACAAAATATAAAAAAAATTAATTTTTTAAAGAAAGATTTTGTTGATTATGAACCTGCTTTTTTGTATAATAAAATTCAAATTATAAAAATGGCAATAGATCAAAGACAAGGAGGAAAATATGAAAAAGATGTTGTTTTTCAGAAAAAAGCGGATACGGATATAGACGAAATTCTGCTTCAGGCAGAAAATACCCCAATGATATTACCACTGGGAACAATAACTGTAACCAAAAAAATAAAAGAAAATGATATTACATGGGCTCATGGAAATCCGACCTTTTTCTTTGTAGCAGAGGGAACCGATCTGTCGGGAGCTGCTCATCGTTATGAGGATTATGTGACTTTTGTGCCGGACAGCTATGAAACAGACGGTAACGGCTATGCAACAATTTCTGTTACACTTCGAAATATTCCGCTGGGACAGTATACAATCTGGGAGAAACCAGTTCTCAGATATTATCTGAAAGATGCGTGGGCGGATACAGAAAATGTACGGATCACAAAAAAAGCAGAAGCGACTTATGGAAAAGATCCAAAGGAGACAGCAGTGGGAACTGCAGCATTAACGGTGGAAAAACCGGACGCAGCGCTTACTTTTTTAAATGAAAAAGCCAGATACGACAAATTTTCTCATACGGACTGTATAAAAAACACAATCCCGTTGTTATTTTCCTGATAAAACAGACCGGAAGACAGAAAGCAGATTCTGTCCTTTCCGGTCTGTTTTGGGATTTCAGGTATATTTCGGAGAAAAACTTTTTACAATAGAACAGAGAGAAACAGGTCAGGAGTGGGTCTATGGACATCAGAAAAGTTCGAAGAAATATTTTGGTCTGGATTATGATTTTTTGTTTTGTTTTTGCTCCGCAGAAAACATGGGGAGAAATCACAGAAAATCAGGAAAAAGTACAGCAGGATCTTGTGGAGGCACCAGGAGCTGTACTGATGGAAAAAGAAACGGGAACTGTGATTTACTCAAAAGATCCGGATACCAGAAGAAGTCCGGCCAGTATTACGAAAATTATGACATTAATTCTGATTTTTGATGCAATACAGAGCGGAAAACTGCATCTGGAGGATACCATAACAACCAGTGCTTATGCAAAATCCATGGGAGGCTCCCAGGTTTTTCTGGAAGAAGGGGAAACCCAGAAAGCGGAAACCATGATCAAGTGCATTGTGATAGCTTCCGGAAATGATGCCAGCGTGGCTATGGCCGAACATCTTGCGGGAACGGAGCAGGCTTTTGTAGAGCAGATGAATGAGAGGGCAAAAGGGCTGGGGATGAAAAATACCCACTTTGTGGATTGCTGCGGACTGACAGAATCGGAAGAACATTATACAACCCCTTACGATATTGCGCTCATGAGCCGGGAACTGATTTTTCGATATCCGGAGATCCTTACATATTCATCCGTATGGATGGAGGATATCACTCATGTTACCAGAAAAGGTTCTTCCACATTTACATTGACGAACACCAATAAACTGTTACGTAGTTATGATGGCTGCAAGGGGCTGAAAACAGGAAGTACCAGTCTCGCAAAATACTGTCTCAGTGCGGTGGCAGAGAAAAATGGGATTACATTGATTGCAGCTGTGATGGCGGCACCGGATCCCAAAACAAGATTCCGGGATGCAGCGGCACTTTTGAATTATGGCTTTTCAAAATGTACCTTATATCTGGATGAGGCGCTGAAACCATTAAAACCCCAGAAAATTCGAAGAGGAGTAAAACAGGAGGTGACGCTTGTATACAAAAATAAATTTCGATATCTCAGCACAGATGGAACAAAACCAGATCATGTAAAAAAGAAAGTGATTCTTCCGAAAGAACATACTGCTCCGGTGATAAAAGGAGAAAAAGCCGGAGAACAGGAATATTATCAGGATGGAAAAAAGCTAGGGAGCATTGATATTCTGTATGGGGAAACCGTAAAAAGAGCAGGATATTATGACTGGCTGAAGCGGACCGTGCAGGCAGTTTTGCTGTGAAAATTTGTTGTGAATAGACACCTTGCTGACACACATATTTTGACAAAGAGGTATCTCAGGATGTATAATATAACAGATTGAAGAAATAACAGCGCAGAGAAGGGATTTTGGATGAAAGAAATCAGAACAGAAGATGCGGTAGGACATATTTTATGCCATGATATCACGCAGATCATAAAAGATGAAAAAAAAGGCGTTCTTTTCAAAAAAGGGCATGTAGTAAAAGAAGAAGATATTCCACTTCTGCTCTCTGTAGGAAAAGAACACCTTTTTGTGTGGGAGAAAAAAGAGGGAATTCTTCATGAAAATGAAGCGGCGGAGATTCTTTATAAGATCTGTGCGGGAAATTCTTCCAAAGTACATGGAACTGATATTAAAGAGGGTAAGATTGAAGTAATATCAAAAATAGACGGTGTTCTGAAAATTCGCCGAAAAGCACTTATGGCAGTGAATTCTCTGGGAGAGATGATGATTGCATCCAGGCATGGGGATTTTCCGGTAAAAAAAGAAGAAAAAATTGCAGGAACCAGAATTATTCCGCTTGTAATTGAAAAAGAAAAAATGGATGCTGCAAAAGATTACATTCAGAGTCATTTTGTTCATAAAGATGGTTCCGATGCTGCCGTTTCTGCCTATAAAGGAAATCTAGCCGATTGCATCACGGCAAGTGAATTTATGGGTGACTTTGCAAAAGATGTTAACGCAAAAGTACAGTATGGAAGTACATATACCGGAAAATTTTATGACTACATTACATCAGCTTCCTCAGATGGAGGACATACATTTACAAGAATTTTAATCAATAATGAATGGGTCATCTATGATGCAAATCCTCCGCATGTATAAAAACACGATACAAGAAAGCACCTCTACGAAATATCGGAGAGGTGTTTTCTTGTAGTTTTTTTTAATAGTGTTATGTAAATTATGCACCAAAAATGAACCAGTCTCGTAAAAACTCTTACTCAATAATTTCTACAGTTGCTGCAACTTCTTCTATCATCTCTATGGATTTTACATCGGCTTCTGTTTCTTCTTTTTGATGCTCAATAAGTTCCCATATTTCATCATTAAACTCTGCTTTTTCAAGAATATCTTTTGTTCTTTCAAAAAATACATTTTTATATTTATCATCTTTCTTATCTTTTGTCATAATCAGAAAGACCGGCGAGGCTTGTGAACAAAATTCATAAATACTTCTGTCCATAACAGTTACAGGAATCGGTAACGGCTCATCTCTTTTAGCCAGCCCCATTATATTACTGGGATTTCCAAGTGCAACATCAAATTCTGCTTTAAATGTTATTAAATCTTTCTTGCCGAATTTATATGCTTTAACATTTTTCAAATCAATTGCATCCGGAAGCACACCAATTTTCGCTGACGTTGTTTTTATATCTTTCTTAGGAACGATATCTTCCCTCTTTACAATATTTTTATCATCCAGACATTTTCTAAAAAACCAAACAGCACCCTGTGGAGATTTTACACCTGCTAAATGCTGAAAGTTTTTTTCACCTGCATAAAATTCGTATGTATAAAATGGTCCTCTTTTACCTCTGGCATATACAATTAATATTTTTTTACCTGCATATTGTTCATATATCTTTGCTGCTTTTCTCAGATTCTTAATTAAGATATTATCAGGTAAAACCTTTTTTTCATATATAGCATATTTTGATTTTGCCACTACATAACTTCCCTTAAGCCGTTTATTTTAATACTAAAAACTTTATATTACAAGAAAAAAGCTATCCATATAAGATAGCTTTTTCCATAATCATTATGTGTAGTTATTTCACTGTCCGCCAGTTATCTTGCTAAACAAGAAGGTTTTTTTTACATCTGTCCTGTCAATTAACAACCAAAGGGAAACCTCCCTTATTGCTAATCTTTTCAGATGGTTACAGCCCTTATGTCTGTATACTGTTTCACGGATTATTTTACTTCGGCTACACGCGAATGAATTCACTCTCTTAGTCATGACATTCTCCGAAGGCGAACGCTCCTTATTCGCATAACAGGATATCACATATCCTGGGCGGTAAGAAAACATTTCTGTTTTCTTACTATTATATTAGTCCACAAATCTCTATGTGTCAATATAAAATTATATATATAATCTATTATCCTCTGCACTCACATCCTCCTTATTTTCTCCATTTATCATGTGTAATAAAAGGAATCTCGCATCTTTCTATATATACTAGCAGGAACCGTCATCTGCCCCTCTGGTCTTTATTTCACGATGCTATTTTTCCTCCCTTTTTCGACATTTCCTTTCCCTTTCGTTCTTCCTCCAATGCCATTTTATAATTCTTTGCTGCACACAATGATTCAAAAGTCTGAATATTGGTATCCAGTATGTGTTCAATCCAAAACCACTGGTCAGTTGTCAGTGAAATTGTGTTCCTGACCTCATCTGCTTTATCTTTAGCCATGACATTTAAGAGTCCACTGTCTTTCTGGATGACTGGTGCATAATAATTACGGATTTCAATTTCCACCGGTTTGTCAGCCCCTCCATTCCAGCGGATAGTGATTTCATATACAAAGCATTTTCCATCAGCCCTTTTTCTTCTGATAAGTGGTCTCATTCCAGAACTATAAACAATCTCTGTATGATATCCGCCTCCAGTCTCCTCCTGATGCAGCTTCCCTTCCTCATAAATCTTCTATTGCTTCAATCTGGCTTTTATTTCTTGGATACTTGGCCAAATTGCTTTCAAGCCATGCCTTCTGGCGGATTAAAAGAGGTTTGTTTTCCTGTGGATTTTCCAACAGCAGTTCTGCCGGAGTTTTTCCTTTCAGTTTCCCTGCTGAAATTGCTGTTGTATAAGCTGGACTCTTACCCTGTTCTCCTTTTACGGTTCTTTCTGATAGCATTTCTTTCAGATAAAGATTCTGGATTTTCCGCATGATTCCTGGTATCGCTTTTACACCCACATTTGCTGTAGCAGCCTTTTTATCTTCATTAATAAGTACAAAAATTGAAACGGCTAAACGTATCATGGTGAAACAATAACGGCTCGCTGCCATCCTTATATTCTGGTGTTGTCAGTTCATTTAAAATAAAGAAAGTCTGTTTCTGTCTAATGCATGCACATTCTTTTGGATTCTTCATATGTTGTATTTTCCTTGTAATATTTTTTATCAATTCTTCCTGACCAGGCTATACACAATCCTGGTCCTCTCTTAACTCACTCAAGGTCACGCTGTTATACTCCATTCCCTGCATTCCCTGATAAGTACATTGCGCATCCGTCCTAACTCTTTTTCAACACTGGCTTTCACATCACCAAGCGTGCCTGCTTCATCAGGATATTTTTCAATTAATCTTTCCAGTTGTATATCAAATTCTGCGATTGATGTTTGAACATCCTTCCGTTCCTTTTCACACTTTGTCGCAACCATTTTCCAATATTCCGACTGGAATTCTTCTGGTGTGATGCCTGCTGGCCATTTAAAGGATTTTACAAATTCCATCATTCTGTCAAGCAGAATAGCCTTCTCCGTTTCTTCCCTCATCTGCTGTGCTTTATCAAAAAACACCGCATGCGCCTCAGAAATTCTTGCATATCCCACTTCAATTTTCTTCTGATATTTCTTATTTAAAATACCGTTCCAAACTTCATTAAATTCTCTCATGTCATTCATCTCCGTTTCGTAATCAATGATTATTGCTTTTATCAGAGCAGACTGCTTATGCAGTCCGCTCCGGATTTAATGGAATACTTGTGAGGACCTCGCTCCAGTCTGCCCCGCAGAAAGTAATACACCAGACATATGCATTGAGTTCCTGATTATAAAATACAATTTCATCAGATTCCTCTATTAAGATACGAGCCGCCTTTTCTGATACAAGATAAATCTGGTGAATATCGTATGCCACGCCATCTTCCAGGTTCTGAATATCTGCCTTCCATGCAGCAATCTCACCTTCCTCATCTGCATTGTCAATCAGTTCTTCCAATTCCTGAATCTTTTCCTGCGCTTCCTCATCTGTATAACCGTTACCCTCACGGTCATAATGGACATATAGAGAGCCATTCACCAGTTCCCAGTTTCCAATTCCATATTCCAGTGTCTTTTTAAAGATGTCATCTGCCTGAACTCCCTTGACCACCTGAAACAATGTCGCCTCATCCACTCTATTATTTTCAATTCCTACCTTGCTTACTGTTACATTATAATATTTATTTAACATATTCTTGTTCTCCTTAATTATTTTTATCAGTATTGTTTTGTGCCATATTCAATTGTATTTCCGGGGCAGTCTACACTGCCCCTTTTATCAAATCGGGATACTGGTAGGAATCAGCTTCCAACTCATTCCATAGTGGCAGATACCCCATACATAAACATCAATTGCTGAATTATAATAGACCAGTTCATTAGACTCATTCATCAGGATTTTTGCGCCTTTCTCTGTAATTTTGTAATAGTCATAAACCCATCTGACTTCTCCGTAATTGGTCAACAGGTCAATGTCTCTTTCCCAGTTTGAAATATCCTGACCTTCTTCCTTATTATCAATCATCGTCTCCAGTTCTCTGACCCTTTCATATGCCATTTCCGAATCATAGTTGTTTCCATCGCCGTCTATGTAATACATATCGTCACCGTTGACCAGTTCCCAGTCCCCTTCATCTACAGCATAGATGTCATACAGTTCTGCACCGACCACCTCCGAAGCTGTGAAATAATCAACCAGCCCTACTTTTATCGCAAAATGACTGAGTTTCCTTTTATGCCAAGTACCCTGTTTTCGTCTCATATATAGCCTCCTTCTGTTATAAAATCGTTTCTTTATTAAGTGCTACTATTCACAGATTACAAAAAGTTTTTCATATTCTTCAGGTGTAAGGTGATTCTCCGCCCATTCCCTGGCTTCTTCCTCTGACAGTGGAATGATTCTTTCCCCTTCAACACATCCACCGCTTCCCAGTCGTTCTGCATATCTGGATGCCGGACCGCCTTCTCCATGCAGGAAAAACTCACCCGTCTTTTTTCTATAGAAGTCTTCTTCAAAATAGTGATAGTCACTTCTATAGCAGCTGCTCTGATTACTGCCAATATATCTGGCTGTTTCTGTGTCATATAACTTTCCATGTATAATTTTTCTCATGGTTTAAGTCCTCCTTTTTTCTTGATATAAAAAGTATGCGGATTTTTTCTCATCCGATAAAATTTTGCGAATTATTTTTTTACCTTTTATTTTCCGTATAAAAATGCCCGTGGATTTATCACCACCACAAATCCACAGGCATTCAGTTAAAATCATTTAATCAAATGGTATTTCCTCGTCCGAAACATCTACAAATTCTTCCTGTTCTGACTCCTCTTCCTCATCCCTGTCCGGCATAAAAATCACATACATCCGGCTTCCTTTATGTAATAACTTGGAATTGACATTCCTTGAAAGATTTCCCCTGGAGTCTGCTTCAATAAGACCTTTATCATCCAGGAATTCCAGGAAGAGTTTCGTGTCCAGGTTCTCCTCATTCGCCAGTTTCTTAAGAACAGACGGAAGGATTGCCACCTTATTCTCATCTTTAAAATATCTTCCCCAGTACTGGGAATTGTTCATGCATTCCGTTATTCCCAGGCCTTCAAATTTACCGCTGTTCTGGATAACGGAATCCATCAGGCTGTCATAGAATCTCTGGTTCTGGTCTGCACTGTCTACGTCTGCCATCCAATTAACCGCATCTTCCAGTTTAATGTGCTTGCCATCTTTAAAGAGGTATTTTTCTGCAAGCCTGTCAGCCAGGAGCATGACCGCTACCGGAACAATCTGACCGCCTGATTTTTTCATCTCATTTGCTTTCTCCGCTACTTCTACCTGGATTTCCTGCAGCATCTCATTTATTTTCTCCACTCCAATCTCTATCAGGACTTTTACAAAATCCCTGCCGCAGAATCCGTGGTTATTTCCGAAGAAGTTTAAAAGGTCTGCAACGTTCAGTCCATTTTTATTGAAAGGACAATCCGCTTCATTGGTTCCCCTCATCAGGAGTACCCTGTTGACAGAACCTGTATTGTGAAAATCCTTTGTAATGCGGTTCTCTGATGTGATAATGCCTGTTGTATTCCATGTTCCCGGCTCCCGCAGGCTTAAATCTTTTCTCATACGTCCCCGGCCAATTCCATTACACAGTTTCATTATCAGTGTCTGCAATTCCCTCTGCTGTCTCTCTGTCATATTGTTTGCATCTTCCATGATAAGTGGAAGACTTGAATAAACATTGAGCACTCCCTCGACAGAATTGTTAGTATTGTCAACACTATAGATAAAACGGTCTGTATTCTGGAATCCTGCAAAAATGCTGCAGCAGATTTTACTGCTAACAGATTTTCCGCCCCTTGAGGGGCCGTGTAAATTCGCACAAAAACCTTCGAGTCGCAACTGCCCTACAATCATGGCTGAAAGATTCGCTGCTGTCAGAAAATCTATCATTGGAATGCCCCTCACTGTCTTAAACTTTTCATACCACGCTTCACGGTTTCCTTTTTCTTTCAATGCCCTGCCAAGACCTGCCAGGATTCCCTGTCCTTCAAATTCAATCCGGCTGTCTGTATATGGACAAAAGATTGTCCTGTCGTGGTTCCATCCCAGTTTTGATGTCGTATAGATAATGGGAATCGCCTGCCGGCCCCGGCTGTAATCTTCCATGTCCTGGAGAAATGCTATCAAAAGTTTCGCGTTATTACTCGTTACGCTGATGCCATATTTATGAAGGCTTGTTATCTTTTGTGACGATGCAAGGATATCTTTGTCAACTTCCAGCCTTCGCCATTTCCCGCTGTGCCTGAACAGCAGCACCACTTTTTCTTCCCCGGTATTCAGCGATTTTTTGATTGCCGCAATGAGGATTGGCTGGCTGCAGGCTTTCCGCATTCCCTTGTCATCCCCGTAATACACGCCTTTATCGGTTGCCTGCCAGCAGGTTCCGCAGTACAGGTTGCTTATCCCTTCCGGAAGATTCGTATAATTTGTCTGCCCGTCTATGATGCCGGATACCTTCTCAGCCGAGGCCATCACCATACGAAGTCTATCCTGCTCTTCCTTTTTCCTTTGTTTATAATAGGCTGCCAGATACTCTGTGAACATCTTTTCCGCTTTCTTGCCGCCAAGTTGTATTGCAAGTTCCTGGCACTTATGTTCTGCCTTTTTTCTCAGGAACTCATTTTCTATAGCACCGATTTCCTCATACAGCCACTGTTCTTCAAAAACGTCCGGTTCCTTTATCTTCATTGTCAGTTTCTCTATCGGTGAAATTCTTTCTGGTTTCTTTATAGCAGTATTTGCAGTCATCTCAGATGCCGCATTACCGTTTTTATCGTAAATCTCATTGGTCATATACAACTCTCCTTTTCAATTTTTTATTATTATGCTTAAAATAAATACCAACGAAAATCCGAGCTCATTTTTTGTTTGGTTATTATTCATGTGCAGGTCAATGTCTGTCATTCGATTTTCTTGTTTCTCATCTCCCTGTGCCTTATATATACACCACTTTTGAAGGGAAAGCAAATTTTGCCGAATTATTTTGATGCCGTTATATTCCCCTGGAATCATCCCAATTTAATGATTAGACTGCAGGCTATATTTTACGTTTGGTAATTAAACATGATTTTTGTGAGATTTTGATTTTTTGCACCTTTTATTTCCCCATGTATAGTGTTTGGTAATAATACATGATATAATTAGATAAAACTATTTCTATCATGAAAGGATGACCCATATGCAGGATTCTTTTGATTTCAGTGGATTTTTCCCAAAGGAATATACGGTAAAGGAGATATCTTCTTCTCCTGAAGCACTGACCCTGGACCTGGAAAGCACCAGTACACATGCCCCTTGTCCCAAATGCGGTTTTTCATCTTACCGGATTCACGGAAAAAGGAGACGGAAGAATATTGTAGACCTTCCGTTTTTAGAGCGTTCCGTTCTTTTAAATATCACACTAAATGAATATATCTGTCCTGAATGCATGCAGATTTTTGCTGAGAATCCCGGGGATTTTTTACTTGAACGCAAATCTGTCACCGCACGCTGCGAAAATCACATTTCCGAGGTAAAACACATTCTCCAGGGAAACAATGCGAAAACAAAAAACGTTGTCAACAGCGGCCATATCCCTGTCCAGGCTGGTGTGGTACGCTACATCCCTGTCAGCCCTGTTGATATCTGTGATACAGACAGGGATTGGATTTACAAGATTTATAAGATTTGCTACCAAGATGATAACCCGTCAGAACACCAATATTCATTAGAAGAACTGCTTGAGAAAATACACGCAAACTGTGAACGGGAACTGCACCCGAGTCTGGTGGACCTGTCGCTATATGACCTGTCCCTTCTGGTATCATCTGATAAGCGTTTAAAGGAAAGGATAAAGAAATGAATATAGAAGAATACTACCCGGACACCCCGATAAGAGACATAGAATATACCGAAGATGCCATCATTATCCATACAGCACCACCGGAAAAAGAGACCACCACCATCCACGATTTGCCGATATTAGGAAAAGGAGTCATCATAAAAGTTTCTTCTGATGCAGATTATCCGTGGATGGATAAAAATAACCCGCTTTATACAGCACGGCTGAGCGAATACATGCATGCCTGTGTCAAAACGATTCCGGATGGATTATCATTTGAAAAAGTCCTCGCCCTAGATAATGTACGCTGCACACCAGATGAGCCGTTTGAGATTTTCCATACCCAAAAAGAATCAGCAGAAAACCCTTTATCTGTAACACCCCCGGCACGCGGTGCAAAATCAAAAATTAATTATGAGAATCTGCTTCCGGAAATTAAAAACGTTTTGAGAAATGGACTTCCTGATACACATGATACAGATTCCCCAGTTGAAGAAGACCTTAGCATCTATGATTTTATAGAGGATTCTGATTCAGGCAATGCAGCCATCCCACGGCATCCTGTTTCTTCTTACCGGGAATTAAGGGAATATCTGCTGTCTGCTGTTGATGGTTTAGATACCCTCTCCCTTGAAACACTGCACAAAATCATGCATACTTATTTTCCAGATTTCCGCTTTCCTTCCTCAAAATCTGCAAATGTTTCTGATTATAAGAAAACATATGATGATTACCTGCAGATGAAATTTGAAGATGTTGGAACTTCGCCAGAAACAAGATTCCAGGCATACCGGCAGATGGAACTGAAACCGGTAAAAATTGCCCTGTCAGGAAGAACTTATGAACAACGGCTGCTGGAAATCAAAGATAAAGAATCTGCCACTGTCACGATTCCCGTCAGGGATTTTAAAGAACCTTTTACAGAATGGTTAGCAAATGCTATATGCTTCTGCAGGCTGGTTCCTGCAATACAGATAATCAATAAGACAGTCCGCTTTTTACTGATGACATATGACCCGGAACAGAAACAGTTTCTTCCAGCTGAACCATATACTGTCACGATAACCAATACAGGCAATTTAAATCTGCTCTATAAGGAAACCAAGTTCCTGTATCTCGGTGAACGCTCTTACGGTTTATGGAAATATACACGATACAGCGTATTGAAGAATATGGAAATCCCTGATAGCGGGAAAATAGAAATTGGTATTGGAGACTGTATCCGTTTTTCCACAGATACTGACAATTACCTGATACCAACACTTGAAGTCATAGAACACACGATATGATTATATTTTGGAGTAAAATAGCCAATATGAAGGGCGCGCTTACACACCACCAGGTTGGTGTAAATGTCACCACTCCGTGTCTTTCCCTGCCGCCCTCCAGCCGTCACCCCAGAACCGTTTTAAAAACAAAAGACAGTTTATTTAAAATATTGTGATACTTCACGATGTGTGATGGAAAAGATTTTAGATTTCCGGCATTTCGGTATATTGATTTCCGGATTCGCATATGCTATAATTGCCGTAGGCAAAAGAGAGAATAAGTCCATGCGGACCAAAAAGAATGAAGCCCTCAGTACCGCTAATACTGAGGGCTTCTTCTTGCTTTTTATAGTGGACAGGAAAACCACTAGGCTAGTGTTGTCCCTATTTGTCTCCATCTAACCATTTGATGATGTAGTGGCAGGCTACACCAGCCGCACAGGAAACAAGAAAAGAGAGAATAATTTCCATGGGTACCTCACCTCCTCCCGTTGCCGGGTCTCGGTTGGACAACAATATGATTATAACACATCTTAGAACAAAACAGGTGATTTATCTTCATACTTTCCATATATTGATTCCGGATTCACACATGCTACAATCACCTGTCTTATCCTCAACCATATCCCTTTAAAATAATTCGCAAAAAATTCCACTTCCTGTTTTTTATCAGCATCCTGTTTTTAGCATATTAATCCATATCAAATCCAAGGAGGAACACTTTATGCAGAAAACAGAAAAACAGCAGACAGCAAAAAACAGGCAGGAGGTCCTCAAGGACCTTACCGAACAGTTGGAAAAATCCATACAGGAATTTATGCAAGGAGACAGGTACAAATCCTTTCTTATGCAGATGTCAAAACTCCACGATTATTCGTTGAATAACCAACTTCTCATTGCTTCACAAAGGCCAGACGCAACCCTCTGTGCTTCTTATAGCACATGGAAGAAAAATAACCGGAATGTTAAAAGAGGAGAAAAAGGAATCAGAATCATCTGCCCTTCTTTCCATAAGGTACAGGCACTCCAGGACGTTAAAGACCCTCAAACAGGGAAACCGGAATATTTACCAAATGGAAAAGTGAAAAAAGAAATCGTAGAAAAAGTCATTCCGTTCTACAAGGTAGGCGTTACTTTTGATATCTCGCAGACTGAGGGTGAACCGCTGACTGAGATTGCATCAGAACTAAAAGGCAGCCTTGACAGCAGACAAAACGAATTAAAAGAAGCACTCCTTGAAATCAGCCCGGTACCGGTCTACTTCCAGCCTGTCTCCGGCGAAGCAAACGGATATTATGACCTGACCAAAAAGGAAATCGTTGTGGACAATAACCTTTCCGAAAAACATTCTTTAAAGACACTGGTTCACGAACTGGCACACTCCCTTATCCATGATACAGATATCCCGGATGCTCCAAGAGATTCACAGACCCGGGAGGTCCAGGCGGAGTCCATCGCATATGTCGTTTGTCAGTATTTTGGACTGGATACCAGTGAGTATTCTTTCGGTTATATCTCCACCTGGAGCAGTGGAAAAGATACACAAGAATTGAAAAACAGCCTGGAAATCATCCGCAATACTTCCAATGACATCATCTCCAAGGTAGAACAAAAACTGACAAAAACGGATTCTTTAAAGCAGGCTGAAAATATATCAGCAATCCCCAAAAGGAAGTGTATGTAAATGGATGATATAGAAAAGGAACTGACAGAATTGGACGAACTAAAAGCAAAGCAGTCCCTGCATCGTAGACAACTGGAGGAAAACCGAAAGCGCGCTCTGGCAAAGAAGAATCAGACAAAGCGTTTTGTTTCCATCGGTAAGATGGTGGAAAGTATTTTACCGGATGCAGATAATCTGTCAGAAGATGAAATCCAGAAGATTCTTTCGGAACGGTTGAATATGAAAAAATAAACAATACTCTGTAGTCATGTCATTCGCTCGGAGCAAAAAACTGTAAAGAGCCCGTAATGTCTTGTACATAAAAACACCTCGCCAGAACAGCGAGGTATTTTTTTAATTTGTTCATTCAACTGTACAACTATTACGGAATAGGGCAGGCATCGTATGGTGTCCACTGACCATCGATATATACCATATTAAATGTATGGCCACCTTCAGAAGTTGCTTCCACAAGATAGTCATGCGGTTGAGTACCGTGAGTACTACAATATTTAATCTGAGCATTAGCATCTTTTGCAAATCCTCCCATTAAGTCAGAAGCGCCAATACAATCACACATTCTATCCCCATAAATTAAAATAGCCTGACCATATCCTAATTTATATGTAAAGTTAATCTTAATGTAGTTCTTTGCAGCATCGCATTTTTCTTTAATAGACATTCCGCCTGTCCAAATCTGGCTTTCAACTTGTTTTCTCCAGTTAACATAGCCGATGTACTCAGCCCAGTCAGTTGCAACTGTTATATTCCACTTCATCAAAATTGTTCCATTATATTTTGCCACTACCTGCATTTTTCCCGCTCTTTGCGCATGAAAACTTACCCAGGAACTATCCGTATACTCATGATACTCTGTGTATTCACTTCCCACAATATCTTCATTATTCAATAATTCAAACTGGACATCTGATACCTTTACATCTGCTGGGAAATCCTCTCCTCTAACGATGCAACGATATATATCAGAGCCATCCAGATATACATTTCCTACCGTTGCACTCTCAGATGAATCTTTTTTTATCCAATGTGCATATAATGTTGTACTACTATTAACTGTAAAGGTTATCACTCTTTCTCCGCCCTCTGGCTCTGTATACCATCCATCAAAAATATATCCATCTCTAGTCGCTTTTTCATCTGACATATGGATAATATCTCCTGGTTTATACAATGTTCTTGAATATCGCGATGCACCATCGTTGTAATCAAGAGTAATGAGATAACGATTTTCTACAGTCACATAATAACTGGCTGTCAGATTTGTTCCATCCGTAGTCCTTGCCGTAATCGTTGCTGTACCAGGACCAACAGCAATCATATACTGGCGGTCAGTTGGGGCCGGCTTCAGGACGCTCTCGTCTGAACTAGTCACTTCAATACTTCTCCATGTTGTCGCATATGCAGCATCTGGATATACCATTGGCAATGCATAAACTTGACTGCCGATATTCCATACCGTATAGGACTCCGGGTCATACCATATTTTAGTAGCCCGCGGTAATGGTGTCGGTGTCGCAGTTGGAACCGGTGTCGCTGTCGGCTTCGGCTTCGCTGTTGGCTGAGGCTTCTTTATTGGAGCCGGTATCGCTGTCGGTTTTTCCGTTGGCTGTGATGTGGCAGGTTTAGAAACTACATTCGGCTGTGATACTGTCTTTTTCCGCTTGATAACAACAACCTTACCATTCTTATTATAATTGCCCCATTTCTTTCCATACTTATTATATGCCCTGACTGTATAGACATAACGCTTGCCAGCCTTCAGCGGATATTTCTTAGAAGATTTATGCGTGTATCCGGTTGTTTTCGCCTTCACATCTTTCAATTTAATCCATTTTTTTGCACCAGCCTGCTTATAATAAATGCGGTATGATGTCGCATATTTGGCTTTCTTCCACCGTACTGTTGCTGAATTATATGCCGTTGATTTTACACTGGTAACAGTAACTGTGGACGGCTTTTTCTTAGATTTGGATGCTGCGGATACCGGAAGCGCCAGAACCAGCAGCAGTACCATCACAAGTGACAGAGCAATGCAAATCCGTTGTTTTAATTTTCTCCTGTTCATATTCCATTCCTCCCTTTGCGCATATTGTACTACATGTGGTAAGATTTTCAATCCTGTATCTTCAAATTTTTCCAAAAACTTCTCATCTGATGCGCGGGGACTGGTCAGGCAGGACGCCTCAGCGGGCCGCGCCGGAACGGACGCCGCCCGGGGACCAGCACATGCCCTTACAATTTACATTCTTTACATCGTAAAAGGCACTCTTATATGGGCCAATACATTATAATTTAGCCAGTAAACAGGCAAATCTTACAATTTACACAGTTTACACGCAAAAACTTACCTTATATACACATACTTTATTAAAAAAATAAAAATATATTGTCTTCACATTACTACTATAGAAAACCGTTATTTTTTGTAAATTGTAAGATATGATAATATACTATATGTTTTTATTTATTTTGCATAATATCAACATATTATACAATAATATATCCATTAAATCCCTTACATCTTACAAACAGGGATATGTAGCAATGTAAGAATATTGGCTTTCACCTGGAAGGTTATTGGTATATGAAAGGTTATGAGCTTTATACGGGAAAAACATCCGGGAGATAATCACCTGCCCCTGCTCTTCTCCCTGTCACGGGCTCCTCTGCCGGTCATCCCCGCTCATCTCATCCGCCATCTTCTGCATCCTGCTCACCAGATACTCCGTCCTTCCTGCAAGATAAACTGCATGGCTCAGGGCATAGTCTGTCTTGTGCACTGCCCTCCGGAATGCCTCCGGTCTGAAATGCCTGTGCTTTTGGATACTGTCAGATGCCTTCTGTTCATACGCGGATGACCACCGCTCCCTGCGCTCCTTAAACTCTGACGAATGGATATCTTCCTCCTGCAGCCTTCCGCATAGTGACTCATACCGTTCTGTATAGTCCTGTATCTTTTTCTCATACGAGGAAATCTTCTGTTCCAGCATCCCTGCCTCTTTCTCCATCTGAGCCTGTAACGCAGCCTTCTGCTCATAATCCCTGATACCAGAAAATCCCTCCTCATCCAGAATCCGTACAAGGCGTTCCTTCCTAAAGCGGATGCCTTCCTGTTCATACTCTATCTCTGCCTGAATCTCTGCCGGGCGGCTGCTCCATACAGGAAACTCCCCCGTCAGTTCTTTCCTGAGTCTGGCTATCTTCTGTTCTGCCTGATGGTCCTTCTCCCGAATGGTTCTCTGCACATTCCGGACATGCACCACGGAATCTTTCAGGGGCTGTATCTCTTTTTCCAGGACATCCCACCGCTTTTCAAGGTTCTCCAGATGGTATCTGGCTGTTATGATTTCCCCCCGCAGTTTTCCAAGATGCTCTGCCACCTTCTCATAAACTGCACGGTTCTTTTCCCGTATCTGCTCCTCCAGGTCATCCAGAATCTTCCGGATATGCCGGTTTGTTTCATTCAAAGATTTGATATCCTCATTCATCTGGTAGCGGTCAGAATCTTTCCTTCTCGATGCATGCGGACCAAGGTGAATCTCTGAAATCGTGTCCTCTCCCCTTTCTTCATACGAGCGGCAGTCCACACGCTCCTGTCTGCCAGCCCGTTCCAGTGCTTTGTTCACATGTTCTTCCCACGATTTACGGTATACAAACACGGCATCTTTTGAATTCCAGAACTCTATCCTCTCATTCCTTCTCCCATACGGAGTTGACCGCGGATTTTTTGATACCCGGACACGATTTTCCATATAAGCCTCTGATGGTGTCAGCCAAATCTTCTGATGTCCCTTATAGTACTGATACTGCTTCTCCCATCCCTCTGTCTTCGCCTGTACGAATTCCTCCGCTGTAAAAGCCTTCATTTCCTCTCCCCTCTTACAGACATACTCCTTCTGTGTTTTTGCCTGCCAGTCTCCATTCTTATCAAGCGGCCTCACGGTCAGAAGGATATGTGCATGCAGGTTTCGAAAAATCATGTCTTTCTCATCCGTTACCGGACGGTCATGCTCATCTACCGGAATCCCCTTCTCATTCTTTACGGGCGGATTATGGATGTTGATATCAGCAATCATCCCATCCGAGACAAACGCATCCCGGACATATTCCTGTACCAGCCTGATATTTTCCTCCATTGACAATTCGCCCGGCAGCGCCACTACAATCTCTCTGGCAAGGCGGGCCCGGCTTCCTTTTTCTACTTCTTCAACAGAATTCCACAAAGTCTCCCTGTCCTGAAATTTTTTCGGTGCATTCTCCGGAAGGATGATTTCACTATATTTTAACCATTTCTTTTTTGAGTAATCTTCCACATTTCCTGTATATCTGTTCTGTAACTTACTGGCCGAACGGTAAGCCGCGGCAGCCACAACACTGCGCCCTTCCGACCTTTTGATTACCTGTATCTGGCATTGAAAAATCGCCATAAACTTCACCTCTTTTTTCTTTTTAATATGCCATACCAACCCGAAGATAAAATCCTGCCACCCGATTTTTATGCCGGTATTTATTTTTCATATTAATAATGGTAACGAAATCACTTACCTAATCTTATACAAGGAGATGAAGAACATGAATGGAAACAATCCAGCAGGAGTACAGGATGAAAGCCGTCTGCGCCTCCTGCTTACTTATAAAGGCTCTGCTTATGCCGGAGAAGATATCCGGGATGATTATATATTTCTCAGCCTGGTCCATGATGGCAGCCCGGACCCGCTCGCATCCGCAGTCATCAATTTTCCAGTCATAGACGGAAAAAGAGTCCTGTTTATCCACGATATCCAGCCACACGTAGAAAAAGAATCCCTGATGGAATCCATTGAATCCATTGCAAGGAAACGCGGATATGACACCATCTATATCAATACCACCCGCCAAGCAAAGAATTTTCTTAAAAACCAGGGATTTGTAAAACTTCCCAGCCGGATGATGGCAAAGAAGGTACTGTCCAATGAAACCTGACTTATGGAAATGGATAAACCGTATCTTTGCAAGCGGCATCTGGCTGCAGCCATTTGCATTATACGGCCTGATACTGTTTTTCCGGAAAGTGCTGCATGGTGATGTCTCGTACCTGATTCTTTTTATCCTGTCCTTTCTTCCAAGCATCTATGTCTGGTCAGAGAACCAGAGACAGGCTGCCGCAGGAAAACAAAATTTTTCCATAGAAGATGTATTCCACGACCGCCCCAGTGAATACACCAGCCCGTTAAAACAGCAGGCAATGTATCCACGGATAAACGGGAAACTGTTATTTGACACTCCGCAGGGTGTTGTTATTGGAAAGACTGAAGAAGGCTATTTCCAGAAAAAGACCCGCTATATATGCAAGCCCATGGATAGAGGACACTATATTGACGGCCATTTTCTGGTGATTGGCGGGTCAGGAAGCGGAAAATCCTCCTCTATCATCATCCCAACACTTTTATCCACAAAGAGCATCGGAATGTTCTGTATTGATATAAAAGGCGAATTATCCTGGAAGAGCCGCCGCCTTGACGATGAGGATGTTGTTGTCATCAACTTTCAGGACAGAAACCGCTATGGATGGGATGCCCTCTATACCTTAAACAGCAAAGTGGATGTACAGGACCAGGATATCTGCGAATGCATGACAGACATCGCAAATAGTCTGATACCGGTTTCTGCAAAGGAAACGGATTCCTTCTGGAAAAACTCGGCAAAAAGCCTTCTGGTTGGGGAACTCATCGGACTTTACAAACAAAAAGGAATTCACAATCTCTCAGAACTCATTAATGAGATACTGTCCCGGGACACAAAAGAACTGGTGGAAGAACTCATAAACCATGCCACACCAAAAGCCACCGAAATCAAATTTCTTTCTTCCTTTCACAACCTTGCAGAGGAGACTTTAGGAGGAATCGTTGCGCAGGAGCATGAGGCACTTAAAGTTTTTATTGACAATTCCATCCAGTATTCCTTTGAATCCAATCCCCGCCAGGCAAATCCAGCCATGCTTGAAGAAGGAAAAGCAGTTTTTCTGTCCATCCGGGAGGAAAAACTGGAAGCGTATTACAACGTAATCAACCTGATTATCGCCCAGGTCTTTTCTTCCCTGACCAAAAGGCCTGAAGGAAGTGCTCCCGTCATCGTCTGTATTGATGAATTAGCAAGATTATGCTCGCGCGGCCCTATTCCAGGTTTACATAACAATATCCTGCTTACTGGAAGGAGTCGAAATATCACACTTATTTTAGTCACGCAGAGTTTTGAAGCACTGGAAAATGCCTATTCCAAAAGCGACATTCAGAGCATGATAGCCAACTGTTCCTATCTGGTATGTCTTGACTGCCGAAGCCAGGATACCGCAAAAACTATCTGCTCCATGGCCGGCAAATACAAAGACCGGGAGACTACATGGTCTGGCTCCGGGAATCACCGCAGCGTCAGCATCTCATACCGGGAGAAAAATATTCTGGAACCATCCGACCTGGCAAAACTGGTCCAGATGGATGAAGTCATCCTGATATCCGCAGATTTTTTCTACAGCCGATTTAAAAAATGTTCTTATTTTAAGGAACCTGTCCTGGATGCGCAGTCCAGAAAAGTCCAGAGATACAACGCTGAAGCCATGGAACTGGAAGGCACGGAGCCATTTTCCATCCCAGCACTAAAACCAATACAGGATGAGCAGACAACTACCGCATATCTAAACCGTATGATAAAAGAACAGGCAGCCAGATATCTGCCAGCCATAAAAAACAAACTCTTATTTTACATAAAGAAATATACAAGGAGATGATATTTTATGAACAAAGAACAAATAGATGAATTACAAAAAGAACTGCAAAACAATCTTGGCTCCCGCTGGAAGGTTGAACCAACTTCACAGGTCAAAGTAGGTGGTGTAAAATTCGGCTTCTCCTGTTCTTTTGAGGGAGACAATGCTTCCACCATCATATACCCAAATGACTACAAACATATGCTGGATGAAGGAACAAGCATGTCTGAAGTGGCAGAATATATCGCTCAGGACCTGACGCGGGAACGCAGGGTACTCTTGACATCACCACAAACAAAAGAAGACTTCAAAGAAGGCCTGTTTGTCCAACTGATAAACACTCCTGTCAACAGTGCATTGCTAGAAACAGCCGTGCATGATTCTGTTATCGGAGATATCAGCGCCATTGCACGTTGCAAAGTCCATGCACCTAGTGATGACGAGATAGTCTCTTTTATCGTTACAAAAGACAATATGTCCCTGTTCCAGATGACACAAAGTGAAATCATGGCACAGGCATACAAAAATACTGCAAATCAAAGTTTCACGATGCAGGACATGAGAGACTTGATACTTGAAGGTCTGACACAGGCAGGCGTTCCCAAAGATATGCTGCCTGATATCCGCAAGGACGAGGGAAAGGAAATGTATGTCATCACTAACGAAGACCGGGTGAATGGTGCCAATGCCATGGTCTGTCCACAACTTTTCCAGGATATCTTTAAAGAACTCGGCGAACCGTTTTATGTGCTGCCTAGTTCTACCCATGAACTTATCGTTGTAAAAGAAAGTATTGGCATGCCGCCTGAAGACTTAAAACAAATGGTCCACGATGTAAATATGCGGGAATGCTCAGCAGACGAGCTCTTGTCTTTTGATATCTTCCATTACGATGGAAAGAAGTTATCCATCGCCATGGAAGATACAGAAACAATCTCTGAAGCAATAGAAAAAGCAAAAAGCCACAAACTGACACATTGACAGGGAGGATTCAAATGAACCAAAAAGAAGATTTAAAAGAAATCATAAACAATTATTTTCTGATGCGAAAAGAAAGAATCCATAAGGATATCATTTTTGCAGATGGAAAACGTATTGAATGCACAAAATAGATTCAGAGACATAATCTGCCAGCAGGTTATGTCTTTTTTGTATAATCCATTGATTTTCTCACCTTCTGTAGTACAATAACCTAAAGACCAATATGCACTACGAGGGAGGTTTATTATGTTAAGGAAAATCAAGTCACATCTTGCTGTTCTCCTGATGCTGGCCCT
>OMNT01001101.1_pt1 | contig 26339 bp, 20 predicted proteins | sample 1672551 | NCBI WGS metagenome assembly OMNT01 (sample SAMEA3136698, study PRJEB25190) | human gut metagenome | reverse complement strand
TGCAAGCAGATGGCGTGCAAAGTCGCCAGACGCTCTTTGTGCGGTATTGCCTCAAATCAATCATTTACATGATAATGCCGCAAATAAAGGAGAATTTACTATGCCAAATCAACCGGAACATTTCCGTGACACCAGCCTGCCTATTATTGAACGGGTAAAAGACCTGCTTTCCCGTCTGACCATAGAAGAAAAGATCCACCTGCTCTCCACCCATCAGCTGCCTGTGGAACGGCTGGGCATCGGAGAATGGTATGTGGGTCAGGAAGTGGCACGGGGCTATGTTTCCCGCGAAAAGACAGAGCCGTCTACCGTGTTCCCGCAGCCGATCGGGCTGGCTTCTACCTTTGACCCGAACCTCATGGAACAGCTGGGAGAAATTGCCGGCGAAGAAGCCCGCTATTACCACCGGAAAGACCCCAAGGGGCACCTGATGCTCTGGGGACCTACAGTCGATCCGGAACGTGATCCCCGCTGGGGACGCACAGAGGAGGGCTACGGCGAAGACCCGTTTCTGATCGGAGAAATGACCACCGCCTATACGCAGGGCATGGCCGGTGACCACCCGACATACCGCCGTGTGATCCCCACACTGAAACACTTTTGTGCCAACAACAACGAAAAAGAACGGAACAACTGTTCTTCCAACGTCACCCCGCGAACACTGCGGGAATACTATTACCGTGCCTTTGAAGCTTCTATCGTCCGCGGCGGCACAGGCTCTATGATGACGGCTTATAATGAGCTAAACGGCGTTCCCGCCTGCATGAATCCCGACCTGAAAACGCTGGTAAAAAAGCAGTGGGGGCTGGAATTCATTGTGACAGACGGAGCAGATTTTTCCCAGAATGTGCTGTCACACCATTCTCACGCCACCCATGCAGAGGCTCTTGCCGCCTGCCTGAAAAACGGCAATGATGTGATGACCGATGAAGCAGACATGGTGGCGGCAGCAGCCAGAGATGCACTGGACAGAGGGCTGCTGACAGAAGCCGACATTGACCGTGCTGTGGGGAATTCTCTCTCCGGACGGTTCCGGCTGGGAGAATTTGACGGGGACAGCTGTCCCTATAACACCGAGCCGGCGGAAACGGACACGCTGCTGCACCGTGCAGTGAACCGCTGTGCTGCCATGGAACAGATGTGTCTGCTCCATAACCGCGGGATCCTGCCGCTGCAATTGCAGCCTGATGCCAGGGTCGCTGTGATCGGGCCGCTGGGAAACGAGAACTATCGGGACTGGTACACCGGCGTTTCTTCCTATGCCGTACCGATTTTGGAGGGACTGCGGCAGCAGCTGGGGGCAGAAAACGTGCTGTTTGATGACGGCTATTCTGTGGTCGCCCTTCAGTCTGTGGAAACCGGAAAGTACTGCACCGTTTCTGCGGACGGTACGCTCCGTGCGGCAGCAGAACAGATCGGCGAACGGGAAACCTTTTTGCTTCACGACTGGGATTTTGGCAGCATGAATCTCCGTGCCTGCTGCAACGGCAAGTACGTCACCGAAAACGGCACCTATCAGGCAGTCAGCGATACGCCCTATGAGTGGTTCATTCGGGAATGGCTCAAACCGGAGCCGTATGGAGATGCCATGCGGTTTGGCAGCTGGCATGATTGTCCTATGGACATCGCACTGCAGCCGGACGGCACGCTCCGTGCAGTTTCTCACGGAAAGCCCACACCAGACCGGCTGTTCCGGCTGGTGCCGGTGGAGGACGGCGTCACCCGTGCGGCGGCTCTGGCGAAACAGGCGGACGTGGTCATTCTCTGTCTGGGCAACCACCCCATGCAGGTAGCACGGGAGTGCTATGACCGTCCCGATCTGGAACTGCCGGCACATCAGAAAAACTTGCTGCGTGCTGTGCAGGCTGCCAATCCCAACACCGTGCTGACTGTGGTTTCCAGCTATCCCTATGCTCTGGGGGAAGCGATGGAACTGCTGCCGGCGATTCTCTATACCACCCATGCCGGACCGGAACTGGGCAACGCCGTAGCGGATACGCTGCTGGGGAAAAACAATCCGGCGGCACGCTGTCCGATCACATGGTATCGTTCCGCACAAGATCTGCCGGACATCATGGAATATGACATCATTTCGGCAGAGCGTACCTATTTATATGACACGGTTGAACCGCTGTTCCCCTTTGGGCATGGTTTGTCCTATTCCAGTTTCGTCTACCGTGATTTTACTGCGGAGGAGAAGCCGGAAGGCATGCTGTTCCGGCTGACTGTAGAAAATACCTCTCAGCGGGACGGGGATGAAGTGGTACAGCTTTACTATCGGGCACTGCACCCTCGTGTCAAGCGTCCGCTCCGACAGCTGTGCGGCTTCCAGCGAGTGCCAGTGCCGGCAAATACAGCGGTGCCGGTGACAATTTTTGTTCCGTGGTACGCTTTGGAATACTATGACGTGACACAGGAAAAAATGCTGGTGGAACAAGGCGAGTACCGCTTTTCTGCGGGGGCATCTTCCGCGGACATTCGGCAAGAATTGGAATGCACAGTTTCCGGTGAAGTGATCCCACCGCGAAATCTCTCCCATTCTATATGCATCAAGAACTATGACAGCAAGCACGGCATAGAAATCACTCTGCGATTCTCGTACCGAAAGAACGACTGGTACGGCTGCACCAATGACTGGGGCGGCAGTTTTACCTTTGCCGATGCAGATTTTGCCGGCTATACCAAGGCAGAACTGTGGGCAGCAGCACCTTGTTCGCAGGCAGGTGTTGCCATCTACGCAGGAGAACAGCAGCTGGGCAGTGTGGAGATCCTGCCTTCTCGCAGCATGGACGATTTCCAGCTGTACACGATCCCGCTGAAGCCCTATACCGGACAGGCAGACCTGCGGCTGGAAATCACCGGCATGGCAAGTGTGTACCGGATTCAGCTGGGTTGAGGCAATACCTGGGCTTGTTTGAAAAAGAGAATTCTCTCTTAACGGAAACACTGCATAAAGCCACACATGACGCTCCGCCTTTCCCACAGTTCTCATACCTCCCCAAAAACAAAAAAAGACAGACCACGGTCTGTCTTTTTTTTCTTTCTTCAAAGCATGGATATTCCATTGCGTGCAATCTTTTCCGCCTGCTTTTTTAGACGAAGTTCCCGAAAAAAATCCCGCAGGATCTGGGCACATTCCGCCTGCAATAAACCGGCATGTACCTCCGGTGTCCAGTTGTAGGGCAGAGTGAACAGCTGTTCCACCGAATCCACTGCCCCGCCCTTGGGGTCGGCTGTGCCATAGACCACCTGTTCCAGACGGGCATGCAGAATCGCTCCCGCACACATGGGGCAAGGTTCCAACGTCACGTACAGAGCACTGTCCAGCAGCCGCCAGCCGCCCAGTGTCCGGCTCGCCGCATCGATCGCCATGATTTCTGCATGAGCAAGAGGCGAACGGTCTGCTTCCCGCCGGTTATATCCCTCGCCGATGATCCGTCCGGTGGATTTCTGCACCACCACTGCCCCCACAGGAACTTCGCCCATTGCCGCAGCCTGTGCTGCCAGTTCCAGAGCACGCATCATGTACCGTGCCTTGGGGACAAATCCGGTTTCCGTCAAAAAATCACCTCGATCACCATCAGAATCACACAGAGGATCAGCACAATGCTCAGCGGTCCCACATGCATCACCGTATAGAGCCGTTCCCGCAGGGTCAGGTAATGCTTCTGTGTCAGCAGGGCGGGATTTTTACGGGTGGGACGAATGGACAGCAGGCAGAGCAGAATTCCCGCTATCAGCACGAGAAACAGAAACAGCAAGCAATACGACTGCCAAAACGACGACTGCCAGATCTCCATTGCAAACAACCCGAACAGCATCACATGGTACAGCAGCCGGCAGAATATAGCCGGTACCACAGAACCACTCCGCAGAACGGCGACACCGGAAACCAGCGAAAAAGTCAGTTCCATCAATATCGTGGTGCAGCTATGGGACAGACAAACTGCAACAACTGCTGTCAGGATCACCGCATCCCAGTCCCCGAACTGCCGCAGCACATGAAGCATATCCCCATGCAGAAGCAGTTCTTTGCAGATGCTGATCGCCAGCACTTCAAAAACCAGATAAACGATCTGGTAAGAACGCCGCATATACGAAACGGTGTAATACGCTTCCCCCAGCGTACTGCTGCTCAGAAAATTCACCGGCGAAAACAGCAGCCACACATTAGCGACCGCAAAAACGATCAGTGTCACCGCAATAGCAGCCGGAAACTCCCGCGGTGAATCCAGCTTCCAGTGATACGCCACACGCCGCGGCATGCGGAAACAGCACCGGAGGATCAGCACAGGCACCATGAATTTCAGCACCGTCTTGCACATCAGAATGACCAGAACCGCCGTCTGGTTGCCGTAAACAGTGCCGTCACTGTAGCAATAGCCTACGTCCATTCCGGCTATCTGAGCGATGCCCATCAGGATCGCTGTCAGCAGGTTTTCGATCAGCAGATAGGCAAATATCGCCATGCCGATCACCATGGTGATCTGTATGAGCGACCGCCGTTCTTCCGCAGCCGGGTCTGGTTCATGAAACCCTTTTCCCTCGATGTAAACCGCTTCTTTTTTCTGTTTCTTGCAGCGAAAGGCATATGGGTTATCTTCTTTGTTCCGCCATGCACGGAATGCATGATTATATGCTTCCGAAACATTGCTGTAGTTGGAATCTGCAATCACGTCCACCGTATCCGAAACGGCAGCAGAAGGCTTCTCCAGATTTTGTAATTTCATATGTTATTACGCTCCCCTCAAGCGTCATCTCAAACGGAAACGCCCTTCTCCGCGGCATTTCCTTTCAGGGAACACTGCATAAAGCCCGCCTGACGGCTTTGCACGCAATCTACGTACAGATTTTCCGTCATATTGCCCAGAAATCCCTTGCCAGACAACTGCGTTCGAGGCAGGATTCTGCTCGAGAACAAAGGCGTGTCGCACTAAGATTGATTGCGACCATACAGTCTGCCTGCGGAATTTCTGTGTAATCTGCCGAAAAATCTGAATACACATCTTACGCACAAGCTTTATGCAGTGTTCCCTTTCATTCTTCACAATTTTTGCCGTGTGCCCTGTGCACAACGGAACAACATTTTTGGTTGTATATCAAATTGCTATGATTTTTCCCATTTTTTCTACTCTTATTATACCATGCCACCGAAAATGATGGTTTAGTGAAGTGGAAATAATATCGTTATGTTTTTTGAAACCTTCATATCAGCTTTGTGTATAAGATGAATAAATGGCAACAGGACATAAAAAGCAACAGGAATCGTGGGGTTCGCGGGGAATGTTTGAGAGGAGATGCCTTGAAAAAAGCCTCCTCCCTTGCGAATATCTGTCATTTCGCAAGGGAGGAGGCTTATCGATAAGAGGAAATCAGTTTTGGTAAGGCAATTTGTCAACGATATGCACCAAAAATTGCATCAGCACAACGGCATCATCGCTGCCAACTTCGCTGTCGCCGTTGCAGTCGGCATTTTTCTTAGTGGCATCGTCCAGCATAACCGCACCAGCACAGGCTTTGTTCAGCAGGACTGCATCGGTGATGTCCACTCGTCCGTCGAGGTTGAGGTCGCCGTAGAGGGCGGTGGGTTCGGTTTGGGCGGAAGATGTGGTGGTTTGGTTGGTAGTTGCAGTGGTCTGTTTTGCTGTGGTAGTTTCGGTTTGTTTTGCAGTAGTGGCAGTGGTTTGCTCTGCCGTGGTGGTTGTGCTTTGTTTTGTCGTAGTTGCGGTAGTTTGCTTTGTTACGGTAGTTTCAGTCTGCTTTGCAGTGGTTGTGGTTTGTTCTGGTGTGGTAGTCGTTGTTTGTTCGGTGGTAGTCGTGGTAGTTTGTTTTGCAGTAGTGGTAGTTTCTGTAGTTGTGTCTGTGGTTGTCGTGGTAACAATACTGTTCAAGGACACAAAGGGAATCTCTTTTTCTGCCGCATAAGTTTCCGCATATGAACCGGTATAGCCGTAAATGGTCAGATCGCTACAGCTTTTAAAAACGTTATAATCGATTTTTGTCACACTGTCTGGTATGATGATTTCAGTCAGGCTAACGCAATTGTCAAAAGTCATAGCATCAATGCTCGTCATGCCATTTGGAATCGTGATCTTGGTCAAATGTGTGCAATCGCCAAAAGCAAGCATGCCGATATTGGTTATGCTGTCTGGCAGAATAATTGTCGTCAGATTGGTACAGCCATAGAACGCATTGCCATGAATACTTGTCACACTATCCGGCACGACAACACTTGTCAAGGCAGTACAATTGTTGAAAGCACCTATATTGATCGTCACAACATCTTCAGGAATTACAACATCACCAGCACAAGTACTTCCGTCAATCAAAAGATGATTGATAATTACCAATGGATTTTCTTTCTGTCTTGCTGCCAGCCAAGCAGTGCCGTAAAAAGCTTTGTTCTCTATACTAGTCACGCTGTCTGGTATCGTAATTTCAGACAAATTGGTACAGTTTTCAAAGGTGTTATGTGCAATTGTAGTCATGCCACTCGGGAGAGTTACAGCAGTCAGACCAGTGCAATTTTCAAAAGCCAACCCTGCTATTGCAGTAACGCTATCCGGTATTGTGATTTTCTTCAGTCCAGTACAATTCAAAAAGGCACTAGTTCCGACACTTGTCATGCCGTCCGGCAGCACAACTTCAGTCAGACCTGCACAGTCCACAAAAGCATACTCATCTATACTGGTCAGGCTGTTTGGCATGGTAATCTTTTCTAATTTTGTGCATGCCTTAAACGCATAACGTCCAATGTTTGTTACGCTATCCGGTATAGTGATTTCCGCCAAACTGGTACAGTTAGAAAAAGTATATTCTCCAATACTTGTCATACTGTTGGATAGGGTAACATCAGCCAAATTTGTACAATCTGAAAAAATGATTTCCTCCATGCTTGTCACACTGTTTGGAATCGTGATCTCTGTCAAACTGGTACAACCAGAAAAGGCAGCTTGTCCAATGCTCGTTACGCTGTCCGGTATGGTAATTGCAGACAAACTGGTGCAGCCCGAAAAAGTATATCCTCCAACACTGGTCAAGTGATCGGATAGTGTAATGCTTTCCAAGTTGGTACAATTCGAAAAAACAAAACCGCCAATATCTGTGACACTGTTCGGTATAGCGATCTTTGTCAGACTGGTACAGCCGGAAAAAGCACTTTCACCAATGCTTGTTACGCTGTCTGGTATGGTGATTGCAGTCAGATTCTCAAGATTTGAAAATGCATTTCCTTCAAAGCTTGTCACACTATCCGGTATAGTAATCGCAGTCAAATCACTGCACCCATAAAAAGCATTTTTTGCAATACTTGTTACGCGTTTTCCGTCAATTCTTGCCGGAATTTCTACTGATTCTACAGTTTCATTGCAGCCGGAAATCTTTACTTCATCGGTATCTGTCACGCTATAGTACAAGTCCCCGTAGGTGCCGTCATAAGAATTTATCACATATGCACTTGCGGTGAATACTGTCTCCACGCTCTCCAACATGTTCTGCACCCCAGACACGCCAACACTACCCAGACAGAGCACGCCGGCAGTCACAGCTGCAAGCACTTTTTTCCACAGCTTCATCTTCATTCCTCCGTTTTTTCTTTTGTTGCAAATTGTCTGTTTTTATTATAGCATGTCAACTTAAAAAAGTCAAATGCCTTTTCATAAATTTCCAGTTTTGTGGAACATTCTGCTATTGTCCAAGTGATTTTTCCATGTCTTCCGCGAATTTCCCACTTCGAATTCTTCCAAAATTCCAACAAATATACAAAAAGTCAGCTTTAAATCAAACCTGCATTGTCAAAAACAGAGAAATCATTACAAATATATTGCATCGTTTTCAATGACGTAATATAATAAAAGCAGGAAAATTCTGCCGGAAACCCGCAGAACATGGGCAGCTGTGTTCTGCTTTTTCTTTCCCTGGAATTTGTCGAATCGTGTCGAAAAAAGGAGAATCCACCATGAAAACCGCATTCCAAAAAAAGGCATATAGTATCCTGACGGCACTGGTGCTGCTGCTGACAGCATGCACCGGTGCCGTTTTCAGCAGCAGTCGGGCAGCGGCTCTGGAACTGGAGGGTACAGGCAAAGCGGACAATCCTTACTTACTCTCAACCGCCGCAGAACTGCTGGAGTTTGCGGAAAAGGCAGCGGCTGATCCCAGCATTTGTGCAATGCTGACGGCGGATATTTCGCTGGAAGGAGAAACTTGGACACCGATTGGCTCCTATGCCGGCACTTTTGACGGCAATTATCACTGCATTTCGAATTTGCAGTGCAGCGGCGGCAGCAACTTGGGCATGTTTGCAAAGCTGTCCGGAACGGTACAGAAACTGGGGCTGACCAACGTACATATCCAAGGGAAAAATACTGTCGGCGGAATTGCGGCTCTATGCAGCGGGACGATCACAGATTCGTTTTGTGAGGGTGATATTACTGCCAGCCGCGACTTTGCCGGCGGTCTGGCAGGGCAATTTCAAGCGGGAGCCGTTGTGCAAAACGCCTACCACATCGGCACAGTTACCGCAAAGGGCACAGTCGGCGGTCTTGCCGGACGAAGCAATGCACCGTTTCAAAACTGCTACCATATCGGAACAGTTGCAAAAACAGACGCTGCTTCCGAAGATTCTGCCGGCATGCTGGTGGGCAAAATGGAAGGTATGGCAGACACACCGCTTCAGAATTGTTTCTACACAGTCACAGCAGGCGGTTACACTGCTGTGGGAAGCGACTACATAGAACCAGAGGGCATGCAGCAGGCAGAGGAGAATTTCCAGAACGGCATTGTTGCCGAACTGATGAATGCCGGCGGCGATATGTGGTGTGTCCGCGAGGGGAAAACTGTACTGAAAGAATTCACGAACAATACTTCAGCAGCTACCACCACAACGGAGAGAACTACAACTTCTGATACAACGAGCACGACTGCTTCGACAACGACAACTTCCGCTACTACAAGTACAACTGCTTCAACAACGACAACTTCCGCTACTACAAGCACGACTGCTTCAACAACCGCGACTTCCGCTACTACAAGTACAACTGCTTCAACAACGACAATTTCCACCACAACAAGCACAACTGCTTCGACTACCGCAACTTCCACCACCACAAGCACAACAACTTTAAAAACCACTACTTCCACCACCACAAGCACAACCACTTCGGCAACCACAACTTCCGCTACTACAAGCACAACCGCTTCGACAACGACAACTTCCACCACAACAAGCACAACTGCTTCGGCAACGACAACTTCCACTACCACAAGCACGACCACTTTAAAAACCACGACTTCCACTGCCACAAGCACGACCACTTCAACAACCGCAACTTCCACTACTACAAGTACAGCTGCTTCGACAACCACGACTTCCACAACTACAAGCACGACCGCTTCGAAAACCACGACTTCCACTACTACAAGTACAACCACTTCGACAACTACAACTTTCATCACCACAAGCACGACCACTTCGACAACCACGACTTCCACAACTACAAGCACGACCACTTCAACAATCGTGACTTCCACAACTACAAGCACGACTGCTTCAACAACAACTTCCACCACTACAAGAACAACTACTTCAACAACCACGACTTCCACCACTACAAGCACGACCACTTCAACAACCGCAACTACTACCACAAGCACGACCGCTTCGACGACGACAACTTCCACCACCACAAGCACAACTGCTTCAACAACGACAACAACTTCCGCCACCACAAGCACGACCACTTCAACAACGACTACTTCCACCACCACAAGCACAACGGCTTCAACAATCGCAACTTCCACTGCTACAAGCACAACAATTTCGACAGCCACTACTTCCGCCACCACAAGAACAACGGCTTCAACAACCACGACTTCTACCACCACAAGCACAACGGCTTCAACAACGACAACTTCCGCCACCACAAGAACAACGGCTTCAACAACTACGACCTCTACCACCACAAGCACAACGGCTTCAACAACTACGACTTCCACCACCACAAGAACAACGGCTTCAACAACGACAACTTCCACCACCACAAGCACGACCGCTTCGATAACTACAACTTCCACCACCACAAGCACAACTGCTTCGACAACCGCAACTTCCACCACGACCACCATACCCCCTGACGAAAATTTCCCGCAGATCATGGGCGATGCAGACCGCAATGGTCGGGTGGACTCCACAGATGTTTACATGGTAATGCTGTATTGTGCATATCACGGTGCCGGCTATCACGATTACACCTTCACGGAATATCCGGAGATCGAAGCCGCTCTGCTGACCAAGCTGGACATCAACGGCGACGGCTCCATTGACACTACTGATGTCTATTTTATACTCCGCTACGTTGCCTATCAGGGAGCCGGCATTCCGACAGACTGGGACGAACTGTACGAAAAGCATATTTTGCAATATTGCCCAGAATATTCTTTAGATGTTTTTAAATTGTACCCACAATCTTTTTACATCACCACACAGAAAAAGTGTATAATAAAATAAGTTGTAAACAAAAAACGAAAAACAAGAAAGGACAAGCAAACACACATGAAAAAACTAATTACACTTCTGCACGGTTTCTGTATGGCACTGGCAGACAGTGTCCCCGGCGTTTCCGGCGGCACGATCGCATTCCTCATGGGCTTCTATGACAACTTTATCGGTTCCCTGAACGCCCTGATCTCCGGCAGCAAGCAAGAACGCATCCAGGCTGTCAAGTACCTCATCAAGCTGGGCATCGGCTGGGTGATCGGCTTCTGCTCCTCGGTGCTGGTGCTGGCAAATGTCTTTGAATCCCATATCTATCGGGTATCCTCCCTGTTCATCGGATTCATCATCTTCGCGATTCCGGTCGTGATCTACGAGGAAAAAAAGGTACTGAAAGACCGCTGGAAAATGAGCTTCTTCGTCCTCATCGGCATGGCATTCGTGGTGGCGATCACCTATGCAAACACTTTTGTAGGCGGCGGAAAAGATCTGAGTAATCCCGACATCGGCATGTACATCTACGCATTCTTCGTGGGAGCCGTTGCGATCTGTGCCATGGTTCTGCCGGGCATTTCCGGTTCCACGCTGCTGCTGATCTTCGGGCTGTACATTCCGATCATTAACGGCATTCACGACCTGCTCCACTTGAATTTCCACATGCTGCCCATTCTGATCGTCTTTGGGCTGGGTGTCATTACCGGCATCATCAGCATTATCAAGCTGATCCAGAACGCCCTGACCAAACACCGCGGGGCTACGGTATATCTGATCATCGGCATGATGCTGGGTTCCCTGTACTCCGTCTTTATGGGGCCTACCACGCTGGAAAATCCGCAGCCGGCAATGGGACTGCACACGTTCAGCATTGTGTTCTTCCTCATCGGCGGCGTAGTAATTCTGGGCATGCAGGGCTTGAAAATGCTCTCGGATAAGAACAGCACCCCTGCCAATGAACCAAAAGCAGAAGTGCAGGCAAAGTAAAGGCAATACCGCACACAAAAAGCCGTATCGGTAATTCCATTCCGATACGGCTTTTTTCTGTCCGTTCAAAAATTCATGATTATAAAGCGGTCTGCGTGTTGTTCTTCTGTTACGCCACCAGCATCTCCCACGTGGTGGGAATCCCCGCACTGTTCCGTGCAATATACAGCAGCACATAGAACACGTCTGTAGAATCGACTGCACCGCTGCCGTCAATGTCCGCCGCTTTTTCCTGTGCCGGTGTCCAGCCGGAATCCATGCCTACCGCATTCTGTGCAACGCCCAGCAGTATGTAAAACACGTCCGTAGAATCCACGCTTCCGCTGTTGTCCAAGTCGGCAAGAAGCAGTTCTTCAAAGATACTATTATAATGTATTGTCGCCTGCTCCAATGGTTCGTTTTCCGCACCAACGGGAATCGCGTTCCAGTCAGCTTCTGACATCGTGGTGTATATCTCTGCCAGCTTCGGGCAGTCGGAAAAGGCTGCCTCTCCGATCTCTGTGAGAGTTCCCCGTATTGTCAGCTTTTCCAGATTGGCACAGCAGGAGAACACTCGTTCGGGAAGCTGTGTCACGCCTGCCGGAATTTCCAGTTCCTGCAATGCTTCACAAACATAGAACGCCCTTCTCTCAATCGTTGTCACACCATCCGGAATCTGAATTTTTTCCAGTTTCAGGCACTGCCAGAACGCCCCGCTGCCGATTTTGGTCACGCTGTCCGGCAGCACGACCTCCCGCAGTTGTACCAGTACAGAAAAGGCATAGCCACCGATCTCCGTCACGCCATCCGGCACCACAATTGTGGTATCGGTGCAGGCGTTCGCATCAATGAGAATATGATTCACCTGCACCAGCGGGTTTTCTGCCTGCTTTTGCTTCAGCCACGCCGTTCCGTAAAACGCACTGTGACCAATATTTTTTACCGTTTTCGGCACGTCCAGTTCTTCCAGCTGTGCACAGTAAGAAAAGCAGTTGCTGCCGATCGTGACCAGATACTTGGGCAGCGTGACTTCCTGCAACTGGGAGCAGTGTGAAAATGCCAAGTTCTCTATGGTACGCACCGTGTCCGGAATCACCACACGAGTCAGCTTTTCATGGGAAAGAAATGCACGCTCTGCAATTTGCAGCACCGGCTTTCCCGCAATTTCCGACGGTATCTCCACTTCTTCGGCGTTCTTGTCACACTGGGTGATGATCGCCCGATCTGATTTCAGCGTATACGTCAACGCCCCGACAGTTCCCATTTTCTCTGCCGCCGCTGCCGAAAATGCCGGCAGAACCGGCTGCACCTGCGGCATGCTGATAACACAGAGCATTCCGGCAAGCACTGCTGCCAGCGGTTTTTTCCAAATTTTCATGTCATTCTCCTTGTCCTGTTGTTTCTCTCGCATCTTTCTCCAGCACCGAAAACGCCTGCCGGAGATTCCGCACGCCGGCAATGCGAATCTGATAGGAGCCGCCTTTCAGTTCGTGCAGGCACTGATGCGGCACGATGCACCGCGTAAAGCCCATGCGTTCCGCCTCCTGCACCCGCCGCCGAATGTGGGAAATGCCACGCACTTCGCCGCCCAGTCCAACTTCGCCAAAGGCAACCGTCCGTTCCGAGATCGGCTTGTCCACCAGCGAGGAGTACAGACACAGTGCCACCGCCAAGTCCCCTGCCGGTTCGTCCAGCTGGAATCCGCCGACTACATTCAGGTACACGTCCAGCGTTCCGAAAAACATGCCCAGATGTTTTTCCAGTACCGCGATCAGGATCACCATGCGGCTATAGTCAAACCCCTGCGTCTGCCGCCGCGGTGCAGAAAAGCCGCTTTTGGTGGCAAGCACCTGAATTTCCGCCAGAATCGGACGGGAGCCCTCCATCATACAGGTAACACAGGTGCCGGAAACGCCGTGAGGTCTGCCGTCCAGCAGCATTGCCGAAGGGTTGGGCACTTCGTGCAGTCCGCTGTCCTGCATCTCGAACACGCCGATCTCATTGGTAGAACCATACCGGTTTTTCACAGCACGCAGCAGCCGGTAGGACAGGTTCCGTTCTCCCTCGAAATACAGCACGGTGTCCACAATATGTTCCATGACCTTCGGACCGGCAATGGCTCCGTCCTTGTTGACATGCCCCACGATCCACACCGGAATGTCCAGCTGTTTCGCCGTGTGCATAAATAGGTTGGTACACTCCCGCACCTGTGTCAGGCTGCCGGCACTGGAGGAAATTTCCTCCATTCGCATGGTCTGAATGGAGTCGATAATGACAATATCGGGGCGGCTGGCGGAAATGGTGTCGCAGATGCTCTGGGCATCGGTGACTGTCAGCAGAAACAGATTTTTCGTTGTCACGCCCAGACGCTCCGCCCGCAGCTTGATCTGTTTGGCAGATTCCTCACCGGAAACATACAGCACAGTGTGTTCCTTTCCGAAGTACTGGCAGATTTGCAGCAGCAGTGTGCTTTTTCCGATACCCGGCTCGCCGCCCAGCAGCACAATGGAGCCACGCACCAGTCCGCCGCCCAGCACGCGATCCAGTTCGCCTACGCCGGTATGATAGCGGACATCAGCCGTGGTGTCCACTTCTTCCAGTTCCTGTATTTTGTCCGACAAGTCCACCGGTTTCCGGCGGCTGTTGCCCACCGCCTGTGTGGGCAGCGGGACATCTTCTTCCAACGTGTTCCACGAGCCGCAGGAGGGACACTTGCCGTTCCACTTGGCACTTTCGTAGCCGCATGCTGTGCAGCGGTATATGATTTTAGGCTTTGCCATAGAGGTTCTCCTTTTTGTTGTGTTATTTGTATTATACCATGATGCGGGCAGAAGTGCAAGCTGTAGACTGGAATGCGAGATTTTTGCGTAATATCTAGGGTGATGTTTCCCTAATATAGCAAAAAAAGACCTCACGCCCCGAAAATTCCCGAAAATATCTTATATTTACGATTTTCGCAGTGTTTGTTCACATTCATTTTCCTTTTATCATATATAATAAAAACAGATTTTTTTATGAAAGGATTTTGACAGATGTTACTCTACTTTTTACTGCCAATTCTATGCAACGCCCTGCTTCTGGCGGCGTGCAAACTGCCGAAGCTGGCACCGGCTGGCTCTGAATTCTCAAAAACCGCAGTCAGAATGGGAATACTAACTGCCGGAGAAATTCTGGTGCTGCTGCTTCTGCATGCTCTGATCCGCGGGTTCCAGATCACCGGTTCCCACCTGTTTCCGCCGCTGCCGCTGGCGATCACCCTGTTGCTGCTCGGTGCAGGAACTGCCTTTTCCAGAAAGCAGGACACTGCTGTTCTGCGGAAATATCTGCGAAAAGCCGCCTGCATTGCCGGCTGCGTCTTTCTGCTGGAAGTGCTGGTGTTCCACATCACCGGCTTCACCACCCAGAAAACCAAAGAGGAACTGCCCCTTTCCACCGCAGAAATCAGCGATGAGGAAGCGGCTTCTTTCAACGACAAGGGCGAGATCACCATTACCGGCAACTGCACCCTGACCTTTTCTGATCTGGACTGGGACGAGCTGCACTGTGTCCGGCTGCATGCGGACGGCAAAGACAAGATGTATCAGGTTTCCCTCTCCATGAAAGACAACAACCTGACACAGCGATTCGAAAAGACTGCACAGACACAGGCGACCGGCAGCTATGACACGCTGCAATTTGCCATGCAGCCCTATGAAAAAATTCATGTGCTGCAACTCCAGTTCGAAAACATCGATGCCCCGATCACTCTGCACAGCGGCACCGCCTATGCGACAATTCCCTTTGCCTTTTCCACAGGGCGATTCCTGCTGGTGCTGCTGATCGCACTGGGGCTGACTGCCTGCAAGCAGTTCTCCGTCTGGGAGATCCACTATCAGGCGAAAAACTGGAAGCACAATCTGGCGGTGCTGATGACCCTGTTCGGCTGCCTTGCCTGCATCAGTGCTTTCATTGTGCCCGACCAGAAACCCACTGACATGCATTCCGTGGACATCAGCAACGTCTACGGAAAAACGCTGGAAGCATGGACGGACGGGCATTCCTACATGAATTTCGACGTGACACCGGAACTGGCGGAACTGGAAAATCCCTACGACAATTCCAACCGCGATGGCGTTTCCTATAACTGGGACTATGCCTACTACAACGAACACTATTACTGCTATTTCGGCTGTGCTCCGGTGGTGCTGATCTATCTGCCATTCTATGCCATTACCGGAAAAGTTCCCACTCTGAACTTCGCGTACTGCATCACTGTGGCAGCCATTATCATCGCCATATTCGGGCTGATCATGACACTGGTGCGGCGATATGACAAACAGCCGCCGCTGCTGCTGCTGTTGTTCGGACTGGTTTCTGCCGTGGCGGGCTGCGGTGCTTTTGTGGGACTGAACTACAACGACCGGTATTACCTCTGCCTGCTCATGGGTATGTTCGGACTGCTGCTTGCCCTCTGGATGGGATTCGCCGCGGTTTCCGTGAAAAAATCGTGGAAACGCTTTGCCTTGCTGGCAGTCAGCGGCATTGGCGTGGTAATCACGGCGGCTTCCCGTCCCAACCTGCTGGTCTATGTCCTGCTGCTGGTGCCGATTTTCCTGCATCTGCTGTTCCGGAAAGACCTGCGGCTGCAAAACCGGCTCATCAGTGCCGGCTGTTTCCTGCTTCCGACACTGGTTGGTGCGGCAGCGATCATGTGGTACAACCAGATCCGGTTTGACAGCCCGCTGCAATTCGGGGCAATTTACCAGATGACAGTAGACAACACCGCCGCAAACCGCATCAGTCTGGCACGTTTTCCGGCTGCCTTTGCGGCATATTTCCTGCACCCCATGGAACTGATGGACGACTTCCCGTTCCTGAAAGACAACGCAGTGCTTGTTCCCAACCGCATGATGTATCTCTTTGTCGAAAGATCTTTCGGAGCGTTGGCAATGCCGTCGGTACTGCTGGGCGTGCTCAGCATTCCCATGCTCTGGAAAAAGTGGAAACAGCGGGACGACTGCCGGATCCGCCGTGCTCTGGTGCTGATTACCGTTATCGGAGCCGTTCTGCTGGCGTGGGTGGACTACTGCATGGCAGGCATCACCATTCGCTACCTGCTGGATATTATGGTAGTGCTCAGCGTCATGTCCACCATGCTGCTGCTGCAAGTGCCGGCAGTGCTGAAGCACTATTCCGCTAATGCTGCACAAATCAGCCAGAAAGTCATCACACTGGCAATGACCGGAACCGTGCTGGCATACTTCTGTATTCTCATCACCTCCGGCGATGGCGTGGCACTGTATAAGGCACATCCCACGATCTGGAATGTTCTGAAAGATACACTGGTATTCTGGAGATAACCCGCGAAGAATTTGCAAATACAAAAGCCGTTCTGTACAAGATGCGTACAGAACGGCTTTTTTGTGATGTAACTTATGGCTAACAACACCCTACAGTCCACTCAACCGCGTTCTTCTAGGTACTGATTCAAACCGGAGAAAATGGTAAACGCCACTTTCTGCTGATACTCCTCCGACTCCAGCAGAGCCGCTTCTTCCGGATTGGACAGGAATCCGCACTCCGCCATAACAGTGGGATTTTCGCTGAAATAGCAGAGATACAGTTCCTTGCCGCACTGCTTGATCTCCCGCGTGTTTTCCGGCTGCAACTGGGTCACAAAAGCATTCTGGAGAGCCTGTGCCAGAGCACCGCTGCCCTTGACATTGTCGGAGTAAAACATCTGGGCTCCGGAATAGGCAGCATCGGTGAACTGGTTCTGGTGCACGGAGATGCACACGGCGTTGTCGTACTGGTTGAACAGTGCCAGCCGGTTATCCATATCCGAACTTTTCTGGTTGGCAATGCCCTCAACGCCGTCATCGTGAATGCTCCGGTCTGTGTCCCGCGTGACCTCCACGGTGTAGCCCTCCATACGCAGGAAATCCCGCAGGCTCAGGAGAATATTCAGGTTGATGCCCTTTTCCGGCACATCATTGACGGAAACGCAGCCGCCGTCTGCACCGCCGTGCCCTGCGTCCAGAACAATCACCGGCGTTTCCTTTTTCGGGGCAGTCATGGTGGTGACAGCTTGCCGGATCCGCATGCCGCCAAAGTAGATTGCAGAAACACTGACAGCACTGACTGCCAGAATGATGCCCGCCCGTTTTCCGATTCCTTTCCAAGTGCATTTGCATTGCATACCGTGTCCTCCCACAAACTTTTTGGTTCAGGAAACACTGAATAAAGCTTGTGCGTAAGATGCGTAGTCAGATTTTTCGGCAGATTGCACAGAAATTCCGCAGGCAGACTTGGTGTCTGGCAAGGGATTTCTGGGCAATATGACGGAAAATCTGCAAGCAGATTGCGTGCAAAGCCGTCAGGCGGGCTTTATTCAGTGTTTTCTTCATAATATGCGGAATGGGACGGGGAATATGCAAAAGGGACAGACAGAGAACTTTTCAACAACACTGCAAACCGTTTCTCACTGTTCCTCCAGCACGATCTTTTCATGTATCGCCAGCACCAATTCCCGAATCTTCTTTTCATCAGGTCTTTCCGGCAGGTCGGTATGCTCGGCGGCATATGCTGCCCGTGCCTTGTACTGCTCGATGATTTCGAAAAATTCCGCTGTGGGCTGCTGGTTTTCGTCCAGATATTCGCCGTTTCGAATCCGCATCAGGAAATCATGCTCGGCAGCACGATAGGTGATGACCTCTCCTTTTTCCAGAATGTCGATGCACATCAGATACAGCCGGATCAGGTGCATCATGTGCTTGCTCAATTTGTTGTGGGTAACGGCATTCTGGTTGCGGTGCCCCTGCCCCACTCTGCTGTAGCTTTTCACAATGTCCGCCATTCTGCCCCACATTTCCTTATAGTCCCGCAGCGGGTAGTGCTTCAGGGAAATATCCATGAAAATTTCCTTCTGCATCTGCGGGTTGACTGCATCGTCTATGTAAAGACGAATGGCATCTTCCGGATACTGAAAAAACTGTTCCGGAAAATGCTTTTTCGCATTTCGGATACTGTTCAGAATGTGCATTTCCTGTACAGGCTGTTCGGCGATTCGGGCGGACTTGTTGTCCATGCGGCGAAACTGTGCCGTAGCATAACCGCTGAACGAGTTGACTGCCCGCTGGGACAAAAACAGCTTCCGGTTGTCCAGCAGCAGCTTTCCCGCCTCGGAGAGATACAGGTAGTGTTCCGGCTTCAGCCCCAGAATCTCAATGGTATTGGGATTACACTCTTTCAGCAGGTGTATCAGCTTCGGAAACGCATAGATCGTGGTATCCGTGGCAACATCAGTCACCTGCTCAAAACTTTCGCCGCAAAGGATCTCCGCCTTGCTCAATGCGGCACAGCCCCGAATGTCCAGATCAGAAGTTTCCGTATCTGTGCCGTAGGCGTGAGAACCGCCCAGCCCCAGCAGCATCACACGACTGCCCAGGTGGGGATTGGTCCGCAGGAAATCATACGCTTCTCCGTGCAGTGCTTTTCGAATTTCATGTAGCTGCATCAGGATTCTCCTTTCGCATTTTTCTGGCGTAGGCAAGGCTCTGCCGGAGAGCATTCTCCTTCTCGATACCCGCCAGCCGCAGCTTATGGGCATAGGACAAGATCTCGGAAAACTGAACACCAGGCTGCAAGCCTGCCGCAATCAGGTCCTTGCCCATGACGTATGGTCTTGCCATAATGGCTGTAAACTGTTCGTACCGCTGCATCAGGAACGATTCTGTTTCCCCGCAGGGCGGCAGCTTTCCCAGACCGTCACAGACGCTTAGCTGTATCAGGTCAAAGGGTTCCACCGCACGATCCAGCAGTTTATTGGTGGATTTCAAACGCGACCTGGCAGCCGCCATAATGTTGGGCTGCATGTGCAGTTCTGTCATGTTCAGCACATACTGTATCAGCTTTGTTTCCGTGGTGATTCGTTCCAGAAACTGCTGTACCAGCGGCAGTCCGGCGGTTTCGTGCCCGTAGGAGTGGATCACGCCGTCGATTTCCGTAGTGCAGACTGCCTTACCAAAGTCATGACACAGAGCCGCCAGCAAAAAGCCCAGCGGATACCGCACCTTATCCCGCCGCTTTGCCGCCTCGTCCAGCACCAGCATGGTATGTGTCCACGTGTCGCCCTCTTGGTGATGTATCTGGTTTTGGGGCAGTCCGATCAGTGCCTGCACCTCCGGAAACCAGTGTCCCAGCTGCCCCATAGTTCGCAGTTCTCCGAAAAACAGCGAAGGCTTTTCCGCACGGAGCAGTGCCTTTTCCATTTCCAGCATCACGCGTTCTCTCGAAAGGGCAGACAGGTCGATACGCCGGCAGAGTTCCACCGTTTCCGCCGCCACAGAGAACTGAAACCGTGCCGCAAACTGTGCCGCCCGCAGCACCCGCAACGGATCCTCTGTAAATGTCACGTCGTCCACATGCCGGAGTACACCGTCCTGCAAGTCCTGCCTGCCGCCGAAATGGTCGATGATCTCGCCGGTCAGCACGTTCTGCATCAGGGCATTCATGGTGAAGTCCCGCCGTTTTGCCGCTTCATAGGTGCCCAGAAACGGGTCAGAAGTCACGGCAAAGTCACGGTGTCCTACGCCGGTACGCCGTTCGGTACGGGGCAGGGCAATGTCCAACGCGTGTTCTTTCAAGCCGTAAATGCCGAAGCTTTTCCCGATTTTCATACACGCTCCCAGTTCGGAGAGCAGCTGTTCCAGTGCTTCGGCGGGAATGCCGTGCACTTCAATGTCAATGTCCTTGTTTTCCAGTCCGAGAAGCCGGTCACGCACACAGCCGCCGACGAAATACACTGTGCCGCCCTGCTCCGCCGCCTTTTCAGCAATGGCTCTCGCCAGTTCCGCATCTGTCATGACTGCACCGCCCTTTCCAACCGCCGCCGGAACCACGCCAGCAGGTCGGTCTTTGTCATTGCCTTTTGATGTGCCGGCTGTGCCAGCTGAAAGTCCAGCGGTTCCAGTTCCTGTATCAGCTTTCGCAGCTTTTCCGGTCGCTCCACCCAGACATCGCCCACCAGCTCCTGATACACCGCATCCCCCAGAAATACCATTTGTTCTTCTTTCACCCAGACGATCACCGTATCGCGGGCGTGGGCACTGGTGACATGCCGCAGTTCACAGGTGCAGTTTCCCAAGTCCAGCGTCATGCTCTCGGAAAAAACCATAGTGGGCAGTGCCACCCGAATGCTCTCCGGATCGGGAAAGTGCAGCTGGATCCGCGGAGCACACAGCTGAGGGACAATGCCTTTCCGCACATTTTCCGCCAATGCGTCCGGTGTCCACTGCAGGCGGGAAACCATTTCCAGTGACTGTCTTGTCTGCACACAGGCAATGGACGGCATTGGCAGCGATGCCAGCCCGAAGCAGTGATCCCAGTGAGAGTGGGTCAACGCCACAAAATCCGGCTGACAAAAACCAGACTCCTCCACGGCGGCAAGATATGCCTGCACATGTTCCGGAGAATTGCCGGCATCGACCATCAGGGAAAACCGGTCGCCCCGAATATACCCCAGCACGGGGCGGTCTTGTTCCTGCGAAAAATCCAGCTGGTACACCCGCGGTGTCAGTTGCTGTAACATGAGATTCCCTCCATTCCTGTTTGTGCATTGTTGCCTATGTATCTAACCGTAAAACCCGCCTGACGGCTTTACATGCGGGCTTTATTCAGTATTGCCTTAACCATGCCCCAGCACCAGAAGCTGAAACAGTGCCATCCACTCCCGCACCCAGTAGGTAGGCACATACAGAGGGTTCGTCTTGGCACACACACTTTCCGATTGCAGTCCGGCACGTTTCGCCAGCAGCGATGCCCGATACTGGTGGAAGCCGTCTGTGATGATGACGACCTGTTCCCCAAGCCCCTGCTCCTGCAAAATTGCCGCCGCATGCTCCAGATTTTCCTGCGTATCTTTGGACGTATCCTCCGCAATGATGCGTTCCGCGGCAATGCCGTGCCCGATCAGCCAGTCCCGCATGGCCTGTCCCTCCGGCACGTCTTCTCCGGCTCCCTGTCCGCCGGTGGTAATGCACAGCACGTCGGGGTTCTCCTCCAGATATGCCTGTGCCGCCTCCAGCCGACGTATCAGCATACGGCTGGGACGGGTGCCGCGGACTTTGCAGCCCAGCACCACAACGGTTTCCGGTGCAGTCGGTTTCGTGCAGATCGTCCGCACCATTTGCACAGACATCACGGCGGAAAAGGTCAGCCCTGCCGCCAGCAGAATCCCTACCGCGGACAGCCCGATCTTGCCGCCCAGCGGTTCCCAGCACCGCTGCACGATATGGGCAAATTTCCGCGGAAATATGGTCACGAACAGCAGAAACAGGCACACCAGAATGCCGGCGAGATTGCCCGGATTGCAGATTCGCTTCCAGATCGGAAATACAAAGAAAAACAGCAGCACCAGTTCCGGCAGCAGAAGCAGATAACGCAATTTCATAAGAAACTCCTTTCGGGGAAAAAATAAACTTTCCTTTACACCTTATAGCATAACATAATTGTGAATTTTTGTCAATCTGCCTGTGCTTTCATTTCTACATTTTTCACCTGCTCCGGTTTGACAATTTCCGCAAAACATGATACAATAGAAGCTGTTGTTCCTTTCGGAACACTCCATGCAGAAAGGGTTGTTTTATGAAATTCCTGAAAAAATATTATAAGCTGATCGGTACGCTGATCACCGTGGTGGCATTCGTCTTTGTCATCAAGAAGATCGTGACTATGGACGTGGACTGGTCGATGTTCGCTTCCGGCAAACCGCTGGGCATCATTGCCGGCTGTGTGCTGGTACAGACTGCCATTATTTTCTTCATGTCCACCCCGTGGGTGCAGTTTGTGCGAATCCTGTCCGGCAAGAAAATCGCCATGAAAGACGCTCTGCCGGTATACACCAAGTGCAATCTGATGAAATACGTGCCGGGGAATGTGTTCCAGTACGTGGGACGAAACCAGCTTGCCGCAGACCTGCACATCAGCCACGTGGACGTTGCCTGTGCCACCGTTCTGGAAATTCTGTGTTCGCTGGTGGCTCCGCTGGTGTGGATCCTGCTGCTCATGGGAAAAGACATGGTGGGACTGATCCGCACCTATGAGAAGAATTTCCTGCTGGTGCTGGGCATCGGTGTTGCCGTACTGGTGCTGGCGTTTTTCCTGCTCCGCTGGAAGTTTCGGGAGCCGCTGCGGCGGTATTTCGAAAAGTACCGCAAACTGCTGAACCGGAAAATTTTGCTGCGGGTCGTTGGCGTTTTCCTGCTCTACGTGCTGCAATACCTGTTCTCCGCCGCCATGTATGCCGTGCCGGCGTTCCTGATGTTCGACGTTCCGCGGGCACAGATGGGGCTGTTTCTGGGAACCTACCTGTTCTCGTGGGTCATTGGCTTCATCACCCCCGGTGCTCCGGGCGGCATCGGTGTCCGCGAAGCAGTCATGGTGCTCACATGCAGCACATTTCTGGACACCAACACCATTATGCTCTACGCCGTTACCATGCGAATCATCTCCACATTCGGCGACGTGCTGGCGTTCTTCCTGGGCTGGCTGCTGCATCTCATCTGGAAGCGGCAAAAGGCCACCGTGTAACACTACTATTATAATATAACACTTTTCACAGCAAACATACAAAAAAAGCTGTCGGCGGAATCATTTCCCACCGGCAGCTTTTCTCTGTACAGTTCCATCTGTCTTGTCAAAGTTCACTGTGCACTGCTCTGTATATTCTGCGTGTTCTGTGTGTTCGCAGCTTCATTGGCAGTTGCCATGTGCATATTGAAAAATTCCGGATACAGCCGGCGTGAAACCTCAAAGGTATTTTCCGACACCCGCTTTGCCATATACAAGTCCATGTGTACGCCATGGGCATAAATACGATCTACTTCTCCGATCGCATGTGCTCCGGAATCCAGTTCCTTTACATATACAATATCTCCCACCTGTGTATTCGGGGTAACGGCAGAAACCGTATAAGTCATCTTCTCTGTCAGCATCGTGATCTGCTCCTTTCCGTATCCTGTGGGAAGCCGCCGCGAAATGCCAGTCGCACAAAACGCGGGCTGCACTCCCCTATCTTTTTTATTTTACTACATTTCTCTCGTTTCGTCAAGTGTTTCCAGCAGGTTCCTGCAAATTTCTCTGAAAATCCCCTTGACAAACCCTCGTTCCTATGTTATAATGCGAATATGAAAATCATTTTCAATTTCAAATACTGCAATTCCAACGGACGGAAGTGAGAGAATATGAAACGAAAACTGGCTTTTTTGCTGATGCTCTGCTTCGGGTGGAGCTTTTTTTTGAACGGCTGCGGCGGAACGCTGCCGAAAACAGACGACCGGCTGCAAGTTGTCTGCACCATTTTTCCCGAATACGACTGGGCAAGACAGCTGACACAGGGCGTGGACAACGTAGACCTGACACTGCTGGTGAAAAACGGCACAGACCTGCACAGTTATCAGCCCTCTGTACGGGACATTGCCATAATCGCCAGGGCAGATGTGTTCTGCTACGTAGGCGGCGTTTCGGATACATGGGTCAACGACGTGCTGGACACCACCGAGAACCGCACCGCACAGCTGGTTTCCATGGCAGAAGCCGCTGACGCTGACGAGGAAGTACTGGCAGAGGGCATGCAGGCAGAACATGAACACGAACATGAACACGACCACCACGATGACGAAAGCGATTCCCACGAGGAGCCGCCAGAACTGGACGAACATGTGTGGCTGTCCCTGCGGCGGGCTGCACTGGCATGCACTGCCATGAAAGAGGCGTTGTGCAAGGCAGATCCCGCACATGAGGACATCTACAACCAGAACTGCACCGACTATCTCCAGAAATTACAGGAGCTGGACAGCGACTTTACCGAAATGACTTCGCAGGCGGCACGGGATACCATTGTGGTGGCAGACCGCTTTCCGTTCCGGTATCTGGCAGAAGATTACGGACTGACTTATTACGCCGCATTTCCGGGCTGCTCCGCAGAAACAGAAGCAAGCTTTGAAACCATTGTATTCCTATCGGAAAAGGTGGAGTCTCTGCATCTGCCCTGTGTGCTGGTCACCGAGGGCAGCAATTCCTCACTGGCGAAAACCATTCTGGAAAATGCCGGCTCAGACGGGAAAATTCTGACGCTGCAATCTCTACAGGCAGTATCGCAAAAGGAGATCGATACCGGCGTTACCTATCTGTCAAAAATGCAGGAAAATTATGATGTGCTGAAACAGGCACTGAACTCTTGAGGGGGCGTGAAAATCTATGGCACAACTCATTGGAAAAGATGTCACATTGGGCTATGAGGGCAATGTGGTCATCGAACACCTGAACTTCTCCGTGCAGGCGGGAGATTACCTCTATATCGTAGGGGAAAACGGCTCCGGCAAAAGCACGCTGATGAAAGCGATTCTGGGGCTGAAATCCCCTATGGCAGGAACCATTACCACCGGCGACGGATTACAGCCGGACGAGATCGGCTATCTGCCCCAGCAGACGGCAGTACAGCGGGACTTTCCCGCATCGGTGCTGGAAATCGTCCGTTCCGGCTGCCTGAATCACAGCGGCTTCCGCCCGTTTTATACCAAGCAGGAAAAACAGCTGGCACTGGACAACATGGAACGGCTGGGCATCACGCATCTGGCAAAGCGGTGCTATCGGGAACTCTCCGGCGGCCAGCAGCAGCGGGTGCTTCTGGCACGGGCTCTGGGGGCAACTCAGAAAATGCTGGTACTGGACGAGCCTGTTACGGGACTGGATCCCAAGGCACAGCTGGAGCTGTATGAGCTGATCGCCCAGCTGAACCAGAAAGACGGCATCACCATTCTCATGGTTTCCCACGACATGGAAGCCGCTGTAAAATACGCCTCCCACGTGCTGCACATCAGCAAAACGCCTCTGTTTTTCGGCACCAAAGAGGACTATCTCCACAGCAAGATCGGACAGGCATACACAGGAGGGACAGAAGCATGAGTATCTGGGAACAGCTGACAGGGTATCTGTCATTTTCATTTGTCCGGTACGCCCTGATCGCAGGGGTACTGATCGCTCTGTGTTCCTCCCTGCTGGGAGTTACGCTGGTGCTGAAACGGTTTTCCGTCATCGGGGACGGACTTTCTCACGTGGCATTCGGGGCACTTGCCATTGCCACAGTGCTGCGGCTCAGCAACAACATGCTGCTGGTAATGCCGGTCACGGTGGTCTGTGCAGTGATCTTGCTCTGTGCCAACCAGAATGCCAAGATCAAAGGCGATGCTGCCATTGCCATGCTGTCTGTCAGTGCGTTGGCAATCGGCTATCTGATACAGAACTTGTTCTCCTCCTCCGCCAACATCTCCGGCGACGTGTGCAGCACGCTGTTTGGCTCCACGCTGATCCTGACGCTTTCGAAAAGCGATGTCTGGCTCTGCGTGGGCATGTCTGTGGTCGTCATGGCGATTTTCCTGTTGTTCTACCACAAGATTTTCGCAGTCACCTTTGACGAAACCTTTGCCGCAGCCACGGGGATCCGTGCCGGCATGTACAACCTGCTGATCGCAGTAGTCACGGCAGTTATCATTGTCCTTGCCATGAATCTGGTAGGTTCTCTGCTGACTTCCGCACTGATCGTTTTTCCGGCACTGTCCGCCATGCGGCTGTTCCGGAGTTTTCGCGGCGTGATTTTCTGTGCAGCGGTGATCTCCGTCGTCTGTGCTGTAGTGGGACTGCTGATCTCGATACTGGCTTCCACGCCGGTGGGGGCAACCATTGTCATTGCCGATCTGGTAGCATTTCTGGGCTGCTGCGGCACAGGGGCAGTGCTCCGGAGAAAATAAAAGAAACAGCCATAAAACAAAAGCGGCTTACTGAAAAAGTAAGCCGCTTTTTTGTTTAGGCAATACCGCACAAAGATTGTGCGACAGATGCGTCGTCAAAT
>OMNT01001100.1_pt1 | contig 26349 bp, 16 predicted proteins | sample 1672551 | NCBI WGS metagenome assembly OMNT01 (sample SAMEA3136698, study PRJEB25190) | human gut metagenome | reverse complement strand
CGCTGCTCCCGGGATGGCATGGGGAGCAGCGCCCTTTGGGCCGGCCAAAGCGGGGCCACGCGAGTCCGCAACCGCGTGGCGCCAAAAAAACTCGCAGAACCCCTACTCCTTCGTAGGACTCTGCTCCTGGGGAATCTCGAACCTGCTATTAAACGTCTGGCCGCACGTGGCCGCAAAATCGGATCCAAGACCGTCATGATCCTCTTTGGACATCTTGCCCGTTACGTCAACCAGAATTTCTTGCTTAGACGCATCGTCATACTCGGCAGGACCCTCGGCCATAATGCTCACGGCAAACGCGTCCTTATTGCCTTTGACCTCGGAGTCTTTTTCGATAAGCGTCTTGCAAATAATAAATCGCTTGCCGGAATCCATAGTCACGGGAATGATCGTGGCCTCACCCGAAACATCAGTACTCATCTGAGGCGTTACAGCCGAATAGAACGACTCGAAGAGCTGCGTCCATTTAAAGCTAAACGCAATCTTGCCGTTATCAGCCGAGGTAATCTTAAAGTGCTCAACCAGCGCCTTGCGTCCCTCATCGGACGTATCGGTGTATTTGTCGCTCACTAGGTTTTCATAGCTCACCTTGGGCGCCTTGTCACCATCGAGAACCCACTTGGAGCCATCGAACTTGTAGGTGTACTCAACGTCTCCGTCGACCGTCTCAAACCACAGGGGCTCATAGTTTACCTTGACGGTCGAAGTCTGAGCCTTCTTGTCAAACTTGACATCGCCCTGAGTCCAAAGCCCGCTTGGGTCCTTTTCGATAGGAGCAATGGCCTTAGTGGTCGACGAATCGACACTCCAGCTGGGCGTGTACTTTTTGCCCTTCTTGGTATAAGTGCCGGTGAGCTTGGCCGTGGTCTTGAAAGCATCGTTGCTGGTCACAGTCGTAGCCTTAACGATCACATTGCCATCCGCGTCCTCCTTTTGAGAGGTCACATCCAAAGATTCAAGCGAATAGCTACCGCCGTCGACAAACTTGCTATCGGGGATGAAGCCCTTGGAGAGCTGATTGACCGCCGTGATATCGGTCTTAATCTGCTTCTCCTTGATAATCCCGTGCTTTTGAGACGCCGCCTTAGAGGACGACTTCGTAACGGAATCTGAGTCATCGGCCGAGGTATTGGCACCCAGCCCTTTGAGAGCAAACGCACCGATGGCGCCCACGGCCACAATGGCAGCGGCAACGCCCGCGCCGATAGCGGCGCGGCGAGACTTAGGCGAATTAGGGCCCGTAGGAGCCGAGGAGGCACTATTAGCATCAGAACAATCGACCGGAGCAGACGCCTTTGGCATGGCGACGGTCTTTTGCGTCGGAGCAACAGTAAAGGGGTCGTCCGGAAGCACCGTCGTGGCCTCAGAGCTCGGCTCAAACGCAGCGCTCATGTCAACTGGATCGTCCACAGAATCGTCCGCGCCATCGTCCACCGGCTCACTTGCAGCTTCATCCGCCACTTCGCCCATCGGCTCATCAACGGGTTCGACCACCGTCGTTGCATCAGAATCTACTGCAGGCTCGCGATGCTCAACCGTCATCGTCATATCGGGATCGACTGCAACCGCCGTATCGGGGTCGACCGTTACCGTCGCATCAGGATCCACCGCGGACTCCACCGGCGCAACGGTCACCGTCTGGCCCAAATCGACATCGTCCACGCGCGCACCGCAGTTGACGCAAAACATTGCGCCCTGCTTGAGCTCTTTTCCACACTGCTTACATTTCATGACTAGTACTCCCAAGAACAAACCCAGTTGCCGTCGGTATCGATCCAGCCGTAGCGTTTGCGGGCCGAGTTCGAGCCATCGGGAAGATCGGCCACGACAAACACGCGACCATTTTCATCAAACGTGTAGCTCAAGTCTCCTGCATTGCCATCGGGCAGCCCAAAGCGCGGAGGAATCTTCCAGTCTCCGTTTTTGTCAATAAACCCGTAGTTGTCACTTGCCGGGTCAAGAACCATGGCAAGCCCCTGGCTAAAGCTATACGCCACTTCGAATTGTGGCTTGATAACCCAAGTACCGTCCTTATCGATGTAGCCCCACACGTGCGTTATCGGATCTTTGGCAGCGCAAAGATCCTCATGAAAGATGCGCTCGTCTTGGTACGTGGCAATAATGACTTGCTTAAAGTCGTTAAACGTAAAGTCCGTCAGCACCTTGCCCTTCGCATCGTACATGCGGTGACCGTAAAAAACGCGGTCCTGATGGAACGATTTATAGATCGGCCTCGTGTCCTTGTAGCCATCGTTGAGACGGTTCGTGTAGCCGCGATCCTCTTCGCTGAACTCAAAAATCGTATTGCCCGAGGTGTCGATGTACTTAAAATCGTCAAAGCACTTGCCTTCGTTAAAAACGAGCGGTGCACTGTACTTATACGGCCTGGTCGTGTCTTTAGCCGAAGCGAGCGCCCACTTGCCCTTGGTGTCGATTACGCCCCAACCATCGCCGCTGTACAGGCACGCATAGCCCTCAAAAAACGGCGTAAGCGTCTTGCAGTCGAGCTTGCCAAAGGCGTCCTTGCCCTTGGGCGTAATAAAGTGAAAGTCCTCATCCTTATCCTGCACAACAGCAAAGCCGTTGATAAAGCAAGCGGCATAGAGATACTGCGGCTCGATCGCCCACTTACCCGTACGGTCAATATAGCCCCAGGTCTCGGTATCGTCTGCCGTGGTGGCAGGGAACAAATCGCCATCAAAAACGCCGCCGTGCAATTCCATGTTCACGTTGATCTGGTTGTCTCGCGCGAATGAGGAATCGTTAACGTGCGGCACAGTGTAGCAGCTGTCGCCTGGTGCACTGGCAATGTCGCCAAGCGAGGGCTCAATCACCCACGAGCCGTTGACATCGACGAATCCCCAATTGGAGTTCGCACCAGGCAGCGCGGCGTACAAAGTGCCGGATTCAGAACCCTTGGCAGCATCGGAAGTCGAGTCTTCGTCCTTGTTATCGCTTGCCATCGCAGGCAAAGGACCTGCCAGCAGCGTGCCGGCAGCAGCCCCCAACACTCCCAGCGCCTCGCGCCTTGTCATATCAAAAGACATGCCGTCTCCTCTCGGCCATCATCTTGCACTGCATTCATTTTCTGGCACGATTCACGCATTCTGTTGCGCAACATTGCAGGGCGAGCCGATGTCCCCCTCCAATACCAAAAGGGCCCCAGGAAAATCCCGGGGCCACAATCGTCGAATCGAAATGCCTCAGTTCTTACAGGCAGAAGCCCAGATAAATGTCATTGTTGTTGCTGGACTTGGCCGAACCACTATAGTCTATGCCGTTGTAGGTCAGGAACTGGCCAGACCGTGTTGCATCGCAGGTGCGAGTCCAGGCGGGACCGGCAGTTTTGTACCAAATTTTATATTGACTGCCTTCCGCCTTGTAAACACCAAGCGCGTCAGACTGATTCGAGCTGAGTAACCTCTCAAGACCATCATTTCCAAAGAGTTCTTCCAAGGAGGGCAGCCAGAGCGAATCGTCCGTCGCCGTCACCGAAGAGGCATCTGTCGTAACGCCAGCGTTGTTGGTGAGCTTGGTCACCTTGACGACCCTCTTCTTGAGATCCTTGGGCATGCTGGCAAGCACCTTCTTATTCAAACTCTTACGGATATCGCTGTCTTTCCAGCCGCCGGTGTTGGATCCATCTTCGTTGATGGAATCGCTGAGAACCGGCGTGCCACATACCAAGAACGTAATACCGGCCTTGCCCTTGCCGTCGGCACGATCGTCATGGTTGAAGCCAACGATATACGCCTTCACCTCGGCACCGGTAGAAAGCTTGACGGTCTTGTAGCACGCATCACCCAACCTGCCGTCTTCGGACACCAAATGATATTTCTTGGCGATACCTGTCGCAGAATCATCATCCTGCGCCGTCGCGATCTCATCGGCAATGGTCTTAAGGTCTTTCCAGCTATAGTTGTCCACACTGTCCTGGATGGCAACGCCATTTGACTCTGCTGCCGCATCGTCAGCCGAGGAAGCAGTCAGACAAAACATGGGCATGACTGCGACATTCGTAATATCGCCCTGATCATTTGGACGAGTATTGTAGTTTTCGCATGCACATGCGCTGGAGTCCGAATATGCATGGGTGCCCATTTCGGCCAAGTACCTCAGATCGGCATCAGGCACAGAAGGATCATAGTAAATGCTTCTGAAGCCCGACCCCCTCGAATTGTACGGGCCATAACTACCTTTAAGATTCATACCCCCTTGGTCGTCGAAAACGGAAGCAAAGCCATAGGGACATTCAACGTCGGTATCGCTAGCGTATCCTGTTGAGTTTGCCCAACTTAAGCCTAGATACTCGTAATAATCATACTGTGTACCCTCGGCATTGAGGGACGTGGCCATCCACTCGGAGTCTCGATTGACGTCAGGCATGTCCTCGGCGTCACCCAAGCACTCGGTCGCCGAAGGTGCCCACATCTTGACGTCTTCCGAGGCCGCCTCGCTGGTCTTGGCGCCATCGAGATAGACCGTCTTCTTAGAAATGGTAGCCAAACGATCCCTGATCGAACTGGGGAAATAGTCGAAATCGGCTATTTCAGGGGCGTACATCGGGCTGCCCGCATACAGTCCGTCGGTAAACTGCCAGGTAAGTCCCGCTTTGCCCGAACCATCAGCCAAGTCGTCGTGATACAGGCCAACAATCGTGACCGTGCTCTCGCAGTCACTGAGCGCCATGCGCTTAGTCTGGCTGCCGTCGAGCGTGCCGTCCTTGTCGCAGAGCTTGTACTTCTTGGCGATCTTGAGGGCGGCCTTGCGGCTGCCGGACTCGGTCATGGCGTCGGAGATCTTCGCGAGCTCGGCCCAGCTGTACTTGTCGACCTTCTTCTTGACCTTGACGCCCTTGAGCGGATCCTTCTTGGACTTCTTGGACGACTTCTTGGAGGCGGCATACGCCGGGGTGGGCGCGACGAGCTCCACGGCGCCACCCGCGACGAGGGAGCTGACCGTGAGTGCGATCGCTGCTACCAGTAACCCCCCCCTGAAACATTTCTTGATGCTTCGCATGGCAGATTCCTTTCTCTTGTCCACCGGACGCCTTCAACCTTAAGCGGAGCTTGGCATTTTCTGTTGCGCAACATTTAAAGGATCGGGCAATTGGAAGGCACACAACAAGGCCCCAAAATGCTATCCATGCAAAAAGGCCCGAGGACAATCCTCGGGCCCATTGCTCGCCACGTGATGTGGGCGGCTATTCGTCTTTCCTGTTATAGGTAAAGTTCGTATCGTTAAACGAACTCTGACCGCCACCAAAGTCATCAGGAATACCAATGACGCCGGCTGAGCGCTCACGCAGGTTATTGACGCTGCTGCCATGACGGAAATTGGCAATTGCAATAAACTGCTGGTACTTTTCCGTTGCCTGCTGCTGGTATTCACTCTTGAACAGCTTTAGGCTGCCCTCTTGCTCGGGGTTGAAGACCAGCTTGAAGTGGGCCATTCCGCGAAGACCGTTCGCGGCATACCCATGCTCATCGCTAAAATCGAAGCCATAGAACCCGTTGCCATAGTCTTGAATCTCAACATCGCCGACCGTTGCGCTAACGGTGCCGCTAAGATCCTGGATAACATCCCCGGCCGAGCCGGTAATGTGATAATCACCATGCCATTCGCAGACCACGGTTCCCGGGGTATTGGAATACATACGGAGCCAGCTATCGGAACCGTCGACAGGATAATACGTCCCCGAGAAATCGCCCCATTCGATATCGCCGCTCAGCTCGTCCTTTTTAAACTTCCACTTCTTGCCGTTGAACTTGTACGTCAGCTCATGCTTGGCTCCGGACGTCACAACCCAATTCGCTGTACTATCGTCAACATAATCGACGACGCACGTGTTGTCGTCGTACAGATCCGAATCCGCATCTTCGATCCCATGCTCTTCATCTGTCGTGATGCCCGTGAGTGGGGTCGTCTCGGTAGAAGTGGGCTCAATCGTGACGTTCGATACATTCCTGCTGCCATCTACATCGGCAGCATAATTGAGCTCGACCGTCGTAGAGAAGCTTTCGTTGGACACGTCGGCGGTCGCAGTGCCCGTCACCTTGCCATCGCTCTCGTTAAACTCGGATACGACAAGCGAATCGACTTGGTACTCCGAAGGCTCAACGTAATCGTTTTTGGCAAAGAGCTCCGTCTGGCCTTCGTACTCCGCCTTAGCTTCTTCGAGTACTTGGGCCTCGACATCATTCTCAAAATCCTTTTGCTGCTGCTGATTGAAAAGGAAAACGCCAAGGGCAACCATGAGAACAACAGCGACCGCAGCAATCGCAATCTTGGCATTCTTGCTGAGCTGCTTCTCCGGCTCCCCCTCACCCTTTTCATCCGTTGGGTCCTCCGCAGGCATCTCCTCCGGAGCGTCCTCAACCTCAACGTCCGCCGAGTCCTCAACGGTGGTATCCGGCGCAACGTCATCCGTCACGCCAGCATCTTCATGTTCAATCTTGGCACCGCATTTACCGCAGAATGCAGCTTCTTCGGCGATCTCGGCGCCGCACTTGGGGCATTTCATGGCCCCTCCTTCCCTCCGTGTGTTAGGACAGTTGCATCGTCCCAAATAAATCAAATGATTCGTTATGCATCATTGATACGAGTGCGATCAAAGCCCCCAGAGAGCGTTCCCCTCCGAGGGCTCATAATCACCGTCGGGCAGTATTAACGATTACAGGCAGAAGCCGGGGAAAACCGCATATGCCTCGTCAGCATCAACACCCGAGCAGAGATCAAAACCGTTATAGGCAATAAAAGCTCCAGATTGAGAAGCATCACACGAACGCGTCCACGCAGTGGGGTAATCATTATCATGACGATAGAGGAGCTTGGTCAATTGATATAACGTGTAAGATTTGCCCTCCGCCTCGTAAACAGGCACCTGGTCGGGCTGCCGCTTAATAAGTCCGTTCGTCTCGTCCTCAATGTCGGTTGTTCCAAATATCTCCATAGCAGACGGCAACCACAGAGCATCCTTGGTCTCTGTCACCGAAGAGACGTCGGTCGTTACGCCGGAATTGTTGGTGAGCTTCTTGACCTTGACGATACCGTTCTTAAGGTCTTTGGGCAGTTTTTTAATGAACTGCTTGTTGAGCGTCTTGCGAAGGTCGCTGTCCTTCCAGCCGCCAGAATTGGCGCCATCCTTGTTCATCGAGGCCTCGAACGGGGCAACGTCGTCAAACAGGAACGTGATGCCCGCTTTGCCCTTGCCATCGGCTCGATCGTCGCAGCCGTAATCGACGATATATGCCTTGGCCGTCACGCCGTTCTTGAGCTCCACCGTCTTATAGCTGGAAGCCGTGGGGGCGCCGTCTTCATCTCCCAGATGGTATTTGGCAGCAACGGCATACGGATCGCCGCCGTTATTCGCCGCGTCGGCGATCTCGTCGGCGATAGCCTTGAGGTCGCTCCAGCTGTAATTGTCGACGCTGTCCTGAATGGCGATGCCGTTGGACTCCGCAGCTGCGGAATCCTCATCGGCGGCAGCAGTGAGGCAGAACAGGGGCTGGGTCACCTTGTCGCCAACCGTACCCAAAGCTTGGTAGCGACCGGGGCCAGCAATTTTCGATTGACCCATCGCCATAGCATAGTTATTAAAATTTTCATCCGGGGTTTTCGGATTCAAGTACAGCGACCTATAAACGGTCACGCATTGATCGTCATCCGAATTGCTATCCGAGACCAGGGTGGGCGTAGCGCCTTCTTTTACATAAGGCATTTCCATGCCATTAGCACCTTTATCAACAGCATCCCCAATGTAATCACAGGTGTAAAAATACGATGTTGGGTAATCCGAGAATGCACCCCATTGATCATCCCAGCTTAGACCCTGGTCTTTGAATAGGTCGTACTGCGCGCCCTCGGCATTCAGCGCGTTTGCCATCCACTCGGTATCGCGATTTATACCTGCCATGTCTTTGGCATCGCCCAGAATCTCAGTAGCCGATGGAGCCCACAGCTTGGCGTCGGAAGCAACCGACTCGCCGTTTTTGACCGAATCGGCGGATGCCGTTTTGACCGAAACCGTTGCCAAACGGCTGGTGATATCAGACGGCAGCCAAGAATCGGTGGCAAGACCCTGCATCGTCGTATCCATGAGCTTAAAATTATCGACACCACGGCCACCATTTTCCGCCATATAGGGAGCGTTGCACATGCCATCGACAAACTGCCACGTGATGCCGGCCTTTCCGGAGCCATCGGACAGGTCGTCATGGTAGAAGCCGACGATGCGGACCGAGGTCTTACCCGTAGAAAGCGCCACACTCTTGGTCTGGGTGCCGTCGAGCTTGCCCTTCTTGTCGCAGAGCTTGTACTTCTTGGCGATCTTGAGGGCGGCCTTGCGGCTGCCGGACTCGGTCATGGCGTCGGAGATCTTCGCGAGCTCGGCCCAGCTGTACTTGTCGACCTTCTTCTTGACCTTGACGCCCTTGAGCGGATCCTTCTTGGACTTCTTGGAGGCGGCATACGCCGGGGTGGGCGAGGCAATGGTAGCCACGCTGCCCACAACTAGGGAACTAATCGAGAGCGCAAGCGCTCCGACCAACAACCCCCCCCTGAAACATTTCTTGACGTTTCTCATGGCAGATTCCTTTCTCTTATCCACCGGACATCTCAACTCTAGGCGGTGTTGGTCAAATTCTGTTGCGCAACATTAAACGGTAGCTGGATAAGGCACCGAAACACCCAATGCAAAGGGCCGGACCCCTCTAGACGCTTTGCCTAGAAAGATCCGGCCCCCTTGACGTCGTTCAACCTTGCCGATAGGAAAGCGATGCTAACGAAGCTTGGTGCCGCAATGCATGCAGAACTTATCCTCGGGATCGTTGGTCGCACCGCAGGTAGGGCACGTGTTGTTCGAGAGGGAAACGGCAGGCTCTGACGCGGGCGCGGGCGCGACGGCAGGCTCAGGCTCGGGAGCGCTTACCGGCTCAGGTTCAAAGACAGGAGCAGGGGCAGGCGCGACGATCGGCTCGGGCTTAGGTGCAGGCGCGACGATCGGCTCAGGCTTAGGTGCGGGAGCGGCAATTGGCTCGGGATCGGGTGCAACAACCGGCTCGGGTGCAACAACCGGCTCGGGTGCAACAACCGGTTCGGGTGCAACAACCGGTTCGGGCTCCGGCGCGGACGCAGTAACCGGTACGGGCGCGGCAACCGGCTCCGGCTCAGGCTCCGGCTCCGGCGCCGGCTCCAATTTGGCGCCGCAGCTCATGCAGAACATATCGCCCTCGTTGATGGGGGCACCGCACTGAGGACACGTCGCAGAGCTCGCCGCATCCGAAGCAGCCGCCATCGCAACACCGCTGGTTCGCTGTTGGGTAATTGCCGCCTCAATCTCCGCCATGGGCCTTCCGCACCCTGAGCAAAACAGGTCGGAGGCAGCAACGGTAGAACCGCAGAACGGGCAGGTGTAGCGCACGGCAGCGGCCTGGGCAGCCTGTGCCTCGGCCTCGATGCGATCAATCTCGGCCTGATAGCCGGCACGCTCGGCATCGATGGCAGCGATGCCGTCGTAAATGGCCTCGCGACCGGCGCGAAGCTCGGGGTCGTCCTTGGTGGCCTCGTACAAGCTTGCACCAAGCTGGGCAGCAAGGGTCTGACGGCGCTTCATGGCTTCGCTCAGCTGCGCCTTGAGCTTAATCGTGTTGCCCGTGCGGTTGGCGCCGGCAACGCCACGATTGATAGAGTTCTGAAGATCGTCAAAGAAACTCATGGGGATCCTTTCTCCGCCTTTAATTCGTTTGCGTTAAGGATACCCATGCCATCGCGCGCAATGTTGCGCAACATAACCAGACGGCCAAAGATTATCTTAGGGCTTGTCAAGGTTCCCAACGAAAGGAAACACCATGTTCTGCCCCAAGTGCGGAGAGAAAATCCCCGACGGCATCGCCTTCTGCCCCAAGTGCGGCAACAAGCTTGCCAGCCAGCCCGCTCCTGCCAAGCCTACCGCCACCCGCGAGGAAGTTCCGGTCAAGAAGCCCGCCGCCCACGCCGCCACACCTAGCCCTGCAAAACCAGAGATCAGCGCCCCGAGCGTCTCACTCAACACCAACATCATTGTTCCGTTGGCCATTGGCGTCATCGCCCTCATCCTGGCCTTCATGCCGTGGTTCTCGCCTTCCTCCAGCGATTTTCAAACATCCCAGTACATCTCCGATGGTGCCAACAACCTCTCTAGCTTCTTTGGTGGCGACAGTACGGCTGGCGAAGCATATCGCCTTAAGTCCAGCTACACCATGCTGGAAATGGGCGACTACGCCGATACGATGGCGGCGTACGGCAGCAGCAGTAGCAGCATCGGCGACGTCAACATGCTAACTTACACGTGGGCCATTCCGGTCATTGTCTCCGTTATCGGCCTTATCATGGCATTCCTACAGAAAAAGGTATCCATCGCACGCATCGGCTTTACTCTGCTCGCCCTCGTCGCCGCGATTATGGCATGGATGTCTACGACCTGCTCCGGCCCCATCTACCCGCTTCTGTGTTGCATCGCCTCAATCGCCACAGTCGTAACACTCGGCTCCATCAAGAAAGAAGCCTAGTCTCGGGCATCAACCCATATGCGATCCCAAACGCGCCCGCCGACAACAATCTGCCGGCGGGCGCGTTTTTCATGAATCTCGAGACGCCAGACAACGCCCCACTGCGGTCTCATCATTGCCATTGCCGCCATCACGGTGTACCGCAATCGCCTCATCAGAAATGGCTATTCCCCCGCTTCAATCACGATCAGCGTTGCATCGTCCGTCGAGCCATTCATCCGAGCCTCGGCATATAGTTCTTCGCACAACTGCGCGCAGGTCGCATCGCTCGCAAGTATCTGCTGCAAACGCTCCTGAGCAATCTGCCCATAGATGCCATCGGAGCAGATCAGATATCGATCGCCCGGAAGCATCACGGTTGTCTTGACCTCAAGATTGCGACCGCCCTGGTTAAGTCCAATCGCCAGCTCAATACAATGCGAAACGGCATCGCCCCTGCATCCAGCACCAACGCCGCCCATGCGCCATTCGGGCGTGTGATCACAGCTGAGCACGGCAAGCGCACCGCCGCGCACTCGATACACACGAGAATCACCGGCATTAAAAACGGTGGCATGTCCGTCAGGGGCAACTGCAAGACCGGCAACCGTGGATGCCGCCACGGACAGACCGTAGCGAGCCGCATACGTCTCGACATCGTTCTCTGCCCGCTCGCCCGCCACGCGCAGACGGCCCTGTATTGTATTAACGGCGTCGGTATCAAAGACACGCACGACCTGCGCAAACGCCTGTGCGGCAAGCGTCGAGGCGGCGGCCCCGTGCCCGCCTTCGCTCACGCCGTCAAAGACCGCCATGCAGCCCATCCCGCGTTCGCAATCGCCCACCAGGCCATAACAAAGAACGTTACCGTCAAGCAGCAGACGATCCTCGTTGACAGGGCGGTTAGTCCCCGCCTGGGTTTTTCCGGCAGCGATAAACTTTGTCATCGCCAATCGCCTCCCGCCCATTATCACGTTACCTTCTCCATGGATAACGGGACCACTCCGTTCATCAAGCGTATTTATCGCCTCATTTCTACCGCCGCTTTGCGCGATTCCGTTGCGCAACATTGGCGAGCGGCAAATTTATCGATGTTGCGCAACAGAAGGCGACGGCAAGCGCATATCCTGCTAATGGAAGAAAGGATGAAAGCGCGCCATGACCGGTTCTTACGAAGAAGTCCGACTCGTCAAGTTTCATACGCCAGCACTGCTCTCCGAGCGTGAGCAGGCTGCGGCCCGGCGTCGCTTTTGCACGCTTCTCGTTCCGCCGCAAAAGGGCGGCTTTGGCGGCAACGCCTATGTCCGCCGCGTCCAAAGCGGCGATCGCGCCTTTGAACTCGCGCTTAAGATGCCGCGCCCCGATGCCCAGCCCGAGCAAGAACAGCTCAATCGAGAAACCCTGGAAGAGGAATATCGCACACTCTCTGTCGTATCCAACCTAAGGGGTTTTCCCGATGTCTACGGATTTGGCTACACGGCAGACGGAACTCCGGCGCTGCTTATGGAATGGGTTGACGGCGTCTCGCTTCTTGATGCACGGCCAGCTCTGAGCGATGGCGCTGAAACCTGCCCCGGTGATATCGTCGCCGCGCTGGGTCTGAGCGTACTCAAGATCATCTTGTCCACGCAATCGCTCGACACGCCCTTTGTCCACCGCGACCTCTCCATGCGCAACATCATGCTGCGTCACGATCGCATCCCGCTCGAGGAACAGGTCTCGAGTGGCTATTTTGACATCTGCCTGATCGATATGGGCAGTGCCAAGCTCGTTAAACCGGACTTTTCCTTTACCGTCGACGTCAACGCTTTTCGCGGTGCCACGCCGGCATACGCAGCACCCGAAATGCTCGAGCGCTTTAAGGCCGACCCCGGCGCGCGCGACAATCCCGCCGTCGACATCTATGCGCTGGGAAGTATCCTCTACGAGCTTTATTGCGGACGTGCCCCCTTTGAGGCGGAGCTCAGGCGCTCCGGAGATCACGCGCGCCTCAAGCGCACCGTGCAGCCGCAACCCCTTGCGCCCACAACTCCCCGCGAGCAGGGCTTGGTCAACGCGATTATGGCTTGTTTGGCAGTCTCGCAAGACGCACGCCCTTCGGCAAACGAACTTGCAGCACGGCTCGAGCCCTTCGCCCACACGGGTGCACCGCGAAAGCGCCGCCCCGCGGCTGGTCACGGCAGCGCTACCGTGCGGGCGGACGCCACCGTCCCCACCCGCACGGTTGCACAGGCGCAGCCCGTGTCTCGGCCAACCCCATCCACCGAGACGGCCCGCAGCGCTGAATCCATGCGTCGCGCGCGCCTCGCCGTCAAACGGCAGCGCTCGATGGCACTCACGATGGTGATTGCTGCCCTGGTAGCAATCGTGGTTATACTCGTCCTCGCATCTGCCGGCATGCTTTAGCCGGCAGTAAAACCCAAGTCAGCAAATAGACCCATTTGCAAAAAGCGGTGGCAAGCGCAACTCTCAATAAAGCCGCGCCCGCCACCGCCCCCATGCATCGCACGCTGACAATACGAGGTACTAGGAAATCATAAGCTCAAAGGAATCCGAAATGCTCGTTCCCATGTTGACGGCAGAGTCCCTCGAAACGACCTCCGTAACCAGGTAGTACTTGCCGTTTTTCTTTTTAGGTACACCCGTAACCGTAAGGTCGCAGTCATCATCCTCAACGGGAAGCGAAAACTCAAAGCCCTCATCCCTGACAAACGTGCCGGTGACGTCCGTGTAAGTACGGTAGTCATCGCCGTCGGAGTGGTCGATAGTTTTTTCGGCATTGTAGGTATCGTGCGCATGCAGCGTAGCCGAAATGTCTGCGATTGCCTGACCGGAATCACTGATGCTCTTGAAAACAATCACCAGGTCGTTCTTGCTTCCGCCGTAGCAGGTTTTGCCCCAAGAGCCGCTCGTCTCTTTGAGTGCCCCGCGCCACGTGGTATTGGCAAATGTCGTAGGTTTATCGATGTTGACCTTTGATGCATCGTCCGTGGTCGAGGAATCCCCTGCCTTGGAGGCACCGGCCGCATTCTCACCTCCGTCCTCGCCGTCTTTATTCACAGCCTTGAGCTCGGCCTTGGCATCCTTGAGGTCGGCCTTTGTCTGGTCGAGCTCGTCTTGCGTTTCTTTAAGGCTATCGCCAGAAGATTTGAGTTGTTTCTTGAGCTTTTGGATCTGCTCAGTATTTTGCGGATGAGCCAGGCCGTAGGAGTAGCCCGCCCAACCGGTTCCCGCACACAGGGCGGCAACGGCAATAACGCCTGCGGCGATGGCGGGCGCATATGACTTGCCCAAACGCTTGCGCGCCAGCCTGTACTCCGCCTTGGCAGTCTTGAGACTCTCGCGATCCTGCGCGAGCTGTTCTTTCTCGCTGAGCGGCGTGGATCCAAGATCGGCATGAAAAGCGGGCTCGGTCTCCACGTCATCGATCGTGGTGCCAAAATCTGACAGGGGGCCGGCTACGCGGGTAGCGACGGGTTCAGGCTCGGGCGCCGCTGAACTGGACGCATTGGAGTCCGCAACCGGCTGTGCGTCCGCCACAGAGGCATCGCCCGTCTTGGGCAGTTCAACCGTTCCCGCCGTGGCAGCCTCACCGTCGCGCCACGAAAAGGCCGGGCTCTGCGACACGGTCTGGGGCGTGGTATAGGGATCTTTGGGCGCAGGCGCAGCCGGCGCGGGCGCGTCAAGAGGCGATCCGCACTCGGAGCAAAAACAAGCGTCATCAGGCAATAAAGCACCGCAATAAGGGCATTCCATGTGACATAACCTCTCAAATGTGTCGTTTGCAGCCATCCTGCAACTTGGCGTATATGCCCTATAATGTCTCAATAGTTATGCAAAGCGTTGCGCAACATTTTTCGAGTCGGTACGCTTTGAACGTAGCCATTTCCTAACATGTTTGCAGTTCGTCATTAAAGTTATCTGGGGAGGCAGCCATGGCGGCGGAAACACCGTGCTCGGTCCTCTACAACGACATCCGCTCGTTCGGCGGCCTTAAGCATCTCGAGATTGCGCGAATGCTCATTAACGGCAATTCGTATGCAGGCAGTACCCTGCTCGACAAATGCTCTACCAACCGCTCGTACCTCACTCGCTACATCGTCCACCGCGAGCCCGATCAGTGTGCGCCAGGTATCTACAATGACCTTACCGTCTCCACGCTTAACCTTGCCGCCGCCATCGGCAACAAGCTCGGCGGAGGCGATCGCGCCTATCAGGAAATATCCGAGCATTACAGCGGCTCGGCGGCACAAGGCATGATGTCGATTCTCGCCGATTATGACCTCGACGACCGCCTCTACGCCAATGCCCTGGGGCGTATCAGCAGCTCCGACGACCACAGCCCCCGCGAAAAGAGCACGCTCTTCTTGATGCTCTTTGTGGCAACGGGCGCACTTGCCGATCCCGTTCAAGGCGTGGCCACCGTCGAGCGCTTTTGCGACAGCAAGACAGGCGGGCACTTTGGAACCACCGAGACAACCGTCGGCCGTGGCTTTGTGAGCGGCCACGAGCTGCCGCGCGCCGTCGCCCCCAATCTCGGCCTCCTCAGAACGCACGCCGGCAATAGCGTTGACATGCAGATTCATCCGCTCACGCGCGACCCGCACGGAACCGTGATTGGTTCTTTGCCCAAAACCTCGCCCAGCATCACCGATGTGGGCGCCGATGCATCGCGCGAGCATCTTCGCATTTGGCTTGAGGGTGAGCACTGGTACGCCCAGGGCCTTGGATCGACCAACGGCACGGTGCTCGAATCGGGTGCAGGCGACGGCGATATCGTAATCGAGCCGCCCCGCGACCAACGAGAGCCCGGCAAAGTCTATCCCCCGGTGGAAATCGAAAACAGCGACAGACTTCACTTGGGTCTCTATACAACGTTTCTCGTTATTGTGGACTAGCGCGGGCGGTGATCGAAAGACGGTCACCGCCCGTCTTTCGTCTACTACCTTCTACGTCGTAAACGACGATACTCAGCGGCATACGTGAGCAGTGCGGCTATCATGGTACTTTACCGATAACCGCACTGCTCACGTACACGTGCGACAACCCATGCCAGACAAAGGAACGCCATGGATACTACCGACAGCGCCTATGGCGACAAACTCATCCGTCTCGATACGTTCGATACCGCCGTGGCAGTCGACCCCAGCGCCGAGGATGATGCCAAGCGCCGGTTTATGACGCTTATTCTTCAGACGGCATACCACGACGGCGGCAATATCGGACACGTGCTGCGCGCGACCAACACGAACGGTGAGGTCTTTGCCGTCAAGCTGCTCAAGGACAACGCCATCCTTTCCGGCCAAGCCCCCGATCGCTCCGCCGAGCAATCGGCCGCGCACCTGGCCAGCACCGCCGCGCTGTTCGAGGAATACCGCCATCTGTGTACCGTCTCGCACCTGCGCGGATTTCCGCGTGTCTATGGCTACGGTTCTTGCGAGGACGACCCGCTCATCCTCATGGAGTGGGTCGAGGGCACCTCGCTCAAGCAGGCGCTGCCCTTGCTTCCGCACGATGCCTCAGGCGGGCTAACCACCCAGATGGTGGCCGCCGTTGGAAACGCCGTGCTTCGCGCACTCCTGATGACCCAGGGGCTCGTGAATCCGGTCGTCCATCGCGACCTGTCGCCCGCCAATATCATGTTCCGCACCACCAGCCGAACGCTCAAGCAACAGATTGCCGATTGCTCCTTTGACCCCTGCCTCATCGACATGGGCTCCGCGACCATGGCCCTCGGCGACGACACGATCACCCGGCGCGCCGACATCTGGCGCTTTGCCACGCCCGCATACGCCGCGCCCGAGATGCTCACGCAGGATATCGAAGGCATCGCGGCCCTTCGCCGTTCGCCGGCAATCGATGTCTACGCGCTTTCGAGTATTCTGTACCAGCTCTACAGCGGTCGCAAACCGTTCGATGTTGAGTCGACGGGTGCCGCGGCAACCGGCTCGTTCTACCTCATAAAGACCAAGACCAAGCCGGCACCGCTCGAGCCGCGATGCAATGACGACGAGGCGCTCGTCCAGATCATCATGAAAGGCATCTCAGTCGAGCAGTGCGATCGTCCCACCGAGCAGCAGATGCTCGAGGTGCTCTCGGCATACCTCACCGATGCCGAATCCGAGGGCCGCGAAGACGCAGGGAACGAGGCCGCAATTGATATCGATTCTGGCACGCACCTTAAGGTCGACGTCGCCGGCGAGCGAGCGCGAGAGATTCTGGAGCAGGCCCGAGACGCCGCCATGACCCGCCGCCGCTTTATTATCGGTGGCGTTGTCGCAGCCGTTGCGGGGCTCGGCGTTATCGGGGCGGCAACCCATGGCTTTGGCATCCCCGACTACCTGGACGGCATCCGCGGTTCACTTGACGACTACACCTGGGATCAGCTGCAGGAGATTTCACTCAAGATTAAGGCCGCCGAGACCCGTAGCGAGGCACGCGAGATTGCCAAGCGCTATCACTTGCTCGATGCCGACGAACATATCCCCTATCCATGCACCAAGCGCGTAAAGCTCACCAACGGGCTGCACGTCGGCGCGCAGCTTGTGGGCATCCGCCACGACGAGCTTCTAGACGGTACGGGCAAGGCAGGGTTAACGTTTATGTTCGACGCCGGTATTGCCGAGCGCGATGCCGCGGCCCAACCGTTGAGCGCCGGCTGGGCAGATTGCGAGCTACGGGAATGGCTCGACGGCGACGGCCTTAAGCTGCTGCCCAACGAGTTGCGTGCACTCATCAAATCTGTCAAAAAGGTCTCGAATAACGTTGGCGCCGCCAACAGCGCGTCGTGTCTGAGCGAGCTGCCCGCGACCCTTTGGCTGCCCGCCATGGTCGAGCTATGCGGTACGCAACCGTCCGATTCGTTTGCCAAGGACTTTCGCTACCTAGCCGACATCTACAACGGCGAGGGCAAGGAGTACCAACTCTTCCGCGAGCTCAAGGTAAGTCCGTATACCACGAACGAGATGTTGGTTCGCCAGTGGAAGGGCAAGGACACCTGTTGGTGGGAGCGCACGGTGAGCCCCGACACATCGGAGAGCGAAGGCACGCTCTACATAAATCGCGTGGGACACAACGGCGACGTGTTCACATACGCGACCCCCGCGGACAGCCCCAAGAAGCGGACCTGCGTGATCCCCGGGTTTTGTATTTAGGGAGCGGGTATCTTCAGGGAGCGGATATCTTGCCTTGGCGGAACCCCTCCCCGGCAATTGTCTCGATCTGTAACACTAGCTCGGCAGATACAGGTCCAGATGTTACAGAACGAGACAAACTCCAACCCCGCGAGACAACATCTCAATCTGTAACAGTAAGGGGTCAAAAACCGGTCTAGATGTTACAGATCAAGACAATCAAGCCGCTGAAATTTGCTCCCCAAAATGTGGCTCAAGTGTGTCGATATCTCCTTGCCAATGTTGCGCAACAAGACCTCCCCGCATTAGACCTATCGTGCAAATTGTCATAGTTGCCCCTTCATCGATTGGGAGAAGAAATGGCAAAGTACGAACCAAAACACCTGGGAAACTCAAGCAGCGCCGAACCCCGTCTTGCACGCTCGGGACGCAAGGGTGCACGACTCGCCATCACGGCGGCGACGACCATCGCAATGACAAGCTCGACACTGCTCGCCCCGTTCTCGGCATTTGCCGAGAACACCGGCAAGACCACGGCAAAAGATGCCATCATGTCTCCGCTCGCAACCTACGCCGGAGCGGTTGCCGGCTCTGTCGTAAAGACGGACGCCGATAAGATCACCGAGCTTAAGGCGGCAATCGATGCCGCAAAGGCCGACGAGGCAAACGCCAAGTCCGACTACGATGCGGCGGCGACAACGTACGACGAGAAGGTATTAGCGCGCAATAACGCGCAGGGCGCTCATGATGCCGCAGTCTCTGACAATAACCAGGCAGAAGCCGCAGCACGAGCCGAATACGCTCGCCAGCTCGATGAAAGCACCAAGGCCGCCAGTAGCGCCAGCACCGCACTCAAGGACGCTCGAGACAAGCTCGATGCAGCCAAGACCGACGCCGAGGACAAGTCGAAGGTCCTTGATGCCGCAAAGCAGGCGGCAGCTAATGCGCAGGCTAAACTCGAGACGGCAAAAAAGGCGGCCGCCAACGCAACGCCGGAACAGATCAAGGCTGCCGAGCAGGCCGCCGCAGATGCGCAAGCTGCTCTAGACCAGGCAAAGGCCGCGAAGGCCGCTGCCGACTCCGCGCTTGCCGATGCCCAGCAGACGGCAAACGCGGCCCAGAGCGCCTACGACCAAGCATCGAGCTCACTAGCTTCTGCCCAGCAGGCAAAGACCACCGCGGATGGTAAAGTAGCCGCGGCACAGGCAGCCTATAACAGCGCACAAGCAGATCTCGCGGCAGCAAAGGCAGGCGCCACGGGCCCTGAGTATGATGCCGCCCAGGCAAAGGTCGATGCCGCCAAGGCCGATCTTGATGCCGCAAAGAGCGCCCAAGCAAGTGCCGAGAAAGCCTTGGAAAGCGCTCAGCAAGCTCAGGGCGAAAAGCAGAACGATCTGGCAACAGCACAAACGGGACTCGGCGCCGCAAAGCAGAACGCCGAGCAAAAGAAGTCCGAGCTCGATGCCGCCAATGCCGAGGTAGCGACAAAGGTCAAAGCACTCAACGATGCGAAGGCGGCCCACAGTGCCGAACTTGCCAAGCTGGACGAGGCAAACAAAGCCGTCGAGGATGCCAAGGCAGCAAAGGCTGCCGCGGATAAAGCCGCTTCGCAGGCTCAAAACGAGCTACAGGCAGCGCAGGCCAAAGTTCAGTCCGCCCAGGCTGCCGTCGATGCAGCCCAGCAGACAGCAGATTCCGCCGAGGCAACGCTCAAACAAGGTGCTATCGGATTCTTTAAGTCCGTCGGCGCCAATGAGGCAGTCTCGATTATCGAAAACTGCAAGTATAAGGATGCCACCCATGTTGGCGACAGCACCGACGCAACCTCGCTCGACAATATGATTTCGGCTATTACGGTCATGAAGTCAATCAACAGCTACCGCGTTTCCGTTGGTCTAAACCCACTTAAGGTTACCTACAACCTTGTCGCGGCGGCAATTGCCGACGCCAACTGGTCAAGTTCGAACATTGAGCACGCAAAGCAGTTTAATGTTGCCGAGAACCTCTCATGGGGGTATAGCGACCCCTGTCAGGGATGGATTACAGAGGAAAAGGCGTACTTCGACGAGGCGGCCGCTACATTGGGCGGTCACAACCTCACAGGACAAGCTGCCTATAACTTCTACACTGCCCATAAAGCCGACATTATCAACTATGTCGCCGATAAGTTTCACGCAATGGTGGGCCATTACACCAACTGCATCAATCCTAACCTTGCAGTTATGGGCACGGGAACAAACACCTCCACCAAAAATAATATCTACGGCACCACCGTCTCGTTTACCGCCCAGACAGCCTCGCCGTGGAAACCCGACCACGATTGGACAAGCTCTTCCATGTCCGTCGATGCTTACGAGCAGGCGCTCAATAGCTATGTCAACGGGCTCAAAAACGCCGGGAGCAGACTCGATGCCGCGAAGAGCGACCTTGCGGGTAAGCAAGCTGCAGTCCAGCAGGCTTCTCAGAAGAAGCAGCAGGCCGATAAAGCCGCAAGTGAAGCGGCGTCTGTTGTCGAGCAAAAGCAGCAGGCGGCCAACGAGCAGAGTGACAGCGTCGCTACTGCCGCAGCTACCGTAGCCACAGCCCAAGCGGCCCGCGACGCAGCGCAAAAGGAAGCTGACGAGGCCCGTAAGCAGCTAGAGGCCGCTACGACCAACGTCGAGCAGGCACAGAAGGACGTTGCCGCAGCGCAGGCGGCATATGACCAGGCACAGCAAGCGATTGAAACGCGAGCGGCAGACCTGGAGAAAGCAAAGGCTGCCGTTGCAGAAAAGCAGGCTGCCTACACGACCGCCAACGACGAATTGGCCAAGTATTCGGCCGACGTTGCCGCAGCTCAAGAAAAGGCGGACAAGGCACATCAGGCGCTTAATGAAGCGGTTGCGACGCAGGCGTCTGCCCAGAGCGCCTTTGAAAAGGCAGATCATGACGCACAGGCCAAGGAGCAGGCTCTTGATGCCGCAAAAAGCGCCGTCGAGACCAAGACGGCGGCAGCAGAACGTGCCGCAAGCAACCTGACCACAGCGAAAGAAGATCTTGCCTTAAAGCAGGCACACGCCGCCGCCCTGAACAATGCCGCCGATAACCTCGCGACGGCAGAAGCCGCAAAGAAAGACGCCGACGAAACGGTTGCCCAAGCGCAAAAAGCCCTCAACACGGCAAACGATGCCGTCACAGTCGCCGAATCGGCCGTCCAGAATGCACAGGACGCTTCGGATACCGCCGCTGCCGCCCTTAACAAACTGACGTCCGTCAATGTCGACAACGGCATCGCGACCGGATTTGATGCAAATGCAAACGACGCCCTCAACAAGCTCTTTGCCGCATGCGTTGCCGCCAAGCAGGCCGAGAAGGCCGCGAAGGACGCACTCGATGCCGTCCAGGCAGACCTTGACGCCGTGACGCCTGAGTACACCGCAGCGCTCAACGCCTACAACGAGGCAAAGGCCAAGCGCATAGCGGCCGAGCAGGCGCTAAAGAACGAGGTCGCTCGTCAGCAACAGGGAGCCGCAAAGGCCGAGCAGGGCTCAGCCGCGCCGGCCGCGTACAAGCCGCAATCCACCGCCAAGCGGGCGGCAAATGGCTCCAACGCAAGCAGCAACTCCGCGCTGCCCACCACGGGCGACAATGCTGCGCTCGCCGGTGAGACGTTTGTCATTGGGGGTGCCGTGCTCGTAGCGAGCGGCGTCTTCCTGGCCGACAAGAAGCGCCGTCAAGAATAAGGATCTCAGCAAGGCGCGACTCCTGCCTTTCTTCTGCTCAGCAAACACTACCTGCCGCGCCGGGGCGCCCATCACACGGGTGCCCCGGCGTTTAACGTTGTATGGCCGGGGCATCTGCTCCGAGATTGTCTCGATCTGTAACAACTAGGGCCCAAATATCGGTCTTACTGTTACAGATCGAGATGTTCGGGTTGGCCTCGGATGGTTTGTCTCGATTTGTAACATCTAGCAGGCAAAACGGTCCCCAGATGTTACAGATTGAGACGTTAAGTTGTGACTCGATGTAATGTCTCGATCTATAACAGTTGCTCGACAAAAACGGGTCTAGTTGTTACAGATTGAGACATTAGACCGGCTACGGTCCGCCGACCTGGCTACCACCTCGACCAATAACAGAATGTCATACATTTTCATCTCCACTGTACACCCCCAGGGGGTATGGGTGTATAGTATCGGATGGTTAACATTTTCGACACTACGTCACGGAAAGGAGAAGCCATGGCTCAAGATAAGTTCGACGTAGGCGGCATGACGTGCGCCGCTTGCCAGGCGCACGTAGACCGCGCCGTCAGCAAGCTCGACGGCGTCCAAAACGTCGCCGTCAACCTGCTCGCCGGCTCCATGCTGGTCGACTATGACCCCGCGCAGGTCTCCCCCGACGATATCTGCACCGCCGTCGACCGCGCGGGCTACTCGGCCTCGCCCGTCGATGCGGGCACCGGTGCCGCCGGCTCAAACGGCAGCACGCAAGTCAGGTCCGGCGCCGCCCATATGGAGTCGCCAACCAAAAAGCTGGAGGCCGCCGCCTCTGCCATGCGCACCCGCCTCATCGTCTCGATCGTATTTCTCATCCCACTGTTCTACATAGGCATGGGTCACATGCTTGGTTGGCCGCTGCCCGGCATCTTCACGGACCACGTCCACAGCATGACGCTCGCCCTCGCCGAACTCGTCCTGCTCATCCCCATCGTCTACGTCAACGACGCGTACTTTATCAACGGCTTCAAGTCGCTCGTGCACGGCGCGCCCACCATGGACGCGCTCATCGCCGTGGGCGCCACTGCCTCCATCGCCTGGTCGCTCTACGCCATGTTCATCATGGCCGACCAGCTAGCCGCGGGTCAGGTCCACGAGGCCATGATGACGAGCATGGACAACCTGTATTTTGAGAGCGCAGGCACGATCCTGTCGCTCGTCACCGTAGGCAAATATCTCGAGACGCGCAGCAAGTCCAAAACCGGCGGCGCTATCGAGGCGCTGATCGACCTGGCGCCCAAGACTGCGACCGTCGTGGCAGAGGACGGCAGCGAGGCCACCGTCGACGTCGACAGCATCCTTCCCGGCCAGGTACTGCGCGTGCGCCCCGGAGAGTCCATCCCCGTCGATGGCGTGGTGCTCGAGGGCAGCTCGGCCGTGGACGAGAGTGCGCTCACCGGCGAGTCAATCCCCGTGGAAAAGACCGCCGGCGATACCGTCAACGCCGCCACCGTCAACCGCACCGGCTCGTTTACCTTCCGCGCCACACGCGTGGGCGCCGACACGTCGCTTGCCAAGATCATCCAGCTCGTCGAGGACGCCAATGCCACCAAGGCGCCTATCGCCCGCTTGGCCGACAAGGTCGCCGGTGTGTTCGTGCCCGTGGTGTTTGTAATCTCTGCCGTAACTTTTGTGGCGTGGATGGCGCTGACCGGAAGCATCAGCGAAGCGCTTACCTCCGCCGTCGCCGTGTTGGTGATCAGCTGCCCGTGTGCGCTGGGCCTGGCCACGCCCGTCGCCATTATGGTCGGCACCGGCAAGGGCGCCGAAATGGGCATTCTGTTTAAGAGCGCCGAGGCGCTGGAGAACCTGCGCAGCGTGGGAACCGTGGTGCTCGATAAGACGGGCACGGTCACCCGCGGCAAGCCGGCCGTGACCGACATTGTGGTGGCCGCGCGCGCTGACGGCTCGCCCGCCATGAGCGAAAAGGCGCTGCTCAAGCTGGCTGCCGCGCTGGAGCGCTCGAGCGAGCACCCGCTGGCCGAGGCGATTATGGCCGAGTGCGAGGCGCGCGGAATCGTGGCACGCATGGTCGAGGACTTTGCCGCCGTGCCCGGGCGAGGCGTTACGGCACGCGAGGGGCAGAATGTCATCGCAGCCGGCAACGTGCGTCTGATGAACGAGTTGGGCGCTGCCGTGCCCACGGGCCTTGCCGAGCAATTTGCCGCCGAAGGCAAAACGCCGCTGTTCTTTGCCAAGAACGGCGAGCTTGTCGGCACCATCGCCGTGGCTGACGAGGTCAAAGAGACGAGCGCTGCTGCCATTGCCGCACTGCGAAAGCTCGGCGTCGATGTGCGCATGCTCACCGGCGACAACCGCGTGACGGCCGAGGCCATCGCCCGTCGCGTGGGACTGAGCAGCGAACAGGTTATCGCCGACGTCCTGCCCGCCGACAAGGAACGCCACGTGCGCGAACTGCAGGATGCGGGCGGCAAGGTCGCCATGGTGGGCGACGGCATCAACGACTCCCCCGCCTTGGCGCGCGCCGACGTAGGCCTTGCTATCGGCACCGGCGCCGACATCGCCAAAGAAGGGGCGGATGTGGTACTCATGCGCAGCGACCTCATGGACGTCGCCCGCGCCATCGAGCTTTCACGCGCCACGATCCGCAACATCAAGCAGGACCTGTTCTGGGCACTGTTCTACAACGGCATCGGCATTCCGCTGGCGGCGGGCGTGTTCTTCCCGCTCACCGGATGGCAGCTCTCGCCGATGTTCGGCGCCGCGGCCATGAGCCTGTCGAGCGTGTGCGTCGTAAGCAATGCTCTGCGCCTGCGAACCTTTAAGCCCAAAGTAGCAAAATAGGCTCACCATTACGTCCATTTAGAACGGGTTTTCCAGGTGCCCGAGATTGACCTGAAAGAGGAGCGACGCGTACTTTTGTACGCGAGCGACGGCTTGAAGGTCAAGGTCGGGTGCCTGGGAAAGCCAACACAACAGAGAGGAATACCCATGCGTTACACAATTAAGACTTCCGGCCTTATGTGCGGCCACTGCGACGCCACTGTCGAGACGGCACTGCTCAACGTTGCCGGCGTGACCGATGCCGATGCCGACCACGAGACCCAGACCGTACAGGTAGAGTGCGCCGACACCGTGACCGCCGAGCAGCTCGCCGCCGCCGTCGAGGGCGCGGGCGAGAAGTTCCACGCCCTGTCCGTGACCGCCGCGTAGCAGCCACCAGAGGCATTCGACCCCATCGACCAGAAACGAGGACCCGCCATGATGGCAGACCATAAATCGGTGACCCGCATGCTCAAGACGGCACGCGGTCAGATCGACGGCATCCTGCGGATGGTCGAGGAGGACCGCTACTGCGTCGATATTTCCACACAGCTCATGGCCACACAGGCACTCCTCGCGCGCATTAACGCCGACGTGCTCAAGGCGCATATCGAGGGCTGCGTGACTTCGGCAATCGAATCGGGCGACGAAGACCTCAAAGCCACCAAGCTCGCCGAGATCGAACGCGTCGTCGACAAACTCGCCAAGTAATTGGTGTAATGGGGACAAGTCACCTTGCACCATCTTGATGTATCGGGGACGGGTACGTTTGCACCACATTGGTGCAGATTAACCTGTCCCCCTTGCTCTAAATCGGGTATAAAGGCGTGCAGCATATCGAATGAAAGGCAGTTCTGCATGAATGACTTTATGAAGGGTCGCAATGGCGCCGATGAGCTCACCATCGTGATGGGCTTTGCCGGAATCGTCATCGCGATGATCGGATCGATAGCCCGTATCCAGTGGCTCAGCTGGATCGCCATCGCCGTAATCGTGCTCGGCGTGCTGCGCGGCCTGTCCAAAAATATCGACGCGCGCCGCAAGGAGAACGAGGCCTTTGTCACGGCGACCGCAAACGTCCCCGGCCTAGGCAAGTTCGTCGCCAGCTTGGGCGGCGGCGCCGCAGCTGCTAACGCCTCGCGCGCGGCCGGCACCAGCAAGGAAGACTTTGAGCGTGCCAAGCGCACGGCCAAGAAGATGTGGAAGGGCCGCAAGACCACGGCGTACCTCAAGTGCCCCAACTGCGGTCAGATGCTGTCCGTCCCCAAGGGTAAGGGCAAGATCCGCGTCACCTGCCCCAAGTGCCACGCCAAGATGGAAACGCGCTCCTAGCCGCTACACCATAGGACAAAATAAAAGCCGAGGCCTCGTGTTGAGACCTCGGCTTTTTTGAACGCGGCATAGGGACCGTCCCTTTGTCACACCTATGCCACGCCGTCGCGAGCCAGCTCCTCGGCCAGCGCCTCGGCCGGCATGGCCATAATCGTGTCGAGCTCGGCGTCCACCTCGGGAATGCGCTTCACCTTGAGCTTGCGCACCAGGGTGCCGCGGCACATCACGTGCATTGGCTCACGCAGAGCGTGCAGGTCATCGAGCGGGTTCTCGCGCGTCACCAGAATATCGGCAGCCTTGCCGCACTCGATCGTACCGGTCTCGTCGCCCAGGCCCAACAGCTCGGCATTGACCTGCGTGGCCGTATGCAGCGCAAACGCATTGCTCACGCCCACGTACTTGGCAAAATAGGCCACCTCGCGCCACATGTCGTACTGGGTCACGAACGGGCAGCTTGAATCCGTGCCCAGGCCCACCTTAACGCCAGCTTCCAGTGCGGCACGGGCGCTCTCGATGATGCCCGAGCACACGATGTCGCCGTTCTTCTTTTGCGTGTCGGTCGAATGAGTCTTCTCCGGATCGAGCAATACAAACGGCAGCGCCGGGCTGATCGTGCAGGTCACGCTCGGCGCGCGTCCCTCGAGCTGTGTTCCCGCGGCGCCGCGGTACAGCTCCAGAATCTCGGGCGTCAACGGAGCGCCGTGCTCGATCGTATCGACGCCGGCCCGAAGCGCGGCCTTCACGCCCTCGGTGCTCTCGACATGGGCCATGACCGGCAGCCCCACGTCGTGGGCAGCCTTGCACGCCGCAGCGGCA